>Ga0310694_10000417_pt1 | contig 56418 bp, 52 predicted proteins | sample 174DNAGHGhighgp2_FD_203884 | JGI IMG/M metagenome (GOLD analysis project Ga0310694, IMG submission 203884) | Sheep rumen microbial communities from Palmerston North, Manawatu-Wanganui, New Zealand - 1742 DNA GHGhigh gp2 (v2) (version 2) | ecosystem: Host-associated > Mammals > Digestive system... | reverse complement strand
CGCGCAGCCCTTGAGGTTCATCGTGCCCGAACCGGTCGTCTGGTTATAGAACAAATCATCCGCGTACACTTCATCGACGGTGACGATCCCGGCGGTCAGATCGAAATCAACATCCGCGGCATCGAGATGGCCGATATGGGCCTTGCCCGTGGTCATCTCCAAGGCGAACTTCGAGCAGCAGATCGACTCCGCTTCTAACTGGCCCGTGGTGAGGGTCACTTTCAAATCGAGGGCGTTATTGTAGGTGATTTTGAGATCTTTATAACGGATATCAAAGATTTTCCCTTGGTATCCGGATTCCCCGAATTTGATGGACAGTTTGTTGTCGGCAAAGTAGGAATGAACCTTCAAAGGATCTTCTCTATTGGTTTCTTCTTCGACGAGGATTTTCGTCGCGGAGGGGTCTTCGACGAGGGTCACCTTACCAAAGATCCAATCGATATCTAATTCCTTAAGGGTGCCGGTATATTCCTGGCTGCCGATGAGATATCGGTCGGCGTCCGCGTATTCTTCGATCGTGAACTCGAACGGTTTGCAGCTCGTGAGGGATATCGCCGCGGCGATCCCCAAGGTCCACTTAACGAGTCTTTTCATAACAAAAGCCTTCTTTCGCCTATCATCATAGACCAAAGGATCCATATATGAAAAGCGCGCGGTAGACGCGCAGCTGGGGGGAATTGTCTTGTCGCGCACGTGAGAGTTATCTATCAGCAGACTGTCGGCGCTATGAACCAGCTCAAAACAAAGCTGCGGTTTCCATCAATGCCGAACTGGTCAAATTTTATTACGAATTAGGCGAGGAAATATCCAAGACATCTTTCAAAGCGAACTACGGAAATAGGTTTTATGAAACACTAAGTAACGAACTGATTAAAAGAAGTCCTGGTGTTAAAGGTTTATCCCAAGTCAATATTAGATATGCTGAAAGGTTTTATACTTTGTATAAAAAGTTTTTTTCCACAGGTTGTGGAAGAATTGCTCAAAAGGCCAAAAAGATTTTCCCACAAGTTGTGGGAGAATTCATAATAGGGTCTTTAGACCATATTAAAACAAAAAACTTTGACGCCTTCGCATCAAAGTCCATCGATCTATTGGTGCCGCCTAGCGGAATCGAACCACCAACCTATTGATTACAAATCAATTGCTCTGCCAATTGAGCTAAAGCGGCTAATAAAATGGTGGGTGTTACTGGGATCGAACCAGTGACCTCTTCCGTGTGAAGGAAGCGCTCTCCCGCTGAGCCAAACACCCGCGGATAAGAATATTATCGCATTTTGCTCTTCAAGGGAAGATTTTCGCCCTTTGAGGCCATTTTTCGCTGGAAAAGAGGCCGAATTGTCGTTTAATAATAGCGGTTGCAACCGAAAGTTGCGGAATTGAAAAGCAGACTTTCTAGAAGCAACCGACCCCCTCACCCATAATAACCATGCTCGAAAGCAAAGGAGGGCACAAAAATGAATATCGAAATCGCGAACCGCCTCGTCCAACTCCGCAAAGAACACGGGCTCAGCCAGGAAGACCTCGCCGAAAAGCTCGGCCTCTCGCGTCAGGCAGTATCGAAATGGGAACGCGCGGAAGCCAGTCCCGACACCGATAACCTCATTTGCCTCGCGAAGTTATACGGCGTTTCTCTGGATGAGCTTCTCTCCACCGACGAGAAACCAGAGGACATCGCCAAGGAAGTCAAAGAGAAAGAACGCAAAGAAGTCCATGTCGACGCCGGACCCGTCCACATCCACGTGAGCGGGGTCGATGACGACGACGATGACGATGATGACGATGATGACGATGATGACGATCGCGTCGAAGTCGTCTGTGGCGACCGCCATATCGTGAACGTCGGAGGCAAAAAGAAAATGTCCGACAACGCGAAGGTCTCCTTCATCACCACCGGAACGATGCTCGGCCTCGGCTTCATCGCGATGATCATCGTCGGCGTGGCTTGGGAAGGCATCGGCTGGCAAATCGGCTGGACCTTCTTGCTCGACGCCTTGTGGCTCGGCTCCATCGCCGCTGCCGTGCGTCACAACCGGATCATCGACTTCGTCTTCCCGTTACTGGTGACTTCGGTCTACTGCAAGCTCGGGTTCCTCGGATCCCATTACGGCTTCGATGGTTGGGGATTCTACTGGTTCCTCTTCCTTCTGATCCCGGCCTTCTATCTTATCGCCGGACCGATCGATAAATATCGCCGTCACGGCAAGAGAGCCGACGAGGACTAAAAAGAAAAGCCCCGCGTAAGCGGAGCTTTTTTGTCTAGGCCTTATTTGGCTTTTTCGAGTCCGTTCTTTTCGGCCATGTCGGCGATGAGTTTCTTCACGCGGCGGCAGGCGAGGTTGCTCTTGACGCGGATAAGGAGAGGCAAGGCGGCATAGGCTTTCTTATCGGAGACGTCTTCGGCTGGGATCGGGCTATCGGCATAATCGGCCGGATTAAGGGCGAGGAAGCACTTGATGGTCTTGCCGCTGATGGCGACCTTGAGATAGGTGACGCGGCCAGCGTGGTAGCTGTCGCAGTAGTTGGAAAGGCGGCCTTTGAGACCGAAGAGTTCGGCTTCGGCTTTGATTTCTTCGTAACGGCCACGGAGTTCTTCGTCGGCGAGTTCGAGTTTCTCAGCGAACGATTTGCGGTCGAACCCGGTGATTCCGCCTTCGGCTTCTTCTTCGACGACGGGTTCGGGTTTCTTTTCTTCTTTGACCGGTTCCGGTTTCTTTTCTTGGACGACCGGTTCTTCTTTAACCGGTTCTTCTTTGACTTCTTCTTTCGGTTCTTCGACCGGTTCTTCTTTGTGGCATTCGCATTCTTCGCAGCAGCATTCGCCCGCTTCGCGGAAGCGGATGACTTTGTGGGCGACGAGCTCAGCATAGAGGAGGATGAGGAGACCAAGGACCAAGAGGCCGAGGGCGACGACGATCATGAGCTGACCGCGACCGCTCATGCCACCGCAGTCATAGATAACCGCGTTGAGGAGGACGATGAACGGGAGGAAAAGCTCGCCAAGGAAGGCGCCGATGCCGGCGACGAGGGCGGAGACTTTTTCCGTCTTGCGGAAGATGATGATCTTGATGAGAAGACCAAGGAAGGCAAGAAGCACCATGACGATGCAGTACATTGCCGAGGAGGTCGGGATGTCACCCTTCCAGATCAAGAAGTAGTGCTTGATGCAGGAACGGACGCCATAGGTGATATCCGTGCCGTGCAAGGTGGCGTGGCCACTCGGGATGAGGTGAGTGACGCCTCCAAGACCGATGATGAAGCCGCTGAGGAGCAACAAAATGGCGCCAACGACGATCAGACGCACCGGACTGGAGAGGAATTTGCTAGATTTTTTCATAAATACCCCTTTTAGTTACTCTTAAGTGTAGACCCACAAACGCGAAAAAGAAATGAACAAAATCAATTATTTTGTTAAATCGAACGATTTTGTTCCGTTTGGGTTGCTTCTTGGATTGTTTTGCGACATAAACCGCTCGATTTGAAAAGGACCGCATATTGTCCCAAATAAAGAAAAAGCCCCATTTTATGAGGCTCTTTTGTCAGCGGTATGCCGCTTAGAGAATGCGGAATGATTCGAAGTAACTCGCGTAGCTCGCGTGCGCGCAAATCTTAAAATAGGAAGCGCCATGGAGGTTGTAGGAGTGGTTCAAGCCATCCACCGTATCTTCGGCCGCGGTTGAGGGATTGGCCGCGTTGCCATAGGTGACAGACGGGAAGCCAGTATATTCGGGGTCGCCTTTCTGATAGACGGTGATGCGAAGTTCTTCGATATTTTCGATCGGGGTCACGTTATAGAGATAGCCAACGGTCTTTTTCACTTGGAACATCCCGGCCGTCAACTTGGTTGAAACGTTGTAGAACTTAAATTCATAGCCCTGCATGGTGAAACTCGTTTCTGAGGTCGGGTAACCGTTTCCCGTGTCCGTGTCAGAAGCGGAGAAGACGATGCGAGCGTTCTCCGAAGGAGCGCTGCTGGCGGGAATGGACGAAGAGGTGGAACCGCCGGGAACCGAAGAGGTCACCGGGATATTATCGACATCAAGGGGGCTCTTGCGGAGGCCGTTCTCATCCCAAATAAAGTTCGCATATTCGGGGTGATCGACGAACGGATTGCGGGCGTAACCCATTTCTTCGTAACGGTTGTTAACGGTCTTCTCGAATTCGGTCGGACGATATTGGAGGTTCCATTCAAGCAATGTTTTCAAGGTGCCCATCGTCTTGGCGCCGGTGCTGTCGCTCGGATTATTGGAAAGGCTTAAGCCTTTGCTGTAATAACGGGTCGCGGCGTAAAGGATGACGCGGGCCGATTCGCCACGGGCACCGGTAAATCCCAAGGAAGCCGGATCCCATTCGTTGGAGGCCGAATTCCCATAGAAGTTATTGCCACGGGCGGAGTTGTCGCTGTTGAAGGTCGGACGGATGACGAGCGGGTCGGTTTCGATCTGACCGCCACCGCGGCTATTCGGCCAGGTGTGTTCGCGGTTGCAATCGCCGGTGGTCGCCAAATCAGCGGAACTATTGTAGGTGTGATAGAACGGGATGAAGGTGCTGGAGTTCTTATCCGGATAGGCGGCCGCGCGGGCGCCGACGCTCAAACAGTTGCTGTATGTGGTCGTGGTGCCGCTGATTAAGCCAGCCAAGGTATTGCGGAAGGTTTCACCATAGGTGGTGAAGTCGAGGTTCGGCCAACGGGAGTCAACCAAATCGCTGGTGTCGATGTCGGGTGTGGCCGAATCATCGATGACTTGTTTGGTGCCGTTCTCCTGGAAGAGATAGACGCTCACCGCGTTCTTATAACCGCAGAAGGAACCATTATAGTATTCGAGGTAGACATTACGGTCCGACTTCATCGTGATTTGACCGTTGGAGCCGAAGGTCAACGTCCAGTTATTCGAATAACTGCTATTGGCGCCGATATTGATGGAGTAATGGGTGCCATCGACATAGCTTTGGAGTTTGTCGGTTCCCAAAGAGAATTGATAATAAGTCTCGGATTTGGACAAAGTCCATTCGGCGAAGGATTCGTCCTCTTGGATTTCGTTGTCTTCGATTTTCACCGCGGTGCCGATGATATACCAAGGAAGGGTCTCGCTTTTGGCGTTCGGGGTCATCCCGAAGTAACTATTGGATGCGGAGGCATCGGGGGCGACGATGACGGTTTTCTTGGTTAAGTCCAGATCTGCTTCATTGTCGACGCGGGCAAAGACGCGGACCGTTTTGTAATGAGTATCGGAAGAAGGGGGAATCGGGTCGCTCGAACTGTTGCTGGAGTGTTCAGAGGTGGTGTCGGAAGACGGAACGACGCTGGTGTCGTCGTAGACGGAGGTGCCGGAAGGCGAACTCACGCTGGAATCGACGACGCTGCTTTCGCCGCCATTTTCAGAAGTGGTTGGATTGCTGGTGTTGCCACCTTGGCCACCGCTATAATTCGGGTTCACCAAATCGCAGCCGCTTAAGGTCATCAAAAGACTGGCTGCGACCACGAGCAAACGATATTTGTTGATTGTTTTCATAGACTTGTCTCCCCTATGACTTACCAAATAAGAATTATACCACCGCAAGATGGTATAAACCATTCCATATAATGTTCGAATTTGCCAAAGTTTTCATAAAAGACGAAATTGTGTCACAACCCGTGACAAAAATTCCTTGGAGCACTCTTTCTCGCGGATTTGACCGTCTAAAAAAGAAAACCGCGGTCGTCCGCGGTTTTTGTCGATTTGGTGGGCCTTAATGGGATTGAACCATCGACCTCACGCTTATCAAGCGTGCGCTCTAACCAGCTGAGCTAAAGGCCCGAAGCGCGATTTTGCGCCCTAATAATATACAACTTACGCCCCCTAGGGGCAAGCAGGAAAACACCCAATTATTCGAAGAAATATTTTTCGATCAAATGCAAGGCTTCATCGGCCCGATCATCCTCTCCGCGCTGAACGGAAAGGGCGATTTCCCGATCGAAATCGACGAAGGTGAATTGGCCATGCAACCCGTCGGCGCGCAGCACATTTCCTTTGGGGTTATGCCAGATCTGCAACGAGTAATCCCCATGGCCTTTGGCGGGAATATGGGTATTCCTCAACAAATCGACATATTCCTTGCTGACGATGCGGCTTCCGCCGTAGAAGCCGTCATTGAGAAGGACGATGCCTAGTTTGTTCATATCCTCGATTCCAAGGAACAACGCGGTAGCGGCAACGCAGTTGCCGAGCAAATCGCTTTCCCAGGTCGGGCAGATGCAGTTCATCGGTTTGAAGAGGCGTTCATAGCATAATTGATAGAACGGCTTGCCATAGGCTCGAGCTACCATGATGGAAGCGAGGAAGGTATCGCTGTTGGAATAGGCGAATACGGTTCCGGGCTTATTCACCACCGGATGGGACAACACATAGGCGAGATAGTCTTTATAACATAACCCTCTCCGACGGTCATATTCCATCAAGATGTTGCCACCCATGCCGGAACGCATGGTCATGAGATCCATCAAAGTGATGTCTTTGTATTCTTTGAGTTGCTTAGGGGTCAGTTCATCATGAATGAAATCAACGAGGTGATCGGTGAGACGGAGTTTGCCTTCGTCGAGGGCGATGCCCACCATGAGGGAAGTGAAGCTCTTGGTATGGGAATAGATATTCCGATACTTAACCGGTTGGAAGTGTTCGACGTAGACATAGCTATCCTCTTTGATATAGAGGCAGACGGATTCAAAAGGCAATCCAATCTCTTTGGCTTCGGCGAACATCTGGTGCAGCCGTTCGATGTAACCTTTGGTTAATTCTTCGTTCATGAAAGCGTCTCCCGATGCGAAGGCATCCATTTATTATATATAGCAAAAGTTTGCGGAGTGCGGTGAATTGGGATAACCTAAAAGCGTGAAAAGGAAGACATCTCTGAAAATCAGGTTGACCACGATGGCCGGGCTTTTCGGTTTCTGTCTCTCAGGCTGTTCCTTTGGAATTGCATCCATGGGAAAAGTAATCGTCGATGTCCAGCCAGACGACACATTCGCCATAACCCGATTCATCGGGGCAAATCTTTGGAAAACGGAAAACAATCGAAACGGTGAGTTTGGCTTTAAAATCTTCAATAATGCAGATGAGTACGCCGATGGAATTGCATCACTTTCATCGAAACAACGAAAGGTGTTTCCATCATATGACGATAGTTTTTTCGAGGCCAATTCTCTCATCTGCGTTGGCATATATGCGTTGCGAGAAGAAATAAAAAACGAACATTGGATGAGACTTAGCATTCTAACGCCCGATGCTAGTTCGGAGGATAAAGAACTTCGCTTGATTTTATCCGCCCGCGGTTCAGAACGTCATCCGAAGATCTGTTGTAAAAATCAGTTGTTTTATCGCTATCATCTAGCGGCTCACAGAACCCCCGTGACGTTTTTGGTTGAATACCCAAAACTGTCTGAACAGGAATTAATAAACGAAGTGACATGCCGCAGGAGCATCGGAGAATGGGATTTTATAGCGTGGTGTGATTTATGCAAATAGGGATTAGGTATTTGATTATGTGTTGTTTGGCTTGCTCAATAATGCCAGCCCAAAATCGTTTCATAATCCCAAAAAACAAACCTATGGAGATCGGTCCTGAAAGTATAGAAATAATCAAATCTCCAACATTGGACGACCCAACCGCCGTTTCTTATTCTCTTTTTATCGAATGCGATTATGGGTTATACGAGGAAACCTGCATTTTGACAAGCAGTGTCGAAGATAAATGATCAACGGGATTCCCACCGCACCATGTGTCTTCTGCGGAGCGTCAGTCACCAATTTTGCCGCACCAGTTAACGTCGTTTGGTAAAAAGAAAAGCCCCAGTCGGGGCTTCTTTTTTGCTGCGATTAACGCTTGCTGAACTGCGGAGCGCGACGGGCGGCTTTGAGACCGTATTTCTTACGCTCTTTGGCGCGGCTGTTGCGGGTGAGCATGCCGGCGACCTTGAGGGCCTTGCGGTCTTCGCCAGCTTCGAGAAGGGCGCGGGCGATGCCAAGGCGGATCGCTTCGGCCTGACCGGTGAAGCCACCGCCTTTGGCGAAGGAGATGACATCATATTTGTCTTCTCCGCCGATGAGGACGAGCGGCTGCTTGAGGTTCTGAACAAGGGTCGGGTACGGCATATATTCGTTCACATCACGTCCGTTGACGGTGATTTTGCCTTTGCCAGCGGCGAGATAAACGCGAGCGACCGAGCTTTTGCGGCGGCCGGTTCCGTAATATTTCTTCACTTCTGCCATGTTCGTTCTCCTTATTTCTTGAGCTCAAGGACGATCGGCTGCTGAGCCTGCTGCTCATGCTTGTCGCCTTCGTAAACGAAGAGCTTCTTGAATTCTTTGCGGCCAAGCGGGCCCTTGGGCATCATGCCCCAGACGGCTCTTTCGACCATTTCGCACGGATATTCGCGCTTCATCGTGCCCGAGGTGCGGGTGCGAAGTCCGCCATTGTATCCGCTGACGTTGTAGTAGTTTTTCTTGTGTTCGGCGTCGCCAGTGAGTTTCACTTTCGCGGCGTTGAGGATGATCACATAGTCTCCGGTGTCTTCGTTCGGAGTGTAGATCGGCTTATTTTTGCCCATGAGAATCTGAGCGACCTGGGAAGCGAGACGGCCAAGGGGGATGTCCGTGGCGTCGACGACGTACCAAGCGCGCTTGAGTTCGAGGGGTTTTGCGATTGTAGTTTGACGCTGCATTGCTTTTTCCTTCTTCCTAGTCTTAGCGACTGTTTTTGATTGATTGAACTTTACCGGGGTTCCTCTTTCAAAGTAGTGCCAGCGAATATTATCCATACCATAAGGTATGTTGTCAAAGACATTTTGAAACCTTTGGATACATCCAAAATAAAACCCGCGAAACCGAGGGGAATCGCGGGATTTTCTTAGGCGTTTTCGACGTTATGGTAAACGGCTTGCACGTCTTCGGCTTCGTCGAGCTCCTCGAGCATGCGATGGAACTTGCCGAGATCTTCTTCGTCGAGGGTGACGTAGTCATTCGGGATCATCGTCGTTTCCGCCGACTCGAGATCGACGATTCCGAGGTCCTTGAGGACATCGGTGGCCTTCGCCAAATCGGACGGGGCGACGAGGACTTCGATCATGCCGTCTTCCAACGTGACGGACTGGACGTCGACATCGCCGAGGATGAGGGCTTCTTCGACTTCGTCGCGGTTCTCGCCTTTAAAGTCGATGACGCCGAGGTTATTGAAGTTATAAGCGACGTTGCCCATCTTGCCGCCTTTGCGGGTGACGATGGTGCGGACGGTGACGAGCGCACGGTTCGGGTTGTCGCTCAAAGTATCGACGATGACATAGCTATTGCCGGCGCCGAAAAATTCATAACGGCCGGGGATGTAAGCGACGGTGTCGCCGCCTTTGGCTTTTTCGATGGCGCGGTCAATGACGTCGCGCGGGCAACTCTTGCGATACTTTTCAATGGCGCTGCGCAAAGCGAGGTTGGCTTCCGGATCCGGGACGCCGCTCTTAGCCGCGGCATAAATCTCCTTGGAAGCGCGCATGTAAATGGCGCTTTTGGCTTTGGCGCTGGCTGCCATCGCAGCCGCTCTGACCTCAAAGTGTCTTCCCATAAACAATTCTCCTTTGCAAGTTTGTATTCTAGCACTCCTTCTCACATTGTGAGAGAGGGAATTTCAACGACGTTTTTTGATTCTTTCGTATAAATCTTTGCCGCTTAAGAGGCGCAAGCCCCGCGAAGAGGCGAACTCCACCGCCCAATCATAATCCGAACTGAGGATCTCGTTCGGGTCATGGACATCGGGGCCGATGCAGACATCGACATCATATTCTTTGGCCAAATCCCAGAACCATTTTTGGGGGTAGGCCAATAGCCAATCGCCTTGGGCATCCTTCCTGCTGTGGTCCCAACGGGATGGGCCCATGTTGATTTCGAGGGGGATATCCAGCTTGACGGCGGTTTCGAAGATCAGGCGGGCCGCTTTGATGTCCTCATCCGAGACTTCGTTGGTGTAACGGAAGATGTAATCTGGATGGGCGACATAGAGGAACAGACCGCTTTCCATGCCGGCGATTAAGTCTTCGATATAGGCTTTTCGGGCGACTTTGTAATCGAATAAGCTGCCATAAAGCATCAAACGGCGGCCGATCATGAAGCAGTGTTGGCCAAGGATAAGATAATCGACGTCGCCATTCTTGAGAATGGTCCGATAATACTCGCCGTAGCCATCTCCGAGCCATTCGCATTCAAAGCCGATTTGGATATCGAAATGGTCTTTGTATTTTTCCCGTAGGGCTCTAGTTGAAGCGATGTAGTCGGCATAGTACAAATCGTAGTCGCCACGGATGCCGATCCGATGCTGAATGCCAGGCAACATCACATGATCGCTGAAACCGAAATAATGGAAGTCCGCCTTAATGGCGGCTTTTACGTATTCCTCATCGGTTCCCACCGCATGGCCACAACGGAAAGTGTGGGTATGAAAACTGTAATCAATCTTTGCCATAATACACTTTCTCTAAGGTTAACCCTTCGGCAGGCGCTTTGTAATTCAAAATCGAACGGGTGGTCGGATTCAGGTGCTTTTTGATGTCATCCAAGGTCATTGAACCAAGACCGACTTTGATCGCCGCCCCCATCATGATGCGGACTTGATAGGTCATAAAGCCGTTCGCTTCGAGGGTGACCACGATGTTTTCGGCATCGGGGTTTTGATACAGATTGCAGTCAATATGACGGATATCGCGACGGAAGCCATCCACGTCATCTTCTTTGGAAGTGAAGTCGCGGAAATCATGTTCTCCACGGAATAATTCCAAACAAGATAAGAATGCTTCTCGGTTGAATTTCCGCGTTCCCATTTGGGCGATGGTCAAGCCTTCAAAAGGATTCTTCGTCCCATAGTGGAAGGCATAACGATAACGCTTCCCGCAAGAGGAATGACGGGCATGGAAAGCCAAAGGCTTTTCTTCGATGCTTTGAATGCCGATATCCGAGGGAAGAAGGCGATTCATCGCATAGAGGAAACTCTCAACGGAAGGAATCGGGGATTCGCTTTGGAAGGAGAAAGTCTGACCTTCGGCATTGACGCCGGCATCGGTTCTTCCAGCCCCATGAATCACGATGTCTTTGTTGAAATAAAAAGACAGAGCCTTCTCGATGGATCCTTGAATGGTCGCATGGTGGGGTTGTTTCTCCCAACCGCGATAAGAATGGCCAAGGTAGGACACGACGCAGAGATAATTGTTCATCGGACCTCCAAACCAAAGACGGCGAATAAGTCGAAGTGGGTGACGGAAGAGGCGATGACCAAACCGAGCCAGGCCGCGGCGACAAGGATGCCGACGAGATCGCGCCAGCTGAAATGAGCGACACGATATTTGGTACGTTTCCCTTTGGGGTCATATCCGCGGCATTCCATCGCATCAGCGAGTTCCTCGCTGCGCATGAAGGCACTGACAAATAACGGAACGATCAACGAGATGACCGAACGAACCTTCGCTTTCACGCCACCATGTTTGAAATCGACGCCACGGGAAGCTTGGGCATTCATAATGCGATGGACGTCTTCGAGGATCGTCGGGATGAAGCGGAGGGCGATCGAAAGAATCATCGCCAACTCATGGGAGGGGAATCCGATGTATTTAAGTGGGCTCATGTACCACTCAAAAGCATCACTCATTTCCAACGGTTTCGTTGAGGCGGAGAAGACGAGCATCAACGCAATCATTGACATTAAGCGAACTAATATTTTCGCTGCATCTAAGATGCTGTCCCAATAGACATTGAAGGTGCCGATTGAGAAGGCAATCCAGTCACTGGTTCGGGGAATCAGGATGTAAATGATCAGCAAGAAGATCGCCATGAACCACAAAGTTCTTAAAGACTTCAAGAAGGTAGTGATTTTGGTGTGGCTCAATAAAAGCAACACCATGATGAAAACGAGGAAGAGGCCACCAACGAGGAACGTCATCGCCCAGTTCACCTGTTTCAAGAAGACGGTGACCATAAGGCAGATCATCGCGAAAAGCTTCGCCCTGGAATCCATTTTGTGGATAAAGGACTGATACGGGACATAACGGCCAAGAACGGTGCTACTCATGCTTGGCCTCCTTGATCGCTTTGGCGAGATCTTCCACCGTCCGCAAATCACGGGTCGGCAGTTTCAAACCGCGCTTGGTCAGAGCTTTCGCAAAACGATAAATATCCGGATTATCCAGCGAATACTGCTCCAAATCCTCATTAAACAGGGCCTTTGGGTCACCATCGAAGGCAATCCGCCCATCATTAATGACGATAACGCGGTCGGCATAGCGAGCCACCAAATTCATGTCATGGGTGACTAAGAAGACGTCGGTTCCTTCCGAGTGAATCTGTTTGAAGAGATCCATCGTCTCTTTGGAAGCGGCAGGATCCAAGCCGGCAGTTGGCTCATCCAAAATCAAAACATCCGGATGGGCGGCGAGGATGCCGGCGATAGCCACTTTACGTTTTTCGCCACCGCTTAATTCAAACGGGGAACGGGAATAGAACGATTCATTCAAACCAACGCGTTGCAACGCTTCATGAGCTTTTTCGATTGCTTCTTCTTTGGGAACGCCAAAGTTTTTCGGAGCGAAGGAAACATCCTTTTCAACCGTTTCCTGGAAGAGCTGATATTCGGGGAATTGGAAGACCAAACCGACTTTTTTGCGGAGCTCTTTGATCTCTTTCGCTTTGATTTTGTTCTTTGGACCGTTGACGAAATCATCAATAAGCACTTCGCCACTCGTTGGCCGCAACAAAGCGTTGATGTGTTGGACCAGCGTGCTCTTGCCGGAACCGGTTCTTCCGACGATCGCGGTCAGCTTATGGCCTTCGAAAGTCAAATCGATGCCATTGAGGGCATCATACTCAAACGGAGTCTTCGCCCCGTAAACATATTTCACATCCTTGAAGATTATCGGCATAAATAATCCTCCAAGGCTTTGATATCTTTGATATCATCGGGAACTGCGACGCCTTCGGCTTTGAGGGCGGCCACCAAACTATCGAAGAATGGGGCGTCCAAACGGACCTGGGCGAGAATGTCGCGATGGGCGAATACTTCTTCCGGCGTGCCGTGCAAAACGATTTCGCCATCGTTTAAAACGATGACTTCATCCGCCAAAGCGGCTTCTTCGACATCATGGGTGATGGAAACGATCGTCAGTTCGGGATTGTCTTTCCGCATCTTGCGGATCAGATTGAGAATCTCTTTCTTACCACGCGGATCAAGCATGGACGTTGCTTCATCTAGAAGCAAGAGGCGCGGTTTCATCGCCAAAGTGCCAGCGATCGCAACACGTTGTTTCTGACCACCGGAAAGGTTCTCCGGCGCGGCATCGAGGAATTTTTCCATGCCAACTTCTTCCGCAACTTCGTTGATGATAGGATCCATCTCATCGTGAGGGATCGCGCGGTTTTCCAAGCCGAAAGCGATGTCCTCTTTGACGCTGGAAGCGACGAATTGGTTATCAGGATTTTGGAAGACGATCCCTAACTGGGAACGGATCTTCACAAGGTTTTCTTTTTGTAAGGGAAGATCAAAGATCTTAATACCGCCTTCGACCTTCTTGAATAGACCAGCGATGATTTTCGCAAGAGTGCTCTTACCGGAGCCATTATGGCCAATCAAAGCGACATATTTGCCGACTTCGATGGATAAGGAAATATTCTTGAGGGTCTGTCTTTCCTCATCGTAGGCAAAGTTGAGGTTGTTAATTTCAATTAGAGCCATTGTCTTCCTTGCGTTTCTTTCGACTGATCACGACTTCGTTCGCGATGACGAAAGCCATCCATCCAACAAGGAGGACACCACCGACGATCCAATAAGCGATATTGGGTTCGGATTGTCCGGCATTCGGCGCAAAAGCGAGCGCCGCGATGATGCCAAGAATCAAGACATAAATGATGATGCGGTAAACAACTTTCTTCATTTTGCGTTGATCACGAGATCCTTGCCCGCATACTGACGGACCTTGACGCCCGCCAAAGCAAGGATTTTCCGTGAGGCTTGATAAATGACCTGGTCACCGTGGAAGTCTTCCTTGTAAATCACTTCCTTGATGCCGACCTGAACGAGAGCCTTCGCACATTCGTTGCACGGGAAAAGAGTCACATAGCAACGGCACCCATTAAGGGTGGATCCGTTACGGGTGTTGAGAATCGCATTGAACTCGGCGTGGCAGACATAAAGGTACTTGCTTTCAAGACCTTCGCCATGTCCCCAAGGGACATCGTCTTCGCACACACCGCGCGGCATGCCATTGTAGCCGACGGAAACGATCTTGTTATCGTCGTCGACAATGCAAGAACCGACCTGAGTGGAGGGGTCTTTGCTGCGCATCGCCGAAAGGACGGCGACGCCCATAAAGTATTCGTCCCAGCTGAGGTTGTCTTTGCGGTATTGCTCTTCCATGGTACTTTCTCCCGACTGATAAGCATACTCTTTGGAAAGAGTATTTCAATTAAAGTCGAATTAAGAGGGATTCAAACGGCCTCAAGGACGTCAAATCCTTGAGGGAAGAATCCGCGTAATTTGAGAAGACAATGGAACTATTTTCAGCAAAGAGCCCATCAGGGATTTTGGCTTCATGCGGAGTCATATTGATGAGAACCAAATAGGCTTCGTTTTCGAAGACACGTCTGAACGCCATCAAAGAATTGCTCGTTTCAATCGGTTCAAATGAGCCATAGGACAAAGCGGGGATCTCTTTGCGGATTCCAATGGCTTTCTTATAGAAAGAATAGATGGAATCCGGGTCGTTCAACTGGCTTTCGACATTGATGTCGACGTAATTTTCGTTCTCTCTGATCCACGGCTTGCCGGAGGAGAAACCGCCATTCAGCTCAGCCGACCACTGCATCGGGGTACGTGCATTGTCGCGGTTGCAATTCTGGACGCGCTTCAACGCGCCTTTATGCGAAAAACCAATCTTCCTGATGATTTCATAAATCCAATGATTGACCGGATCGCGATATTCTTCTTTTTCGAAATAGGGATTGATGTTGGTCATGCCGATTTCTTCGCCCTGGTACACATATGGGGTGCCGCGGAGGGTCATGAGCATGAGCGCAAGCATCTTCGCGGATTCATTCCGATAATCCATGCTGCCAAAACGTTCGATGGAACGAAGCTGGTCATGATTCTCAAAATAATTGGCGTTCCAATCGATCGCTTGTTGCCAATCGAAGAGAATCTTCTTCAAGCGATGCGGTTTATATTTCCGATGGAACACCGGGGCGAAGATTTGGTCGACGTGCATCGCATCGAAATGGAAGCACATATCGAGTTCGTTGCCGGAGGTGAATTGACGGGCCGCCTCATGGGTGACGTTGTAGCATTCGCCCACCGTCATGCAGTCATATTTGGAGAAGACATCCTCATGAAGTTTTTGGAGGATGACGTGGTTGCCTTGCTTGTTGAGATAATGGTCTAAACCACGGATATAGATCGTGAATTTGGCGTCATCCAAATCTTCTTTCCAGATCTGGTTGATGACGTCACAACGGAAGCCATAGATGCCTTTATCCAGCCAAAAACGGAGAATATCTTCCACTTCTTCAAGGATTTTGGGATTATGCCAGTCCAAATCGACCTGTTTTTCGCTGAATAGATGCAGATACCATTCATCGACTTCCGGGTCGTATTTCCAAGCGCTTCCGCCGAAATCGCTGGTCCAGTTGTTGGGCGGCTTCTTATTGTTCTTTCTGCCCTTCCGCCAGTAGTAGTAACCATGGTAAGGAGATTTGGGATCGCGAGAGGCTTGGAACCAAGGATGCTCATCGGAAGTATGGTTCACCACCAAATCCATGATGATGCGAATGCCGCGTTTCTTGGCTTCGGCGATGAGGCGATCCATATCTTCCATCGTGCCGAATTCCGGCTGGATGGCTTTGTAATCGCTGATGTCATAACCATAGTCGCAGTTCGGGGACTTGTAGACTGGCGATAACCAAATGATGCCGATACCCAAATCTTTTAGATAATCCAGTTTGCTGATGATGCCGGGAATGTCCCCGATGCCATCTCCGTTGGAATCACAAAAGGAGCGTGGGTAAATCTGATAAACGACGTTTGAACGAAAATATTTTTTATCCATACGTCCATTATAAAGAAAAAAGCGCCCTATGGGCGCATAAATTCTTGATCGATCAATATAGCCACTCGTAGGTCGCTAAATCGGAACGAACCTTTGACTGCTCGTCATTCAATGCTGACTCGCAAGCTTCGCGGTAATCTTCATAGTCTGAACGCTGCCGCTGATCGTCTTTGACTTCCCAAGGAAAAGATTTTGGATCCATATGGTTCGCTCCTCGGAAAATTATTGTTGCCGATTGCTCGGTCTATCTCAATAAGTATTTTTAGACACTGTAACGGAATTGGGGAAATTGCTGATTTGCCATCGTCAGATTGGCTTTTCGTGGGTTGGCACCAAGCGGTAGCCAACGCCATAGACGGACGCGATTCTTGCCAGACGGAGTTTCTTTAATTTCTTGCGGATTGAAGCGACGTGCATATCCACCACACGGGACTCGACTTGCCGGTCGGCATTCCAAATGAGACGGAGAAGAACTTCGCGTTTCACCGCCATCCCCAAATCGAAATACAATCCTTTTAGGATTTTCCACTCATTTAAGGTGAAAGACGCCGAACGACCGAAGAAAGAAACCGTCCTGGTTTTCGTATCGACCAAGACATCATATCCATCATCGCGAGTCAGGGTCAGGGTAGCCATAAGTTAGGGTTTGAGTACAACGATAACGACGATGCAGGCGATGATCGCCGCAGCGAGAATGCTGAAAAACAAAATCCAACCGAGCTTTGAGCGTTTGGTATCGCGCGGATCGGCCTCTTCTTCTAATTCGGGTTCTTTCTTTTCTTCTTCCATATTAACCCTCTAACGCGTCTTTGATTTTCTCACGCATGAAATAAACGAAATGGGCGTTGCCGGTGATGATGACTATGTCATCGGGATATAAGGCTAAGAGGTTTTGAAGGGCCATCAAAGGATCATCGGAGTAAGGATGGTCCGCTTCGAAAAGGAAATAGTCCATTTCCTCTTTAGCCAAAGGATCCGGATAAGTGGTCAATGTGATGTCGGTGACAACATTATCAAGAACCGGCAGCATCAAGGCGATATTCGCGCGACGATCGGCCCCAAAGAGGACATGCGTCTTTCTGCCAATCGACTGTGAGGAAATCGACTTCGCCAACGTTTGCATCGAGGTCGGATTGTCGGCGTAATCCAACACAATGTTGCCTCTTTTCTCATAACGGCAAGGCAACGGAGCAGTCTCCAAACCCTTCCGCAGAGCGAATTCGTCAATCGGGAAAATGGGGCTTAAATGGTTGGTCGCTTCCACCGCAAGGGCGGCAAACGGAAGCAAATAGGATGCTGGCGAAAGAATCGCGAGATTCTTATAAGGACGGTAATCAAAGCGGAAATGCGGAGCGACATAATGGCCGGAATGATAATCATCGACTTCATAGAAGTCGGATTGACCGCGATTAGCGGCGTCACGGATGACGTTTCTCGGTTCGTCCACAATCTTGCCGATGAGGGCGGAAGTCTTCGGACGGATGAGCCACGCCATGTCGCGAGCGATCTCCGAATGGGTTGTGCCCAAGAGTTCGGTCTTATTCAAAGCGATACTGGAAATAATTGTCATGACAGGGCTGGTGCCTGGGTAGTAGGCGGGATCCTGCGAACCGCCCAAAGAGCATTCGGCGATGATCAAATCGCATTCGTTTTCAACGAACCAGGCATAGGCCAGATAAGCCATCATCTCAACATCAGTGAGACCGCTGTTCTCGAAGTCTTTCCGATAACGTTCGAACAAAGCCTCGAAGGCGGTTTCTTTGATGGAATGCTTATTGATGCGAATCGCCCGACGGCGCCCATTCCATTCAGCGAGGGAAAAACGGCCGACTTTGTAACCTTTTTCGGTATAAATCGAGGAGAGATAGAAACCGACGTCGGGGACGCCGACACTGCCGGTAACGAGGATGATTTTGGCTTTGATATCAAGCGGATGACGCTTGCAGAAATCGTCATATTCCGCGCGGTCATAATGATTCGAATCGACGCGGGAAGATAACCAAGATTCAATCAGTTCGTACTTCATCAATCTTCCTCCCCTTTGGCCATGGCCCGTTTCTGATCGCGTTCCTTGATGGATTCGCGCTTATCGTATAACTTCTTGCCTTTGGCAAGGGCGATCTCTAATTTCGCATAACCGCGCGAAAGGAACAATTTGGTTGGCACGCAGGTGTAGCCGCCCGCCTTAAGAGAGTTGTCCAATTTGCGGATTTCCCGTTTGTTCAAAAGGAGCTTCCGGTCACGAAGATGATTCACATTGTGGAGATTGCCTTCTTTATAGGGGGCGATATGCATATTAGCGATCCAAGCCTCGCCGTTTTTGACATAGATATAGGAATCAGAGATGCCAGCGTCATGGCGGCGCAGAGATTTTATCTCTGTTCCGGTGAGAACGATGCCCGCGGTCAGGAAATCACTCAAAAAATACTCGTAGTGAGCACGGCGGTTTTCTAGAAGGATTGAACTGTCTTTTTTGCGGGCCATAATCAATTCGTATCAAGATTATAGCAAACTCTTTGCGCGCTTGGCACGCGTTGGTCTTTCTTTATGAAAGAAACAATGCCACAATAAGGCGAAAGAGGAAAACCAATGAAAGATCTGAAATTCTATAAGACCGCCGGCGGCAAGATCGTTGTCGCCTTATCCGCCCCGAACGCCGATGCCGAAGGGATGAAAGAGCTCACCGCCAACACCACCGATGCGGCGTTCGAAAAACACGTCCCCGCCGTCGAAGTCGGTGAGAAGGTTCTCGTCAAGGTCGGCGAAGTCGCCCACCCGATGATCGAAGTCCACTACATCGAATTCGTCGCTCTCGTCAGCGAGGAAAGAGGGCTCGAGGTCAAATTCCTCAAACCCGGCGAAGCGCCCGAAGCCTCCTTTGCCAAAGTGGAGCATGGCGTGGCTTATGCCTACTGCAACCTCCACGGTCTTTGGAAGAAAGAGTTCTAAGTATAAGAAAAACGGTCGATCGCTCGGCCGTTTTCTTTTTGCTTATAAGTAGTATTTGTTCAAGACTCTGAGGTCTTTCTCGTCTAATTCATAGACGAGGGGTTTCCCGGTCGGGATTTCGACCTTAAGGATTTCCTCAGGGGTGAGGTGCTCAAGTTCCATGACGAGAGCACGGAGACTGTTGCCGTGGGCGGCGATGAGGATTCTCTTGCCCGCTTTGATGGCGGGGATGATTTCCTTTTCGAAGCACGGACGGAAACGATTCGCGGTATCGATCAAGCATTCGGTGAGCGGGAGATCTTTTTCTTCCATCTTTCCGGTCTTGATGAGCTCGCGGTATTTCTCTTGGTTGCCAGGGAAGCGCGGGTCGTCCACGGTAAGGGCCGGCGGTTGGATATCGGCGCTGCGACGCCAGATATGAACTTGTTCATCGCCCCACTTGACGGCGGATTCGGCTTTGTTGAGACCTTGGAGGGCGCCATAGTGGCGTTCATTCAAACGCCAGGTATAGAACTTCGGAAGGTCGGGCTGGCCAAGGGCTTCGAGAGCGAGATCCAACGTCCGGTTGGCGCGTTTGAGGACGGAGGTATAGGCGACATCAAACACAAGTCCGGCTTTTTTCATCGCTTCGCCCGCTTCTTTGGCTTCGCGGACGCCATTCGGGGAGAGGTCGACATCGGTCCATCCGGTGAACTTATTTTCGAGGTTCCATTCCGATTGGCCGTGGCGGAGTAAGACTAATTTGACCATGGTTTCGCTCCTTATTTCTCCAAGAATTCCTTGATGTCATCAAGGACTTTCTGATTGTCCTTTTCGTTGAGGATCTCGTGACGCATATGGTCATAGATGTGGAGGGTGACGTCGGCAACACCGAGGTCTTTGTACATCTTTTCAAGGGCTTTCGGTCCTTTGCCCATCTTGCCGACGGGGTCATCGGCGCCGCTGACGATAAGGATGTGCTCATCCTTGCTGATCTTGGCGAGATTCTCTTTGCGGTACAAGGCCTTCATTCCTTTTAGGAATTCGCGCCAGAAACCACCGGTGTTCGGATGGCCGCAATACGGATCGGCGATATAAGCTTGAACGTTCTCTTCGTTGTAAGAGAGCCAGTCGAGTTCGGTCTTCGCGTTCTTGATCGCTTTGGCATAGCCACCCATCGCGAGATTGGAGATGAATTTATTCGGATCGTCCCAGTTGCTCTTGTTAACGGCGACATAAGCCAAGCTGTAAGCTACATCGTAAAGGGCTTTGTCCGGGCCATTGCTGCCCATGATGATCGCTTTCTCGACGCTGTTCGGGAAGCGTTCAAGATAAGCCTGGACCATGAAGGAACCCATGGAGTGACCCATCAAGTAGACGGGAAGACCATCTTTCTTGAGTTCTTCGACTTTGATGTTCAAAGCGAGGACGTTGTCGGCAAAGGCGTTTTCCGGCCACTTCTGAAGATCTTCTTCTTTCTCGGCATTGAAGCCCTGGCCGAAAGCGTCAAGGACAAAGACATCGAAACCAAGTTCATTGAGGAACAAAGCGAACTTCTCGTAACGGGTCGCCTTTTCCTGCATGCCGGTCTGGATGACCATGTGTTTCTGCGGCTTTTCGATAGGATAACTCGCGCCAAAGAGCTCTCTTTCATCGGGTAATTTAACGGCAAACTTTTCCATATGGGTTACCTCCTTAAAGTATTCCGTTGGGATTCTTCTTTTGGAAATTGTAGGCATCGCGGCAAGCGTCTTCGACGGTCAGTTTGGTTTTCCAACCAAGTTCCTTGAACGCTTTGTCGCAGTTGGCATAACTCGCATCGACGTCGCCCGGACGGCGGCCTTCGATTTGATAAGGGATTTTGATGCCGTTGGCGTCTTCGAACGCTTTGACGAGCTCAAGTACGCTGGTGCCTTTACCTGTGCCGAGGTTGTAGATGACGAGACCGCAACCGGCATCGAGTTTCTTGAGAGCGGCGACATGGCCTTCCGCAAGGTCGACGACGTGGATATAATCGCGGACACCGGTGCCATCCACCGTGTTGTAATCATTGCCATAGACATGGAGGACCGGCAACTTGCCGATCGCCACCTGGCTGATATACGGCATCAGGTTGTTGGGGATGCCATTCGGGTCTTCGCCAAGAAGGCCGGAAGGATGGGCGCCAATCGGGTTAAAGTAGCGTAATAGCGCGATATTGAAGGAGGGATCGGCTTTCGCAAAATCTTTGCAAATCCCCTCGATAATGATCTTCGTCGCCCCATAAGGATTGGTGGCTTCGCGGACGGGATCGGTCTCGAAAAGAGGCACGGATTCCGGCACGCCATAGACGGTCGCCGAGCTGGAGAAGACGAAGTTCTTCACCCCGAATTCCCGCATCAGTTTGAGGATGACACAGGCGCTGCCGATGTTGTTCTGGTAGTACTCGAGCGGCTTCTCGACGCTTTCGCCAACCGCCTTGTATCCGGCGAAATGGATGACCGCGTCGAACTTGTTCTCGGCGAAGATTTTGCGCATCGCATTCTCATCGCAGCAGTCGGCGCGATAGTAACGCGGGCTGACCCCGGTGATGACTTCGATGCGGCCGAGGACACTTTCTTTCGCATTGAACAGGTTGTCGACGATGATCGGGGTATAACCCGATTCGATGAGGGCGATGACCGTTTCGCTTCCGATGAAGCCGAGGCCGCCGGTGACTAGGACGTTGTGAATCATAAGCATTCCACCTTTCTCTATCTTTTTTGTAATTCGGCGAGGATCGCTTTGCTGACTTCGGCCGGGTTCACTTTGCCATGGCTGGCTTTCATGACTTGCCCGACGAGGAAGCCGAGGGCACGATCTTTGCCGTTCTTATAGTCGATAATTGACTGCGGGTTATTTGCCAAAACCTCATTGACGAATCCCATGATGGTGTCAGAGTCATTGCTCTGCGCTTCAATGTGAAGCGAGGCTTTGGCTTGTTCGGGGGTTTCACCGGTTTCGAGCACGTGGTTGAGAATCTTTGCGCACTGCTGATGAGATAAACCGGTCGTCTCCTGCATGAGGACGATCTCCGCCAAAGTTTTGGCGCTGATCGGGAGCTCTTTGATCGATTTGCCTTCGCGGTTGAGATAGCCATTGATTTCGACGATGAGGAAGTTGGCTAAGTCTTTGGCCGCTTTGACCAAACCCATGCCTTCTTCAAAGAAGGCCGCAGTCGCCGGATCGGCGAGGATGATCGCCGCATCGGCCGGGGTCAAACCAGCCGCCAGATAACGTTCCTTCTTGGAATCGTAAAGCTCGGGGCAGCCAGCGATGGCATCATTCACGAACTCATCGGAAAGATGGATCGGGGTGATGTTCGGTTCGCAGAAGTATTTGTAGTCCACCGCATCGGTCTTGACACGCATCAAAACGGTGCGGCCGCTCGACTCATCGTAACGGCGGGTTTCCTGACGGACTTCCTCGCCCTTTAAAAGCATCTTGCTCTGGCGGATGATTTCGTAATCGATGGCTTCTTGTATGTTTTTAAGGGAGTTGAGGTTCTTGACTTCGACTTTGACGCCGAACTCTTTTTGACCATAAGGACGGAGGGAGATATTGACGTCGCAACGGAGACTGCCTTCTTCCATCTTGCCATCCGAGGTTCCGCTGTAGACAACGATGTTGCGGATGGTTTCCACGTACTTCATCGCCTCGTATCCGCTTCTCATTTCCGGATTGGAAACGATTTCGACGAGTGGGGTTCCGGCGCGGTTATAGTCAAGCAAGGAATAATCCAGGAAGTGTTCCTGCTTGCAGGTATCTTCTTCCATGTGGATACGTTCGATGCCGATGTTCTTTTTGCTGCCATCCGGCATCTCAATGGTTAAATAACCATTCTTTCCAATCGGGCGGAACTGCTGGGTGATTTGGAAGCCCTTCGGAAGGTCAGCGTAGAAGTAGTTTTTCCGATCGAAATAGAGGGTGTGGTCAATGGTCATATGCAGAGCGTTCGCGACGCGGATCGCGTTGATGACCGCCTGTTTATTGACGACAGGCATGGCACCAGGGAAGCCCATATCGAGCGGGGTGATTTGGGTATTGGGATCGTGGGAGAATCCGTTCGGCGAAGCGGAGAACATCTTCGACCGCGTCTTCATTTGGACGTGGATTTCCAAACCGATGACAGGTTCGAAATTCATAAGTTGCCCTCCTTTCTGTCGAGCACGCTGAGATTGGCGAGCCCGGTAATTTCCTCAATGACTTCAGCCGCAGCGAATAAGTCGCTTTCCTCAAAGGCTCTGCCCATAAGGTTCACGCCGATCGGCAAACCATTCTGCAAGCAGAGCGGAACGGTGATCGAAGGCAGACCGGCGAAATTGCCAAGGCAGAGATGATTGTCGGCGATGAGATATTCGGCGCTTAATTTGTCGCTCAATTGATGAATGAGCGGGGCGACGGACGGGGCGGCCGGAGCATAAACGAAATCGTAATCCTTTAGGATTTCATTCAGTCTTTCGACGATCTTCGCCCGATTTCTTTGGGCGGCCAAGAAGAGTTCTTCTTGGTTTTCGCGCATCAAGCAATAGGAACCGATGATGAAACGACGTTTGATGAGTTCGCTGAACCCTTTTGTACGAGCGTTGTACATCGCTTCCGCATAGGACTTTCCATCGTAGTACGGACCGAACTTGATACCATCTAAGTTCGCATTATTGCTGGTCGCTTCAGCGCAGCTGATGACCATATAGGTCGGATAGAGAGACTGGAGCATCTTCTCACCAAAGAGGATGTCTTCGACGATCGCGCCCTTTTTGCGAAGCGCATCCACGGATGCGTTGAATGAGCGCATGAGATCGGCATTGGTGATTGAATCATTAATATCCTTGATAACGGCGATCCGTTTGCCTTTGATGCCGTCTTTCACATGGGACTCATAATTTTCGACAGGTTTGGTTGAACTGGTCGAATCATGTTCGTCGCGACCCGATAACGCTTCAAGGACAATCGCAGAGTCATCGACATTCCGAGTGAAATAAGCAACGTGATCCAATGACGGAGCGAAGGGGAATAAACCATAACGGGAAATTCGGCCCCAGGTCGGCTTCATGCCAACAAGACCAGCATAAGATGCTGGTTTACGGACGGAGTCACCCGTATCGCTGCCGAGCGCGAACGGGACAATGGAAGAAGCAACCGCCGCGGCGCTGCCGCAACTGGATCCGCCAATCAAACGTTCGTGTTTAGGATCAAACGGGTTATAAGTAATGCCCTTGTGACCGGTTGTTCCGGTGCCGCCCATCGCGAGCTCATCCAAGGTCGTTTTGCCGATCAAGACGGCTTTGCGTTTCTTGAGTTTGGTGATGACGGTTGCATCGAATAACGGCACATATCCGTTCAAAATGCTGCTGGAGGCGGTTGTTTCAATTCCCTTGGTTGAGAAATTGTCTTTGGCTAAATACGGGATGCCCCAAAGGAGATTGTCGGCTTCCGGCTCGCCGAGAGAAGCGGCGAAGGCCAAAGCCTTTTCCTCTTCGATGGTTTCAAAAGCGTTCTCTTTGTCCGCTTTGGCGCGGGCGATGGCTTCTTTGGCTAATTCAACCGGGGTCGTCTTTTTGGCGACCAGCGCTTCGTGGATGGCGCGAATGGGTAAATCTAAGTAACTCATAGCACCACCTTCGGCAGTTTGATCTGCCCATTGAGTTTATTGCCGGCGTTGGACAAAGCCTCTTCGCGGGACAATGGTTTGACCGGTTCGTCTTCGCGGAGGAAAGAAGTCTCGCAGTCGAACGGGAAAGTCATCGGTTCGTATTTGCTGAGGTCGCCGGTCTCGCCGATCGCTTTCATCTGGGCGGTCAAGATGCCGAATTCCTCATACAGGGTCTGATATTCGGCTTCAGTCAGGTCGAAAAGAAGACGGTTGGCCGCATCTTTTAGGACGTCAATTGTTATCGTTTTCATATTTCTTTACCTCGTAAAGAATACCACTTAACGGTTTTCTTACAAGCGCGAGCGCCTTAACGCCCGGACCCTCCTAAGTGATTCATCGCCTCTTCTTCGTCGATCACGAGGATGCCAAGTTCCTGGGCTTTGGTCAGTTTGCTGCCCGCGTCAGAACCGGCGATGACGATGTCGGTTTTCTTGGAAACGGACCCCGAGCAACGAGCGCCGATGCCTTCGAGGATCTCGGTCATCTGCTGCCTTGAATAGTGTTCCAAGCTGCCAGTAAGGACGACCGTTTTGCCATAGAAGTAGTTGTTCACATCCATCGTATCCACGCCTAAATATTCGAAATTCAGGTGGAGTTCGCGGAGTTCTTCGATTTTTTGGATGTTCTTTTCGTCACGGAACCAACGGGCGATGCAATCGGCCGCCACCGGACCGACGTCCTTGATGGCAAGGAGCTCTTCCTCACTCGCTTCTTTCAAGGCATCGAGGTTCTTATATTTCCGAGCCAGAGTCTTTGCCATGCGTTCGCCGACCTCTTTGATGCCGAGGCCGATGAGCAAGCATTCTAGTGATTTCTGTTTGCTGACTTGGATTGCCGCCAAAAGGCTATTGATCGATTTGTCGCTCCAACCATCAAGCTCTTTGATTTCTTGGGCGTGGTTTTCCAGACGATAGATGTCAGGGATGTCACGCATGAAACCTTCGGCAAAGAATTCTTCGACGACGCGGTCACCCATGCCATCGATATCCATCGCGTTGCGGCTGGCGAAATGAATCATGCCTTCGATCTTCTTCGAATCGCATTCGGGATTGAGGCAGTAATGAAGTCCTTTGACTTTAGTCAACGGTTGTCCGCAGATGGGGCAGTTCTCCGGCATCGTCCAGGGAATTTCTTCCCCGGTGCGGCGCGAAACGATCGGACCGGTCACTTCGGGGATGACATCCGCGGCTTTGTGCAAGCCGATGAGGTCGCCGATCATCAAACCTTTATCTTGGATGAAGTTCTCGTTGTTGAGGGTCGCGCGCTGGACGAGCGAGCCAGCGACGCGAACGGGTTCGAGAATGGCGTTAGGCGTAACGCGGCCTGTGCGTCCGATGGTGATTTCGATGCCAAGCAAGCGAGTGGTCACTTCCTCAGGCGGGAACTTATAGGCGATGGCCCACCGCGGCTCTTTGGCCGTATAGCCCAAACGATCATAGGCATCTAAGTCGTCCACTTTGATGACGAGACCATCGATGTCATACGGCAGGTTTGGACGCTTTTCCGCGTAGTCACGCATATAGGCGATGATATCTTCAACGCCGTGCAAAGCACGACGTTCATGGTTGGTTTGGAATCCTTGTTCGTCGAGCCAATTCAACGCTTCTAGGTGGCTATGGATACCAAGTTCTCTGGCATTGACGAGGTAGTACCAGAAGGCATCGAGATTACGCGAGGCCGCGATGCGGGAGTCGAGCTGGCGAACGGAGCCTGCGGCTGCGTTGCGGGCATTCGCGAATAGGGGTTCGCCACGCGCTTCGCGCTCTTCGTTGAGGCGGGCCAGCGTGGGCTTGCTCATAAACACCTCGCCGCGTACTTCGAACGGGCGGGTCTCTTTGACGCGCAAAGGAATCGAACGGATAGTGATGATGTTCGCGGTCACGTCTTCGCCCATGACGCCATCCCCGCGGGTGACGCAATGCTGAAGTTCACCATGATCGTAGATCAAAGAAATGCCAAGGCCATCGATTTTGACCTCGCCGGCATATTCGAGTTCGGCTTTGTTGCTCAAAGAACGGATGCGGCGATCCCAGTCGCGCATTTCGTCTTCATTGAAGACGTTGCCAAGGGAAAGCATCAACCGCTTATGGGGGATCTTCTTGAATTCGCTCTGGACCATGCCGCCAACGCGCTGGGAGGGGCTGTTCTTCTTTTTGAGTCCGGGAAATTCGGTTTCGAGATGGATGAGTTCCTGCATGAGGCGATCGAATTCGGCATCGCTCACCGAGGACTCATTCAACACATAGTACTCGTAATTGTAGCGTTCGAGCAGAACCGTCAGTTCTTCGATACGCGAACGGGCTTCTTCAACGGTCATGCTTCCCCTCCTTTGCTGGATATGCGGCTGAGCATGGGGTGTGAAGACATCAATGTCTTTTTACCACACTCATCGAAATTGACGATGATGATATTGGCGCTTAAGAGTTCCACGACGACCCCATCACCGAACTTCTCGTGATGGAGGCGATCGCCGACATGCCAATCGATGCCGTTCTTCTTTGGTTCGGCTGGCCCGGCGCGTTTCTCTTGTTTCTCGAATGGATCGATGGCATCGCCATCGCCGAAGTAATCGTCCCACGTGGCGGGTTTCTTTCTCGGCGCATGGTAATCGTTCCAAACGCGATTGCTCGTGAAGTCGTTGTGCTTGGGCAATTCGATTCCGGCTTCCGCGAAGTATGGCGAGGGATTCGCTTTTGAATCCGTCACATAGGAATACGACTGGTTGCAGCTGAGGAAGAGATCTTTGCGAGCTCTCGTGAACGCAACGTAGGCAAGGCGCCGTTCCTCTTCTTCCGAATCGCGGCCTTCTTCATTGAGGGCGCGTTGCGAGGGGAACGTCCCGGCATTCATGCCGATGACGAAGACATGATCGAATTCCAACCCCTTTGCGACGTGGACCGTCATGAGGGAAACATAGTTCCCACTGCTCATATCGTCCTGGGCGGTTAGCAAGGAAACGTTCTGCAAATATTCGGCCAAACTGGATTCGGGGTTGTTGGATAAATAATGGGATATGTCATCAAACAACGCGTTGACATTGCCCAAACGATCCTCGTCTGGTTCCTCTTCTTCGGCGAGATAAGTCAGGTAACCCAAATCAGAGATTAAGTCATGAAGAATGCCAGAGTACGCTTCGAGACGTTCATCGAGCTTGCGGCGGGCATCCTCCATCTTTTTCATCATAGATGAAAGTGCATTGATAACCTTAGTCGGCACTTCGGTGACATCGCGGAACTGATCGATGTTGCGGATATATTGATATTCGGACAAGTTGGCAGCGATCGCTTCCTGGCGGATGCGGGCAAGCGACGTGTCACCCACACCGCGTTTGGGCACATTGCAAATGCGCTCGAAGGAGACATTGTCGAAGTCATTGACCAACAAGTTGATGTAAGCCAAAACGTCTTTGACTTCCATACGCTCATAAAAACGTAACCCGCCAAAAATCCGGTACGGAATTCCGTGGTCTTTTAAGGCGGCTTCGAACGGGCGGGTCAGATAAGAAGAGCGATACAAAATCGCCGAATTCCGATATTGGGGTTCGCCGTTGATTCTTTCTTTGCGGCCGAGCTCAGCGATCTTGGCGACGACCCAATCGGCTTCATAATCAACGGATGAAGCCACCTTTGTTTGAATCTTCGTCCCGGATGCCGCTTTCGTGAACAAATCCTTCGGGACACGTTTCTTGTTATGGGCTATGAGTTTGTTCGCCGCATCCAAAATATTCTGGGTAGAACGGTAGTTCTCGTTGAGAATGATCGTTTCCGCGCCAGGGAACATCCCTTCGAAATTTAGGATGATGTTCGGGTTGGCGCCGCGCCAGGTGTAGATGGTCTGGTCAGGGTCACCCACGACATAGACGCTGGTGTCCGGACGCATCAGCAAGCGCATGAGCTTGAACTGAATGTCGTTCGTATCCTGAAACTCATCGACCAGAATGCAGTCAAAACGATCGGCCCATTTGGAACGCACGACTTCATCCATTTCGAGGATTTCGATTGTTTTCAGTAAGAGGTCATCAAAATCGAAGGCATAGCTTTTTTGTTTGTATTCCTCATACTTTTCGTAGAACTGGAAGCTGATTCTGTCCTCTTCGGAACGGAAATGCTCTTTGCTGATGTTCTCCGGGTATTTGCCTTTGCCTTTGTTCCGACGGATATACGACAACGCCGTCTTCACGATGGGGTCGCCTTTCTTATAACCGAGGTCCACCGCGATATTCTTCACGACTTTCCCTTGGTCTTCTTCATCATAGATGGAGAAGCCGATCGGATAACCTAAGAGGCGACATTCGGTGCGCAAAAAACGCGCGCAGAATGAGTGGAACGTAGAGATATGAAGATTCGGGTCGTAATGAATGGTGTCACGAACGATCTTGCTGGCGCGTTCCCGCATCTCCTGGGCAACCTTGTTGGTGAAAGCGATGGCCAAAATACGGGTTGGGTCCACGTGACACTCGCTGATTAAGAAAGCGATACGGCGCGTCAAAACTGCGGTTTTGCCAGATCCGGCGCCGGCGATGACGCGGGCATATTGGCTGCCGGTCGTGACCGCTTCCAGCTGGCGTTCGTTGAGCATGACCTTGGAATCGTTCATAAGGGAACGATATAAGCATACTCTTTTCTGACCTTCTCATAAAGAGAAGGAATAAAGATTTTTGAAGAGAAAGCGCAGGGGGAGAGAGGTTCATGGGATAACGCTAAGGAGATGGGGTTGCGCTTTCTCACCAATAAATACGCAAGAAATGGAGAATTTTACATAAAACATGCGAAAATATGTCCATGCCGCTCATCCAGGAAAGAAAAACTCCCGCCCAGAACATCGCCTTCCTCGGCATCCTTGCCGGAGTCGTCGTCGTGTTATCGGTTCTCGGCGGTTTTTTGCCTGTCGTATCTTTCTTGGTTGTTTTTATCTTGGCGGCCGCTTCGGCACTCGGCACTCGCATCACTTCGATCCGCTACAGCTTGCCTTTCATGATCGCGGCTTCCTTGCTTAGCGTCGCCGCCTCATTTTTCAACCTGACTGAGGCGTTATTCTATTTCGTCCCATCCATCCTTGCCGGCGGAATATACGGCATTATGTCACGAAATAAGCTTCCGTTATCCTTGGCGATTTTCGTCGGGGCCGTTTTGACTTTGGCCTTCAATTATGCCGCCTTCTTTTTTATCAAAGGCGTTTACGAAATCGACATCATCGAAGACTCGCTGCAGATTCTTGGTTTGGCGGAAAACACCCATGTCCGCCCCGCCATCCCCGCGTTCCTTTTGGGTATTGGTTTGGCGGAGATGGTTTTGTCTCATATTCTCATCGGAATCTTTTATGAAAGATTCTCTCTCAATACCGAAGAGGGTTGGTCGGTCATTTTGATTCCTTCTCTCGCCGTGTTCTTCTCCGGTTTGGGAGTGGGCGTTGGCTTCGTTTCCTTCCCAGTTGGATTGGCTTTTGTCGTCTCTGGCGTCTTCTTTGGCATCATGAGCGTTTATTACCTTTTGACTGCGTGCGACAAGCTACTTTGGATTTTGTCCGGCGTCGCCGTTTTGGTTGGCATCTTCCTCTTCGCGATCCTCCACCGTTTCATGCCGGAGGGCAGCGGAATTCTTCTTGCCTCCTTGTTCCCATTCCTTTTTGGACTGATAATGTTAATCTTCGTAAGAAGAATTAAGTGGACAACGAAAGAGAGTAAGGCAAAATAATCACATGGGTCGTTTTCTGAAGTACATCGGTGTCGGAATGGTCTACCTCCTTCTCTTCCCGTTCCTCGTATTAGGGATTGCCGTCGGCGCCCTATACGCGTTCGGTCAAGGAACCTATTTCTTTTTCCGGGGAACGATCCGTTTCTTCAAAGGCGATTCCTTCCTTGTCCCGTTGAAAGAAGATGAGGCGGTCGCCCGCGCCATCAAGGCCCAGCAAGAGGCGATGTATCAAGAAGCCAAACCCGATGTCGCCCCGGTCCAAGGCCCGACCTACGTTCAAAATAATTACTACGGCATGCCGCAAAACGCGCCGGCCCAAGAACAGCCTCAAAGCTTGCCGAACAACGATTCTCCGTCCGTTGCCAAGCAGCCCACTTATATCGATCAAACCCCAACCCAAAATCAGGAATTCCCCGCAATTCCGGAAAATTTGGCCGCAGACGAACCGACCCAGGGTGTTTCGGATGCCCCGAGCGAGATCAAACAGGAGGACGATGGATATGATGATTTATTCTAGCCCCGTCAACCTCAATGAGACCGATCGTCGCTTGCTGATCATCGCCGCGGTCATCCTGACCCTCATTTTCATCGTCGCCGCTTTGATCGGCGCTCTCATCCGCGTCATTACCCTAGGGATGGGCAAACGCCTCGATCAGGATGTAAGCGATGCCGTCCGTTATCGGGTGATCGAAGATGAGAAGCATTTCCGGAAATATGCCCGCATCAAAAATGCCCGCCGCTTGTTCATCCAAGCCACCCCGCCGCTCTTAATTCTCTTTGTCTCCGTTTTGTTCTATGTCATTTACGCTGGCGTGACCGATGAATGGACCCGGAATTTCTGGGGCGAATTCGGCACCTTGTTCTATCAGTGGGATTTCGGTAATGATGCCTACTACGCGACCGTCTGGGGAATGCGCATCTTGGCAAGCTGGCCCGCGCTTATCAATACACCTCACTTTGTGGGTGCCTATTATCCTTCTTATATCCTCTGCACCTTGTGGCTCGTCGGCGGAACGTATTTGTTCTTCGTTCTTTGGGCTTTCGTTGCTCGCGCCATCTTCGTCGATCGCCGCGCCCGTTCGGTCTTTAAGAAAGACCTCACCGACTACAACTACTACGATAACGTGTATCCTGGCCCCGGCCCGATCCCTGGCGTCAGACCAGTACAAAAAGAGGAGGACAACGCCTCCCCTAATGATCAAGAGTGATCAAATAAAGATTTCGATGATCGCCCAAGCGATCAACACGATCATGACGGCGATCAACGCGATTAGGCCGTAGAAAATCCTCCGCCTGGACAAGGCGGTTTTTTCTTCGGGTGTCAGGACTTTCTTTTGTTTGGCCATAATCAATACTTCAAATTATTCGATGTTCTCGGGAACGGTTCGGTATCGCGGATGTTGGCGATGCCGGTGATATACATGATCAAGCGATCGAAACCGATGCCGAATCCGGCATGGCGGCAACCGCCGAAGCGGCGAAGATTCAGATACCATTCCAAACCCTTGGTGTTGCCAAGCGCGTCCATCTTCGCTTTGAGGACGTCATAACGTTCTTCACGCTCACTGCCGCCGACGATTTCGCCTTCGCCCGGGACGAGTAAGTCACAGGCGGCGACGGTTCTGCCGTCGTCGTTCTCACGCATATAGAACGCTTTGATTTCCTTCGGGTAGTTGATGAGGAAGAGCGGGCCTTTGACGATCTCTTCGGTGAGATAACGCTCGTGCTCGCTTTGGAGATCCATGCCCCATTCGATTTTGTTGTTCTCGAACTTATGGCCTTTGGCCACCGCTTCTTGGAGCAGACGGATGCCTTCGGTGTATTCCATGCGGGTGAACGGCGCGTTGAGAACGGCCTCTAGTTTGGCGATGGTTCCCGGGGCGATTCTCTGGTCGAAGAAGGCCATTTCATCAGGGCAACGATCCATGACGTAACGGATAAGATATTTGATACAATCCTCAATCAAATCCATATCGTCTTCCAGATCGGCGAACGCGATTTCCGGTTCGATCATCCAGAATTCGGCGGCATGTCTGGTCGTGTTGCTCTTTTCGGCGCGGAAGGTCGGGCCGAAGGTATAGATGTTCTTGAACGCCAACGCGAAGGCTTCGCCATGGAGCTGACCAGAGACGGTCAACGAAGCGCGGCGGCCGAAGAAGTCGTTGACCGGATCTTTGGCATCGGTCGCGACGAGAAAAGTCTGGCCGGCGCCTTCGGCGTCGTTCGCGGTGATCTCGGGAGTGTGGACATAAACGAATCCGCGATCCTGGAAATAAGTATGGACGCCCATGGCCAAGACGGAACGGAGGCGGAACACCGCATCGAAGGTGTTGGCGCGCGGACGGAGATAAGCTTCCTCGCGGAGGTATTCGAAAGTATGGCGCTTCTTCTGAAGCGGGTAGTCATCGGAAACGGAGCCGAGGAGGATGATTTCCGCGGCGTGGACTTCGAAGGGCTGCTGTCCTTCCGGGGTGGCCACGAGTTTGCCGCGGACGCCGATCGCCGCACCGGTGTTGTAATGGGTGACGACTTCGAAATCCTTTAGCTCAGGACCATAGACAATCTGCAAAGAACGGAAACAAGTGCCATCGTGAAGTTCGATGAAAGCGATTTTGCCCGAATTGCGATTGGTACGAACCCATCCTTCGACGAAAATTTCCTGGTCGAAGGGCAAAGATTCGTTCGCGGCAAAGCGAGCGAACAACTGTTTGATTTCATACGCTTTCTTCTGCATGGTTTTTTCCTCCCTGCGTGAATAAATCCTAAACGCGAGTTGATTCCTAGTCAAAGGAATCACGAATCAAATTCGCGAAAATGGTCAATTTTCCAATTGGGGTCTACCCCAATGGTGAGCGGCGCCGACAATCCTTCTTCATATAGATGTTCGGCGACTTTGGCGATCATCGCCGCATTGTCGGTCGTGCACCAAATCGGCGGGATGATCAGTTCGATGCCACTGTTATCAAAACGTTTGTGCATCTGCTCACGGAGATAGCTGTTGGCGCTGACGCCACCGGCCAAGACGATTTGTTTCACATTGAAATCCAAAGCAGCTTTGACTGTCTTCTCAAGAATCATTCCGATGGCGACATCCTGGAAAGAACGAGCCATGTCGTCGATGCGGATTTCCTCGCCTTTCATTTTCAAGGTGTTGACGAGATTGATGACCGCGGTCTTTAGACCACTGTAAGAGAAATCATAGCCTTGTCCGTGAAGGGGTTTCGGCAAATCGTAGGTATGTTTGCCATTCTTGGCATGCTGATCGATTGGAACACCGCCGGGATAAGGTAAACCGAGAACGCGGGCGACTTTGTCGTAACATTCCCCGACCGCATCATCTTTGGTCTCGCCGATGATTTCGAAATCGAGATGATCCCGCATGATGACAAGTTCGGTGTTGCCACCGCTGACGACGACGCATAGCAACGGGAACTTAAGTTCGCCTACATATTCATTGGCATAGATATGGCCAGCCAAGTGATGAACGGGGATAAGCGGTTTGTTGTACAGCATCGCGATTGATTTGGCCGCCTGCATACCGATATGAAGACAACCGATCAAACCGGGACCGCGGGTAACGGCGACCGCATCCAAGTCTTCATAACGAAGACCGGATTGTTCGAGTGCCTCTTTGAGGCAAACGGCGATGTTCTCGCAATGGAGGCGCGAAGCGATTTCCGGCATGACGCCACCGTATTTCTCATGGACGGAGATCTGGGTGGCAACGACGTTAGCCAAAAGCTTTCCGCCGTCGGTGATGGCGACCGCGGTTTCATCGCAGCTGGATTCGATAGCCAGAATCTTGCTCATGAAATAATGCTCCTCATCATATAGACCGCATCTTCTCCGTCGTCGTAATAATGCGGTTTCGTCGTCACGTATTCGTAGCCGTTTTTCCCATACAGTTTAATTGCGGCTTCATTGCTCTTGCGGACTTCCAAAGTGATCCAATCCACTTCCTCTTCTTGGGCTTTGCATTCCTTGACCATCTGTTCGAGAAGGGCATAGGCAATGCCCTGTTTCCGATGGGCGGGAAGGACGCAGATCCGGTTGATCGTCGCGCTGTCGAATGTGATCATGAAATCCAAATATCCAACGATTTCCCCATCTTTTTCAGCGATATAGATGACAGAACAGGGGTTTTCGGTGATTTCGTAACGGATTTCCCGCTCCGGCCAAGGATGGGCAAAAGAAGCCTGCTCCAAGGCGGTGACGGCAGGGATATCCGCTTCTACCATTTTCCGTAACTTGATATCCATCATCCGTTGTCCTTCAAGTAAACCGGCTTGGCCCCCAACGGGTCAGCGCATAAATGCTTTTCGTCGTCGCAATCCTTCAAGACTTCGAGAGGATTGCTTGGGACGATATCAAGTCCGAGATGTTTTCCTTCGCCACGGAGAACATGGTCCGGATGATCCTTTAAAAAAGCGAGCACCTCGTCATTCGTCCAAATGGTGTCCTGTAAGAGAACTTCGTTCCCATCATAGACGCCGATATAACTTCGTTTGCTGCGGGCATTGGACACGCAAACCGAAGGTTTGTTTGGATCTTTCATCGCTTCAAGACTGGAAACGATATAGAGCGGGATATTCAAAGCGCTGGCGATGACTTTGCCGATCGTTAAGGCGATGCGCACGCCCGTATAACTACCTGGTCCTTTGGCGGAGATGACGGCGTCTAAATCAGCGTGACTAAAACGGTTCCGTTCCAACAAAGTTTTCACCTCATTGACCATCAGTTCGCTTTGGCGCTGCCAGGCGTCATAATGCACAAAGTCGATTAAATGGTGGTCTTTGGCCAGACCAACGGAGAGATTCGCGTTTGAACTATCCAAAAGAAGCGTCAGCATTGTTTATCTCTCCAATTCGACAAATAAAGGCGCGTATTGTTCGCCTTCGCCTTCGATGATGAACTGGCGGCGGTCATCACCGAGATTATGAATGGTGATATGAAGGGGGTTATCGGGAATCAATGGTTTGATGAAAACGGGCCATTCGATCAGAGAGACGCCATCGCCTTCGATGAATTCCTCAAGACCCAATTCGATGTTCTGATTCTCCAAACGGTAAGCGTCGATGTGAAACATCGGGATACGCCCATTGAAGTAGCATTTCATGATATTGAAGGTCGGCGAAATGACTTCTTCTTCGATGCCAAGGCCTTTGGCAAAGCCGCCCGCGAAGGTTGTTTTCCCGGCCCCGAGATCGCCTTCTAAAAGAATGACCTCGCCAGGGAAAGCAAACTTCGAAAGCAACGCGCCGAACGCTTTGGTTTGTTCGCGAGACTCACTGACAAATTCAAATCGCATTGTGGTCCCTTTCGCTGACCGAGAACGGTTTCGTGTTCTCGATGAATTTGTCGTAGATTCTATGAATCTCCGCATCGGAGAACGGGAAAACCCGTTCCTTCATGAGGCCGATGACGCGATGCATCGAATTGGTAACGGCGCGAGTTAACGCGGCAGAATAACCATAGGTTTGGATGTGGCGTTCGAATTCCATGATATCGAGTTCTTTCATCATGCCGTCTGGGAACAACTTCACATCGAGATCGTAGTCGATGTATTTGAGATATCCTTGGTCCCAAATGGTCGGAGAAGCGATGTTCACATAGTAGGAAATTTTGCCGTCTTCTTTGATCATGCAGATGGCATTCATCCAGGAATGTTTGAAAAGAATGAACACCGCGTGCTCCTTGGTCATCCACCGGCGGCCATCGCTTTCGACGACGAGCGACGCCCTGCTGGACAAGGCCCAATAATCATCGGTTTCTTCCGCTAAAAAAGCCGGACTCCATTGACGATGGAGAGTCCCATCATGTTTATAAGCTTGCACGACAATCCATTTTTGAAAACGTGCGTCTTTCAGTTTTTCATCCATAACAAGCAGCCCCCACTGAAGTGGTCGTGGCTTTATTATAGCAAGGGAATGCTTTCCTTCCTATTGGAAGAACAAAAAATCACCGCCCACGAAGGACGGTGACTTCTTTTTGTTTAGCGATAGAGGGTGTCGGCGACTTCGAGAACGACCTTAAGATCCTCTTTGTATTTGCTAAGGGGCGCCGGATTGAGGGGGTGCTCAAGAGGCGGAACCATCAAGCTATCCTCATAACCCATCATGATATAGGTGGTGCCTTTGCGGATGGCGATGGCGCAGTCGACAAGAATTTTGTCGGTGCGGATCTTGGCAATGGCTTCGCGGGTCTTCTGTGGAAGAAGCTTCTTCTTGGAAAGACCGTAAATGACGTGATCCTTTTTGTCTTCGACAACCTGATAACCTTCAAGGTTGGTCGGCGGCAAAGCCCGCTTGTTTCCCTTGATGTAAACGATGACATCATCGGCATCCCAGGTGTTCTCGGCGCGGAGCATTTTGCCAACGAAGACGGTCGACATGTTGCGGCCTACCGCGACGGAAGCCGAGCAATCGACGAGGCTGCAAGGAACATTGTTGTATTCGAAATGGAGCAAACCTCTGCTGCCGACGCGGTCGACTCTGCTATACAGAGCGCAGGCGGTGAGGTCGGCGGTTTCGATCTTGTCAGCGAGCGAACCACTGAGATCGGCAAGGTTCAAGCCATCGAAGACATATTCATTGCTAAGTACATAGTACTTATCGAGATATTCGCTGATGCCTTTGTTGTTGATGCGTCTGGATAAGAAACTGAACAAAGCAAGGGCGATGATCATCGCAACGAGAATGCCGAGCATGACGTAGGTCGGTCCATTGCTCTTGCGCCATTCTTCCGAACCGGTGAAGGTCGGCAAGACATAGCCAAGGATGATGCCGACGAGGGCAACGGCGGTCAGAATCCATTTGACGATGCCGGCTTTTTTGTATTTCTTATGAAATACTTGGCGGGCTTCTTCGGCTTTCTTCAGCGACTCGTGTTCATATTCGAACGCGGGCTCTGGTCCTTTGGCTTTCTTCTTGTAAGGATTGTTGGCGCCGCTCGCATAATCGGGATCGACTTCAACATCCTCGTTGTACATATTGACGCTTTCGGCTTCGGACTTCGGTTCTTCAACCGGTTTCTCTTCGGGCTTTTCAATCGGTTTCACTTCATCGGCGAAGTCGGATTCTTCGACGACTTCGTCAACTTTGGTTTCTAATTCTTTTTCTTCCATGGGGTTACCTCCGGAACGAGTAACAATAATATCACGAAGATTGCCTATTGGCTAATGCGCATCGACGCTGCGACTGGGAAAAGCGGCATTGAGCTTGGCGAGAGGTCCATAAAGGGCCATTAGAATGACAGCGCAGATCCCGGCGCTGGCAAAGACGTAGATGTAGTTGTAAGCGAAAGCGGCAACGATGTTGTAACCATAATTCACGATGGAAGAGATGCTGCTTCCAAGGAAGCGGACCACCGCTGAACCGATAATGCCGACCAAGATGAAGATTTCGCCTTTGAGATTGTATGTTTTTTGGTTTTTACCAAAAACAAGGGGTTTGAAGAAACCGCAGATGGCAACAGAACCAAAGCCAACGAGGTAATCAAAGGGATAGAAAACAATGCCATATCCATCGGTAAGGCAGGTGATTAAGCCATAGACGAGACCACCGGAAAGGAAACCAGCCAAAGGCCCAAGCCGCAAGGCGACGAAGAACAACGGCAACATGGCAATACCAATAGAACCGCCCGTCACACCAATTGAAGGCAAAAGATGTTGGACGAGATCGAGAATGACGGCCACCGCACTAAAAATCGCAATCTCCGCCATGTCACGGACGGTGAATCTTTTCTTCTCAAAATCGGCGGAGAAAATGGTGATCGCACCAAGGAAATTCATCACGCAAGAAAATGTTGCGCCAAATGTCAATTTAGTCGAAGCTTCCGACCCCCAATCTTCCAGGTAATTCATCAACTCGGAAGTACCAACTGTCGCATTGCAAAGGGCGAAGTCATAGAAGACCGGCGAGCTGATAAAAGAGATGCCGGCAACGAGATAGCAGAACAAAGCGATCTCATAGAAGAAATCCTTCTTGATCCCAAGGAACGAAAAGACGACACCACCCAAAGTGAGGATATAGAAGGCAAGGAAGAAACCATTGATCGGCGAACCGTTAACGCCAAACAGAATCGACCCGATGCCGACATTAGTCCGAGAACCATGGGCAAAAGTCCAATAAGGGTCCGCAAAAGTGGCTTCAATCGGCTTAGAAGTCAGGATCGGCCCAGCCCAACTGAGGAAAGCCACGACACCAATCAAACCGCCAATCAGCCACAAATGGGATTTGAGCCAAGGGGCAAACTTTTTCTCTTCTGACATAAAATGCCTCCAGTCCGGAGGCAAAAAAGGTTACCTCCGCCAGCATTACCTGGATCAGGTTCCGTCGAATTGTTCACAATTCCTCTCAGCCCGTCACACGAGCTCCGGTGATTAAAGAATAGAGTTATTCGATACGCCAGTCAATAGGCGCGACCCCGTTATCCACGAGATAGGCATTGCATTGGCTGAAGTGATGGTTTTTGAACCAGCCGCCATGATTGGCCGCCATCGGGGAAGGATGGCTCGAACAGAGGGCAATATGCTTAGGATTTGTGATAAAAGATTTAAATTTCTTCGCAAAACCGCCCCAAAGAAGGAAAACTATCGGCTGATCAAGTTGATCGATGTAACGCATAACGTCCGCCATGAACGATTCATATTCCGCTCTGGCATGAGATAGAGGGGCATTCGCCCGAACGGTCAAATAGGCATTCAAGAGAAGAACTCCTTGCTGCGCCCAAGGAGTCAAATCGCCGCATTGGTAATTCATCGGAATGCGCAGATCGTCTTCGATCTCTTTGTAAATATTGACTAGAGAAGGGGGAATTCGTAAGCCACGGGGAACGCTGAAAGAGAGGCCCATCGCCTGTCCGGGATTGTGGTATGGGTCTTGGCCAATGATGACAACTTTCAAATCTTCTGGTTTCGTCAATTTAAAAGCCTGATATACCATGTCTCTCGGCGGGTATACGGTATGGTTTTGATATTCGTCGTCGAGGAAAGATTTTAATGTCTTCGCATAATCTTTCGCGGCAACTGCTTCAAAAAGCTCTTTCCAATCTTTCAGCATATTCTTTTAGAAAAGGCGGCCCGAAAGCCGCCGAAACAATTAATCTCTGGATGCGCCGGCGATGGTTCTACGAACTTTGGCAATCGTCTCAACGCATTTTTCGAATGAGGTATAGCCCGTGCTGGAGAGGATGCAGGATCCATCTTCGGCGAGCAGGTTGTAACGGAACATCTGGTTTTCATCTTCGAACACGATAAATTTGGGGTCCTCGTGTTTAACATGATAACGGCCGGTCTTATCTTCAATCGGGGCTTTTGAAGCTAACCGATCAACATGGCGAACAATTTGGTCCACTTCCTCTTTTGTTTCAACGTAAGGGCAAAGACCTAAGATCTCACCACCCTGCGTCTTCAACAAAAAGCGGAATCCTTCATTTGATTCACTGATAACAAAGATGCCCATAACAAAACCTCCACCTAGATTATACGTGTATTCGCACGCATAAGAAAATCCCTTTATGAACAAAAATAAGGCCGATTTTCATCCGTTTCTGTCATGCGAATTTTCAAATTGTAAAGACAATTAATAATTATTTTTCAAAGTTTTATTCGCGTTATTTTTATACCTATTATTTCGGCTTAAAACGAATTTTAATAATATAATCGCTGTTATTTTATTCGGGCGATTTTTGCTTTTTCTTAAATGAATATTTGATGATCTTAAACCCGTTTTCGTATTTATCTCCTCGGCCGCATCCGCCCGGCCCACCGCAATAGGTAAATACCTGAGGATTCTCGTTAAAAACCGATAATTCCACAGATATAGAACAGATGTTATTTATTTGATAAATACTATGTTTTTACCCATTTTCGCCATTAGAAAAACTTCGCATTTTCAAGGTTGGATAATCCTATCGTCAGCTAAAAGAAAAGCCTCCATCAGGAGGCTTTCTCTTCATTGTTTTCTTCTTTTGGCGGCTCAACCGCTTTCGCTTTGTGCATCCGTCTCTTCCAATTCAATGCCAACACGAGGATGACTTGATAAGGAATCGCTGCGCTTAGGACGTACCAGACATCCCGTCCGTCCGTCCACCAGAAGTGGAAGGCGAACGATCCGATGAGGAACCAGCCGAAGAGGCTGAACATCACGATGACGATCCACCGGCGATGGAAGAACCGCCAGCAGAGGATACCTTCTACAAAGAAGGTAATTGATGCGGCCCAGGTGAGTACCGGCCAGTAATGCGTGTTGTGGGCCCCACCTTGAAGGTTATTCAAGAAGCTGGAGATCAGGATCAAGATGGCGGCGAAGATGATCAAGGTCGCCGCCATCGCGCAGACGATGATTTTGTTCGGGCTTGACCTTTGTTCCTCTTTTTCGACCGTTTCGGTGATGGTCTGTTCGCTCTGCTCAGTGATGAGATAATCGACCGTCACGCCGTAATAGGCGGCGAAATCGGCCAAAATATCGACGCTTGGAAGGGCGTAGCCATTCTCCCATTTGGAGATGGATTTATCCGAATAATGAATCTCGGTCGCCAACTGAATCTGGGTCATTCCCTTCGCTTTGCGGAGGGCTGTTAAATTCTTTCCGACGACGGAAGCTAAATTTTCCATATGGGATATATTAAACCGAAAAACCTCTTTTTGAAACCATGAGGAATTTCGGGCGCGTCTTATACGTGCGAATTCGGAGTCGTGGAGAAGGGCAAGGCGGCGAAGCTCGGAGCAAGGGTGAAGTTGCCATCTTCATCGAAGGTCATGAGCTCATCGCCGTAGATCAAAGAGGCGGCGCGATTCTGGCGGGTAAGGGTGAGATTGGTGGTCTTGACCAACCAGCCGCTGACGGAGGCGCTCATCTGCTTCGGGGCATATTGGAACGTATCATCCCAGCAATAGTGATAGCCAGCCGTGGTGATATTGGTGATGGACGCATCTAAGGTAACGCCAAGGACGCCGCCCAAAATATTCATTGAGCCGGACACCTGGTTGATGGTCTTTTCGTTATTGTTGTTCTTGATACCTTTTAAGGTAAGGTTCAAATCGCCAAGCAACGTGCTGCTGGTATGCGCAAGCGCGGAAGTGCCGATGACGGCGTTCCAAGTCGCATTGTCGGCCGGACCGGTGTAAGTCAAAGACTTAATGATATCTTCGCCGTGATAAGCCGAGCCGCCCGAAGAAGAGGTGCTTTCGAGGTTATCGGTGATGATGGTGCCCATGCCCAAAATATCCTTGAGGATAAAGCCTAAAATATCGGACTTGAATGTCTGCCAGGTGAGACGGGTCTTGAACTCGTAATCTTCGACCGAGGTATCGCCGGTATAATCGCCGGATAAGGACATACTGGTCTCGGTGCTCGAATAATCATGACCATAAAGGTCATAACGGTGAATATAAACCGATCCTTCCTCATCTTGGTCGGATAGGTGCATATAGAACATCGTGTAACGCGAACCGCCTTTGACAAGGCTCTTGGAGTTCAACTTAAGCAGAGACTTAATCGGCAAACTGAATAGGCCCATGATGCGGATATCCGCGCCCTCAACACGCACGAACGCATTGATGTCGATGTCGATGTCGGAAGCGATCGGGATGCTCAGATGGATGTTGCCTTGGATGTGATAACCGGAGAAGAAACGGATATTCCCTTGGGAATCGGTATGCTGCTCGCCGAGCTGGAACATACCCAAACCATATTCGGCAAGGGTCTTCAAAGAAGAATAGTTCACGAAGTTGGTGATCGTCGGATTCGGCCAGTGCATCTCCGGCATGACCGGATCGCCGAGGGTGATCATGAAGTAGATATCGCTCTTGCCTTTGAAACTCATGGCGATTTCGATCGATTCGATGCATCCGCCGATGGTTCTCGATGTTCCATCGAGATTATCTTTGTTCACGTCTTCCTTATAGGTGACGATGATGTCGAGCGGCGACTGAACGCCGAGGATATCGGCCGGCAGACGGAATTCGTCTTTGCGGGCGCCCAAATCGATGTATTCGAATAGATCGTGCGACATCATCGCGAAATAACGTCCGTCGATGAAGTGATCGATCATGGATTCGGCATCCCAGAAGTAGATCAGACGGATGAGACGTTCGAAACGCGGGTCATCCGAATTCAATAATTCGGCGAAGGTCTTGATGACGCCATTCAAAGAATGGATGGAGATGCGGCCGCAGATCGGATCGTTATTCGGATCGCTGCGGTTCTCGCCCGATGGTTTGCTGTTATTCTTTGAATTATATTCAAACAGCATCCATTGGAAGTCGGCTGAATTGCTGGCGGCGGCTTCGTCATCGGTCTGATAGACTTCGCCTTCTTCGTCTTTCGGCTCGGCGCCGGTGACGTCGATCATGACATTATGGTCATTCACGTAGTCTTCTTTACGGTCGACGATGAGGGCGGTGCCGGTGCCTTTCTTGGCGGCCAAATCGAAACCGAAGGTTCCGGAGATGGTAAAGCCTTGTCGGCGATCGGCAGAGCGGTTGCCAACTTGGACGCCATTGGTGACGACGCTGGAAGTGCCGTTCTTGAGAACCCAGCCATCGACCGTGCCAGTGAGCTGATCGCTTTCAGCGATTCTGGCGAGTTGATCGGCGACGCTTTCGAGGTGACGGAGCTCTTTGTATTCGGCTTTCTGCTCATCGGTCATCGGAACGCGATCGTATTCGCCGATCAAAATCGTTCCATCGAAGGAGAACGGACCGAGGGCGGCTTGATCGAATTCGACGCGGGCGAGCGAAGCCCCGTTGCCCGTGAGGGTGATGATGATGTTGCCCGAGGCGCCTAAAGTCGTCAGATCGACTCGCACGACGATGGTGTTCGCCGAGGCTTCGACATAGGAGATGGCTTCCATGATGTTCTCATAATGGCCGTCCTGCATGCCGGTGACGACACGGGACGCTTTAACGGCGTCGATCGCATCGAACAGGGTGCCGGTGATCGGGAGCAAACCTTGGAAGTTGCTATTCTTGACGTCTTCGTCATTGAGGATGTCTTGGAAGGAGCCCGCGACCGCGTCGATGACCGTCTTGCTGGTCTTGGCTTTGACGAGGCTATTGAGCGAGGCATAGATCTCTTCGTACGCGTTCTCGCCATCGCCCGTCACGAGGATGTGCAGGTTCTGGGTGGCCGTGGCGTACGTATATGCGAGATCGACATAAGTGTCGCCGAGGATCTTGTCGGTGAAATCGATGTCGGCATCGAGGTTGATGACCGCGGTTTCATTGATTTCGGGGCGGTTGAATCCATACATACCGCCATTGATGGCTTCTTCGTAGTGGCCGATGATCAGGCCTTCTTCGCCGGTCTTGACCGAGAAGCGGAGATTGCCGGCGTAATCGCACACGCGATGGATGAGGCCGAGGGAATCGACGAGGTCCTGGTAAGAATCGGCGTCGGCCGGGGCTTCGATGTGGCAATCCGGGTTCGAATAAATCGAAGCGGACAATTTGATCGTCGCGTCATCGCTCAAAGCGAACTCCGCCGCCTCGCCGAGGCTCTTGCTCGGGAAGTCGATGCCGGTCCACTGATAAGAGGCATTGGCCCGGAAGCCGAGCGGGTAGACTTTCTCGCCGACCGGAAGGTTCCATACAAAGTATGGTTTGCCACCATAGGTGCCTTCTTCGATATTCTCGAGGGATTCGAGGATGTCTTTGGTATTCACGCTCGTTTCGGAGCGGGTTTTATCAATTTTGAGATTGAGGCCGGACAACGTCTCGAGGATATCGTCGAGCATCCAATCCAAATCACCGTATTCATAACGGTAATAGCCGCCGGTCTCGCCATCGACCGAAGATCCTGCGACCTCAGTGTCATAGGGGGCGATGCCGACTTTGTAGCGGACGTCATAGGTGTCCGCATCGAGATTGAACAAATTGAAGTATAACGTTTCGTCCGTCAAAGTAAGATCAAGTCCGCGCGAGAAGCCGTTGTAGTCCAACGGGAGATGGACATCCAAATGGATGCCATGCAAGGAGAGCCCATGGATATAGAAGGAACCCATGGCCTTGTCCGGATTCGCAATCGAGAGGATGTTATTGAGATTTGATCCTAGTTTCACGGACGCTTCGTCAATGGTGAAACTGATGCCGCTCTGCGCCATCGAGCTGAAGGAGCGCAAGAAGGCCGGCTGATGGGTTTCGCCCGCATCGGTGACCGCGGCATAGGTGGCCTCTCCCCCGACTTGGCGCGCCTGGCGGACGAACGAATCGGTCATGAAAGAGCATGAGGAAAGGACAATCGCGCTTCCTAGAAGCGTCTTGCCGAGATAAGTTTTCCAGAATGCTTTGAGTTTCATGAGTTGGAGAGGTTGGGGGGTGCGCCCCAAAGGACGCACCCCTTTATTTCACACAAGAAGATTAGTAGAGGTTACCTGCCGTGAGCGGGTTAAGTTCCGTTCCGACATGGTTGCGACTTGCAACGCTGGCGTAAGCGGCCCGGTCGCCGGCGGTCGGTTTGAAGTAGGTGCGGAAACCAGTGAGGTTCGCATCTTCCCAAACGTTGGCGTAGAAGCCGTCATGGACGTTGGCTAAGCCAGCGTTGACGGAGAGTTTGAGGACTTGGAGCTTTCCAGCCAAGGCGATGTTCGCTTCGAGACCGAAGCCACTGAGCGCCTTGAAGTTGTTGCCATCGAGGTCTTCGTAGGTGCCGCCGCGGATGACGATGGAAGCATCGCCAAGGAAGCCGAAGCCGAGTTTGGCGAGATCGAGATCGATCGTCCAAGAGAGGGCGCCGTTGTTATCGACAAAGTCGATACCATGGAAGACATCCATGATGTGCATCGCGTGGGCAAGCGGGAGGCCAGCCGAGGTGGAAGCCGGGGCGGGATCCGTTGACGGATCGGCGCTCGGGTCATCGTCCGCGAGAATCTCGCTGTTGACGCCGAGGAAGTACTGGAGGAGCCATCCGCCCATATCGGAACCGAAGTCATCGGCTGAGAGGAGGACGGAGTCCTTGACGTTGCGGAGACGGCCATAGGAGGAATCACGGGTCATCATGACCTCGTCATTGACCTCTAAGCCATCCGCGTAATAGTAGAACGACGCATCGCGCACGCCTTCATATTCGTGATCGCGGAAATACTTGCTGTCTTCCGGACCGTTGAGACCTTTGATGACGGGGACGCCATCGAGGTCAGCGGCGATCTGAAGCTGGGCGCCATCGACGGAAACGAGGGCGTTGAGGTTGACCCAGGAGTTCTGGGAACCAAGGACGCTCATGTCGTAGTCGCCGAACTTGAGGTTGACGGCGGCATTGATGTCGAAGGTCGACTGGCCGTGGCCATCTTCATAGACGGCGCCGACGGTCGTGGTGTTCACGAAATAGTCGACGAGGGTGAAGAGGGAGCCATAGTCGTCATAGTTGGCCAAGGTGTGGTCTTCGAGGGTGGTGATGTCGCTGGAGGCAGCGCCGGCTTCGAGGCCGATGCTGAGGTCGAGGACATTCGCCGATCCCGCTTCGCCGAAGGCGGCGGACACACCGAGGGTCTCGAGGGCATTATTCGCGTCGAAGTCGAGGCTGATGGTGATGTCTTGATCGAGACCGAGTTTTTCGGCGTTGATAACGATGACGTCGCTGTCGCCGAAGGTCGCGCTCTTGATGACGTGGAGGTCAGCAAGGGCGAAATATTTGCCAGAGGTAAGCTGCGAGAGCAAGCTGGCGTCGGCCGGTTTGGCAAGAGCGCGGCTGATGCGCGCGAAGCGGTTATCGATGCCGGTCGCCCAATCCATGATGTTCTCGACGAGCTCGCCGAGGTTGGCGGTCGACATACGGCCTTTCAAAGGATCGGATGTCTTCGGATTGGTTCTGTCATAGGGGTTGCCCTCTTCGATCTCATTGATGGAGTCGTAGGAGAACAACGCGTAGTTGACGTCGGTCAGCTCATTGTTCACTTCTTCTTCGACCGAGAAGAGGTCGAATTTGGCGTGATGATCCTGAAGGAACTTTTCTTCGTATTCCTTCGCGGTGAGTTGGAGACCGACCGCCATCTTGTCTTCGAAGTTCAAAGCGGCTTTGCCTTCGAGGACGACGCCGACGGGGTTGACGCCATCTTTCGAGGTAGAGCCTTCTTTATAGAAGGAACCGCCGATGTTGATGGTGGTCGCCTTGTCGTTGACGATGTCGATGACTTGGTCGCCAAGACCGATGAGATGTTTCATCTCTTGATAGGTGGCCGCTTCGGTTTCGGTGATGGACGGAGCGGTGTAATCGACGACTTCCAAGGTGCCGTCAACGGTGAAACTGGCGAACTTGATGGCGTCGAATTCGATGGTCACGAGCGGGTCGATGAGGTTGCCCTGGCCTTGGCCAGCGACGACATCCTTGCCGAGGGTGACGATGACGTTGCCTTCGATGCCAACCGGTTCGAGGGTAATGGCGATGCGGATGTAGTTGTCGTTGCTATCGATATAATCGATAAGGTCGAGCGCGGAATCATAGACACCATTGTCGATGCCGCTGACGAGCGCGCTGTCTTTGACGGCCTGGATCGCCTGACCGATCGCCGATTCCGCCTTGAAGAGCTGGACGCTGGTGGTCGCTTCGCTGGTGGCTTCGGTGCCACTACTAGACGAGGTGAGGTTGTCTTTGATGTTGCCGATGAGTTCGTCGAGCACGACATAAGAGGTGCGGGCGCGGAGCACATCGTTCACATTGATGTACATGTCATGGTCGTCGCCATTGGGGATGTACTTGGCAGAGATTTCCTGGCTGCCGTTGGTGCCGCCGACTTGCGCGAAGGTAAGATCGGCATCCATCGCGTTGAGTTTGAGTTCCTTGAGGTCCGCGTTGGCGTTCAAGGTCAATTTGGCGCGATCATGGATTTCGTCTTTCGCGAAACGATAGACGCTGGCTTCTTCGCCATCGACGTCATAGTAGAGGTCGAGATCGAGGGCGGCCCCGAATTGGAGGGTGCCGGCGACGGTCGCGATCTTCTCGAAGAGGGCGAGGGAGTTCTCTAACGGGCGGTAGTTGGCCGCATCGTAAGGAACGGCGAATTCCAAATCATTGGTGACAACGTCGAGCTGGACGGCGAGGGTGATCTGGTCGTTGAGTTCGAAGATGTCTTGGGTGACGACGCCGGCAACTTCGCTCACAGCCGGGAAGTCGATGCGAGAGACTTGATAGTCAGTCGCGTTATTGGCTTTAAAGCCAATCGGGTAAATCTCATGGTTGATTTCCAGATTCCAGGTGAAGTACGGGGCGCCTTCGATCGTGGTTTCTTCCATCTCATTCATGGAGTCCATGATGGCGGCCATATCCATGCCGGAGCCTTCACTGGATTGTTCGCCCGAGCCTGAGCCGCCGCCATTGATGAGGCTGGCTAAGGACGGGAGGGTGACGTTCACGTTGTTATCGGTCAAAATGGCGAGGATATCTTCGATAATCCAGTCAAGGTTGCCGTATTCGTAACGGATGATGCCACCGGTTTCGGGGTCGATTTGGAGTGGATCCGAATCGTAGGATGCGGTCGAGACCTTGTACTTGAGATCCCAAGAGTGGGCGTCACTATCAAGGGGTGCGTCGTAGTTGATGACGTTGAAGTAGAGTTCATCATTCACCAAGGCGACGTCAAGACCACGGTTTTTGCCATTGAAGTCGACTTTGGCATCGACGACTAAATCGATGTCATGGATCGACAAGGCATCCATCCGCAACTTGAGCGACGTTCCATCTAACGTGAGAACGTTGTCATTTCCTGCCGTTTTGCCTTCGATCGTGACGACGCCTTTGCTGACGGTGGCACCGATGCCGGTTTCCACGCTGTCAAGCAGGTTCGCCATCAAGATCTGGCGGCCGGTCAATTCGACGACTGGATCATCCTCGCCCACCTGACGTTCGATCGTCTTCTGGGGGATGAGGAAGAAGGAGCCTGCGGCTGCCACGGCGAAAACGGAAAAGAACAGGAGACTAGCGCCAAGAATGCGTTTGGTTTTCTGCTTTCTTTCCTTTCTCATTCAAAACCTCCTTGTGATTTTGGTTTTATATACTCTCCGGATAGGTGATTGGATCCGTGAGCGTCGGGATCGGCTCGGTCGAATCCGGATAGTAAACGGTGTTGAGGAAGCCTTCGAGGGGGCTTCCGATGCCTGAGTTCGTCATCGCGAAGTAAGCTTCGTGGTTTTCCATGCGAATCAGGTTGAGGTCCAGGTCCATGAAGACCCGGAGATGGACATAATCGAACGTTGGGGTGGTAACCAGATCGGAATAGGCTTTCATCTGTTTGCCGTAATCCATCGTCGATTTGTCTTTGTCGAGTTCGAGTTCAACGACGATTTTGTCGCCGTCAACGCGCGCGATTGTGCTCGGCTCGCCGGACGGGGTGACTTTGTCGTAGAGCAAGGTCTTGTCGGATACGATGTAACGCAGGGCGCTGGAGATGTAGTTGCCAACGAACGCACGATATTCGTCGTCGGTCATCCGCGCCGGCTGATCGAGGTCGGTGCGGGTGAAGTCTTTCTCCCCGCCGTGGACCCAATAACGCTGAGTGATGCCATCTTCGCTGTACATCCGGAAATAGAAGTTGATCATTCCTTCGGAGCAAGACTCCTCGAAGTGGCGGCCATCGGCCCCTTTGATGTTGGTGTCGAGAATCGACTGGCGAATGCTTAAACCGAGGGTCGATGCTTGGGTATAACCGACGCTGGTGGATTTCGGAGTCGGCTTCTGACCGAAGAGGTAGAAGGCGACGTTCACGAGTTCGTCCGGGGTCATCGTATTCACGAAATTGCGGGTGGCCTTGGCTTTCTCATAGTTGGCGAGCGCGACCGACATATCGGCACGATACTTGTCGGCGTCGCCGGTGAGAACGATGATGGTCGGCTTCAAAACGGAATGTAAATAAAAACCCACCCCGAAGCCACTGCCTAGAGCCACCGCGGCAACGGCGGCGTAGATGATGATTTCTTTCTTGGTGAATTTGCGTTTTTCCTTTGAAAGTTTCTCTTTTTGCGATTTCATCGTGACGCAAGTATAAAAACGTAGTTTTATAAAGCCACTCTATTGCGTGTAGGCGAATCGTAGAATATCGATTCTCTTATTTAGAGAATTGCGGGGATTTTTACATATTAATCGCGGTTTTGCGCCGAAAACGAAAAAGCGGGTTGGGCTATGAATTGCATGTTTTTATTATAAATGCGACTAGGGGTAAATGCTGTGGAAACACCAAGAAAATCTTAAAACTGCGATTCGGTCCGTGTCATTGGAAGGCCAGGTGGGTGTTTTCGCCGTTGCAATACGGTGAAGGATCGGAAAAATTCATTTTATTGGACACTCTCAAAAGTAAGCATTTCTATCTGAGCAACCGCTCGTGATAGCTTGGGTCTGGCTTTAGCCCTCTAACCCTTTTTTTGTTTGACAAAAAAGAGACTTCCGCGCGGTTAGGAGTTTATAATAATGTTATGATCGTATAGGAGGCAGAGATAATGATAGCGGATCTTGTTTTGGCAATAAGCGGACTGCTCGGATTTTCCGTATCGGAGCAGGAAGCGGTGGAAATTTTCGATGGACTCGCGCAAGACGAACAAAGCGAAATTGAAGAAATGCCATCATACTCGCCCCAAATTAACACAGGTGAAGATTACACCTATGGATTCTTTAATCCATTGCTTCAATTGGAAAATGATTATGAGGATTATTCTTGGGAGCTACAAGAATCAAGAGAGGTCGCTGATGTATCAAATTTCAACCCAGTAAACATTGGAGGGCTGTATTTCCCTGAGAGCGAAGTTATATCCGCGTTAGACGCATCAACTTCTCAAAGCAACCATGGGGGTGGTTGCGGGCCTAGGGCCATAATAGGTATCTGTGATTATTTTTCTCGGGCGATGAGCTATGGCTTTGAGACAAATCCTTCTTCCTCAACAAGTAGAATTGCTTTGGCAACGGAGGTTTTTAACACAGTAACCACACACGAAACCTCTTCTGCCACACTTACTTATGTTGGAGGGTTTCGTCGTGGTTTTGACGACATAGTAAGCAACCACTCGCTTAGTTCCCTAATTTGTCAAACAAAAATGTACTCGGTTTTTGGATGGCGAGAAAATGGGTTTTGGGCTAACATTGTCGCCAACATTTCCGAGGGCATGCCAGTAACTTTGTCAACATACGATGGCGCTGGCGATTTCGGCGGACATTACTCAAATATTTTTGGCTATGAAATCTGGCAAGGATTCAATTCAACGACAAACGAGCAAATTACTAAAAAACTGTTAAAAGCCAAGATGAATTGGGGATCTAGCGGAAATCCATTCGAGTATTGTTACGCGGATATACTTGGGAGAAAAATCATAGGTCTGATTTCATATCACTATACCCCCACTGGCTCATATGATTTCTCCCCATCGGCCGCTCAGACCGCCTTCTCTAATCCAATTTATCCATCATCTGACACTTCCAATGTCGTGATTGCCGCGGGCCATGGTTGGCTGACTAATCGTCTCCGTTGTGGAGTCCCAGAGGCGGGAAAAATCGTCTTTTCCCCAAACAAAACGGGTTTTGGCGATTCGTATCTCACCATCAATCCAGGCCACACAATCAATGAATTAGAATTGGGTTTAAGCGCATACGGATTTAATGAGGGTTTTGGATACGAAACAATCCAAATACAATATTTAAAACAATACGGGACATGGGAAAACCACGTTTCGTTCATGGCAACAACACTGCCTTTATACTCAGACGGGCCCCAATCTAAACTATTCTTATTCCCAAACACAACCATCCAAATCAGAGTGAGAATTATACATCCGTCCCCTATGGGCAACGACGATAGTGGGAGAGTCGTCCTATCGGCAATGACGGTTCATTACGTTGGATTTGATTACCCATATCCGGTCCTAGAAAATGGAGGAGAAACCTTATGAAGAAGCCATTATCAAAAGGCGCTAAAATCGCAATAGCCTCATCTGTCGCGGGAGTTGTCGTCCTCGGTGTTTTCTGCTGTGTGTTTAGTGACCAGCTCTTTGATTTGTTTGGGCGCATTCAATACCGGTTGAGCAATTTGAACAATCCAGCCCCAGAACAGGATGTTTTTCCTCTCCACAAAGGCTTCTACGAAACAAGTGACAAGAATGGCAACGCATTCACTTTGCGTTTGACCCCATCAACGTACGACGAATGGAAAAACAATCACTCCAACGTTGCAAAAGATGATTGTTTGTTGACCTTCCGGGAATCCGATTACATAAGATTTGATTTTAAAATCAATGGCGAAACAATGGACTTGCCTCGGATTGGCCACGCGGATATACCCCATGGGGAGAATTACACACCGTACACGAGTGAGGGGTGGGAGTTTTTTCCTATATATCAATCATGGGACCAAGAACGGTACTATATCATTCTAAATACATCAGAAACGAACGAAACGTATCACTTTGACCAACCGCTCGTAATGGTCAGAACAAGCGATTAAATCCCTGTTTCTTTAACGACATGTAGTAATTGTTCCGCTGAGGCGCAGAGCTTTTCTTTTTCCTCTTCGTTTAGCTGAATCGGAACCAATCCCTCGATGCCATTCTTACCCACAATCGCGGGCGTGCTCAAGCACAGGCCTTCTACGCCGTAGCAGCCCTTCTGGAGGCTGGAAACGGGCAGAATGGATTTCTCGTCGCGCACGATCGCTTCGCAGATTCTACGCACCGACATCGCGATTCCGTAATACGTCGCGTTCTTCTTTTCGATGATTTCATAGGCGCTATTTTTGACATTTTCGGCAAGTCGTTCCATCGCTTCCTCGTGATTGAAGTGACCACGCATTTCGCAGAAGTCATGGAGGGGGATCCCAGACACATTGGCGCTGCTCCAGGCGACCATCTCACTGTCACCGTGTTCGCCGATGACGAAGGCGTGAACAGACCTGCTATCAACATCTAGATGTTGGCCAATAAGATATTTCAATCTGGCGGTATCCAAAACGGTGCCAGAACCGAATACTCTGTTCGCAGGATAACCGCTCAATTTGAGGGCGGCATAGGTCAAAATGTCCACTGGATTGGCGACGATAAGAAGAATCGCTTCCTGGTTCACTGCGGCGATTTGGGGGATGATCGAGGAAAAGATATTGACGTTTTTCTTTACAAGGTCCAGACGGGTCTCTCCGGGCTTCTGAGCGGCTCCCGCCGTAACGATGATCAACGCTGCGTCATCTAAGTCCTTATAGTCGCCGGCGTAGATTTCCATCGGTTTGGCAAACGGTAAGCCGTGACCAATATCGAGAGCTTCTCCTTCCGCTTTCGCGTGATTGGCGTCCACCAAAACCATCTCCGAAAAGAGACCGCTTTGCATGATGGCAAACGCCGATGCAGATCCGACGAATCCGCATCCGATGATGGCAACTTTACGATGATTGAGCATAATCTGTTCCTCCAATGACATTATAACAAGACATTCAAATGAATCTTGTGTAGATGCTTTGAAACTTTTTTGTCAAAGAGGCTCCAACCTGACTATTCATTGGTAGGAGGACAAAAAATGGACATTCAATCCACCACTATTGATAGCACAATTATTCCAAAATATAATTACAATGTTGCTAGGAGTTATTGTATGACTATCTTACCATCGGCGGAGATCCGCCAACGCTACAACAATGTTGTAAGAATCTGCCAAGAAACCGGTGAACCGGTCTATCTCACCAAGAATGGTGAGGGAGAACTTGTCGTCATGGACATCAAGGCTTTCGAACGGATGAAAGAGTCTTTGCTTTTGGAGGAGAAAATCCTGGAAAGCTACGCCGATACCGCCGCCGGGGCGCCGATGCAATCCGTCGACGAAGTTTTCGCCGCCATGGAGAAGATCATCAAAGATGCCAAATAACGTTCCACAGTACAAAGTCATCGCCTTTGAGCGTTTCAGCGGGGATGTTCAAGCGGCTACGAGATTCTTGACGATCGTATCTTCTGACGCTGCTGTCGCATTAGAGAAAAAACTACGCGAAGTCGTTGAATCGCTACAAACGTTCCCTATGAGGTTTGAACGGCTTCAAACCAAGGTTTTATCGAAAGAACATCTTTACCGTGCCGTCATTGAAAATCGATATCTTTTGATCTTTTCTATCACCGGACAAACGGTGACATTACGACGATTCCTTGATGCCAGACAAGGCTTAATACATCTCTTATAAACGATACAAAGGCGCCTAAACGGCGCTTTTTGTTTTAAAAACCCCTAGAAAAGAAAACGCCCCACATCGCTGTGGGGTGTCGCTCGGCTTTCGGGGTTTAACGTCTCACTGAGCTCCAAAGTCGACGGGAGGTCACTATTGGCGGTTTACCGCGCGGGAGGTTCCAATCAACCGCGTCCCAGGGGAGGGATTCGGATCTTACCTTGCCTGAGCGGCTTGACCGCGGCACCTTCAGATCCAAGTTTTTGTTTCTCCGGTTTACCGGCGAGAAGATCTCTTATCTTCCTAGGCCTATTTCGGATCACTCCTAGTAGGTCTCGATCGCGGCGATGAGGTACGTCTTCGTTCGCTCATCTGCTTTGACCACGCCCCGACTTTACGAATTGTAGGGTGGGGCGAGTTCCCTCGGGGACTTGCGTCTCCGATCTCCTCCAGGATAAGTCCGGGAGTCGAGGCATTTCCAGCGGTTTACCGCGCGCCGAGCCTCTTTGGGCACCACACCGGTTATGAATTCCCGGGTGTTCACGGACGGGCCTGACTTCCGAGGAAGACTGACGCGTTCGCAGCCTCATTTTTGGTTTCACCAGCGAAGAGACCTTCGCTCCATCCTCGCGGAGGAGGATGGATACCCTGCTGCGGATTGACAGTCGAACGGGCGGCTGGGTCCGAGGCGGGAAGGAGAGGTGTTTCGGGTTTACCGCGGCCAGCTCTCCGTGGCCTGGGGTTTTTCTCCCCTCAGGAGGTTGCCCTCCACCCGGTTGTCATTGCTCCGATTTCATCGGAGGGCGGTTGGGGATCCGTCCCGGGCATCGGCTTTCGCCGCAGCCCGTCCCTCGGGGCCTCTCCCTTACGGAGGGAGGCGAGGAGGCGCCGGTGTTGTTCGATTCCATCGAGCGGATCGGTCGTTCCGCGGGAGGAGGTTTCCCTCGTCCTCTTGGGCGGTTTGCTCGGGGCTAGCCGAGGTCCACCGTCATCCCTGGGTTTTTCCGGTGTACCGGCAGAGGCGGGATTCCTCTGGGTGATTAGCCTTCGCCGGGTTGTTCTCACCGTAGCCGGTGAGGGTTTGTCGGCAGATCATCGTTTTCCAGTGCGCTGGGCGGGGAAGATCGACCCGCGGGGGTCGCCGACGAAGTTTGGCGTGCCCTGCTCCCGGATGTTCTCATTTCAGAGCTGTCCGGAGTGCCCTATTTTCCAGATCCACTGGCCGTCAGGGTAACTCTGGCGGTGGCGTCCCTCGCGTCAGGCGAGGAGCCCTTGCCATCCGCATCCTCCGATTCGGTGAGGAATCGTTTCGGCGGAGGCTCTCCCATGCGCCGGTTCACCGGCAGGCGGAGCGTTCCCGGGAAGCGCCTTATCAAGATCGGGCGTTTCCTACCCATCTCACGATGGAGCAGACCTTTTGGGCGAGGAGCCTGAGGGGCATCTTGCGTTCCCTTCAAGTAAGAATTAATTCTTACTTGTCCCGAGCAGTTAGGCGGCTTCCGAGGAGGTCGCTTTCCCTGTCGGGATGGATAATGATACTCCTAGAGAAACGTCTGTCAAACACTTTTTTGCATTTTTTTTGAAATTTTTTTGTAGATGTCTATAAGACATCTAAATTTTTGAAAAAAGTTGAAATTTTTCGTTTTTTCTACCTTCGCATACAAAAAAAGACCATTTCTGATCTTTCTTTGGCTTAGAGATCGATGTTCTCGAATTTCTTGACCGATATATGCGAGCCTAACCAGGTGATAAAGAGGAACGCCAGCGCGCCTACGCATAAGGTCAGACACTGGGTGATCAAGCCGTCTGTTTCATAGGAACGGAACACCGGAACATAGGCGATGACCACCGTTCCCACCACCGCGATCGCGATATAAGCGAAGATGGCAAGAAGAGGCGGCATGGTCAATCGTTTGAACGGATTCCGGAAATAGAGGGGGAAGAGAATCAGGTTGGCGATGCCTCCCGCCAAGAAGATGAATCCGAATAAACCGATCGTCGGGCTGGTCAAAATATCGAATTGGCTGATTTCCCCGCCCTGGGCCTCGATCATCGGGGCGATGGCAAAGACGCGGATGAGAACGCACAAGGCTCCGACGACCATCGCCAATAGTTCATAGAAAACGGTGAAGGCCACTTTGCCGCGGACGATATCCGCCTTCCGAACAGGGAGCAGCATCGAATACTCGATGTCGTGGTTGGCGAGCCAGCGCGGGAAGACGGTCGCAATCCCGGCGATCGTGTAAATGAATGGGGCCGCCGGCGGGAAAGACGGGATGAGCATCAAAACGGCCAACGCGGTGAAAACGATGAGTTGGGCGTTGCTGGATAGACGCAGCTCTTTGCGGAACATCTTATTCATCGTGATCACCCCTTTCGAATGCGATCATGATTTCTTCCAAAGTCGCTGGGCGGATTTCTGCGCCTTCGATCGGTTCGGGGCGGCGTGAGCTCGGGCAAACGCCTTCGAAACGGCCTAAACGGTCACGAACGAAAATGCAGCTTGAAGCGAGATGCGAACAGGCTTCGCTCGGACCGGAAATATGGACATAACCTTTTTCAAAGGTTTCGACATCAGTGTCGGCGATGATTTTCCCTTTTTGGATATAGACGATATCGTCCGCGCATTTCTCCAAATCGGAGATGACATGGGTGGAGAAAAGGATGGCGACGCCCTGCTCTTTGGCTAGGGTGATAAAGGTATCCAAAAGCTCGTCGCGGCTGACCGGATCGAGGCCGGAAGTCGGCTCATCCAAAATCAGCAATTTGGCCCCATGGCTTAATGCGAGGCATAGACCATATTTGACCTGCATGCCACTGGAAAGGGCGCGGACTTGTTTGTTTTCATCAAGGCCAAAGTCGGATAAGAATCCGCGATAAACGTTCTCGTCCCAATGGTCATAAAATACTTTGGTGGCCTCGGT
>Ga0310694_10000416_pt1 | contig 56433 bp, 71 predicted proteins | sample 174DNAGHGhighgp2_FD_203884 | JGI IMG/M metagenome (GOLD analysis project Ga0310694, IMG submission 203884) | Sheep rumen microbial communities from Palmerston North, Manawatu-Wanganui, New Zealand - 1742 DNA GHGhigh gp2 (v2) (version 2) | ecosystem: Host-associated > Mammals > Digestive system... | reverse complement strand
GGTAGTGTCCTGAAATGTGGGGTCATGCCCAGGACCAGGCTCACTTGCAGGAAGGAAGGCAAAGTTGCTTGCCACTATCTGCTCTCCCCTGCCATAGATATTCCCCCCTATCACTATGCAGTGAGTGTCGCTCGTGTAGTATATCGTGTTAGGCTTGCTCGTGGCGTTGGCTATAGCCTGCGCCTCCGTGCAAGTGCGGTTCTCAAACAAGCCTTTCAGCGCGTCGACGAGCGCCGTGGTCGATGTCCTGTAATTCGGTGCTGCCATATTACCTCCTTTCCGTTATGATGCCGCGTTTACGATTTCTGCTATCTCCGTGTCGGTGAGGAACACGATGTTGGTGTTCACCACGTTGAAGTTGGCGTTGGTGATGGCCTCCCCCGCCGTGTGGTTGTGCGTCACGTTGCAATATACCATGTCGCCGCTCTCCACCGTCTGCCCGGCTATCGTGGCAGTGGACGTTCCCGACGGCAGTGCGACTCTCCAGTACCACCCCGCCTTGAAGTTGCCGTAGGCTTTCAGATCAGCGTCGCTTGCGAGCGTGCCCTTGTAGGTCTCGGCGCCAGTGATGGCGGAGTCCACGTACGACTGCGTGGCGATGGCGTTTCCGCCGATGGTCGGTGTGCCTGAGAAGTCAGGAGAGGCGAGAGGGGCTTTCGCTCCAAGTGCCGTGTTGAGATAACCTGCCGAGTAGCCTACGTACTGGCTTGCGCTGTCTGACGCTGATGCGGAGAGGAACACAAGTCCGGGGTCTGCCGTGGTCATCAGAAGGCCGTTCCTCAACGTGGTGGAGGTTGTGTCCACGTTCACCACCCCGTCTGCGACGGTCATCGTGCCACCGAAGGCGGCGACTCCCTTCGTGGAGCTTGTGGCATAAGGAATATTCACGTAGGCTTTTGAATTGCTCACATTCACCGCACGGCGGATGACCGCTGAATCGGTTGCGTCGACCTCCGTGAACCCTGTCATAAATCCTCCCTTGGTGTCGTCGTCTGCCGTTGGTAAGGTATACGAGTAGGTGCAGGCTATCGTTATCTTGTCCGACGCTCCCGTGATGGAGATGTTCGTTCCCGCCGTGAGGGTCTTCTGAACGTCGGCGAGCGTGCTGTTGCCCGTGATTTTCGTTCCCACCACCACCTTGGCGTCCGTGCCTGCGGTATAGCTCTTGTTGGTCATCTTCGTGTCGGTGGAGTTCACCCTCACGGCCTTGTTCGTGGCGTCCCATGCGACGGTCGTGTTCGTTCCGTTGACAAACTTCATGTCAGCGGTGGAGTACGATGTGGAGCAGACTGTCACGTCCTTGTTCATCTTACCGCTGATGTCGGTCTCTGCCACATACAGGTAGCCGTTGCCCTGCGAGGACGAGCCTGAGGCGTTGAGTATCTTGACAGGGATGTAGCCCGTGACGTCCGTGATTTCACCCGCCCTGACCATTCCGAGCGAGGACGAGGCCTGCACCAGTTTCCCGTTGATGTAGCTGGTGCTGTACACGTTCTCCGCCTGCGAGGACGAGCTGTCCTCCGTCGTCTTCACCTTCGACGTGTTCACTTTCGCGTTCAGCTGGTTCTGAACGTTGCCCGTCACCCCGTCAAGATAGCCGAGCTCGGTTGATGTCACCTCGCTCACCGCCACCTTCCCGCTTCCGTTGCTGATGAGCGCGCGGTTCTTGTCGAGGTCGTCGCCTGTGATGGTGCTCGCTCCTCCCGTGATGGTGTCCTGCTTCTGTCTGACCCATCCGAGGATGAGAGCCTTGATTGTCACCCAGAAGGTGTACAGGTTGTTGCCGTTCATGGCCCTGTTTCCGTCATAGTTTGTTGCCATAATTCTTCGGTTTTATAAGTTTACGATTGCGTTTATGTCTGCTGATGTTAGAAATTCCAATGTGTCCTGCTTCCCCGCCATGGCCACCGTGATGGCCTTGTTCTGAACCGGGTTCGTGCTGGTCGAGGACATCTCCGTGTCCACGTCTATCGTACCGCCGCCCCCTCCCTGGAGCAACGCGGCGAGGAACTGCTCATACGTGCCAGTGTAGCCCGTCACCTGAACGAAGTCCTCGAAGAGCTGGTAGCTCTCCACCCTCACGTCGAGCTTGCCTGTGTTCGCCATCTGACCCAGTTCCACGAGCCGTGCCTTCACGCCCTGGTCAACGGTGGAGAGGTAGGCATCTATCTGCTCCTGCATGGTGGCCACCGTGTCGCCCATCTCGCTGATGGCCTCACGCGCCTCCGTCACCGCCGACTGTGCGCTCCTGGCCGCCGACTCCGCTCTCGTCGCCTGTGCCTGCGCCTCCTGAGCCTTGGCCCTCGCCTCGGATATGGCGGTGCTTATCCCGCCCGTCAAGGTGTCGAGGGTCACACGCTTTATCTTCGGTATGCCGTCCACCTCCTTGATGACCGGCACCTTCACCCCGTCCGCGCTCTCCAGCAGTTCCGTCGCCGTGATGTCCGTGGCGTTCAGCAGAAGGTCGCCCTGTATAGCCTTAGAGGTGGTCTGAAAGTCAAATTCTTCTTCGTATGCCATAGGTCAGATAATTTTAAGTCCAGTTAGGTAATTGCCCGGCGGTGTCAATTATCTTGAAATAGAAACAGGGAGAATAGTTGTAATTACCACCAGCCGAGTATCTAAACCTTCCCATTCTAAATTCAAGTGATATGACTTGTTGAACACCAAGTTTGATGCCCCTGTATTCAATGGTCGAGACTCCGTTAGGAGATGTCACCGAGCCGTCGCTCACCTCAATCAGTTCGGGAGCATGAAGGTATCGGTCACCGTCAGTTGACGCAGTGTTGTATTGGCTCATGATGATGTTGTACCGCCTTCCGACAAACATAAGCAGTTCATCGGTTGTGATTTTGTGCAACGTGCCTCCATATCTCGTCCATGTCCGCGCATAACATTCGTTACCACCCTGATTGACATTTGCAATGTAGAAAGGAACGATAAACCCGTGGCCTTTGTCGTTGGTCATCTTTATAGTGTCGCCCATCATGAGGAAGTCCAGTGAGTCGAAGTCACTGCCTTGTGTAGGCCAGTCGGTTGCTTCGGGGTTGCAGTTCTCACCGCCAGCCTCCTCAGAGTTGCTTATAATCAGATTTGAGGAAGAGTCGATGGACTGGATGAGGTTAAGCAAGACCCCCCTCATTGTGACGTTTCCGTTTCCGTTAATCCACAAGGTCTTCTCATTGGTAGCGGGGTCATGTATCTCAATCGTGTCGGCGGTGATAGACATCTGGCTGACTACCGCCTGAATCTTGTTCGCAAGCTGGAGTATCTGGTCAGCCTGCATCTTGATTCCTCCCTTTATGACCTTCTCACCTCCACTTGTCTCATACTCCACGAAATTGAACGTGCTGATGGATGCCGACACATTATATTTGAGTTGCCGTTTCCCATTGGAGTCCACGACATAGCCTTCTGAGTCGTGGTCGTAGTTCGGAAAGAAAGTACTCGCCCCCTCGTCGGTATATTTCCAGTAAGTCCAGTAACCGCTGAACATGCTGGCAAGGCTTCCGCTGTTCACGAAACCAGACGTGCCCTCGGTTATCAGCCCGCGCACCGCCTGCTCTGTCGGCCTCTGCCCAAGTGCGGTGTTTACGTCGGCGAAATTATGTTGTATGCTCTCCATTGCGCTCTGATAAGCGGTGTTGAGCACGTATTTCGCAAGTTCCCCGCTCAATCCCTCGTTGGTGGCGTATGTTTCTTGTAACACTGACGCGACTTGTGGGTCGTTTATCACGCTTGACACCTGTCCTGCCATCTGAGATGACGTGACAAAGCCCGCCTGCTCAAGGGTGGTGACCCTTCCTTCTGCCGTGGACATCCTGCCAGAGAGAGCGGTGATACTTTCAGCGTTCACCGTGATGGCACTCTGCGCCTTTGTGATTTCGTTTCCCTGTGCCGTCACCATCTCAGCCATGGCAGTAATCTCTTCGTCAGTCTGCGCTATCTTTGTGGTGGTGTACGCCACCGAGTCCGCGGTCCGGCACTCGATATGGGTGACATCAACCTGCCCCAGGCCGTACACGGTGAGGTAACCGCTCCCGCCTATGTACTCGCCGTAATAGATGCAGTCATGCCACTTGTTGTCGGCCCTCAGCGGGGTCTTCAAGCCGTACACTTCGTGGTTGCGGTCGGTGTCGCACATGACGGTCGTCTTTCCGTAGGTGCTGTAAAACTCCACGCTGAGACTGCTTCCGGGCTTCATCCGGTATCTGAACCGCATCTCCACGGTCTTGGCGTCATGCTGGCTGCCCGGAGTCCACAAATCCTGACGCATGATATTCACGTCCTGACGGAATCCAGCCGTGAACTCATCGCTAACGTCGTCGATGATGCGTATGTATGTGAGAGGGTCTTCGTGGATGCAGACCACGTAGTTAGTGCCTCCGTAGCCTGCTATAAGTTCCTGCCCGTCACTCAGCAGTGACGTACCGTCGGACAGGGCAGTCCCGTCAACTCCGACCACTCCCCATCCGTCGGGGAAGGTGTCGCCGTCCTCGAAGTCGTAGTTGCTCACGATGGAGTCACCCTTGGTGAGCGCCCTCGTTCCCGAAATAACACTCTCCAGTTTTCCTTCGGCAACCTGGAACCGCTGGCTGATGGTCTTGCCGTCAGAGCCGGCTATGTTGTCGCTCCTCAGATAGACGCTCTGTGCGTACAAGCCCCATCCGCTGAGCTGTCCGAACACGTTGTCGTTGATGCCGCTCAAATCCCCGATTTTCAGCGTGAGGTGACCACCATTTATGGTGTTCACGTCCTCGTACATCGAGATACCTATGCGGTCGTTCTCTGCTGCGGTGAGATAGAGAATCTTGTCACGGCCTGTAGTAACTCCTGTGTTTCCCCACTGCACCACCTCGTCGCCTTCCTTTGGCACGCTTCCCGACCATGTGCTCTTGCTCATCAAAACAACCTTCTCACCGTCAAGAACCCGCACCGCACCGACAACACCCCACCATGAGGTGTTCTCATACGACCCTGCCGATGTGCCGAGACCCTTCCATGACTGCACCCTCATGATGTCGCCTGGGGCGAAGTCGTGGTCGGTCTCAAACCAAATCAGCCACGTGTCGTTCTCGCTGGCGATGGTCATCTCCTCCACACGCTTTATCTTTCCGTTGGCGTCACTCACGACGATGCTTCCAGCCGTGCTCCGTATCTTCTGAATCAGCAGCTCGAACACCTTCATCTGCTGGCGCACGGTCAGGTAGTCTGTTGTGACGTGGTATGCGTTGTTCTCGTCCTTCCAAATCCTGAATCCGTGTCCCGTGAAGCCGTCCTCGAACCGCACACTCCCCGAATAAGGCCCTATGATGTCCCGCATGATGCTCGTGCCCGTCACGTCCAGCGTGTCGTACTGCCCCGCCGTGTCTGGACCAGTCAGCGTCATTTTCTTCATCTGTGCGATGCCCGTACCGCTGATGCTCCCGTTTGGCTGTGCCGTCCCCGCCTGCTCTATGGTGTTGGCGAAGTGGAGCGTGCCGGCTATCCGTCCCACGCTCTCGTTCGGCAGGTCGAAATGCTGCTTGAACACCGCCCTGGCGTTGTGCGTCGTCTGCCCGTTATGCGTGGTGGTGCCTCCATGGACGGTGTCCTCGGTTACGGTGACGTCGTGCTTGAAGGTGTACAGATCACCGCTCGCCGTGTCGCTCTCGTCGTTGCGGATCCAGCGGTCGGGGTACTCGAAGTCGTCTGCGAGGTTGTCGGCGGTGTGGGCTCTCGTGGCGGTGCCTGCCGTGTCGGCGTATCCGGACTTGTCTGCATACTCCGCACTGCCTGCCCTGTCGGCCACATAGGCGTGCTTCGCCTCGTCGACGGTGCCTGCTATCACGGCGGTGCCTCCTGAGTAGGCGGTGCCCGCCCCGGTGCCTGTCTGGCTCTTCGCCCTGCGTATGATGCGTACGTTAATCATCGGTCTCCTTCAGTTTTAGGGTTGTGGTTCCGTCTGCGTTCATGCTCTCTCCGACAATGTAGAACTGCTTGCCTTCGAGGGCTCCGTGGGTGTATTTCGTAAGCCTGCCGCCTCTCTCCTCCAGCGACACGTCCATCGTCACCCGCGGGGTGTGGTACTCCGCGTAGTAGCTGTCGACGTAAAGTTGCTCTGGCTTGGCGGTGGTGTTCTTCGTGCGGTCGTATATCTGCGTCACCGTCTCGTCGCCCTTGTACGGTGCGGACAGCTTGGGGTAGGTCCTCGTCCCGAGTTCGGCGGCCTCCTCTGCGGTGAGGTCGGAGGTGATGCGGAAGGTCTGCGAGTCGTTGACGTTGACGTAGCTCTCGTCGGTGTCGCTCACATACACCAGGTCCTCATCCTCCAGCGGGTCGAAGAAGCCGTTGTCGCTCTCCAGGGTGATGTCGAGCTTCTTCACGATCACGGCCTTCATCTGCTTCAGGAGTTCCTGTGTGGCGGCTGACCATTTCTCCTTGCGGAACCAGGTCTTGTGCCGTTTCTTGTACTCGTCCCACGTGAGGTTGACGAGGCCGAGAATCTCGAAACGGACGTCACCGCTGAGGTTGTCGGCCTTGGTGATTGGGATGGCCATGCCTTCCGTGTCGATGCCCATGTCGACGGTCACGTTGTTGGCGAGGCTGTATTCCTTGTTGAAGATGGGGTCGCCGTTCTTGGGGTCGATTCCGAGGAAGATGCACTGGTTCCAGTACTCATCCTCCGTGGCGCACTCGCTCTGCTGTCTGTAGGTCTCCCATGTGAACGAGTAGCTTGCGCCGTCTATGGCGTCATGCTCCACACACACCTTGCCGCCGACCCTCAGCATGCAGGCGAGCAGACCGAGCTTGCTGATGGCGTCGGTCTTATCCTTGGCGGCTGAGTAGTCGTAAGGATACCGGCTCTCGAACTTGCCGTTGAGTGGCACCATGCCCTGCACCCAGTAGGAGGGCTTGCAGAATCGGTCGAAGTCAAGTTTGTCGGAATAGCTGACGGACTGCGGGGCGTCCCACCAGTAGCCACGCGCGTCCCATGTGCGCTTCCACTGCTGCCATGCGGCGTACACGTCTCCGTTCGTGCCGTCGCGCTTACGGTCACGGAGGTATGTGCCCGCGGCGTCGGTGGTGTCGTCCCAGTTCTCCACGTACCACTTGGCGTTCATCCACGGCATGTTCTGGCCGTCCACGACCGCCATCTTTCCGCTGATGACGATATAGTTGGTGGTGGTGGTGTCGGCGGGGCTTATGCTCGCACCCAGCCTCGCACCCGTGTACACGGCGACGGGTGAGGCGGCGTACAGGTCGGTGTCGGCGGTCTCGTACGGTACGAGGTCGCCCCAGCTTCCGCCGTTGCCGTAATGGCGTCCCACGTAGAGGATGGTCTCCCAGCTGATTTTACTGACGGGGCTGTTGTCCTTGTAGTCGGGTGTGTAGGTGGCGGTGCCGAGCCTCAGCAGGCAGGCGCCGAGGTGTCTTCCCAGATAGTTGAGGATGGTGTCCTGCGTGCTTCCGTCACCGCAGAAATGGTCAACGATGTCCTCCGTTACTCCGTCTATGGTGACGGGGAACGTCCACGACTTGTGGCGCATGATGCGCACGTAGTAGTCCTTTATCTCCACTTTTCCGTCGGTCTGCCCGTCGTCCTTCGTCCACACGTTGAGGCTCCTGTTCACGGCCTTGGCGCAGGCGTGACGGAAAATCTTGTGGTTTGTCTTCTCACTGACGATGTGGGTGAGGTAAAGCTGGTTGTAGGTGTACGGACTCTCCATCATGTCCTCGTCGAGGATGTCGTCAACGAGGGTGTCTATCTTCTGCACGTCGGCGGTCAGCTCTATGCGGTTGTAGACCTCGCCTATCTCTATGCTTGCGGAGTCGTCGCTGACAGTGCCAGGCTGGCCCGGCTGCTGGGTGAGGGCGACGGTGCTCCTCGCCTGCGTCATGGTGTTGCCGCTGAAGAGGTCACGCCAGTTGACGCTTCCCGTGCCTTTCATGGTGGCCCAGTCGAAGATGTAGAGGTCACGCCCTCTCTGCTCGATATGGAGGTTGAGGTAGCGGAGAATTTCGGTGAGCACGTCCTGCTGGGTGTCCACGTCGTCCTTGTCGTCACCGAGAAAGAGGAGCTCGGATATGCTGAGGTCGCTGAAGATGGTGTATTTCGTGGCGTTGCTGGCGTTCACGGCCTTGCTCCCGTCGTAGAAGATGCGCAGCGCGCCTCCGCTGATGCTCGCGTCCGTGAGCACGGGGAGCAGTATCTCGCGCATGAGCGACCACAGGGTGGCTCTCCCCGCGTTCCCCCGTATCTCGTCGTAGTCCACTCCCGCGCTGCCCACGTTCTTGAAGTTTGAGTACTGCAGCGCGCTGAGGCAGTCCACACAGCTGAGCTCCAGCTCGTCGGCCACGCTGACGAAGGGCTGGGAGTAGCTGAGGGGCTCTATGAAGCCCATGAACACGACCTCCGTGCCGACGGTTACGTTCACGGCGCAGTTACGGCACAGGGCAGTGTAGAGCTCGGGGATGTGGCGGTCGGTCTGCAGACGGATGGTTGCGGAGTGGGGCAGGAGCACGTCGAAGGTGTCGTTCACCTCGCTGGTTATCTCCACGGGCTCGTCTGTGAAATAGAGGCCGTCCGTGCCGATTTCCATCCGCTCGGCGCGGTCTGAGCCCGTGAGTATCTCAACCTTCACGGTCCTTCCCTTTCCGTTTATGTATGTGCCGAAAATGTACATTTTCCGTTATCCTGATTATGTTACAAATTTACGATTTTTCGGGCGAAATTCAAAGTGTTTCCTACACTTTTTCGGGCGAGTTTTGCGCCTATATCTTTATCATCGTCCGTCTGCCCGACTTACGGCTGATTCTCGTCTCGTTGGCCAGCACGCCGACGAGGTTTCGTCCGCTGATGCGGAAGTCCATCGTGCCTCCGCTGTTGGCTCTCAGCCCGTCGAGGTTGGGAATGGACGGGGTGCGGAAGCTGGGCGGCGTGAGTCCGTTCAGCAGGCCAAACAGGCGGGTCTGCTGGCTCTTGTTGAGTATCATCTCGCCTGAGTTGACTCTCGCCAGCAACTTGTCACCGCTCATCGACGTGCCCCCGACGATACCGCCGTTTGCAAATGCGCCTGCCATGGCAAGTCCTGCCATGACTACGGCGAGGGCGGCGGGTATGGCGAACAACAGGCCTGGCCAGCCCGCCTTGGTTCCCTCCGCGGTGGCTTTAGTCACTGCCTCGGTGGCGTTGGCTGTGGACTGCAGTGTGCTTGCGGCGGTGTCTGCCGTAGTGGCGGCGGTATGGGCGGTGGTGGCTGCGGTTGCGGCCGTGGTCGCCGTGGTCGCTGTCTGCGTGGATGCGGTGAACAGGCTTATCAGCTGGCTCGCCTGTCTGAATCCGTCCATTATCTGCAGTACGGAGTTGATTGTGCCGCTTATCACCTCCCATGCGCTCTTGTTTCCTTCCAGGGCCTGGGAGAGGGAGTTGAAGCCTCCCACAAGTCCCTGTACACCGCCCCATGTGTCACGGAGGGTCTCGCCGGCGCTCTTCATCTCCGTGTCGTCTATCTCCAGCTTGATGGGCTTGATGCCGTTGTGCTCGAGGTTGGCGTTGACAGCGGCGGCAAGTTCCTCTGCCTTCTCCCTGCCTATCAGACCTGCGTCGAACCAGCCACGGATCTTGTCCATGTTCTCCTGTGCAACCGCACGCACGTCCATGGCGTTGCTGAGCCCTTCCCACTCGCCTGCGCTGAACTTGGTCTCGAGGTTGAGGGGGTGCGCCTTGGCGAAGTCGTCGAGGTTCTTGCCCGATGCGCCGGGGTCGGGCTTGATAGTGATAGGGAGGACGAACTCGCTTGCGGGGAGGTCTCCCACGTCCATCATGCCCGCCTTCCACTGCTCACGGAAGGATATCTGGTCGTCGAGGTCCTCTTTCCTCTTAGTCAGCTCGGCACGCTCGTACTCGGTGAGTCTGGGGTTTGTCAGTGCCTTGAGGAGCTTGTCACGCTCAGCCCTCAGCTTCTCAAGCTCGGTGAGGTTCTGCTCGATAGCCTTCTGGTTCTCCGCGCCGTTTCTGATTCCTGGGGTCGTGGACTTGGTCTGCGTCGTCTTCACCTTTTGGGTGGAGGTGCTTGTCTTCGGGGTGGAGGTGGATGATTTTGCATAAGGGTCAGCGGAGGTGGACGGGTTGTACATGTTTGGTATGTCGTCAACCATTTTCGTCGCCTTCTCGGTAAATTCCTTAAAATTGCCGAGGTGGGTGTCCATCCTCTTTTGTTCCCCCGCATTGATTCTGTCCCGGATTTCCTTCGCGCGTGCCCTTGCGGTCTCGGTGAGGTATCTCTCGCCTTCTGCGGTCAGTGCGCCGACACGGCCCATGCCCTCATCTTCGTAGTGGACGCCTTTCTGCAGTCCGTAGTCGCTGATGAGGTCGTTTATGGTTGAATTCCTCTGCGCATAGCTGATGGCATTGCCTTTACTGTCCCGGAGTGCCCAGGCGTTGCGCCATGTGGTAACGGGGTCAAACCTTGCACCGCCGTTGCCAAGGTTGGGGTCGGCAAGCCGCTTCTGACGTTCCTTGTAGGCCTCGATGTAGAGGTCGAGGTTCGCACTTGCCTCTGCCTGCAGGCGGAGCACCTCAAGGATACGTGGCATCTGACGGATGAACACTTCGTTGGCATCGGTCACGGACTTGACATTCAGGCCAAGTGACTTGAATGCGCTGGCGTTGTTGTTTATCCAGTTCTGTCTCTCGTTCTCGGTTTTGAGATTCCTCCATTCGACTGAGAGCTTCATGAACTTGCCCGTGGAATCTGCGACGGCATTGCCGATGACCTCATGCGCGTGTGCCTGTTGCTCTGCGAGCCTCTTCGCCTCCGCCTCCTGCTCCTTCATCTTCTCGGTGTTCTCCTCGGTCTTTCCGCTCAGCATTGCGAACAGGCCTATCAGCGTGGTGATGGCGGTGATGACCAATCCGACGGGGTTGGCCTTCAGCACGGTGTTGAGTGCCCTCGTGGCGACGGTCGCGCCTTTCGTGGCGGCAGCTTCGGCGAGCACCGCACCGCCGTGCGCCTTGCTCCACATCGTGGCCAGCTTGGTCTGCAGGTTCTTCACGCCCATCACGAGGGCGGAGTCACGGTTCAGTGTGTTGCTGATGGCCTGCACGCCGTTGACGAGGGCGAGGGTGCCCTGTACTTTCTTCATGGTCTGCTCGAAGGCCTTGTTGTCGTCGTCGAACAGGGAGAGGGCTCCCTGTGCCACACTCAACGCTCCTGCCACACCCTGGAACATACCGACGGCGGTGTCGAGTTTCCTGGTGTCGCTGGCGAAGTAGTTGACATTGGCGCGGGCGTCGGCGATGGCGTCGGCCATGTTACCTGCGTACTGGGTCATCGCCTGGAACTCCTCGGTGTTGTCGAGCCCCTCGAACTTCATCTCGCTGAGAAGCTTCTGTATCTCCCTCAGCTGACGCTGCATAGGTTTGCCAGACTCCGTGATTTTTGCGAAGATGTCCCCGAACCTGCTCGTGCCTCTCAGAGACTCATTAAGCTTTTTAAGGTCTTCGGGTATTTCACGGGTCCTCTTTTTAAGTTCCTCAACGTCTGAGACGGTGGACTGGATGACTTCCTTGCCATTCACCGCCATGTCTATGTCGATACGTATTTTCTTTGCCATGTCAGAAACGTTTTGCTAATCGTTCAAAAATAGCCTTCTCCTCCTCCTTAGTCTTTTTAGGCTTCGGTTGAGGGGAAGGCTTTGCTTTATCATCCCATGGAAACGGCATCAGTTTGCTGGCGCTCATCTGATGCTTCAGATGTGGCTGGACAGTCAATGTCGCCACCGCTCTTGCACGCTCCCATGACTCCTGCCGTCTCATCTCGGACGTGTCCGTGTATGCTTTGCATACGTAGCTGAATTCATCGGGAGTCAGTCTGCAGAAATCATCCAAAGACAGGCCTATACAAGCGGTTGCGATGCCGAGCATCTCGTATATCGTCAGCTTTTTTTTTCGTCACCTGATTCCACGTCGTCAACTGGCTCCGCTGATTCGTTCTTCATTTTCAGCCATTCATCGAGTGTGTCTATTCCGACGCTGTCAGCGAACTCCATCAACGACAGGTCGAATTTCTTTCCGTCGTCCGCGCAGGCACTCGATAAACAGCACCACAGATAGGTGCACATATCGGCGATGGATTTGACGTCCATCTCGCTGACATCCTTTCCCGTCTCCCGCCTGAAGCGGAGCATTGCCCCCATCGTCTCACGACAGGGGTATGCCTCGCCTTTGACAGTTATTGTGAAATTTACTCCTTTCATAGTCCTTCGTCAGATTAGTTTGCGGGTTTCCCCGGGTACACGGCGGGTTCGCCGTCGTTCTCAAGGCTGATGCTGTAGGTGGCGTCGTCCTGGGCGGGGCTCGTCTCCTCGATGGAGGTGATGACGAAGTCTCCGCTGAGATACGGGGTTGCGTCACCCTCACGCTGGAAGCCGATAACCTCGACGCTCTGACCGGTTCCCCATTTCGGGCCGAGCTCTTCATAGCCGTTCTCGGTCTCGCCGTAGAAACGAAGACCCTCAGCGCTGATGGAGATACTGAGACCCGTCACTCCTTTTCCTTTCCACAAGCCAGACGAATAGGTTGCTGATGCAAGCGGTTTTACGGACCTGTCTTTTGTCTCGCTGTTAAACGTGATGGTGTGGCTGGTGCAGTGACCGATCGCCTTTCCACCTACCTTAAGCAGCAGGTCGCTACCATTTACGTAGCCTTCTGTTGGTATTGCCATAATTCTATTAGATTTTTAGGTTGAAAATCAAACTCTGTACATAGGCATCATCCTCATAACCCTCCGCGCTGTCCTCGTACGTACACGACCTGAGCCTTACGCCGTCCATCTCAAGCTGGGCGTGGTCGAGGGTATCTCTTACCGCCTCGGCAAGCTGGACACTCGCCTTGTACGTCTGTGCGTAGCAGTTGAACTCAATGCGTACCGTCTCCGCACCATGCCCTGCCTTAACCGGGTTAATGTCCGTTTTTGTCCTCCTGTAGGAGATGAAAGGGAGCAGCACACCGGCTTTTGCGGTGACGGGGAATATCTTGTTCCCGACTATTGCGCTGACCTCTTCTGCGTTCCCGAGAAGGGAGGCTATCATGAGTCCTGCGCTTAGGGATGATTTAGATGAGCCCATATTTACTTACAATTTTGTTGCACTCCTGGTCTATCGCAGTCATCATATTTGACTCCACAAAATCCACATAATTCTCTTCAGACGGCATGAACGAGTAGGACTTGTTCTTATCCATCCTGCCCCTGTTCTTGCCTCCCTTCCGGGTCTTACGGTCATCCGTTCCTGACTCAGCCCATGCGAGCACGGGTTTAAGCAGACCTTGCCTGTTTTTGTGGTAGCTCTCCCCCGTAGCCCTGTTGGGCTTGATGGTGACGGCAAAACCGAAGCGTTTCGAGAATCTTACGAGCCTGACTCCTTCCTCGAGGTTTTTGTCGACACGGAGACCTGTTGCGCGGAGCCTCGCGACTGCATTCTTACGGATTTTCTCGCCTATTCTCCGCTCTGCGTTCCTGACGGCCTTACGGACGTTCCGCGGGCTCATCTCAAGGAGCAGCCCTCCGATGTCCTTCTTGTATTGCTCGACGGTTATGGTTTCCATGCCTTACTCGTTTACTCGTTGACAAATCAGGGTTTTCAGCTGACGACGGACATTGGGCAGCACGTTGGTGATAGTGTAGAGATACCCGCCCAACTGCTGAAGCCTCCATCCCTCGTCGACTTGTATCGGAAAAGGTATGTTCCACTCAACTGTATAGTCCGGGAACAACTCGTCGGTCTCCGTCCGGAGCACTCCCTTCAGGTTGGTTCTCTGTGCCCTGTACGTCCCCCGCTCCTCGTAGCTGACACTCTCCTCGCCGAATTCATTGCGGGTCGTTGTCAGCTCATAGAGCTTTATCCTGTACCAGTCGTTTCCTCCTCTCTTCATCCCTCACCTGTCTCTTCGTTATACTTTTCAACAAGCGGAGCGAGCAACCCGCCGCCGTACATCTTGCAATACGGCTTGATGATTGCCATGAGAGAGAGAGGGAGCATGCCGAGCGATGTGGAGTCCACGTCCTCACGGAAAGCATACATCGACGCACCGCGCATGTAAATGGCGTTGAGGATGTCCTCGGGAAATTCCCCAGGTGGAATGGTTTCAAGCTCCTCCATGGAATACCCGGTTGCATTCACTACCTGGCGGGTCGCCGCCTTTAGGTAGGTCATCAGCAACTCGTCGTCTGCCTCGTAGTCATCTGCACGTACGTGTTTCTTGAATATGTCGAAGTCTGCTATCATGTGTCAGTGGTATGTGGTAGGGCGGGGAGAACTGGCTCCCCTGCCCCTGCGGTATTATCAGGACTATGAAAGTTTAATGATCTGCGGCTGCTGCGGCTGCTGCGAGTTTGTAGAGCTTGAACGCCTGAGGACGGAGAGTGGTGAGAGACCACTTCGTGTTGATGGTGATGACGGTCTCGTTGTTCTTGGCCTTGGTGTAAGGGTCGATGATGAGACGTACGTCGCCGTGCTGGTTGGCGGCGAAGTTGCTCCACACGCCGAGTCCGATATACATGTCGGACGCCTTGGCCTTCGATCCGTTGTTACGGATGTAGTGGCTCACGAAGTAAGGATCTCCGTCAAGCTTGCCGTCCTGGATGATGAACCCGCCCTGGCCTGCAGCCTTCGGAGTGGCCTTCAGGAGAGCCTCCGCGCTTGCGTCGAGGACATAGCAGAAACCGTTCATGTTCACGCCGGCGTTGATGAGTTCCGCCTTCGCGTTGAGGACGTTCTGGTAAGTGGCGGTGAGAGTGGGAACAGTGCCTGTCTGCGAAGCGAACGGACCCTTGATTCCCGTGATGGCATTGTCGTGGCTGAAGGTCTTCCAGTTCAGGTAGTCAGCCTGTGCGAACTGGAGGGAGTCCTGCAGGAAGGCGAGAAGGTCGAACGAGGAGTCGTCGATGGCCTCGTTGGAAACGGCGATGGTGGCACCTGAGCGGGCGGGGTTGACAACTATCTTGTCGAAGTCGATAGCCTGGTCGGTGAGCGCAGCGGTCTCGCCGACCTCCTCGAACGCCACGTTGTCGGTGGCATAAGGCCACACGATGTTGCCTCTCACGCCTGTCTGCACCTGCATGCCTACCTTGCCGAATATGAGTCCTTCGCTCAGTCTCGGGAGCAGGTCGTTGATGGTGAGTGTGATTGCGCCTGAGCTCTCGATGTTGTTCTTGGCTCCTGTAGTGAGCACGCCGAGGGTAATCTCACGCTTCTGGCTGCCGCCTGAGCGTGCGTCCTTCAGGATCTCACGGAGCACCTCGCTCTTCGACTTCACCTGACGTGGCTGCTCAACGGCTGCCATGCTGGCGAGAGCGGCCGCCTCACGGTTGCGGATGACGTCCAGCTCGTTGCGCAAGTCCGAAGCCTCTGTGGAGAGGGTCTCGCGCTCTGTTGCCTCAATCTCGGTTCCGAGCTTGTCGGCGATTTCGTCAAGGCGGGTGGCGATTTCACGCTTACGCTCGCCTGACACTTTGAAATCAAATTTCTCCATAGCGAAATTTTTAAAAGTGAATATTTAAGTTAACTAAATCTCGTTGTATATGCTGTTCACGTAGCGTCTCAGTTTTGACGCCTCACGCAGCGTCTCGCGCTTCCTGGCCTTCTCGGCGGTGTCTTCCTCGTCCTTGCCGTCCTCCGTGTCTTCTGCGTCGTCTTCTGAGCCGTCCGTGCCGCTTTCGGTGACGGGTTCTTCGGTATCCTCCGTGTCATCCTTGTCGTCGTCCTTGCCTGCCTCCTTCTCCCTCATCTGCTCGATGACGGCTTCCATCTGCGCCTCGCGGGTCTTGATTTCCGTGTCCTCGAAGGCGGGGGTGGCGGCGATGGTCACGTCGAACATCCAGTCGATACGGTGGACGTGGCGGATGTAGATGGGGGTGCCGTCGTCCGTGGTCTCATCGGTGCGCTCGTAGCTGACGGCGGTCTTGTCCTCCTCGTCGGTCCAGTAGGCGAAGGACATCTCGGAGAGGTCGCCACGGCTCACCATCTCGCGGGCGTGGTCGCCGATGAAGGTGCTGGGTATCTCGCAGCTGATGTGCAAACCTGTCGCGTCTGGCTCGAGTCTCAGCGTGCCGTTGCCTTTGTCCCACCTTCCGAGTATCATCTCGCGGTTGTGGTGCATGGTGAAGTAGATGCGCTGGTTCATCAGCATCTCACGGGTGACACATCCCGGCTCCAGCACCTCGTAGCACATGAAACGGCCGAAGTCGAGCGGGACACTGCGCACGCCGAACTTCAGGGCGTAGCCTTCCAGCACCTGGGGCTTGCCCTGCTCCTCGGACTGCTCCCTCAGCTGGAGGGATACCGGCATGGTGATTGTTCGTCTGTTCTGTTTCATTGTTCTGATTCTTGGTTTATGTTCGTCTTTCCTCCGCTGAGCTTCTCACTGCCTATCTCTGCCAGGTTGGTGGAGATGTACACGCGGTCGCCGTCCGCGATGGGCGGCTGGTTCTCCATCCTCCGCACGTCGTTGACCGTCATCACTCCGTTCTGGATCATCTTCGCCTCGTAGTTGGCCATGCTCGACAAGTCCATCGAGAACACCCGCTTGCGGTCGAAGTCGAACCGGCGCTTGCAGCACATCGAGCGGGGCACGAGCTTCCTGTTGAACTCGCTCTCTATGGTGCGGAGCACCACGTCGAGGGTCTGGGTCAGGAAGGCGGTGTCTGCCTGCTCCGGTGCCTTGTAGTTGGAACCCGCCATGTCAAAGAGATAAATCGGGGGCACGCCCGTCAGGCGGGAGATGTCGAGGACGGCGAACTTGCGGGACTCCAGGAACTGCATGTCGCTCGACGACTGGCTTATCTGCTTGAAGTCCACGTCGGTCGGAAGGCTCACGATGTTGGAGGTCATGAATTTCTGCTCCGTCACCTCGGCAAGCTTCGAGAGCTGTTCGTCCTGGTAGTTGCCCAGACCTCTGATTCCCGACTTGTCGTTGGTCAGAATCCCATGAACCATGCCACCCGACGAGAACCGGTTGAGCGTCTCGTTGTCGGCAGTGGCCATGATGCTCAGGGCACGGCGGCCGACCTGCCACAGCGGAGTGCCGAGGCCGTTGCCCTTGGTGTTGAACTTGACGTGGATCATGTCCTTCTCCCAGAGCTGGCCGTACACGCCGTTGCGGATGTCGCACACTGTGTACACGCCATTGCAATCGTCGAAGCTGACGGTGCCTCTGCCAAGCAGGACGAGCTCCGTCACCTCTCCGTCGGTCATGCGGGGATAGACATAGGCGTTGCCGTCATGGAAGGCACGCCAGACAAGCTGGTATTTCCAATCGAACGCGCCGAGGCGCAGCTGGGGCTGAACGGCGAGCAGGTAATGGAGGGGGGAGGTCTCGAACTCCTCGTACACCTCGCCCTTCTGTCTCATGTAGCGGAATGGGAGGCGGGCGACACTACCCGCCAGCACGTCGAGGGCACGCTTATAGGCGGTCACGCCGAGTGCCCTGTCGCCGTCAACACGGACTGAGGGGGAAATGCCTGAGAGGTCGAGACCGCTCACACCGAGGGACACGGAGACACCTGCCTCCCTCTTCTGCGGTGCGGAGGAAGGGGCAAGTCCTAATATTTCTCTCCAAAAGCCCATTGAATGTTATCCTTAAAAACTTGTGTAAAAATTTAATTTTGTGCAAGTTACGACTTTTTATTGAATTGACCAAATATTTTTGTAAAAATTTTAGGATTATTTTATTAAATAGTTGGTAATTAGATTTTTATATTTCAATTCTAATTTTGATAATTTTTAAATAAAAATCAAATCACGCCCGCCTCCCGACGAACGTGATTCCGCAAAAATATTCAGATGAAATGAAAACACACCAACTCAAAACTCGAGGCTCATCAGCAGGCCGAAGGCCATCAGTGCGCTGATAGTCCCGTCTATCTTCCTTGTCTGGCTTATCTTCATCGGCTTCTTGTTCTCCATCGTGTCCTCGCTGATGACGCAGTTCGTCAGGCAGTAGGTGTTGATGGGGTTGTTGTTGAACTTGATCCTGGGAGGCGTCGCCCTGGCGAACATCTCGAAGGTCTCGACGGGTTTGTTGAAGTTGCCCATGGTCTGGGAGAACGGGACCAGCAGGTCCTTCCCGCCGAGGGTGTAGAGGTTGTTCACGAGCAGCTGCGCCTTGTAGGCGTCGTAGCCGATGCGCACGATGTTGAACACCCTGGAGCGGGTCATGATGTCCTCCGTTATCTGCTCGACGTCTATCACGTCGCCCTTACAGAAGGTCAGGTGACCCGTGTCATGCCACATCTTGTACAACTCGGCGTTGGCGTGCCCCTTCAGCGCGCCCTCGGGGAAGTAGTAGTCAGTGTGGACGAAAAACAAACCAGAGCCTGGCAGGCGCATCGCATAGCTCACGGCGGAGAAGTCATCATGAACTGAGAGGTCGAAGGCCATGCAGCAGAGCACCCTGTCACGGGGGACATAACCCTCATTGCCTCTCCAGTAGCCGAGGTCGAATGCCTTCCGCGTGTCGACGGCAGACACAGGGACGGTGCCACTGCGCTGGTAGGCTTCCGTGAAGACTATCTCGTCACCGAGAAGCAGACGCGCCGCGTCCTCCGTCGTGAACCAGGTCTGATTCTCGTTCACCACGAAACGGTTCAGTAACTTCGTACGGAAGGCCAGCATATTCTCTGCGGACAACTGCGCGTTTTGCCACTCATGCTCGTAGAAGTCCGGCTGGACAGTCACGCCGAGGTGTGGCTGGACCTTCGCCCAGGTGCGGGGGTCGCCGTCCTCGTCGTCCACGTCGGGCATGAACAGGTCGGCGAACACGGTGTCATTCTCCATCTTGCCGAGCACCACCTTCTTCAAACCTTCGAGCTCATGAGCGAATGGACCGTCCACGACGTCACTTGCCGTGGTGATAACAAGAAGGAGAGGTTCGCGCCTCGGACCCATGGAGGTCTGCAGGACGTTGCGCATGTCCGCACCGCTCTTTGTTGCAGTGTCCCTCGCGGCGGCGTATTCGTCCATGATGACGAGAGAGGCGTACAGGCCGTCCTGGGTCTTTGCGTTTGCGGCAAGGCAGGCGGCCAGACTGTCACGGGCTCCGTCACGGAACGTTATCTTCTCACGGTTCACCCTGAAATGCTTCTCGCGGGGGTCAAGCCCGCGCATGATGGAGCGAATCTCGTCGAAGCATATCTTTGCCTGATTATAGCTGTTGGCGGCGACGTATGCCTGTGCGTTGCTGTCGCCGAACAAGAGGTCGTAGACAGCGAGTGCAGCGGCTGATGTGGTCTTGCTGAACTTTCTGGGCACGAATATGCAGGCGGTTCTGATAAGACGGCGGCCGTCATCGTGCATAAAACCGAAGATATTGGCAAACTGGAAGCACTGGACTGGTGTGAGCTTGTATCTCTGTCTTCCGTTCACGCCACTGAACTTGATGAGCTCGTAAAACTTGAAGAAACGGCGCACACGGTCCGCATTCCATTTCCATCTGTCAAGCATTTGGAAGAAACGCCGTATCTTGGCCAGTTCATACAGATTGTGCCCGTCAGGGTCGCGGATGACGGAAAGCACATAGTCAAGAAGCCTGGGGTCTGTGTCCTCAAGCGCGTAGGAGAAATCGGACAAGCCACCAGACTTGTCCAGCTGCAAGAGCTCATCGGCTATCTCTGTCTTCTTTTCCCTGTATCTCTGCCTCTCTGCATCGGTCATTCAAATGAGTTTATCCCGTCAAAATAAGCCTTGTAAAATTCAAACAACTCGCGGTTAATGATTATACTGCCCTGTTCTGTGCGTGGGTTCGTGTTGATATTTGCTGATGTCTGTATCCCGAAATAAAAGTTCTCAGACTCGTTGCATCCTGCGTAAATCTTGCTGTGATTCTTAAATACGCCTATGCGCCCGACATCAGGGTGCTCATCGTAAAATCTTCTCAGCATGGCATACTCGACACGGTAACTGCCTGGGAAAATTTCACCGACATAGGAATCCAGCTTCTTAATCCTGCCCTCGTCATACCACTGCGTTATCTGCAATATGTCTTCCGCGGCCATGCACCACGTCGAGAATAGCAGGTAATCCAGATTGTGCTGGTTCAGTACCACCTTCAGATAGCTGAGGCTGTCGACATCGCCCGCCGTGATGAAGTTATAGCTCACGCCTTCGCGCAACTGCACGTACCTCATCGCTTCCAGCATCTTCACCTCGGAGAATGCACGACGGTGCTCATATCTGAGCGACAATTCCTTGCATTCGGTCTTACGCCGGTTCGATTTCTTCTCGTCAGTGCCAGTGTCTGGGGGGGCGTAATTTTGTCTTCGGCGTTGCTGTTTAAAAAGTTAAAGTCAAAATCCATATTTTTTAGCTTTTTATTTCTTCAAGAAAATCCTTGAACGAGTCGCCGTCCTGCTTCCGTTCCTTGCTGTCTGTCGTCATACCTATTGCGGTAAGCTGTTTCATGAGTTGACGGCGCAATGCCATCAGCTGTGCCTCCTGCGGATTAAGCTGTCGTCGCTCGTTTCCTTCCCTGCTGATTTGGACAGTCACGCTCTGATAGTCGTCTGAAAGCATCTGGTCCTGCAGCATCTCGAACTGAACATAGGTCTCAGCTGTGAGTGTCACACTCACCTCCAGTTCGTCCGTATACTTCCCTTGCTCCTTCAGTCTGCTGATCAGGTATTCCTTTTTCACAGTCACACGATTGTAAAACTCGTTCCTCCTGTCAACGGCGTTGCCCGTTATCTGCGGCAACTGTTGTGCTATAGGTTTCTCCTCTTTCACAACCTTCTCAGTCCATCCTCGTTTCTTTCCCTTCGTCTTCAGGTAGAAAATTATCGCAGAGATGTCGCCGTCGTTGATTTTCTGCAGAAGCTTGCCCTCAACGAAGTCGCACTGGGCTTCCATTACCTCGTCGCATGACCGGTTGAACTCTTCGTCATCACGGCGCCACTTGTCATAGGTGCCACGGGACACGCCGGCAGCCCTGAGCGCGCTCTCGATGATTCCCAGGTTGTCCTTCAAACCTTGCAGGAACAACTTTTTCTTCTCTGTCCTTACTCCCTCAGTCATAATTTTTGGCGTAAAACCCCCAAACCCGTTTTTTTTCACACTCGTGTGAAGAGATTGGCGGAGCTGTGGGGTTAAGAGGGGGTACCCCCAATTTTAAAAATACCCCCCCCCACATAAGTTGTTGATATTCAACTTTTTACATTGTTGTGCTATCCTTTTTTTTGTTCTGTAATTGGCTGTTTCATAGGTTGTTATCCATAAACTTCGCCTTGACCCTTGCAAGGTACTCGTCGAGGTGCTTTCTCTTGAGCTCCTTGTTCTGCTTCCAGTTCGTGCGCCTGACGGTCTGCATCTGCCTCAGCTCCTCATGTATGGCCTTGTGGCAGGCCTCGCATACGCTCATGAGGTTCGCCCTGTCGTATGCCAGGTTCTTCATGGCAACGGGGTCACGTGTGGACTCCACGGGCACGACGTGGTGCACCTGCGTGGCGGGGGTGAGCCTTCCATCGCTCCTGCACCGCTCGCACAACGGAGTGTCAGACAGCTGAGCCATTCGAAGCTTCTGCCACCTCCACGTGTTGATAAGTTTCGTATATTCTGGGTTTCTGCTCATGCGCTTTCTCTCTCGGTTGCTATTCGTTCACAAAGATAGTGATTTGCTTTCAATTATGCAAATTTATTAAAGTTTAAGTTTAACTTTATGGATTTATCAGTCGGCGGTGAATATCTTGTCAGCCATCCTTCTTGCCGTTGTGATGGAGATGTCGGCTATTTCGTCCAGGAAGTCCTGAATTTCGCCGTGGCTTCCCATTATCTGCATGCCTCTCATCAGCTGTTCGATGACGATGGCGGAGATTCTCTCCTCGTACCTCCGTCTGTCCCTGTCGTAAAGTTGTTTCGGTGTCATACTATAAGTTTTTTTAGCAATTTGACAATTTGTCGCTTACCCCGTACAGTCTGCTCAGCTCCTTTAGACCCGCTATGAGGCTCTGCTGTACTCCTGCCTTGCTGTCGATGGCCTTCAATGCCCTCTCGTCCACCGTGCCGGCGCACACGAGGCGGTACACTATCACGGGCTTGGTCTGCCCCTGGCGGTGGAGCCTGGCGTTCGCCTGCTGGTACAGCTCCAGGTTCCAGCCCGTGCCGTACCACACGATGTAGTGTCCTCCATGCTGCATGTTCAGTCCGAAGGCGGTGGAGGCGGGGTGGGCAAGCAGCACGTCGATGTCCCCGCCGTTCCATCTTCTCAGCTGGTCGGGCGTCTTATACTCCTCGGCCTTGCGGCCTTTCAGTCTGTCGAGGATTCTCGGTATGTCGTGGCGGTACTGGTAGAACACCAGCACGGGGGAGTTCGCCTGCTCTATCAGTTCGACGAGACGGTCGAGTTTTTCGTCGTGTATCAGCACTGGATTCTTGTCGTCGTCATAGACGGCGCCCGCCGCATACTGGCTCAGCTTGTTCATAAGCCCCGCCGCGCTCTGCGCTATCAAGTGCTGCGGCTGTCCTGAATGCTCCTCTGCGAACTCCATCACACGGTCACGCTCGAACTGCCTGTAGCCTTCCGATACGCTCGGGCTGAGGTGTATGCGGACGTCATGTGTTATCAGCGGCGGGAGTTCCAGGTAGTCCTTCGCCTGCATGGTGAGGCAGATGTCGGCGAGCTTTGCCCGTATGGCCTCCTCGGCCCCTTTCTTCGGACTGCAGCGCACCACGATGTTGTTCCATCTGTGCTCGGAGAAGTAGGACTCGCGGTACCGTGTGACGAAACGGCCGAGACGCTCACCGAGGTCCACGCAGTAGAGCTGTGCCCACAGGTCTATGAGTCCGTTCGGCGCGGGTGTGCCAGTCAGTCCGACGACACGGCGGAACAGTGGCGACACGGCCTTCATGGCCTTGAAGCGTCGGCTCTTCGGCGACTTGAAGGACGTAAGCTCGTCGATGACCGCCATGTCGAAGGGCAGGCGTCCTTCATAGTGCGCCACGAGCCAGACGAAGGAGTCACGGCCTATCACATACACGTCGGCGTCTTCCCCAAGCGCGGCGACCCGCTGACGCTCCGTGCCGACGACCTTCACCACCCTGAGGTGCCTGAGGTGGTCCCATTTCTCCGCCTCGTCCGTCCATGTGGTCTCCGCCACCTTCTTCGGGGCGACGACAAGTACCTTCTCCACCTCGCACCAGTCCAGGAGGCGGGACACTGCGGTGAGTGTGCACACGCTCTTTCCGAGTCCCATGTCGAGGAACAGGCAGCAGCGGGGGTGGCTGGTCACCCAGTCGACGGCCCTCTCCTGGTATTTGTACGGCTCAAATCTCATACAGTCTCCTCAGCTCGTCAAGTGACTCGTCAACCTGCTCCCTGCTGTCAGGCACATAGACCGGGAACCCCATCTCACGGAGGGTGTCGTGTCTCAGCGACTGGAGTTTCGTCGGTTTCTCTCCTTTGCTCTTCAGTTCAAAGAACGCGGTGATCCCGCCTGGGAATATCACTATCCTGTCAGGGTAGCCCGTCTCGGTCATGCTTGAGAATTTCAGGCACAACCCGCCGAGCGTCCTTGTCTTCTCTCTCAGATACTTCTCGATTGTCTTTTCCGACCGCTCATGTGCGGTCATGATATTTTTTAGATTTCCTGCCATAGTATGTCGTTTGTATACGTATACACCCTCTCGCGCGCGTATGGGTATACTTATATTTCTAATTATTTTATATTATTTATTACATTTATGTAATATTTTATTTAATTTATTAACCTCTCTATAGAAAAGGGTGTATACTGTATACAAAATACCTGAAACCCGCATCAATAGTGAGTTTGAGGCTGTATACGGTTTTGTATACACCCTAAAACCGTATACACCTTTGCTTTGTATACACCCCGTATACGGTTTTGAATCATAAATCGTCTTCATCCTGCTCATCCGCTATCCTCCTGAAGGCGTTTCTCTGCAGTCCGTGCACTCTTCCGTACCAGTATCTCTTCTGACCTGCATACTCCCATCCTTCCTTCTTTTCCAGCATCTTTCTCACCTTCGCCGCCCTTCCGAGGTACTCCTTGTCCTTCTCCTCGATGCCGAGTCTCTCAGACACGAACTCGGCCGGGCACACCCATTCCCTGGTGACGGTTCCCTTGCTCCGTATCGCCTCCTCGTCCGTGAAGTAGTTCTGCCTCATCCTCACAGAGTAGGCAGCCCAGTCCGCGGGCAGCTTGGTTTCCAGGAAGTCGTCGAGCAGTGCCTCCGTCTGGTCCTCCGAATAGATGGACACCACCCTCTGCCTTCTCTCCATCTCGTCGCTCTCCTCCTTCGTGAGCATGATCCTCGGCGCGCCGTCCGCGCCATTCGGCATGTCCGCGAGTATTTCCACGGCCTCCGCCCACAGCTGGTCGCGTATGCCTATCAGCCTGTCCCTCGTCATGTTTCCTCCGCCCTTGACCTGCACGACCCAGAACCTGCGGTCGCCCGTGTCGTCCTTGAGGAACACCGCGTCGTTTGTCGTCCCTGCGAACACGCACTGGCGCGGGTGGTCCTCGCTGTCCTCCTTGTACGCCCCGCGGAACCGGTCGTTGGTGTTTGTGATGAACGATTTGATGGCGGTCGACTCGCTTCTGCGGAACGAGTCCAGTTCCTGGAGCTCGACGACCCACGACCCCGCCAGCTGCTCGAGCACGGACTTGTCGAGGCCCACGGCTGAGATGTTGCCGTTGAACCATTTCCCTCCGAGCACCTCCAGCAGCGTCGACTTGCCTATGCCCTGCGGTCCCGTGAGGATGAGGCAGTAGTCGAACTTGCATCCGGGGTGCATGACCCTCTCCACCGCCGCCGCCATCCACAGCTCCATGACCCGTCCGTTCAGCGGGCAGTCGTCAGCCCCGAGGCAGTCAGCCAGCAGCCTGCCTATGCGCCTGGTGCCGTCCCATGAGAGGCCGTCCAGGTATTCCCTGACAGGGTGGAACCTGTGGTTGTCGGCGCATGCCGTCTTCGCGTCCTTGATCTTATCCTTCCCTGTGATGCCGTACGTGCGCTCCATGTACAGCCTCAGCTGCGAGTTGTCGGAATCCCTCCACCTCGTCGCCTCCCTCCTCCACGGAAGCCCGCCGTACACGTTGACGCACACGTTGAACTCGTCGAACCTTATCCTCCCCCTCAGCCCGGGGTCGTTCTCCATCACAGTCAGCGCGTTCAGTGCCGTGCTCTCGACTTTCCCGTTCTTCGCCACCGTGAGGCTGGCCATCCAGTCGTCCGACCCGCCGCCGTCCCCGTCCGTACGGATGTCCGCGAAGTCGTCATCCACGCTCCTGCGTGCCTCCCTGACTGCCGTCATCCTTGTGTCATGGTCGTCAGCCGCGAACTCCGTCATGCGCTGGTAGGACGGCAGTTTCGTCACCTCCTCCGTCCGCTTCCCCTCGTCAAGTCCCCCAAACTTATGGATTCGCACGAGGTCGAAGGCGTTGCACAGCTTCTTCCCCGCAGGGTCCGTCTCGTGATGCGAATAGGCGAACTTCCCGTCATACACCACGAGGCCTGCCGCCACGCTCCCCGCCCTGTATGTGTACCTGCCCTCTATCGCCGTAGGCTCGTACACGTCCCGCAGGAACTTCTCCAGGACGTCCTCGATCGGATAGTAGGTTCTGCAGAAGGCGCCGATGATTCCAGGCTTCTCCGTCGGGTCCTCCTGTTTCCTGATTTCCCTTCTTATGATGTCGTCCTCCCTGTCCGCCATCGGCCACTCGGACGCGTCATGCCAGTCGTCGTACAGGGCGAGTATCTGGTCGGGGTCCATCGCCTCCCCGTCCTGATGCTCGAACACGAACTGCCCGTCCTTCGGCGTGCTTGGCCAGTAGAAGAGCCTCGGAGTCTCGTATGTGGTCGTGTCGAACAGGTCCAGGCCGACGGCATCGGCGATCTTACGGCACACCGGCTCATACTCTTCGGGCGTCACCCTCCTTGCGAACGGTATGACGAGCCTCAGCCTCGGTTTCTCTGGCGTGTGCTTGTGCGTCGAGTACATCAGCGCGGCGCATGAGAACTGCATCGTGAAGTCGTCCCACACGTCCCGCGTCCCGTAGTCGATGTCGAGCGTGGCGAGCGTCCTGTACTCCACGCATCCCTTTTTCCTCCTGCCGCCCCTGAGGTAGCCGCCGACAAAACCGCCGACGTCCTTGATTTCCGACTGGCGGTTCTTGTCCATCTTCAGATACTCGGCCGCCTTCTCGGACGTCCTCTTCGTCTCCGAGCATCTCTCGACGAGCCATGCCCATGTCACCTCCTTGTTGCGCCATTGCACGGCCTGCCTGCTGTTCGCTGTCGCTATGTAGAATTTTATGTCTTTCATTTTGTTGTCATCTGTTATTTGTTGTCATCAGCCAGTCCCACCGCCTTGCATCCATCGTAGATATTCTTGGGGTCGGAGAGCACCCGCATGACGGCTTTCACGCCTTCCCTGCACCGCTCTGCCCAGTAGTCGCTGGCCTCCTTGTCACCCAGTCTCTCGCACCTTCTCCTGCCTATCTCGTCCGTGAGCTTGGTCACGGCGTCCGCCAGCCTCTTCTGCTTCTCTCCCTCCACAGCACGCAGGAGCGGGCGGTCGAGCATCCCCGACATCTGCTCGCGTACCTTGTCGGCGTTGCGCACCATGCCCACCGCCCACGTGTCTGCCATGAGCACACGCGTCATCAGCGCGGGGTCGTCAGACCTCACCCTGTTCCACAGGTTCCGCATCGTCTGCTCAAGCACCGCCCTCTGCGGTGCCGTCCTCTCCTCGAACCACTCCAGCAGTTCCGTGACGAACTTCCCGCTGTCCGGGTGTCTCCTCGCTGTGTATGCGTTATACTCACGTAGCCTCCTCCTGAGGTTGTTCGCCCACCGCTTCACCCCGCCGCGGAGTATGCCGGGATGTCCTCCCAGCTCCTCCAGCAGGTCGTAGAACGCCATGGCCGCCGTGTCGTTGACAATCATCTGCTGGTAGATGGCCAGGTGGAAGATGTTGGCCTGCCTTATCTGGTCGGCCGTCCATGCCGAGGTGTCCACCTCTCCGTGTGTCAGCCTGCTCATTCCTCGCCTCCTTCCACCCGCTCTATGAGGCTTGTCAGGTGCGCGTGGGTCACCCTGTCATTTTGCAGTTCACGGAGGTGTCGGAGAATCCTCCTCCGCTCACTGTCCCTTCCCTCCTGATAGCCTCTTGTCTCGGCCATCATCTGCCTTGTCTCGTCTGTTGTCAGTTTTTTCTTTTCCATATAATGCGTTTTTAAGCGTTTTAAACTAATCAGTGGGCACTTGTCCCTCCTTGCCCTCCTCCGTGCGTCTGAGGGCTTCCTGCGCCCTGTCCACGAAATCCATCTGGTTGTAGTACGACCGCACCTTGTGCCATGCGTTGACCCGCCTCGCACATGAGAGCACCGTCGTGCGGTTACGGCAGACCGCCTCCGCCACCTCGTACACGCTGTACCCCTCAGAGAGCAGCGCGTAGGCGATTGCGGTGCGCTTGTCGCTCACGTCCTGCGTCCTCACCCTGCTCCTGACAAGCTCCGGGGAAATCCTCAGAGCCTTGCACATAGCCTTAAATCCCTCTTCCATCGCCTTCCTCCTTTTCTTCATATCCGCTCTCAGAACCTTCGGAAATAAGCAAGTCGCACTTGTCCGTGATCCAACCATTCGGGTCGGCAACATCGTCCTCCTTGCGCTGAGTGAAACGTACGCAGTCCATATTGTTTCGGCATAATGTGTTCCGGCACATTGTGTACGGCTTTCTTTCAATGCGCACGATTGCTTCATCAGCGCAGTATCTTTGCCACCCAATGTAATAGTGTCCGTCCCATCGGTACGCGTCCACCTCCGTGCCGTCCTTCAGCCATACATGCGCCTGGTTGGCAGGATTGAACCGTGCGAGCATCTGAAGCCAGTACCTGTACGGCGTCTCGTCAAGGAAATTCTTATCCTCCCAATGCCACTTGAAATCACGTTTGACGTATGTGTAGATAAACTCACGCTCCTTGTCCGTAAGCTGGGGGTACACCTTGTCTACCATGATTTGATAGCCGTCCCATCTGAGGTGGGACCTCCCGATGAATCCATCGCAGAACCAGAGGAGCTGAAACTTGTCTAAGTTTAATTTTGCCATAGTTATAGTCGTTTTATTGTCTCGTTAATGAATATGATGCAGATGACGCACACGGCGATCACCAGCAGTAAGTCGCTCCACTCCATAGTCACTTGATTTCCTCGATTTTGTACCACTCCACGTCGTCCTCGTCAAGTCCGTAGTGGTCCTTCACGTCCTTCTCGTCGTACACTCCGTGCAGTTCGCTTGTGATGGGGTATCCCATCGCCTTCTCCTTGATTGTCACTTTCCAGTGTCTGTATTCGTTCATGATTCGTTGGTTTTATTGTTTGATAAATCCGTTTCAGTTTCCTCAATCACCATCTTGACCCGCACCTTGCAGGTCTCGTTTTCCTCAAAGAAGTAGTCGATGTCGGCATAGATATAGTCTCCGAGGAATTGCTTGAACTTTCGGTGACCCGTATCGCTTGTTTTCTCCTCACACACGGACGAGCCTCCGAGCTCATCGCATATGCTCCATCCGTTGTCATGCTGTTCGATTGTGTAAATTCTTTCCATGTCTTATTTTTTTACTTTGGCGAGTGCATATACTCTCCTAATCCTCGTTCAACTATCTCATCGTTATATTCGCCCATCCTCTTGCAGTCCTTTGTCGGTGTGAAGCCGTATCGGCAATGCCACACAGGCTTGTCAAGGCTTCCGAGAGTGATTGTATGGATATAGAACTTGCATTTCTTGCATTTATTCATCTTTCAATCCCTCCCTCAACAACGAACTCACAAGGTTGATTATCTCTTCGTGGTGCTCTTCTATCCCGTATGCTTTGATGACCATCACCATTGATGCGGTCAGCACCTTAATTGCATCTGGCGGAGTGATGTCGAGCAGCTTGACATTCACCTCGTCCACTATTTCCATCAGTTCATCCTTCTGCATAGTCATTTAGTTTCTTCATGAATATTACCTACTACCTTAATACCAAGAATGGACTCATTTAATTTATAGCCATTTGTGTCGAAATATTCGTCCTCTTCTTCTTTGTCCTTCAAATCTTCCAAATAATCCTCACTTATACCACACCATGCTATTGCGGCAAATTCATCATCAAGAGTAAACATTCCATTACAAAAATTGACCACTTGCGTTTTCTTTCGCAGAATAGTTCCATATCCAAGCAAGTATGGTTCACAGTCGGGGTTGATGCAGAAAGAGTCTTCAGCATAATACTCGACTATATCACCTTCGTAAATTTCTTTCCCATCCTTGTCATACAGACCCGTGAACTGACCAACGGTTTCTGGTTTTACATACACCCATTCCATTACCCTTACAGAACCATTTCCAGTTTGGAAATATATTGCGGCATCAATTTCATTTGAATAGACCAAACTTCCATAAACCCACACACCGTTTGTTTGCTTTTGTCCTCTGAATTTTATTTCTCTATGCATAGTTTCATTGATTTTTTAAAGTTATTTATAAACTCATCCAATTCCGATTGTGAGAGCCTGTTATCCTCTGCATCATAGACGATGGCATCTTCCTCAATGTATTCAGCCGCCATCTCTACCGCGTGATTGTACCCTGCCACCCATGCATCCTCAATGTCATAGATGTCAGTCAACTAATTTGAACGTGAATACATAGACATAAGGATTACTATCCCATGTTCCCTTACCACTAACCTTGTCAATGAGGGAAGAGAACGCATCCTTTGGGGTACGATACCATTTTGATTTCCCCTCTCCAATACGGTAGCCATATTTAGCCGCGCCTAAAGGGTCATACATTATTCCCTCAGCCAGACAATCATCATCCGAAATATCCTGCAAACGTTCAAAGTCAATTCCTGTAATTTTGATTTTGACAGGCATTAACTCGGCTTTGACAAACATCTTGTTACTATAACCAGGTTTTGCGCAATATTCTTCGCTTACCCATCCGTCACTTTCACGGCAAAGATAACCTTGTTCTATCAGTGTCTTGTATGACTGTGCGACAGCGATTATATCACCGACCTTTATAGGACAAACTTTCAGAGCAAACTCTTTCAACGTCAATTCACGCTGTGTCGGATTTCCAAGACAATCAGTCAGAACTTCTTCAACTGCCCACTGCCGGACTACTCTTTCTGCAATCCGTCTGGTCTTCCACTTTGCTTTCCGAATGACAGATGCGGTCAAGCCGCACCTGTCATTGAACATAAACTTTCTCATTTGCCAACTCCTTTCCCTTGTTTTTCAACCCAAGTCTCATCCTCAATCTTCTTTAATTTCTTCTTCTCAGCACTCCACTCAAAACCCTCCTCCTTCATCTTTGTAAACAATAAATCACGTTGCTCTTTAGTTGCAGGATGAATATTTCGACTGCCCATGTATTCACCAATTCTAAAAATGCCATCACAATCAACAAAGCAATATGTTTCATAGCATTTATCACAACCTCCATATTTCCCGATATATTTCTTAACTATTCCTATTTCTTGGCCATATTTACCGTCACAAGCAAGCACATCGCCTGGATTGGCATCTGCAACAGTCCAAAGGTGTGCATTTTCATCAATAGTTCCATATTCACACGATGTAGTAAGACCATTTTGGTCAATCAATTCGTAGCCACAGCCATTATAATTGACCTTATAACATTTGTTTTGCCAAACTACCCACTGCCCATTTTGAAACTTTGGCTCAACCTTATCAACAGACTTATGCTCAACTTGCTTCTCAAGCCAAGTGATTATATCTCTAACAAGCATATCATCATCTTTACCCCATTTAGTTGTTTCATAAAAATCGCCACAAAACCATTTAAAATTTTCAATAAGTCCTTTCCTTATCCTCTCATCCTCACTTTCCGTAAGCTCTGGCACATTGTCCTGCACCCAGTTCTGGAGACCTTCATCATGAGGATTAGCCTCCATCATTACCTTGATTGCATCAATCAATTCGTTATATCTTTTTTCGTAGTTCATAATCATTTGTTTTAGAGTTATTAAAAATCGGGAGTCTGTCCTCCCTGTCAGCCGTGCTATTGCGACTTGTCATCGGTTCAGACCTTCACGGGCACTTTTTTCTTCATTTCCTGTGGAAAAACAATCCTTCGTTGTCTGCAAATGTATGCGTAGAAATATTGATTATGGGTGTCGGGTTCATCTCTGATGCCTCGCCCCGCCCTCCGCTGGTCGTAGCACCGCCATTGCATCCGCTGATGCGGTGGTGTTATATCTTCCTGTCCTCAAAAAGATGGACTAATCTTGACTTGCGTCCGTTCGTTATGAGGTTTCCGACCGTCCGCTTCATGTAGGCTTCGGGGAATGCTATCGCCCTGTAGAATGTGGTCATCACCTCATAGCACCTCGTTATGGCTTGGTCTGCGTACATCAGAGCCTTCTGATAGCCGACCCCCCCCTTGCGGTGCGGGCATATTTCACAAGCGCATCCCTGTAGCCGTAGAGGTTCGTGTGCAACTCGTCCTTGCCTTCCCCTGTGTCGATGATGCGCCTCATCAGAAGCACATAGTAGCTCGCCTTCTCATAGTCGCTCTTCACCGCCTCCACGTTTTCGTCACTCTTCCTCCGCTCGTCAACCTTCCTCATTGCCTCTGAATGTGCCTCGCCGATTGTCCGCACGCATGGACTGCCGTCTCCGTCAATGTAGAACGAATAGCCATCCGGGCATTCCCTCGGGTCGATTCCGTTGCCGGCACAATAGACCAGCTTTGCGACTGGCTGGTGGTGCTTCCGTCCGCTTTCGCTCCATACCTCCACGTTTCCTCTCCGCACCGCCACGAACTTGCCATAACGGTGACTCCACACCCTGCCGTTGTAGATTCCGTATCGGGGAAATCCCGGAATAGGCTTCATCCGTTTGCGCATCTTTACCGCCTCTTTATAACTTATTCCCATACTTCCAATTCTTGACTATCTCATACACCATTACCGCCAAGCAGAATGCGTTGCTGACAATCAGCGGTGTGTTTTTGGTAAAAATTCCGTTCAGCATCCAGAAGAAATTCCCGATGCTCACCAAGTATTTCACAAGCGATGCCCGCTTCATCAGCATCCCTGCGCCACGGAAGAGTGTGGCTGTCCAGCCTAATAGTTCTATCATGATTTCAGTTTTTAAAATTTAATAGCACCGAAAACCTTGTTCAGCGCTTTTTTCTTTTCCTCGTTGTTGGAATGTACGTAAATTTCCAGTGTCGTCGCCGGCGAGGCATGACCGAGTACCGCCGCCACGGTGGCGATGTCCACACCCTTGTTGAGCATCCGTGTGGCGCAAGTGTGGCGCAGTGCGTGGAAATTGAGTTTTGGCAGTCCTCTCCGCTCAAGAAGTTTGTCGTAATGTGTCCGCAAAACTCTCGGCTCACAAGGCTGCTCACCCATGCTTGCGATGAAGTAGTCATCATTCACCATCACCCTCATGCCTTTCAGTACCTTGTACACCGCAGGAATGAGCGGACAGGCTCTTTCTGATTTCGCAGTCTTCGGAGTCATGAGTGCGAGGGTTGTGCTGCCTTGTTTCCCGCTCTTGCAGAACACCTCGATGATGTCACCACTGGCGAGATACGATTCCTTCTCCTCCTTGCCAAGCATATACACCCTCTCCAATGTCCCTTTGACATTTGCGAGCTTGTAGTCCCAGTCGATGTCCTTGAAGCGGAGTGCGCAGACCTCACCGATTCTCATCCCTGTCGTGAGCGAGATGATGATGGCGAGAGTCTTGGGTGACGGGTTTTCCTTCATCTCCTTGATGAGTTCGCCAGCCTCCCGTTCCGTGAAGAACTGGACGTCAGACTTCGCACCCTTCAACCTTGTCCTCGTCCTCTCGACAACATGGTTCGCCCACGGGATGCCGAGTTTCCTCTTCGCATATCTCATGACCTGCGCAAAGAAATTGTATATTTCGTACGATGCCGTGTCCGATAGTGACATCTTCAGCTTGTCGACGAACTGCTCGCACTCATCGAGGGTTATCTCATCGTTATCGAGGTCTCTGCCGCCGAAATACGGAAGGATATGGTTTGTTATCTGACACTTTCTAATCGCCAGTGTACCCGGCTTGACTCCCGTCTCGTAAATCGGGAGGTATTTGTCTAAAATTTCCTGTAGTTTCATTTTCCTGCATTTTTAGATTTTAACGACATCCGAAAAACCGAGCGCATCGTCTTTGAGGTTGTTAAGCAGATACACCGCCTTGATGTCTTTCTCAAGCACATCGCCATGAAACACCTCTCCGACCATCCCTCTGATGGACAAGTTAAGGAGGAGTATCGGCACACTCCTGTCGCTGATTTCCCAACATTGGAAGCGGTTTTGTGAGGGATAGTAGTCAAACGGGACCTTCTTCAGACATTCGTTCCACCATTTCGCTATGAGCGCACCGCCTGTTCCAGCCGTGGGTTCATGGATCGTTCCCTCGCCTGTCAGATTCGCAAGTAGGATATTCACCTCTATCGGGGTGAAATCCTGCTTCTTCGTCTTCCGTTCCGTCAGACTCTCCTCAAATGCCTCTTGAAACCAGTCAGCACCCATGTCGTAGTTGTTGATTTTAAGCAACTCCTTGTACCGCTCGTTTCTCTCTTCGGCTGGAGACATGACCAACTGCATGGCTGCGTTCGGGAGGTCGAGGATGTCATTGATGCCAAAGAACTTTTTTATCTCAATTTCTTTCATAGTCCAAGCTTTTCTTCAGTTTCAAAAATTTTTCCTTCGTGGTAAGACCGAGCACCTCGCCTTCTTTTCTGGCGCTCTTCTGAAAATTGTATACGGCGAGTGCCTCGTCCCATCCTTTCACCGCAATCTCGAGATGATCACGGTGATGCCAGTGGAACTGGTCGTATATCACGTAGGTCTCGTTTTTCCTTCCCATGGCTCATCTGATTGCGTCCTTGTGGCAGATGCTCAGTCCTCCTCAACGTAGAAATCCTCCATCGTCCATGCCTGGCAGTCCTCCTTCACCCTCTCGAGGTGCTGAATCCTCTGCCTGTGGTCCTTGCGGACGGGGTTCGCCCCGTAGGTCGACTTAATCCTTCCTATCTCGTCGGTGCATATCTGCGCCAGCTCGTCGAGGAGCTCTTTCGGCGTGTAGTGCTCCCCCTGCCACAGTCTCGTGGCGTCCTTGTACGGCAGGCACGGCTTGTCGTCCATTCCGAGGTCGTACTCGTCGGTCTCGATCGTGCCCTTCCATGTCATGTTCGCCGTGCCCTCCACGCTGAATTCCTCATAGTCGGGGGTGTCCGGCTCCTGGTTCCACGGTGCACGGGGGTCGTTCTCAGCCCCCGGCGGGTAGTTGCTGTTGCTACCAAATACATGAATCATAATTTTGTTGTTTTTAGTTGGTTAATTATCCGAAATCCCAGTATGGATGGTCTTCACTCTCATCGTCGAACACCTCGAACTGCTCGCTGTCGTCGATGTCATACTCGTTCGCTTCCATTGTCAGTCAGTTTATAAAGTTTGAAATTGCGTACGTCCATCCATAGCGGGAGCTCGTCCAGCTCCACCTCCTGCAGGTAGTCGTTGCCCGCCTGCATGGAGAGGATGACCTGGAAGGTGCGGTCCTCCGCACGGGTGGGGTAGTGGTCACGGTCTCCGTCGTTGTCAATCCTCATCACCACCTTGCCGTTTATCCTCACCACGATCGCCTCGTCATCCCATGAGCACTCGAACTTGTTCCATCCGTCCTTGATGACTGGCGTCGCCGTATGTCTGAAATTTTCCTCCTTCCGCATGGATGCAGGAAAGTGGTACGACGTGTCGGTGTTGTCCCTTGTCTCGTAATACTCCGAGAGGTCCACCTCGTAGTAGGTTGCGAAGTTGTCACGGCTTCCGTCGGGGTGGTTCATCCATATCGCTGGCCATGTTCCCTTGCCTCCCTTGAACCTCGCCTCCACCTCCAGCTTTCCGTCTCCGTAGGCTTCCCTGGTCTTGATGGCGGCGCATCGGTATTCGTTGCCGTCCCTCACACAATCCAGTCTTGTGAAAGTAATAAACGCCACGGGTATCCGTCCTGCGTTTGCGCACCATGACGAGTAGCGGGTCGTCACCACCTGCCATGCGCCGTCGTCCAAGCCGATAATCAAGGGGTCGTCGATTATCAGCTTGTATTTTTTCCGTTTGCGGAAAAGGCCTCTCAGCCATTGCCAAATCCTTCTGAATATGTTCATTGTTTCTTCTGTTTAAAGTTCGTCAAATTCATCACGCACGTAGTGCCTGTCGAGCTCCTCCACGATGCGCTTCTCTCTTTTGCTCAGCTCCACTATTATTGTGGCTTTCGCCTTGGCTTTCGCCTTGGCTTTCGCCTTGGCTTTCGCCTTGGCGATCAGCAGGTGGTCGCCGAACAGTCCCCCCCCCGACGGGTGGTTGTCAATGTTACGGCATATCTCCGCCTCGCTCCTCCTCACGCGGAAGAGGATGCCTCCCCGTGCGATGGACTGCAGGTCGGACACGCTGAGCAGTGTGTCGGGGTACTGGTAGCTCGGCAGGTTCGTCTTCTCGTTCTGTGATGGGCACCGCTCAAGCAGCTCGTCGAGGTAGGGGGCGGTGGTGCAGATGATGTCGCCGTAGAGGTTGGAGGCGAAGTTGCAGTTTGGCGCAATCTTGTTCTCGAACTGAATCGACGACGAGATGACCACCGCCGTGCATCCGTATTTCAGCACGGAGAAGATGGTGAGGGCGGGACCGAAGAGGAAGAAGGGGATGCGCCGTGCCTGGTACCATGCACAAATCCTGGTGAAGATGGAGAACGGCGGGTTGTCGATGACAATCCCGTTCTCGGGGTACTCGGCGTTCTCGAAGTCACCGCCGGGGTAGAAGGGGCGCAGTATCACCTTGTCCGAGAGGTCGGTCACCGTGCCGACGTACTTGAGCACCGCCTCGTACACGTCCTTCGGCGTGTAGGTGTCGTCCGTGGTCTTGTCCGTGTTCTGGAACTTGGCGATGAAGGACTCGTAGTCACGGAAGACTATCGGGTTGGAACTGCCTCCCAGCCTCGGGCGGTTGGGCTTCGGTCTCATCTCCTCGTTCTGCTCGTCGCTGAACAGTTGCAGTTGTCTTGGTTCGCTCATTGTCATTTGTCATTGAATTTGTAATAGTCGTGATTCGCTCTCTCTCCCGTCACCACTCCGTACGGAGAGTAGGCGTACGCCCTGCGCATCTCCTGGTAGGCGGTCGGTCTGGCGGGTTCTCTCTCTCTTTTCTTCTTCCCGCTCAGTTCTGCCTTCAGTTGGCGCATCAGCTTCTTCTTCTTTTTCCTTTCCTCCGTGCGCTCCTGTCGCTCCTCGTCCGTCAGCTTTTTCCTCGAGCTCATCAGCGGGCATACGGCGTCGTCTCCCTTGATGGTGAATCCGTTTTCCCTGGCCTTGCGCTCGAATCTGTCAAGCCTCCTCGTCTGCTCTCCGAACACGAGGACGAGCCTCTCGGGGGAGTCAGCTTTGCCAACTGTGTAGCCCCGCTTCCTCGCCTCCGTCCGCACGTAATGCTGGCTGGCGGTCATCCCCTGGTTCCTGCTCCTCCGCACTTTCGTCGCGTTCGCCATGCTATTCCTGCGCATTTGTGCGATGTAAAGCACGTCCTTGTAGAGGTTGTGTGCCCTTCCGAGCCGGAACACGGCAGTCTCGCTGATGCCCATCTGGGAGGCGAGCCACTTGTTCGCCCGCCCGGGGTAGTAGGCGGCGAACCAGGCTTTCTGGGTCTCCGTCAGGTGGTATTCCACATGGCAGCCGCCGCCTGTCCTCTGCAGGGGACCTGGGAACGGCGTGAATAGCTCAACTGTCTTCTCCATCTTCCTTGTCCTCCTTTTTGTCAAGTCCGAACAGACGCCTGATGTGCTGCTCCTCGCTGTCGCTGTCTATCATGTGGCATAAGATGCACGTGGCGCACACGACGACGGCGACCAGCAGAATCGTGATGCAGATTGTAATTGTTTCCATAATCAGTTATTTTTAAAGTTAATCCTTCAGATAATACGGTGTGGTGTACCCCGCACCTTTAAGCGGAAGACCCCTCGCCCATGGTATCGGACGGCTGAACAGTTCCTCGACTTCCTCCAGCGTCTGCCCCTCACTGGCCTCCACCACGATTTCGTCATGTATGTGGAAGACCACATCGAGACCCGCCTCCTGCGCTCTCAGCAGCACGACACCGAGGATGTCCCTTGCTGTCGCCTGTACGATGTTCTCCGTCATCTTCCCTCCGTAGATGCGTCTCACCTCCCACTTCTTCGTGGTCTGGTTCAGCCCCTCGTAGCATATTTCCGTCCCGTTGTCCCCGTCCGTGAGCCCCACCCTCGGATAGCACATGACCCGTCCTGACGGAAGCGTGACGAGCAGGCAGCCCCACCGCTTCTCGAAGCTGATGCCGTGCCCGAGCAGCGGGTATTTCCCGCTTCCCGCGATGGCTTTCCGCGCGAGTTTCTCGACGTCCGACCACATCCGCACGATGTTCGGGTTGCTCTTCCTCCACCTGCTGACGATGTCCCTTTCCTCGTTCTCGGTCAGCCCGAGCCGTTTCCCGCCCATGGCTTCCAGAGCCGGGACGCCGCCCCCGAAGCCGAGGGCGAGTGTGGCGATCTTACCCTTCCCCCTGAGATGCGCGTTCTGTCCGTGTTTCTCGACTGGAACGCCGAACATCTTCGATGCGGTCTCGCAGTAGATGTCACCGCCGTCACGGAACACGTCGAGCACCCACTGCTCGCCGGCCAGCCATGCGATGACCCTCGCCTCGATGGCGGAGAAGTCACACACGTGGAAGGTCTTCCCTTCCTCCGCCACGAAGGCGGTGCGGATGAGTTCGGAGAGCGTCGACGGAATGTCCGAGTAGTTCATCTCCATCTCGTCGAGGTCTCCGTTCAGCACGAGCCGACGTGCCGTGTCAATATCCTTGATATGGTTCTGCGGCAGGTTCTGCACCTGCACGAGCCTGCCTGCCCACCTGCCCGTGCGTGCCGCTCCGTAGTACTGCAGCAGTCCTCTGATGCGTCCGTCACGGCACACGCAGTCGAGCATGGCGTCGTATTTCTTGTTGCTTGTCTTGCCGAGCTGTGAGCGTATCTCCAGCATACGCACGATGTCGGGGAAGAGGCGCAGCTGCTGCTTGAGCTCGTCGAGTGACGACTTGTTGAGGCTGGCGACGGAGAGGCCCGTGCGCCTTGCGATGAACTGCTTTATCTGTGTCGGGCTGTTGGGGTTATCCATGCCTGTGAGCCGTCTGGCCTCGTCCAAAAGCTCCGCCTTGAACTCGGCGTCGAAGCGCGACGCGTTGCGCGCCATCTCCTTGTCGATGAGCACGCCGCGGTCGTTTATCCGCTGGTCGGCGGCGTAGAGCCTTCTCTCGAAGTCGCCGACGGGAAGCCTCCGCACGGCTCTCAGCACGTTCTGCTCCACCTCGACGTCACGGATGTTGTAGGCTTTGAAGGTCGCCCATTTCTCAGGCTCGTCCTCAGGCATGACACGTTTTCCTCCTCTCTGCGGTTTCGAGAACAGACGGATGAGTTTCCTGCCCTCCGCCATCTTGCCTTCCGAGAGCCCCAGCACCTCGCCGCACTGTCCCAGGGACAGAGGCAGACCCATGCGGGCCGCCATCACCATGGTGCACTGCCACTGCTCGGGCGGCAGGTGCGTGCCGAGCCACCTCGACAGGCACGTCCGCTCGAACTGGGCGTTGAAGGCCGTCTTGAGCACCGACGGGTCGGTGAGGGCATAGAGCACGTCGTCAGGGAGGCTCTCGCCGCTCGCCAGGTCAACACAGCTCACCGCCCCGCCGTCCGCCGAGTAGGCGAACAGCAGGATGGTGAAGTCGGGGGACTCGGCGTAGCGGTACACACCACACTCCGCCAAGTCCTCGCTGCTGTAGGTCTCTATGTCGATGCCGAGCTCTCTCATGGGTTACAGGTCCTCGTCCTCCTCCGTGTCGAACTCTATGCCGTCGAAGTCAGCCTGAGCGGACACCCGCCCGCCGAGCTTCTCGTCGTCTTTTGTCTTCATCACGTTGTTCAGACCGCAGGCGACACCGCGGTTTCCGCTCGCGTCGTAGGGGTAGAACGTCACCGACACGATGGCCCACATGCCGCTGTACACGTCCTCCTCGTCGACTATCGGTGTCTTGTCCCTGTCCACGATGCCGGGGCGTGTGCTGCACTTGGCGTTCACGTAGAGCATGTCGGCGTACACGTCATCGTCCTTGTCGGTGTCGCCGTCCTTGAGGGGCATCTCCAGCTTCTTGGGCTCCTTGCCTCCCCACTTGCCTGCGACTCCTGCCTTCTTGGCGTTCTCGATGGCCTGCCTGATGGCTTCGACTGTCTTTTTCTCGCTCTTCGGGATAAGCACGTTAGTCTGGTACTTTCCCTCGCCGCCGTTGTTTCCGACGTACTTCTCAAAAAGGTGTGTGTAACTCAGCCTGCACGGGCCGAACACCACCTTGCCTTCATTTACTTTTGGCTCAATCATACGATTTTACTTTTTAATTGTTAATACTAAAAAAACTGTGAAAACTATAATTCTATGTCCTTGAAATCCTCATCCACCGAGTTGTACGGCGGTCTCTTGTCGCTCTCCGGCACGAGCGTCGGCTTGCCCCTGGGCTTGGTGATGTAGGGAGAGCAGAGCTCCGTGAAGCGTTTCTTCCCGATGACACGCTCCAGGTCCGTGATGGTCTTGAGCTCCCTCGGCTTCATGATGATCTCGGGGTCGAACTCGGACGTGAGAGCTTCCACCGCTCCGTTGACGTCCGTGATTTTGCGGTTGCTTCTGCCCTCTACCACCTTGTACCCCTCATAACCCACTCCGCTGAGTGCCTGCCCGAGCGCGTAGTCCTCCACGTCGGTGAGCCAGGACTTGATGGACGCTATGCGCGGAAGCACCTCACGTGCCATCATCTCGGGGCCGATAAGCTTCGGGTCGCTGAATGTCTCCGCCGTCTTCAGGCAGTCCTGGGCGAGTGCCTTGCATTTGCCTCGCACCTTGCAGAAGCGGCACCAGTCGCCGGGCTTCTGCTTGCCCTTGCCCTCGTACGCCTCCCTGGCCTTCGGCCTGAGCGTGTTCTCCGCCCATGCCGTCAGCTCGTAGACGCTTGTCTCATACTCCGAGATATTCTCAAGCCGTGGCTGGACTATGGTCATGCGGACCCTCCTGATGTCGTACTCCAGTGAGAACTCGTCGTACGCGCCGAGGGCGTAGATCATCATCTGAGGGTTCCTCTCCGCCTCGACCCGCACGCCCTTGCCGTACTTGAAGTCGATGACCTCCATCATGCCGTCCGCGATGATGATGGCGTCCGCCGTGCCGAATGCGTCGGGTATGTAGCTCCCGAAATCGAGCCTGCGCTCGACGAGGAGCCTCGCGTCCTTGGTGTGCGCCCTGGCGTCCGAGAGCTTGCCGAGCACCAGCGCGCGGTAGGTCTCCACGTGCTCGTCCATCTCGGCTGCATAGTACTCGCCTGAGAGCTCCCGTATCTCCCTTGCCTCCGAGGCCGTGCTCTGCCCAAGGTAGAGCTTGAGGGTACGGGCGCACATGGCGTGTGCGAGTGTCCCTTCCTCCGCATAGGACGAGGAGCTGTCAGGCTCCTGCGCCTCCAGCCTCGGGGCTGCCGTGCAGTTGAGCCACCGATGTGAGGCCGACGGGCTGAGTAATGCGTGCGCTGCCATGGTCAGAACGGGCATTTTTCGTTGACCTCACCGTCTATCACCTCCAGCTCACCGATTCGTTCTATGAAGCGGCGGCGGTTCTCCTGAGTGGGCAGCGTGGACGGCTTGCACCCCTCGGCTATCTCGTCGGCTATCCGCTTGAACTGCCCCGTGATGTTCCGGTGCAGTCTGTCGTTCTCGCCTTTGTCCGGCAGCACCTCCAGACGTGTGCGTACGGCCTGCATGGCCTCGCGTATGTCCGCCTCGGTTATCGCGGGCTGCTGGTCGAGTTCTTTCGCCGTCTCGACGGCCGACTTCAGCTCGGCCACCACCTGCTCCTTAGACGGGGCTTCGGCCCGCGCTGGGCATGGCGCCGTGACGGCCTTCACTTCGGCTTTCGCCTCAGTCACCTTCTTCTCCTTGCAGTACTCGCAGACGACCGTGATGGCGTCCGCTATCCTCGTGATGCCGTCCAGCAGTTTGTCGGACGCATCCAATTTCACGTTTACACTGATTTCCATAATAGTCCGTTATTAATTATAGTTAAACCTAAACTTTTATTTGCCCATCAAACCAAAACTAACCGGCTTGCGATTCTCTCTGACAGCCCGTCCATGAGGGGCTGGCGTCCTTTGTGGATGTGATGGCCTGTGATGTGGAACAGGTATAAATCCCGCACGAACTTGACGTGCTCGTATTCGCTCTGCCCGTGCAGGTTCATCTGTCTTATCCATGTTTTGTGGAATGTCTCGTTGGCCACTACGGCGACGTCGGTCACGTTCCTGAACTTCTTCTTTATGGTCTGAAGTCCACGGTACATGGCGAACGCCAGTCCCTGTATGTGCGCCTTGTAGGGGGTGAAGTCATGAGGGAAGCCCAACCATGTGTAATAGCTGGTGCATGGCTCGCTTATGTTCTCCCACAATTTCCGTCCCGCAGAGTAAACGGCGAATCCCCATACGACCAGCCCTGTGCCGATTTTTGCGTGCGCCTTAATCAGAAGGCTTACCTGTTTTATGTTGCTGAATTCGCTCATATCAAAAATTTGATGCCACACAATATCTCGACTATCCTGGTATACTCCGTGCAGGCGTAGATGTCCAGTGCGTAGCCCGCCGCTTTGTTGTCCGTCTGCTGGAGTGCCCTGTTGAACTCCTCCTTCGCCTTCACGAAGTCCACGACGGCACGGCGGTGCTCGTTGTCATGGTCTCCACGGAACTCGTACATGCGGAGCGTGTCGGCGAACTCCGTCGAGGAGAACACGCACTTAATGAGCGGGCGGAGCAGCGGCACGCATGAGCGGTCTGCGCCTGGATGGGAGCCTATGTACTCCGTGAGCGTGCGCAGGGCGTCGGTGCGTCCCTGCATGATGGTCTTTCCTGTTTCCATTTTCTTGCGGTTTTAGTCGTTTTTGATGTCTTTTCTGATTCTCACTGCCCGCCCGTCGTCGATTTCCTCGCATGAGTAGGTGCAGTTCTCGACCCGCCCCATCTTGGAGGCGGTCACCCGCCACACCTGGATGTCGTTGAAGCCGGTGACGGGGAACTCCTGCGTCCCTCCGACGGGCATCGCCCTGAGGGCGTCTGTCTTCTTGGTTTCCTTTTCGTTCATAATATGTTGCTTTAAGTTGTCTCTTTAGAAGCCCGCCTATCCTCACGGACCGCTGCGGGGGATGAAAAAATGAAATCGTCGCTCAAATCATAAAGAATAATTCGGTCGTTTTCGTTTTTCCGTTAACATATGAAAATACCATGTCAAACACACATGGTGGAGGGAGGCGGTAACGCTCCGCCAGCTCATACGAGGCTTTCGGACCCGGCGGCTCCGAGTATTCAAGAGAGTGGCTCAACGCCGACAGATCCTATCAGGGGCAAATCCCCGCCGCCTTGTCCTTATTTCCATGCCGGCTTGCCCTTCGTATTCCGGCTTTTCCCCTCCGGATGTCCCCGCCCCGTCACCGGGACGGGAACCCCCATTTACTTTCCCGACGCTTCGGAAAAATCAATTCAATAAATTAAGATAAGAACACATGAATTTGTAAAATCCACTATCCTACGACTTTCTTTTCAAAAGCCTGCGGACCTCACGGCAGGCAGGGTAAAGAGTCTGTTTTGATTACGAAAGAATGTCAGCCAAAAAAGAGAATTAAGTGGAGAAAATAATGGTAGAAAGGCTGGCATGGGATGCAGGGCGGGGCGGTGATATTTTAACTGCGAATGGCTGAAAAAAGGTTAAAGTTAATAATCGTGTTGACTGTATGCCCCGCCCTGTATGTCTTACTGTTCGTCCTTGAACTCCACGTGGAATCCCCATGCGGTGAGTGCCATCAGGACCACACCCGCCGACTTGACGGCGAAGGTGGTGAGCGTGTCTCCGTCGGATGCCTCAGCCCCCGCGAGAAGGAGGGCGACGCAGAACATTGTGCCTAAGAGTAACTTTTTCATTGTCTCGTTGTTTTTAGTAAGTTTTACGTAATTGCTTGATCACTTGGTTCACCGCCGACGGGTACTCCACCTCGAAGAGGTCGCGGAGCATCTGCTCCATGGCGAGGAAGTCGCCCCGTGTCTGAGTCATTGAGTGCTGGGTCTCCACGAAGGTGGTGACCGCCCCGTCGTTGATGACGTTCACGTCCGTCACCCTTCCGTCGCGCAGGTGCGCGTTCTTCAGTCTGATTGCCTTGCTTTTCATTTTCTCATCCTTTCTTGATATACTCAAGCAGATTCGACTTGGGCACGTAGTTCCTGCCGTTACGCTTCACCGCTCCGAGCTCGTGGCGGTGGCGTGTCACCCATGCTGGCTTGTTGCCCGTCATCCGGCACACCTGTTCCGTCGTCAGCCACTCCTCCCGCTTCCCCATGCGATCGTCGAGCAGGCGGGCGAGTGTCGCCTCGATCCATCTCATGTCCGCGCGGGTCAGCGTCATCTGCGCTGTGGACTTCGCATTTGTCATAGTTCTGAGTGCTGTCATGCCGTTCCGTTGAGTAAAAAATTAAAAATTAATTAATTTATATTTTGGAGGAAAAAGAAAAACCGCTATCTTTGCAGTTGAAAATTCGGTTGAAGGTGCTCAGACGGGCGGCCTTCCTTGTCCTCCGTTTTTGGATTTCGGGGGCAAAGTTAGTGAATTTTTAAATACGAGCCAAAGAAATTCACAACAAAATTAAGAAAATCACAACCTAAAACGTCTATTTGTAAACTGTCTAAATAAGAACACTATGAAAGCAACTGTAAAAGAAAGACTTATGGAGTTTTTGGAGTTTGAGAAGATTCCAAAGACCACCTTCAGCATGAGTATTGCTGACTCAAAAACGTATGTAAACGCCATATCTCAGAGCATACAACCTGATAAGTTGTTAAGAATTTCAAAACTTTATCCGCGCCTAAATATAGAATGGCTTATGGTTGGAAGAGGTGAGATGATCAGAACGGAGAACTCCGAAGAACAGGACACGCGCCCGCGGATCCCGACAAGCGTCGCGGCTGGCTCTCTGATGGGCTTCGCCGACGCCATCCAGGCGCACGACTGCGAGATGCAGCCCGTCATCCGCAACTTACCCGCCTATGACTATACAATCATCATCAAAGGGGACAGCATGGAGCCCAAGTTCGAGGGCGGGGACGAGATAGCCATCAAGAAGGTGACCAGCTTCGTCGAGTGGGGCAAGACCTACGTCCTCGACACGAGGGACGGGGCGGTCATCAAACGGATTTTCGACGACGGGGACTCGTTCCGCTGCGTTTCGTTCAACAAGGAGTACCCAGACTTCAACGTCCCGAAGGATGACGTCTTCGGGGTCTATAAGGTTGTCGGATTAATAAGGATATGATATGGAAACAAACGACATCAAAGACTTCGTCGTCTTCGACTTCGAGACGGCGACGCATGACAGGCACGTGTGCCAGGTCGGCATAGCGGTCGTGAGGGACAGACAAATAACGGACTCCACCGCCGCGCTTGTCCGACCGCCGGAAAACAGGTACGACAAGGACTGCACGCGCGTCCATCACATCACTCCCGACATGACGGAGGGCGCACCGACCTTTGACCAGTACTACGAGCATACGAAGGAGATAATGGAGAACCACGTCGTCGTGATGCACAATGCGGACTTTGACCTCGACGTCCTCAACAGGGCGTGTGACCATTACGGACTTCCACGGATAAAACCGAGGCAGGTGGTTTGCACATACAGACTATACGGTCACTCGCTCGCCGACCTGTGCGCAGGGTTCGGCATGGACTGCAAGGGACACCACGACGCTGAGTTCGACGCAAGATGCACCGCCCAGTTCCTAATCAACTGGCTCAACGGTGTGGAGCCCGACGAGAGCAAGTACGGAGTGAAGGAGGAAATCTTCTCTAAGGGACACAAGAGGATAAAAGGAGCCGTACTTCAGAAAGACCTCACGGGAGCAGATCCAAGTCACATCTTCTACAACAAGAAGGTGGTCATAACCGGCGTGTTCCCGATGGACAGGACACTGATGGCAGAACGTGTCAAGGCTTGTGGCGCTGACATAGACACGGGAGTCACAAAACGGACAGCATTCGTGCTCGCGGGTGACGACCCAGGTCCGAAGAAGATGGAAAAGGCTATGGCTTTTCAGAAAGAAGGCTACGGAATCAGAATACTCAGATGGAATGATTTCAAGGACCTGATTTGATATTTTTGTACCCTCCCCGTACCCATTCCGTGCAAGAAACCACCTAATCGGCTGATAATCACATACCGCTTCGAATCCCTTCCGGTTCACTGAATGGGATATTCGCCACGGCCGATATCCCTTTTATTTTCAACTATTTAGAACTGAAAAGCATTTTAAATCAAATACTTACGGGGTCGGGACGACCGGGGACGGACTTGCGTCTGATTGCGTCTGATTGCGTCTGATTGCGCAAAAATGGTACCCTGCTTGTACCCACATGTACCCTTTCTTGTACCCACCCCCGAAAATCAGAGGGCACAAGGTAAAAACAAGGAGGGTACAGGAATGATACAAGAACGAAAAATTAACCTTATAAATATAACTGTATGAATTATCCGACTACAAAATTCGTGTTCGACCGCAAGGGGCGGGCGACACAGACAAGGCAGGGGCTCGTGCATATAGAGGTGTACATGGCCCCGCACCGCAAGTTCGTCAACACGGGCGTCCACCTGTACGCGGGGCAGTGGCATCCGCGCCACCTCGTGACGGGAAGGCCGGACGCCCCGACGCTCTCCCGCTCGCTCACCGAGCAGAAGAACGCCATTGACAACTACATCATCGACAGGCGAACCGCAGACAAGCCGTTCAGCTGGACTGAGTTCTGCGTCTGGCTCGACCGTGGAGGCGACGCAGAGGAGGTCACCTTCCTCGAGTTCTTCCACGACACGATGGTCACACGCCGTGACATCCGAGAGTCGAGCAGGAGGCAGCACCGCAAGGTGTTCGACGCTTTTGAACAGTGGCACGGCATCGTCACCTTCTCCGACCTCACACGGGCGAACATCGCCAAGTGGAACGACTGGCTGACCGCACGCAAGCAGCTCAAGCCGTCCACCCTCTACAGCTACCACAAGATTGTCAAGGCGTACATACGGATCGCCGTGGAGCGTGAGCACATAGACAAGAGTCCGTATGCGGGCTACAAGCTCGACAAGGGAGAGGGCGACGACATCAAGGGATGGCTCACCGAGGACGAGGTGCAGCGCATCAGGGAATGCAGCCTCCAGCCCTCCATGGAGAAGGTGAGGGACATGGCGCTGCTCCAGTACTACACGGGTGTGGCCTATGCCGACCTTGTGGCCGTCAGTAAGGACATGACCATCGAGCAGGACGGCTTCACCCTGCTCGTCGGCGACAGGCAGAAGACGGGGCGGGGCTTCACGGTCGTCCTGCTTGACGACGCCCTGGAGATACTGGAGCGCAACGGCTGGGACATGAACCGCATGACCAACCAGCAGTACAACATGAGGCTGAAGATACTCGCAGACGCCGCCCATATCGACAAGCCCGTCAGTTCCCACTGGTTCCGCCGTTCGTCGGGTATGTACTACCTCAACCACGGATTCCCCATCGAGGTGGTGTCGAAGATACTCGGACATACCTCCGTCCGAACCACGCAGAAGGCGTACGCCCGCGTGCTCAACTCCACCGTCACGGCATCCTTCGCCCGCCTGCTGGACAGATTGGGAGAGAAGAAAAGCGAGGAAAAACCCTCCAAAACGTAAAAAAATCACAAAAAACCTCAAAATATGCTTTATAACATATAAATTATTACTTATTTGTAATAAAATAGTCGTAACTTTGCATCAGAAATAAAACATAACACTAACTTAAAACGGGGCGGCAACCCATAACAGCGGCAAAAAAAATTATGAAGAAAAAATTCGAACTCATGGAAGCTCTTTCTGCAAGAAGAGAAGAAGTTATCGAAAAACACAACCAACTGAAGGGTGAGAAACTTTATAACGGCACCACACTCCGTGAGTTCATGTGCCAGTTCTTAGCCTATATGAGAGCTAACAACCCACGCTCGCAGAAGCGGTTCGACTCCCTCTTCGACTCCCTTCTTGACAGGACTTACAACGACAATCTCACAATCCTCGGTGATGACTACATGGTGAACAAATATAGAAATACACAATTCATCGCTCTGGTATAATACTACATCATTTTTACAATAATAATCAATCTTAAAAAACATAACATTATGAAGACTATCACACTTTACAAGGTAAACGCATACGAGGCTTACACCGCCGATGAGCAGAACACAAGGTGGTTCACCGAAATGCCATCTGACAACATCGACTACAAGTACGAGGTGCTGGAGAGCAAAACCTTCGGGCTTCCTGATGAACTCGGAGACGACGAAGATTTCGTCTTGCACACCGAGAAGGACGGACGTCCGTTCATCGAGACCGTCGATGCAGTCTACTATCTTGAGGAAGTCAAGGAATACTACGTCATCGCGTCGACGGAGTACGAGCTGAACTCGCCGGACCTGTTCGTCATGGATGGCGATGGTAATTACTACGGGGCAACGAAGAACAGCTTCCCCGCCATCCGAAATTATCCCAAGAACCCGGACTACTGGGTGACCGCCGAAGGGAGTGACGCATACCGTCCTTTCCACATCGACAAGGTGTGGATCCCTGTGGCAAATGTTGACGAGTTTGACCAGCTCGTCAAGGCTGTGGAAAGGAACAAGGCCGAGTGGCCAGAGTTCAGAAAGTACCCGTCACCATCTGACTACAAGACAAAGAAGGACTACAAGAAGGCTGAGGACGACTACATGGCCGAGTACAAGGAGTGGGGAAAGAAGGTGAACATCAGCAAGTACTGGGAGACAGACAAGGAACTGGCCCATAAGTCCAGAAAGCTTTTCTGCTCATTCAGCGAGAAAGTGTACGAGGCAATCAAGGACAATGATTACATTAAGGAATGCTTCAGATGAGATGAGAACTTTATGCTATAGTGTACGGTTGAAAGCTCTTGAGCGCATCAGCGAGAGGGCTTTCAAAGCCACGGCCTTCGACGGGTCGAGCGACATCATCCCGTCGTCTCAGGTGTTCGGTGATGACCTGTCGGTGTCAAGCAGTGATGCTTACTGGATTTCGGCCTGGATTTTGTCCAAGAAGTCAATCCAGTACTCCAGGAAGAAGCAAGCCTGGTTCGACGAGTTCGGCAAGCAGCTGCCTACGTACACGGTGCAGAAACATGTACCTTGCAAGATAAAACCAATACATGACAACGAAATAACTGAACTTAAAAAATAATATTATGGGACTTGACAAGAACAACAAAAACTATTTTTACAACCTCGGCAGGGTCGTAGCCATAGTCGAGATAATGGAAGACACTCACCCGTCATGGGTGCGTAAGGTGTTCAGCAACGCGTCAGAAAACCTGCCTTACAATTTGAGACAGGCACTTGCGCACGACAAGCATAACATACACGGAGAACTGATTGACCCCGCAGACATCGTTCTAAACAGAGGAGAACTGCCAAAAACACCAATCTCTGCGTGCGACGGAAACGGGCAATTTTGGATTGGACACTACCATGAGAGGCATTACCTTGACGGAAAGTATAATGGGTGTTATGGTAATGTGGAGACCGTTGTGGAGCATTACACGCCTGAGCGTATCGAGTCCTTCGAGGAACCGAAAACAATCGATGAATTAAGGAGATGACTAATCTCACCACACAGCAGTCGGAGGCCGTCCGGCACCTCCAGGAATGGAAGGTCGGTGCCTTGTTCATGGAACCGGGCACGGGAAAGACAAGAGCGTCCATGACGCTTGTCAACTCTTCTCCCTGCACGGGTGTTGTTTGGATTGGACCGCTTCGGACACTTGAAGCGGTCCAATCAGAGGTGGAGAAATGGGGCGGATTCAAAGCACCCGTCACCTACTGGGGCGTAGAGAGCCTATCAGCGAGCGACAGGATATACATGAACCTGCTGAACACCATCGAGGGAAGCTGTGAGCCCTTCGTAGTCGTCGACGAGTCGCTGAAAATCAAAAATGCGGAAGCAAAGCGGACAAAGCGGGTCCTGGAGATAGGCAGGCGGGCGAAATGGAAGTTGGTGCTTAATGGCACGCCTGTGTCAAGGAACCTGCTCGACATGTGGCCGCAGATGGAATTCCTGAGCCCGAAAATTCTCAACATGACACTCGCACAGTTCAAGCGCACGTTCTGCACGACGACGACCATCACGAAACGGATTGGGTGCCGCAGCTGGTCAAGGGAATTCGTCACAGGTATGGAAAATGTGGACTACCTGCACTCACTCATCAGACACTATGTCTACGAATGCAACCTCACACTCGGAATCACCCAGAAATGGCACACCAAGCACTACTACATCAGTGAGGCGAACAAGGACAGATACAGGGAAATTAAAGAAGACTACCTGAGTGACGAGATGCTGGAGTGGCGGAACAACAACATATTTTTCGCCATGACTACGGAGATGCAGATGGCATACGCCCAAGACGAGGACAAGCTACGCTGCGTACGTGAGATTCTTGAGGAAAACGATCCTGAGCGCACCATTATTTTCTGCCGCTACATAGCCAGCGCGGAGCTGTGCCGGAAAAAATTTCCGGAATGTGCGGTGCTGACAATCCAGAAAAGCGGAATTGGTCTGAACATGCAACAATACAATACCACCGTGTATTTCGACAAGGTGTGGGATTACGCAATGTACGTTCAGAGCACCCGGAGGACGTACAGAACCGGACAGGACCAGGACTGCCACTACTACGAGCTGACGGGTGACGTAGGTCTCGAGAACCTAATCGACAAGAATATTGAGAAGAAAATCAGCATGAGCGAATATCTGAAAAAAGTAACTAAGGAGGAATTATATGAATGTCTATGATGCGGCGAAAAAACGGATAGAATGGTGTCTGAATGAATTCGACTACTGCTACGTGTCATTCAGCGGAGGAAAGGACAGCGGTGTTCTCCTGGAGATGACAGCGGAGGTTGCTGCATCCATGGGAAAGCGGTGGGGTATCTTCCACATGGACTATGAGGCGCAATATCAGATGACCACCGACTATGTGTGTCAAACCATCGAAAGGTATAAGGATGTTGCGGACATCTACCACGTTTGCGTACCTTTCAAGGCGCAGACCTGCACCTCCATGTTCCAGGATCACTGGAGACCATGGGACGCGGAGATGAGACATCTGTGGGTAAGAAAGATGCCTGAATGGGCGATGACGGCTGACAAGTTCCCTTTCTTCCGGAAAAATCAGTGGGACTACGACTTCCAGGAGGCATTCGGAGAATGGCTCTGCGAGTCGCACGGAAATGTCTGCTGCTTCGTCGGAATCAGGACGGGCGAAAGCCTGAACCGGTGGAGAACCATTCATGCCGAGCTGGAGAACAGAAGGAATTACAAGGGCAGAAACTGGACGACCATAATGAAGAAATGCGTGTCTGCCTACCCTATTTATGACTTTCAGCTGGAGGATGTGTGGACGGCGAACGCGAGAAACGGATGGAGGTACAATAAGATTTACGACTACCTCTATCTTGCGGGAGTACCAATCCACAAAATGCGTGTCGCCTCTCCGTTCAATGACTGCGCCGCTGAATCTCTGAAGCTGTATAAGGTAATCGACCCCGACACCTGGGGAAAGATGATAGGCAGGGTGAACGGAGTAAATTTTACCGGGCTGTACGGAGGCACCACCGTGATGGGATGGAAAGCCATCACAAAACCTGACCATTTCACGTGGAAGCAGTACCTGTATTTTCTCCTTGACACACTGCCAAAACAAGCGAGGGATGGCTATCTCAGAAAGCTGGAGACGAGCATCAAGTTCTGGAAGGAAAAAGGTGGATGCCTGTCTGACGACACCATCCGTGAACTGGAGGAGGAGGGCGCACAAATCGAGGTGATGCCGTCGACGAACTACAACACCGACAAAAAACCTGTGCGGATGGAATACCTTGACGACACGGAGTCAAAGGCATTTAAGGAGATACCCACATACAAGCGCATGTGCGTGTGCATCATGAAAAATGACCACCTATGCAAGTACATGGGGTTCTCGCTCACGAAGAACGAGATGGAAAGAAGAAAGGCAATACAGAAAAAATACGCGAATTTATGAAATCACCTGTTTGGAATATCAAGGGCATACCAGTTGAGCAAATCGATGCCAACTCGTACAACCCGAACCATGTCGCACCACCTGAAATGAGGCTCCTCTACGAGTCTATCAAGGAGGACGGCTATACCATGCCCGTTGTGGTCTATCAGAAACCAGACGGACGCTACGAGATAGTGGACGGTTTCCACCGCTATACAGTCATGCTCACACACAAGGACATCTACGAGAGAGAGGGAGGACTGCTCCCATGCTCTGTCATTGACAAGGACATCTCCAACAGGATGGCAAGTACCATCCGCCACAACAGAGCACGGGGGTCGCACTCCGTTGAGCTGATGATGAACATCGTAGGTGAGCTGAAGAAGGCAGGCATGAGCGACCAGTGGATAATGAAGGAGATAGGGATGGATGCGGATGAGCTGCTGAGATATAAGCAACTCAGCGGTATTGCAGAACTATTCAAGGACAGAGAATTTACACAAACAAACAACATATTCTGAAAATGGAAGAAAGAGAAAGAATAGGAAAGCGTATCGCCGAGCTTCGGAAGGCGAAAGGACTGACGCAGGCGCAGCTTGCAGAGAAAACAGGGTTCTCACAGTCCAATATCGGACGCATTGAGACAGGGAAATACTCAGTAGGCATCGACGTTCTGGCTAAGATCGCCGAGGCGCTGGGGGCGACGGTGGAACTGGTCACCGAAGCCTCCTCCACGCCGTAATCACCCCGAACACAATCACCATCACGCCGAGCACTTTCAGCCATGAGAGTGTCCGGCGTTCCTTGACTACCTTTTTATTGGCGTCAACAGAATGGTATGCCGAGTCGCTCCTCTCAACGTAACGCACAGACCGCACCGTGTCCGTCCGCACCTTTACAACGGTATCCCGCACAATCTTAAGCACCGTGTCCGTACGGCTCTTGTATAGCGTGTCACGCATAAATACCAGCCGTTCCCGCCACTTCTCCTTGTAGACATACACACTGTCACCTTTCTCCCGTACGTACACCGAGTCACGCACGTACACCGAGTCCACCGACGCCGACGCCCGCGACACCGAGTCCGACTTGGCAACGTAGAGTGTGTCGGAATGAGCCTTCACAAGGCTGTCAGACGCTCCGTGGTGCGTTTTAACGGAGTCGGTGAGGGAATGCGCCACGAACACCGTGTCGTGCGTCACAAGCGATTCCTGCGTCTTTGTGCAACTGACAAGGGAGTAGACCACTCCGAAGATGAGCATCAGGAAAAGCAGGAGGAGGATTGTTCTCAAGTCTTTCTTCCACATAGGCTATCTCGCTATCTCGTCAATCGTCCTCACATGCAAATCGACTATCGCCTGCCTGCCCTCGTCACTCAGAAGGAAGTCCACGTCCTCCTTGTTGTCCTGGAAAAGGTTCTCCGTCAGAACGGCGGGACACCATGTGTTCCTCAGCACATATAGGTTCGCCTGCCAGTACTTGCATAAAGGAATGCTTCGGTTGCCCGTCAAGTCCATGTCGAGGGCGTTGACGACAAACTTGCGTGCCATCGCCTTCGAGTCAGCCGATGCGTTGTTCGACACGTACACGCTGAACCCGCTCGCCCCGTGCCATTTCCCGTCGCCTCCAGCCGCGTTCACATGGACGGACACATACAGGCAGTTGCCAGTGCCGTGTTTCTTGCAGATGGAATTGACAACCGACACCCTGTAAGCCAGCTCACGGTTCTGCTCCGCACGCCATCCCTTGCCCGTCCACGCCTGCAACGGCTCGGTCGGGCGGTAGTCCACGTACACCGTGTAACCCAGTTTCTTCAACGCTGATTCCACCATCGTCACCACCTCACGACCGTAGGCATATTCCCTGAGCCTTCCATCGGGAGAGCACTTGCCCGGTGTTGTGCGCAAATGACAAGTACCTAAGATAATAATTTTCGCCATAATCCTTTGTATTTTAGATAATTTTTCGTAACTTTGCATCTGAGTGCAATAATACAAACATGATTATGACCCTTTATGGGCAAGAGCCGTCTTCCAAGTGATTGGAGGGCGGTTTTTTTATTCGTCATGCGAGTTGTACGTGAAGATGCCGAGGATAAAACCCACCGTCACGCCTGAGAGAAAAATGAAAATCCAGTCCATAATGAAAACCCGAACCTATTCTCCCGAACGGGTTCGGGGAAAGAGTTACAAACCTTAAAAAAACACACATTAAATACTAACCAAACTAACTAAATACAAAGTAAAACCAAACTACTCTATCCTATGTATAAGTCGCTGTCGTTCGGCTTGTCCTCCTGCGCCTTCCACTTGCCCATCTTCATGAGCACCGCCTTGAGGTCGGAGAGCTTCGTGACGAGCCTCAGAGCCTCCTCCAGGTTGTCGCACTCCATGATGGCCTTCGCCAGCTCGCCCACCTTCTCCACGCCCGTGCGCTTGCGCTTCACGTTCTCGAAGACGCTCTTCCCCTCGATGATGATGGACGACACGGAGAAGAGGATGGTCGCGTACGGCAGGTCGTACCATGAGAAGAACCCGCCCACGATGTCAATCATCATGCCCACGAGAGCCACCTTGAAGTAGTCGCCTATCTTCACGATGGTCTTGCGGAAGCCGTGCGAGTTCAGCTTCGTCCCCTCAGCCTTCGCCGCCGACACCCCCGCCCAGAAGTCCACAAGGCACACGGCGATTATCATAATCCACGACACGAAGACGATGCCCAGCCGTGAGAGCAGGGCGACCGTCAGAGCCTCCCTGTCGCCGTTCAGAATCAAGTCAACCATACCAGCATAATTATAACGTTAACCACTGCGCCCACGGATGCCATGAGCGAATATCTCACCACGTCGGCGGTCTCAATCTCGAATCCCCCCTTGTACGACTGCCAGCACTCCCTCAGCACCATGGTAATGGTGCCGAGACCGTTGAATAGCAGTCCAAGCAGGAAAGCCACCGCCAAGCCAATCTTATCCCTCCTGTTCATAGTTCATTTCCTCCTCTTCTATGATTGCATCCATCCTTTGTTCCCACTCGGTTTTCTCTTGGTCGGTGGCATCCCTCCATCTTTCCCTTGAGTCATTCACTGCGAGGAACACAGAGTCCGTGAAGACCCTCTCCTCGTCATTGATGTCGCCACTCTGCGTGAGCCACATCCCTTCTTTTGCTTGTATCTTTTCCATTGTCTTTAAACTTTAAACATTAAACTTTAAACTAATCAGGCTATTGTGTAACCTTTTGCCGTAATCTGCTCAATCTCCTCATCAGTCAGCAGAGCCTTCGTGGCAGGTGAGAGTTGTACAGTAATTGCTGAATAGCCTGCCTCCACTCTGTCGAATGAATAAGTTATCAAAGTATCTATTACACTCTGCCTTGCATCAGGTTCAGCAGTTGTAGCGACACCCCAATTAGAGCATCGGTGAAACCATATAGTACCACTTCCGCTTGCAGCACCTATGTTCTTGAAAAGACAATAGCGAATAGATGTGTTAGTGGTATTGTTCCCGAAAATATTGTAAGTGGCTGACGTTCCCCAGCTGTTGTTATTAGCACCACACACCACCTCGTCAATGTGTGTGAGCGCAGAGCAACCTTGGAACATATAGAGCAGTTTGTTCCCACTGCAAGCAGTAACGTTGACCTTACCAACATAAGTTAACGCAGTAGCTCCATAAAACATATTTGTCGCATTGGAAACTACAAGGTTGCCTAAAGAATCCACTCTCTTCAACTTTGGGGCTCTAAACATATTTGAGCAATCAAACTGATGGTTAAAATTCAGTTCAGGTGGTAATAAAATCAAATTAGGTGTTCCGTAGAACATTGACGAACCAGATGTAACACCGCTCATGTCAATTTTAGGAAAATATACAAGGGACGAGTTAGTTTTGTACTTATCCCTACAATCACCGCTTATGCTTGGATTGTCCTGCCTGTATCTGCATCCATACTCAAACCCTGCCAAATTCACAGCACCGCTGATATAATCCCAAATGTTGTATCCAAGTCCTACAATGGAAGCCATTGCAGAGCCATCTTCCACTCCCTTCTGATACATAGCATCAAACTGTGCCTGTAAATTACCTATATCCTTCGCATGACCTCCGTAACCCATCACATACAAGTAGTTGTCGGTATCATGGCTTATGAGTTTTTGAAGATAGGCATATCCGTCATTAGGTGCTTCAAAAGCACCATATACAGGAGATTCATGCTTTTCAATTATTACTCTATTCTCATCAGTAAACACAAGGGGAACAGCACCACCTGTTCTAACAAGGTCAAGCAACAATACCTGTCCTTTTCTTACATCAATTCTTACACCATGAGCAGTTGTTGCCACAGACCAATAAGGCATTATATCTCCTACATCAAGGTCAGTTGTGTTAATAGCCGAAGGTACCCACCCTTCAATCAGCTGCCTCTGAATGTCAGCAGGAGTCTTTACAGGTCTTGTGGTCTTTTTCCATACATTCGTAAGTTGCAGGTTTGCCGTGTTTGTGACAACCGCAAACAATGTAGTGCCAGCAGGAGCGGTGAAAGTTCCGCTTGCCTGTTGCCATGATTGCAAGTGGTTTGCTGCGGTGATAGACGAGTATGCAGTTCCTCCTTTCCAGAATCCTTCCCATCTTCCACTGCCAGCGGCTTTCTCAACCTTCCACACATCACCCTCGCTTGACGGAAATATGAAAATATAATAGCCAGACGCAGATGTGCCAGCATAATTAGCCCCTATACGATGGTTATTGCTGAGCCCTGAATATCCGTACACCTCATGCAACTCGTCCTCCCAATACTCGCCACTCTCATCTTTCCCCATGGTGTCAAGACTCAGTTGCTCCACCTTCCCGTCCAGAGCCTCAATCGCACTCTGAACATCGCCTTCTCCAAGGTCGGGGGTAGGAGTAAGGTCGTAGGAGATGTCCTCAGCTGTAAGAGGAATACCAAGAGGAAAGCTGCCTCCGTTTATCCACGTTGATTCACTCTGGAGATACCACCACAGCTTGAAATACCCGGGATTGGAACTGTCAGGCTGAACATATATCTTGGTAGTGTCCTGAAATGTGGGGTCATGCCCAGGACCAGGCTCACTTGCAGGAAGGAAGGCAAAGTTGCTTGCCACTATCTGCTCTCCCCTGCCATAGATATTCCCCCCTATCACTATGCAGTGAGT
>Ga0310694_10000415_pt1 | contig 56665 bp, 49 predicted proteins | sample 174DNAGHGhighgp2_FD_203884 | JGI IMG/M metagenome (GOLD analysis project Ga0310694, IMG submission 203884) | Sheep rumen microbial communities from Palmerston North, Manawatu-Wanganui, New Zealand - 1742 DNA GHGhigh gp2 (v2) (version 2) | ecosystem: Host-associated > Mammals > Digestive system... | reverse complement strand
GGATGGATGTCAACAAATTTAGTACAACTGTAAACTCTTTTAGGAAAGTGTAAACAGATTCCAGGAGAGTGACAAGTAATTTAGTTAAAATAAGTAAAAAACTGTCAACACTATTTAGGAAAAGTCATACCTTCAGACGGTTTTGAGAATTTTACCGGTGCATTGAGCAAAAAGAAAATTCAAGGAGTAAATCACATGACCGTCACCCGCCGTAAACCGGTTAAGGATCCGCTGACGGGCGAAGTGGTTGGTTTGGGTCCGAAAGAGATCTACGCGCAAGATCGTCGTGACTATGACGAGCACCCTTTGACACCCAAAGAGACGGTTCAGCGTAGCCGTTGGCGAGAAGCCTGCCGCGAGGCGCCGCTCATCTGCCGCGACATGAACCATCCCCGCTTCATGGAGATGTACCACCGTTGGCGCGCACAACTCACGACTGACGAGCCCTGCAAGCAGTTCCCGAACTTCGTGAGGGCGGTGTTAGCAAGCGAAAAGAAGTGAGAGAAAATCTGGAAGGATTTAAATAATTAAGGAGCGCGCGACGCGTATATGCGTGCGCGTACCTTCGACCTACTACCCTAAAGGGGCCCCTCGAAGGTCCGTTCGCACTGTCGTGCAAACTACAATCTTTTTAGTATAAAACTACGCTTGTGCAAGCACAGACGATATTTTTTTACTAAAAATATTGCAAATTTGGAAAATTTGTAGTACCTTTGCAGTCGAATTTATTTTTATGCAAAAATAAAAGGTATGAAATTAGTCTTTGCATCCAATAATGCCCATAAGTTAGACGAAGTGCGTGCGATCATGCCCGCAGAAGTACAGATCCTCAGTCTGCACGATATCGGTTTTGAGCAAGAGATAGAGGAGAATGGCACGACGCTGGAAGCCAACAGCTATATAAAAGCATCGACAGTCGCCGCTTTTGTCAGCCATCAGCAGTCAGCATTCAGCCCTCAGATAGACGGTATCTTTGCCGATGATACGGGATTGGAGATCGATGCGTTGAACGGTCAACCGGGCGTGTACACCGCGCGTTGGTACTCGCGTTCGCACCCCTCGGACATGTACCAAAACCCCGTTTTGGTAGGAAGTCCTCGGGAGCTCCGCTCTCCCCAAAAATTAAAATTTTCGGGGACCCCATTAACAGAAAAAGATATTTTTGCGGCCAATCGGGCAAAGGCTTTGCAAGAACTGAAAGGCGAAACCGACCGAGGCGCGCAGTTCCGCACGGTGATCACACTGATTAAGCTATCAGCCATCAGCAGTCAGCCGTCAGAAATTCAGGTTAGCGGTGTCGTACGTGGACGCATTGCTACCGAAGAATACGGCCAAGGCGGCTTCGGCTATGACCCTGTTTTTATTCCCGAAGGTTACAACAAGACCTTCGGCGAACTGCCGGCAGAAATAAAGAACGGCATCAGCCACCGCGCACGCGCACTGCAGGCGCTCGTTCAAATACTATAATGCATCCTATGAAATTACACCGCACCATATTCCTTGCGCTCTCATTCGTGCTCCTGCTTCCTGCTCACGCAGGCAAATGGACCACACACTTTGCCTACAACAACGTCACCCAGATTGCCATGACGCCCGATGAGGTGTACGCCATCTCGGACGGCAGCCTGTATAGCGTAAACAAACAGACGGAGCAGATACGCGTCTATAACAGTCAGTCGGGCCTGCATAGTACCGGCATCAACTGTATCCATTACGATGAGACCGGCAAACAGCTCATCATCGGCTATGCCAACGGCAAGATCGATTTGCTGTCCGCACAAGGCACCCGATACATCGGTGAACTGTACAACAAGGACATGACGCAGCGCAAGACGATCTATAACGTCACCATAGAAGGTCGCACCGCCTATCTGTCCACGCACTACGGCATTCAGACATTGGACTTGCGTGAGAACAAACTGGTAGACAGTTACTGGCTGCGTCCGGGAGGACAAGAGACACCGGTTCAAGACGTGCTGCTCAGCAGCGACAGCATCTACGCGTTCACGGCAGACAGCCTCTTCTGCGCTTCGCGCCAGGACAACGTAGTGGACTACACCGTCTGGAAACGGGAGAAAGCAGGACGTGTTCAGCCGCAGCCCGAGAAAGGCACACACTACCAGGACGCCACCGACCACTGGTACGCAGCCCAGGCTGAGGGTATCGTGCGCTTCACACCGACCGCACGACTCGCTTACAAACCGCAAGGACCTGTCAATAACACGCCCTATTACCTGCAAGCAACAGGCGGAACAATCTATATGTTGTCCGGCGGACGATGGACGACCCAGAACAACATGCCGGGTCATGTCATGCGGTACAAGGACCATACGTGGTATAACCTCCTTTCCGATTCGATCCAGGCCGTCACGAATGATCCCGTACGGGACTTCATGAACGTAGCCGTCGATCCCCAAGATGCCGATCACTATTTCATCACCAGTTACGGAACAGGCCTGTACGAGTTCCGCGGAAACACCTGCCTCGGGCACACCTTGGCGAATGGTGTGATCGGTTCAGCCGCAGCATCCAACCCGTCCACCTACACCCGTCTCATCGGCGCCCATTTTGACAACGCCGGCCGGCTGTGGTTCCTGGATGCAGGACAGGTGAACTACCCCGTCATCATTAAAGAGGGCGACACCTTCACCGGTCTGCCGCTCGTGGTGGAAGGACAGACGATGGTAATGGATATACCGTGTGACATCCTCATTGATCACCGCAACACCAACCATAAATGGCTCGGTAGTGCGTACAAGAAAATGGGTATCGTCCTGCTGGACGACAACGGCACACCGCTGGATGCATCGGATGACCGTACGTGCCTGCGCCGTGAATGGACCAATCAGCACGGTCATACCTTCAAACCGGAAAACATGCACGCCATGATGCAAGACATGGACGGCCGTATATGGATGGCAACCGAACAGGGTGTGGCGTATATCGATGCCAACACGGATTTCTTCACTTCCGATGCTATCATTCAGCCCGACCTCACGGACAACAACGGCGAGAACCCGCTCACCTCGCTTCGTATCTATGCCTTATGCCAGACACCGGAAGGACAGATATGGGTCGGCACACAGAACTTAGGCGTGTACGTACTGAACCGCGAGGCGACACAGATCGTAGCCCAATACACCACAGACAACTCCTCCATGCCGACTAACGGTATCCTGGCACTCGCAAGCGATGAGCAAGGTCACATCTTCATCGGTACGGCAGAAGGATTGGTCGAATACGATCCTAACGGGCCCGACGAAGGTCTGAACGGCTCAGAGAACGAGACGACAGAGGAGGATGAAGGAAGTATGTTACGTTGGCGCTTACACCTGTCCTACTCCGACCCGCAACAGGTAGCGGCGACCACGCACCATATCTTCGCGGTAGCGAATGGTTCCCTCTTCAGCGTGGACAGAGCCGACGACCGAATCGTCTATTGGAACAAATCAACCGGTCTGAACGGCACTTCCGTATCCCATATCGCGTACGATGCCGGCTCGGGCAAACTGATTATTGCCTACGAGAACGGACAGATCGACCTGTTGGACGACAACGGCGAAGTGACCCAGATGCCGGATATATCCATGAAGGCAGGTTCGATAGCTGTGACCATCAACGACATCTGCGTAGGTTCGCGGCAAACGTATCTAAGCATGCCGTTCGGTATCATTGCCCTGTCGGTCAGCAAAGGCGAAGTGAGTGACACGTATTATATCGGTTCGAATGCCGCCGCAGTCGAAGTGCAGCACGTAGTTCAAGCCAACGACACCCTCTACGCGTTCTCTTATGACCGCATGTACAAAGCTTCGCTCAACGACAACCTTGTAGACTACTCGTTCTGGTCATCCGAAGCGCTGCCGTTCGCGCAAGTGCAGCAAGCTGTGACCTACAACAACCGCCTGATGGTCCTGGCGCACGACTCGCTCTATCGCTATGATGGCACGAACTGGTCATTGCTCACACCGAATCAACTGAGTTGGATACATGTCTGCGGCCAGCAGTTGCTGGCTTATCAGCCGAACCAAGGGCTCTTCCAACTGACGGAGGACAACACGTGGAGAGGCATCTCCAACCAATACACGGCAGCGGATGCCGTCTATACGAACGGCGAGTACTGGCTGGCCGAGAAAGAGAAAGGGCTGGTGCGTCTGGGTTCCGGCGGAGACAGCCGCTTCCAGCCGGAAGGGCCGCTGAGTAACTTCGGCTACCATATGGACGTAGCCCACAACCGTTTGTACGTTGCTCCGGGAGGCCGCTGGGCTTCGGAGTACGCACGTCAGAGCAATTTGAGCATCTACGATGGAACACAGTGGACAGGCATCCCTTGGCCCGACACCTGGTACTACACCAATCATAACATACGTGATGCGGTACAATATGCCGTGGATGCATCCGATCCGGAACACTTCTATGTCGCCACGTACGGAACCGGCTTGTTTGAGTTCCGAAACAACAAAGCCGTACAGCACTACGATAGTAACAACAGCACACTACGCAAAGCTACTCCCGACACAGAGGACTACTATTACACCCGTACGGACGGAGCAATGTGGGACGAGCAAGGAAACGTATGGGTACTCAACGCCACCACAACCGGTCAGGCGGTACATGTCAAGTCTCCAACGGGTCAATGGCATGGTCTGCAGTTGCGTAGCGGAGGTGTCGAACTGCATTTGGAGACGCCGGCCGGTATATGGGTGGACAAACGGCATAGTCAGTGGAAATGGCTGATGGATCAGCGCAACGAGTCCCGGCTCATCCTGCTCGATGACGGCGGCACACCTACGGTCAGCAGCGATGACCGGTGTATGGCGCGCAGTTCGTTTGTAGACCAGAACGGTAATGTGCTTACCCCGACTAATTTCCGCTGCTTCGCGCAAGACCATACGAACCGTATCTGGATCGGTACAGAGAAAGGACTTATCATTATTCCAAAAGAGGTGGACTTTTTCTCCTCCAACGCTTGCCGACGTATTATCATTCCTCGCAACGATGGCACGAACTTAGGCGACTACCTGTTAGGCGACGAGCAGATCAACTGCCTGGCCGTGGACGGAGGTAACCGTATCTGGATAGGCACGGCCAATTCCGGTCTGTACCTCATTGAGGACGATACGATCACCGTCGCCCACTTCACGGAGAACAACTCGCTGCTGCCGTCCAACAGTGTGCAGTCGATTGCGATCATGCCTAACACAGGTGAAGTGTTTGTCGGCACGGACAAAGGAATTGCCTCCTATCGTAGTGATGCCAGCGAAGCGGCGGAAACGATGAGCGGCGCGTATGCGTACCCGAACCCCGTACGCCCTGACTACGGCGGTGTCATCAGTATCACCGGACTAATGGATAACACGGTCGTTAACATCGTGGACGCAGGCGGTAACCTCGTCTGTAAGACACGCAGCCACGGCGGCACTGCCGTCTGGGACGGAAAACTCCCGGATGGTAGACGTGCTACTCCGGGAGTCTATACGGCATTGTGCAATGCACAAGGCGGACACACGGTCGTGAAGATTTTGGTGATACGATAAAATGACTGACCACTGGAAAACGATACTGCGTAGCGCGGCAGCGTTCCTGATCTTACTAGTTCCGAACCTGTACGCATGCTTGGTGGCGAGTGACCTGGCCTCGCCTGCCAAGGCGATAGCGTATCTGCTGGTCGTGTGTATCGGGCTGGCGCTGCCTATGCTCTTCTTGCGCAGGCGCGCGTACTTTATAGTAATAGGTATCCTCAACCTCTTCTGTGCGCCTATTGAGATCGCCAGTTTATACTTGAATCACAACCCAGCCACCGCTACCTTTTTAGGGCTGTTCTTCAGTACCAATCGGCAAGAAGTAGCCGGTATACTCAGTGTCATCTGGCCCCTACTCATTCTTCTCGTACTAATCTGGATCGGGTATTTTGTGCTGGTATGGTTTCAACCCAACGAATGGATCATTCCTCGTAAGACAGGTCTCCGAATTGCCGGCATCGGCCTGCCGATTCTCTTTGTCTGCGCGATCGTTTTTTTCAGTCTCTACGCACGGAAGATCTACAACCTCCAAAATACCAAAGAGGTAGTACTGTTTGCCAAGGACCTCACGCTGATGAAGTTCTATAAGATTTTTCCGTACAACATCTATCTCAACAGTTGGCATATCGCGCAGCAGCGGCATGCCATGAAGGAGCATTCCGGAACTGTATATACTGGTGATCGGTGAAGCGGCGCGAAGTGAGAATATGTCCATCAACGGGTATGCGCGTAGTACCACTCCGCGTTTGGAGCAACGGAGCCGGCTCGTCTCTTTCCCGCATTTCTATTCGCAGGCCGGGACAACCGAGCAGGCTGTACCGCATATGCTCAGCCGTATTCCCGCCACGCTACATCATGAGGTGAACAGCGAGAAGACACTGCCGGAAGCATTTCAGGAAGCGGGGTTCCGAACGGCTTGACTCACGAACAAATCGCGTGCGGACTACCTGCAGCGCGTTCTGGAGAGTGCGGATGTACGCTTTGAGACCGGGAAAGACATGAACGTCACCAATAACTACGATGAATACCTGTTACAACCGCTGCAGGATCTCCTCGTTTCAGGAGTGAAGAAGCAGTTTATCGTAGTACACACGATGGGAAGCCATTGGCGCTATGATACCCGATACCCTGCTCCCTTTGAGCAGTTTACCCCTGCTTTAGGCGAGTCTTTCAGCCTGTCCATGATCAACCCCTCCAACAAACAGAAACTGGTAAACGCATACGACAACACCATTCTATACACCGACTATTTCCTGGATTCGCTCATTACGCTAGTCGAAGCGCAAGCCGTTCCGGCAGTAGTGATGTATATGTCAGATCACGGGGAGAACCTCTATGACGATGAGCGTGAACTGATTCTTCACGGTAACTACAGCGCGACCCGTTGGCTCTTTCATGTACCGTTCTTTGTGTGGTATAGCGATGAATATGCTGCTTCACACCCGGATAAGATACAGCAACTGCAGGCTCATGCAGATAGCCGGGACAACTCTTCGGTTCTCTTTGTCTCGTTGCTGGACGCTGCGGACATAGGGTATATAAACGACACTACGAGTGCCGCTCAATTGCGCACTCGTAGTATTTTCTCAGCGGACTATTCAGCTCCTGACACCCTCTATGTGCTCACCGCAGAAGAAAAATGTGTGGTCTTGGAGCAAGACTAACCCTTAATCAGTTTTAAGAACTCGTCCCGGGTCTCTTGTCGGTTGAAGGCACCGGTGAAATCCGAGGTTACGGTCATAGCGTGCTGTTTCTGCACCCCGCGCATCTGCATGCACAAGTGCTCCGCCTCGATGACCACCATCACGCCTAAGGGGTTGAGCGTGTTCTGGATGCAGTCCTTGATCTGGGTCGTCAGACGCTCCTGCACCTGCAACCGACGGGCGTACACATCCACCACGCGGGCGATCTTACTCAGGCCGGTGATACGTCCGTTGGGGATGTAGGCTACATGTACCTTACCGAAGAACGGCAACATATGATGCTCGCACAGGGAGTAGAAATCGATGTCCTTGACCACTACCATCTGACGATAGTCTTCCTCAAACAGAGCGGAACGTAAGATTGCTTCGGCATCCTCGTTGTAGCCTTTGCACAAGTACTGCAACGCCTCACCTACCCGATGCGGGGTCTTGACCAATCCTTCCCGATGCGGATCTTCTCCGATCTGAGTCAGCGTCTGCTCTACCGCCTTGGCGATTGCGGCAGAGACTTCCGGATTCGAGTGAAAATCTTGTAAATTCATTGCAACACTTGTATTTTATCCCGCACAATATAGGTGTCTCCCATCATCTGTGGGAACATCTCCACGAACTCTTTCTTGTACTGTTTGGCCTCGTTGTAAGTTCTGAAATCGCCCAAACGCACTTTCCAGAACGGCGGCAGGTACTGCACGTAGATGGTCTGCTCGATCTTCGCTTTCAGTTTCTCCTCCAGCTCCAAGGCTTCCGTCTTCGCCGTCTGCTGTTGGTTAGAGGAATAGACCTGCACACGATAGCCGTCTATCTCTACCCATTCCATTTTACCGCGCATTGCTGCCTCCAGCAACACGTTTACCGTTGAGTCCTGCACCAACTCCACACCGGGCATAGCATCTACGATACGCGGACGCATCGGGCTCACGATCGAGTCCTCCGCCCACAGTTGTGCGGATGCCAGCACGATCAACGATATGATCCAAAAACGTTTCATCTCTCTACTCTATTCTAAACACTAAACGTTCAACAATAACTGTGCCATTAATAGTGGAACGAACTGCCGCCGACGAACTCACGCAAGAGCGATGTAGGCGGAATCTCTTTCTCCGGAACCGGTACAAAGTACTGCAGGAACTTGAGCAAACGGTGTGCCTCGGTGTATTCCTCACAGAACTTAGGCACCTCTGCCAGGATCGGTTCGGCATGCCGTTTGAGCACGGCGAACTCGAAGATGAGGGCCGAGTTGAACATCACATCCGCTTCCTCTTGGTACGGATAAACCCATTTCTGCTCACCGCGAATGACTGACGGACAACGTGCAATCGTCTCCTTGGCGGAGAATCCGCGGTACTTATAGTCGCGTACCACACGGCGCAGTAAACGGATATCGGTTGTCGGAATCCAGTTGTGGTTATCAATATTAATGGTCGTTAACGCCGACACATAAATCTTAAAGGTCAGACTCTTGTCCACGTCCGGAAGGATACATGGGTTGAGGGCATGCAGTCCTTCGATGACCAGCACGGAGTCTTTCTGCAGTTTCAGTTTGCGTCCCTCGAACACGCGCTCGCCTTTCGAGAAATCAAAGGTCGGCAGGTCCACTTCCTTACCGTCCAACAACTCGTGCAGCTGCTGACGGAAGAACGGCAGATCGACGGCGTTCACGTTCTCAAAATCCCATTCACCGTTCTCATCGCGCGGAGTATCAACACGGTTGACGAAATAGTCATCCATCGACAGCACTTCAGGCTTGATACCGTCTACCAGCAGTTGAATCTGCAGACGCTTGGAGAAAGTGGTCTTACCGGAAGAGGAAGGACCGCTGATGAACACCAACTTAGGCCGCTGCTCCGCGATTGCATCGGCTATCTGCGCGATCTTCTTCTCGTGCAGAGCCTCCGCCAACTTGATGAGCTCGAACGACTTGTTCTGCTTGCACGCCACATTGAAATCGCTGACGTTGTTGATTCGCAGCAGTTTGTTCCAGCGGTTGTACTCACGGAAGATGGAGAACATCTTGTCTTGCGACACCGCGTCCTCTAACACAGTCGGGTTATTGCGGTTCGGGATGCGCAGCAACAGACCATCCTGGAACGGCTCGACATCAAACAGCGTGATATAGCCCGAACTGGGCAGCAGCACGTTGGTGTAATAGTCGATGTAGTCGCCCATCCGGAAATAGCGGCAGTAGGGGTTGCCTAAGGTCTCGAAGATCGAACTCTCGTTGTTATAACGCGATGCGAACAGGTTGATCACCTCTTTGGTCTGCTTCTCTTCCTCGTAAATAGGTCTATCCTCGCCGATGATCTTGAGCATACGCTGTTTGATAGCGGCTATCATCTCCGGAGTCAGAACCGGTGCCGCCTGTTCGTCCTCCATATCGGTGTTTTTGTCCTGATGCCACTGCAGCGTGCAGTAATAGCCTTTGCTGATGGGGTGCTCCAGACGCAGGTCATAACGCGGATACAACTCATTCACCGCAGCGCCCATCACCATGCCGAGCGTACGCACGTAAGCACGCATGCCCGAAGGCGAACTGGCATCGAGGAACTCGACATCTTTCGGCTTATAAAGCCGGAAATCAAGGTTCTCTACCTTGTAATTGACGTGCGCAACTATAATGGGATACTTCAACTCGATACCCAGTATATCTTTCAACTCAATGAGTGAAATTCCGCGCGGCACCTCATGATACGTATGCGTGTTTTTGCAATAAACGGTGATGGTTGCTTCCATAATCGTGTTAGATGCTAATTAACTATATTATTGATTTCCAATGCTTGTTGCAGCAGCGTTCTCATATCCGCCAGACGTACTTGATTCGCGGCATCAGAGATGGCGTTGTCCGGGTTGGGATGGGTCTCAATGAATAATCCGTCTATGCCGACAGCCAGCGCGGCACGCATCAGATAAGGCACCATCTCTCTATTTCCTCCCGTTACGCCTGTCTGTGAAGAAGGCTGTTGCACCGAATGCGTGGCATCGAAGATGACCGGGCATCCGAAACGACGCATCTCGACCAGCGAGGTCATATCGACCACCAGTCGTCCGTAGCCGAACGAGCTGCCGCGTTCCGTCAACCAGACACGCCCTTCCCGGGCTGCATTAGGAGCCACCTGTTCTATCTTGTCAATCGCCCCACCCATGTCCCAAGGAGCCATGAACTGACCTTTCTTCACGTTCACGATACGCCCTGTAGCAGCCGCAGCCTGCAGCAAGTCGGTCTGACGACTGAGGAAAGCAGGGATCTGCAGCACGTCCGCCACCTCGGCGACCGGCGCACACTGATAACTCTCGTGCACATCGGTCAAGATAGGCAGACCGAACTGCTCTTTCACTTCCTGTAAGATTCGCAGCCCTTCGTCCATGCCGAGTCCGCGGGGCGAAGCCGAAGTTCGGTTCGCCTTGTCAAACGAGGACTTGAAATAGAGTGTGACACCCAACTCGTAACACAGCTTGTTCAGTGTGTCCGCAGTGGTCATCACCACATCTCTACTCTCTATCGCACACGGTCCGGCTATCAGGAACATAAAATGATTTACGATTTGACGATTTACGATTTAACGATTTATTCCACGGAGCGATAGACGCGTGCCCAACGCACTTTCAACTTACCTTCGCCGCCTTTCTCGTTACATGGCAGGAAGGATTGCGCAATCATGAACATCGCTTCTTTCGGCAGACTATTCGGCAAACGGAGCAGTTCCAGATTATTGACGTACCAGATCAGCTCGTACTTCGTCCAGCGGAAGGAATAGATGAAGTAGAAATAGTTAGCAGGCAGTAAACCGGTCAGGTTTACCATTTGCGTGCGGTCGCCCTGGATCAGACCCATCTGAGGCTTGCTACCGTTGCAGTGATACAGAGCCACCATCGGGTTACCGGGTTTACCGGTAGAGAGTCCGAAGAAATGGTGTCCTGCTCCCTGACTGCGCACTTTCGCCATGAACAGACCCTCCTCTTGCATGAACGCGTCCTTGGTGTTCATCACATCCGAGGTATAATCAAACACATGATCCGTGAAACCTTTCTTCTCGTCCCATGCGATCGCTTTTTTGCTCTCATTGCGGGTCTCCAGGTCCATACGTCCTTCAGCGAAGAAAGTGTTCTTACCGTTGTTGTAGGCCTGTAACTCCGACGTACGCGAGTGACCGTCTTTCATCACCGGACTGGCATAGCCGTAACCCGGCTTCCAGTTCTTGTTGCTCGACATGTCGTCGTCAAAAGCCGGACGGAACAACTCAGCCCAGTCGATCTTCTCTTTGCGGGATTCAAAGAAGAACTTGATGTCGTCCGATTTAGCCAACTGCTTGTAGCGTTGCTCTTTCCGGAACAAGTCCGAGTGAGACCAGCGCTTGCTGTCTGCCCATACGGCATGACGTTTCTGGAAATCCTCCGTGTGTACTTCCTCCTCCAAATCAGCCAAGCGCTTCAAGTCCGGCGAATTGAGCATCTTCAGATAGTTCTTGTATTTTGACGAGTAGTACAACATGCGGTACTTGCGAATCAGCGGATCGGTAAGAACCGCTTTGAGGCTCTTGATCTTCTGGAAGTCCTCTGACTCGCGGAAAACGAGGAAGTCCTGAAACTCCTTGTCTTTGAGCGCACGACGGTAACTGCGGATGCTGGAAGAGTTGGCTAATGCCTCGTATTCCATCATCTTCTTTCCTTCTTGCGTGTCTTTGTACTTACGCTTCTCGAGCTCGTTCTTGCGCTCCTGGAAGTCGGAACTCTCAATGAGTTTCTTCAGCTCATTGTACTCCGCCAACTCGGGCGATTTCTCAATGGCACGCCAACGTTTGACACGCGCTTGCATGTCCGCAATTTCTTTCTCGAACGCATCCGTCGAGAGCATTTTACCGGTTAATCTGGCTGTGAATAGATTCATACTATTGTTTGTTTATGATTTATAATTTTCTATTTGTTCGTATAACGCTTCGAGTGTATCTACGAAAACGGGTTTGTAGCTCTGCTGCTCCGGGATGAAGCACAGACGTTCCATCAGTGCTATCTGCTGTTTGAGCGGCTCGTAGAAGCCTTGGTAATTGAGCACCAGCGTCGGTTTGTGGTGCTCGCCTACGATCGCTGAAGAGGTTGCATCCATCATCTCGTCCAGCGTGCCGTAACTGCCCGGCAGACACACGATAACCTCGGCTTGGTCCCGCATGGTCTGCTTGCGCTCGGACATATTCGCCACCTCGATCAGTTCATCGCAGTGCGCAGCCAGACGGCCGGCTGCTTTGATACGCGGCGGGATGACTCCGATGACGTATGCGCCCGCCGCTTTCGCCGCATCGCTCGTACGTGACATCAGACCTCCCGTAGCACCGCCATACACCAGCGTATGACCGTGCTCGCCTATCCAGCGTCCTACCGCATCACCGAGTTGCAGAAACTCCTCCGGGATACTGTTCTTTGCACTACAATAAACTGCTATTTTCATTACGCGTCAATGTTTGCGTAGGTTGCGTTCTCTTCGATGAACTCACGACGCGGTGCTACGTCGTCACCCATGAGCATAGCGATGATACGATCGGCCTCAGCGGCGTTCTCGATGGTCACTTGCTTGAGCACACGGCGTGCGGGATCCATGGTGGTCTCCCACAACTGCTCGTCGCTCATCTCACCCAGACCTTTGTAGCGCTGTGTCTTGATCGCTTTCTCGTCACCGCCACCGTAGTTCTGAATGAATGCCATACGTTGCTGGTCGTTCCAGCAGTACTCGCTGTAGTTACCCTTCGAGCACTTGTACAGCGGGGCACACGCGATGTAAAGGTGTCCTTGCTCGATCACCTCTTTCATATGACGGAAGAACAGGGTCATAATCAGAGTAGCGATATGCGCACCATCGACATCGGCATCGGCCATGATGATCACTTTGTGATAACGGATCTTGGAGAGGTTGAGCGCCTTCGGATCCTCTTCGGTACCGAACGTGATACCGAGTGCGGTGAAGATATTACGTACCTCTTCGGACTCAAACACCTTGTGCTCCATGGCTTTCTCCACGTTGAGGATCTTACCGCGTAGCGGGAGGATCGCTTGGTGGATACGGTCACGACCGGTCTTGGCAGTTCCACCTGCAGAGTCTCCCTCGACGAGGAAGAGCTCGCACTCGGAGGCATCTTTGGATACGCAGTCAGCCAATTTACCAGGCAGACCGCCACCGCTGAGCGGCGACTTACGAAGAACCGACTGACGTGCATTACGGGCAGCAATACGCGCCTGAGCAGCAAGAATCACTTTCTCCACGATCTTCTTCGCATCATCCGGGTGCTCCTCGAGGTAGTTCTGCAGCGCTTCCGCTACAGCAGCACTGACCATACCGGCCACTTCGGAGTTACCGAGCTTGGTCTTGGTCTGACCCTCGAACTGCGGCTCAGCCACCTTGACGGAGATAACAGCCGTCAGACCTTCACGAAAATCGTTCGGATCGATGGTCGAGTTACCCTCTTTGTCTTTGAGTTTGGCTTTCTCGAGCATCTTGCTCTCCTCTGCGTATTTCTTCATGACGCGAGTGAGGGCAGCGCGGAAACCAGCTACGTGCGTACCACCTTCGATGGTATTGATGTTGTTGACGTAGGAGTGTACGTTCTCGTTGAAGTCGGTGTTGTAGATCATCGCTACCTCTACCGGTGTACCGAACTTGTCGGTATTGAGATGAATCACCTCGGAAATCAGCGGCGTACGGGTACCGTCGATGTAACGCACGAACTCAGAAAGGCCCTTCTCCGAATAGAAGGTCTCTTTCTTGCAGTTACCCTCTGCGTCTTTGACGCGCTTGTCCTTGAGAACGATCTTGATGCCTGCGTTCAGGAACGCGAGTTCGCGCATACGGTTTGCGAGGATCTCCCAATGGTAAACGGTCTCGGTGAAGATCGTATCATCCGGCCAGAACTGCACGAACGTACCGGTCTTACGCTGCTCCCAGTTACCGGTTGCTTCCTCTTCGGTGATGGTATGCACCGGAGCCAGCGGTTTTCCTTTGGCATAATCCTGCGAGTGGATAGCGCCCTGACGGTACACCTCTACGTGCATCTTGGTCGAGAGTGCGTTCACGCAGCTCACACCCACACCGTGCAGACCACCGGACACCTTGTAGGAATCCTTGTTAAACTTACCACCGGCATGGAGGACGGTCATAACGACCTCCAGAGCGGACTTATGCTCCTTCGGGTGCATATCAACCGGAATACCACGACCGTTATCTTGAACGGTGATGGAGTTATCCTCGTTGATATGAACGGCGATCTCGTCGCAGAAACCTGCGAGCGCCTCATCGATGGAGTTATCCACCACCTCATACACCAGGTGGTGCAGACCCTTGAGCGATATATCGCCGATATACATCGCAGGTCTCTTGCGCACCGCCTCTAATCCCTCGAGCACTTGAATACTCGATCCATCATACTTTTCTTGTTCTTCCATTTGTATTTTTTATGTTATTATATTCCTAAATATAGTACCCGCATAGCGTGCCCAAGCGCACGCGCGCACAAAATCGGCTGCAAAGATACGAAAAAAAAATGACATACGCAAGAGTGAATGCCATTTTTTTCGCGTTTTTAGCCATTTTGACGCAATTTTGCTCCAATAAGGTATATTTTATGCACCGATAGCGATTGATTCAGGCTGGTGAAGCGGAGTGATGATTTTGGTCATTTCGCGGCGTTTCTTGGGATGGACGGGGGAGAGGAATAATTGGTACACACGATGACCTTTATAGAACATCCGATCGGGTTTCGTTTGCGGACGACAGATGATCCAGAAGCCGCATTTTTCTGCCTCGGGCAGGGTGTTCAAATGACTTGTTATGACCAAGAAATCGTCGGTATAAAAGATGACTTCTATTGCCGTGCGCGAAGTGCGTTTGCGACGATGTACCATTTCGGCTCCGAGGACATCTTTGAGGCGGAGGTAAAAATGATATAAAACAGGGTGTATTTTGCAGTTCATTAGACGGGATTTTACGGGTAAAAAATCAAAATCACGGGATAATATATATAAATATATATTATAGGTATGGGTGGGATACGATATTGGTCCGATGCGATTCCGATAAGCCCCTTATGCGCTATTTGATAAAGTCAATTAGTATTTCATTGTGGAAATATTTGCCTAGGCGTAAATGGAAACGGGGTGAACGGTAGGCGATGAAATTGCTATTATCGGATTCGATGGGAGACAGTTCGTCCCAGAAGGCGTTGACAAAGGCATCTTGCCATTTGGGCCATTCCTTATTATAAAAATCATAATAGTTTATATTTTGACGTTGGATGTCCACATATTCCACAATGCCGGTAGAATCATTAAACGCATAGGTGCGCCACAAATACGAACTATCCGATAATAGGGCATAGTATTGCTCTTCGTCCATCGAAACACCTCCATAGACCTGTTCGATACTATCGATTTGTGCGATCGTGCGTGTTGGCAGATCGAGCATGGAACGGATCATCGGGATAGTAGGATCTTCTTGTGTTACAGACAAAGAGCGATCGGGGAAAAGGAAATAAATGAGACGGATAGAACGCCCTTTGATATGCAGGATACCTTGGCGATTATTCGAATCCGTAAAAGTCAATAGAAGGGAATTCGGATGATCCAATTGGTTTAGCAAGGTAGAATAATCGTCCTGCAATGAAAGCGCACCCAGATCATATTCCATCTGAAAATCCTTTCCGCCGAACGCATATATCCCCGTGTTTCCGTTGATATACATCGCCAGCATCAACTGGTTATCCACCATAAAGGCGCCGTGAATGATCGTATCTGCGTCACCCCATTCTATTTTGAATGCGTCCGTTGTCCAAAGGACCTCTTGCGTTTGCGCTCCATTCTCATAATACAAGTATTCATCTTCCCATCCACCTGTTTTGGGCAGGGTCATCAGACGACCGGAAGTCGGGTTCGTAATGCGTGCAATCGAGGACTGGCTGACAGTAAGGAAGGCCGAATCCTGAATGAATAGCGCACGGAGATATCCCGGTTGGTCAAAGACATATTCACTGTTTTTGCCAGTAAAACTCAGATAGTTACCCCATTCGCCTACATCTACATAATTGACATTCCACTCTTTGGTTTGCGCCAAGGGGATGAGTCCTTCTCTTGGTGTTTTGGACTCCTTGGATGTTTTGCTTAGCTGCCCATCAGGCGTGATACAAAAATGATAATCGTCACCCATTTGGTAGCCGTAATGAGAAAGACGCGTGCCGGTTTCCAAAGAGAAATACAATTTACCCTCTGATTCCGAAGGGGAATAAAGGCTAAAATACGGTTGGAGACTTACCTCTATCTGTCCGATGAGGGACACCGTGTCACAGGTCATTTGCCACGAATCATTTTCAGCAGCAGACTCCGTTATTTTCGTTTTGCAAGCTGACAGGCAGAGACAGGCGAGGAAGATGGGGAGAAGACGTTTCATAGAGCTATTGAAGTTTGAAATTAACGGGCACGGTGTATCTCACGGGAGCATATTTTCCCGGGTCACGTTTCCAAACCCATTTGGGCATTTCTGAGATTACGCGTTTCGCTTCCTCATTAAGCTTAGGATAACCCAGCGAACGAACGACCTCAATATCCGTAATGGAGCCATCTGCTTGTACTAAAAATTGGCAAATGACACGATCTTCAATACTATCTTTTACAGCCTGTTCCGGATAGTGCACGTTGTTTGACAGATATTCGAATAGTGCTTTATGTCCCCCCGGAGACTCAGGCATAGGCATTATAATTTGGATACAAAATTCTCCTATAGAATCAGCAGGAATAGTATCTTGCGCTTGCGCAATGATGGGCAAGAGACAGACGATGAGGATAAGAATAAGGCGTTTCATAGGAATGATTTCGTTAATTTATTGCCATTCATGAACGGGACGAATCCTTATAGCCAAGCCTTCATAGGTGGCATCTTCGTAATCATGGTCGGTTAACAGGAGCAGATTTTTGCATCCTGTCATTTGCGCTGCTAATTTCAATCCTTTCAATTCACGTTTACGAGTCTTCTCTGCGGAGATGTCATATGACACTTGCACACATTGTAGCACTCGATTGTCATTACATACCAAAAAATCGCACTCACCACCACGTTCTAACAGATAATAGATATCGTATCCTTCTTGTCTGGCTTTTCGTAGTAAGCGTAATAACACGATGGTCTCCAAACGCCATCCCAAATTCTCGGCAGCAAAAGCATTGTCTCGATTATTCATTAGCGCCACATCCACAGGATAGACTTTCTCTTGTGCCACGCGGAACTTGCTTTTGGTCGAGTATTTTTGCACACCTATTAGCAAAAATGCCTGTTTCAGGTAGGATAGATAGTTTTTGGCGGTATGTTCTGACTTAAAATGAAAGAGGTTGCTTAAATCGGTAGTTACCACTTGACAAGGCGCAGTATTGAGCAAATGATGTGCCATTTGTTCAAACGCCGCTTTGTAGGCTATCTTATAGCGGTTTTCTATATCGCGTTTGAGGATGTTATCCACCAGATTCCGAATGTATGCACGAGTGTCCGGGTTGTGCAGCAATTCCGGGAAACCGCCGTTTTTCATATATTCATCAAAGGCGGCACGTCGAAATCCTATTGCTTTAGTCGTATTGGTGGTATAGTCCACATCGGTCATTGTGCAGTATTCCTCAAAAGAGAAAGGATATAGATAGATCTCCTTGCTTCTGCCCGATAAATGAGTGCTTAGTTCGGTACTTAGCAGCTTGGCATTACTTCCCGTCACTATGACATGCATGTTCATTCGCAACATTCGATTAACGAACAAATGCCAGCCGTCTATATCCTGAATCTCATCAAGGAACAGATATTGAAAGTTACCGTATATCTTATACAGCACTTCCAGCACATCGTTCAGTTGCTCCGCTTGCAATCCCTTCAAACGCTCATCATCGAAATCGACGTAAGCATAATGTACACCTGCGTGTTCAAGCGCCAGGAAGCACAATGTCGATTTACCACTACGCCGAACACCTATGACCACTTGTGCTTGGGTGCTATTAAGGTCAACCAAGGCTTCTTCCGGACGAGCGCATAGACGACGTTCACGTTTTGCATCCAATTCTGCTTTTTGATCCATCAAGACCAGTTCTAATACCCGAGGATCAAATGTTTTAACTTGTGCCATAATACGATAATTTACAAGTTTTGAGTTCCGTTGCTTACGTTAATTTACATAAAATCGCTGCAAAGGTACTGCTTTTTTTTGAATTATGCAATAGTTGACATCAATTTTGAAGGAATTTAAATACGATAATTTACAATTTCTATCCCGTCTTGAATACGATATTTTTCAAAAATAGGCATTTTAGAATGCGTTATTTTACAAAAACATCCGTTGCATAGGTACGATTTTTTGCCGATACCGGCAAGTTTTTGAGCAAAAAAGAGTGATTTTTATGTGTTTTTTGCCGGAATCACTCTGTATCGTTATTCAAGCGGAGGGGGAAGTAAATGCCGTTATGCAAGTAAGGCACAACGTACTCACCGTTGAGGTAATAGGTTTTCCATGGATGGATGTTCATGAACTGCTCTTTGATCTCCAGCGCAACGCCTTTGGTCGTTTTGCGTCCTTTCTTGCGGTTCGAATAAATGATAGTGGCTTCTACGCGGCAATCCGTTATGTTTCCTAATGAGTCGGCTTGTATATCGTACACATGACAAACGATTCGTTCTGCATGTTTCAGTTCCGGTTTTTTAGTATCAAAGGTGAATTGTTGAAGCCGTTCAACGAGTGCCGTATTATCTTGGAGAGAGAATCCGTCCGTGACTAATCTGTTATGGAAGAGTTGGCGTTCGGTGATACTACCATGGTCAAAGGAAAAGAGCATCTCCTTCTCATAATTGGATCTGACGTGGATGGAAGACCACACTATTTGCCCTTTGCAAGCGAACATTTTTCCGGAGTACCACGAGGCGACGATTCGATTGTCGATGATGTAGTTGCTGAATACCCGCTGTATGACGGAATCAGGTATACTTTGCCAGGGATAAGAGGGCGGGTTGTTTTGACGGAAAGCAACCTTGATGTCCTCCAAGCATAATTCGCCGTTCTGAACCGACCAATAGGCATTGTAGCCATCTATATCTTCCCACCATGTTACCCTATTTTCCGGCAAAGCGGCTAATAAGCGGCTACGCAGCACAGAGTCTTGGTTAATAGGGCTGCCGAATGAATGCCATAACTCGCCATCAATATAGATATCGTCTGCCCATACCGGCGTAAACAACGCGCTGATGAACAGGCAGAGACAGGCAAGGAAGATGGGGACGAGGCGTTTCATAGGTATTGCGTTAAAATTCGCTGCAAAGGTATGAAAAATATTTGATATATGCAAAAAAATCTTCTGATTTGGAGTAGATTTGTACAAAAGTAACTGCAGAGAGCCACTAAACTGCCGAAAAGGGACAATAGGGTGGATGGTATCCACCGTAAGGAACAAACGTTCTTTAGAGGGGTAATAGGCTTATAAAGCAGCACAGATTTCTTCTGCCATTTTATTCATTTCTACACATTCAGCACGGCTGACTCCTTTTTTATGCGGATCGTATTCCCATGGACTTAGAATGAGTACCTGTTTTTGGGCTACCGCGTCAAACAGGCTATCTTGCGGCTTGTAATAATCCCGAAATCCGTTATCTGCAATGTAGACGAAAGAATGTCCCTCTTTGAGTAACACAGCCATCACATCTTTCTCTTTCGGTGAAATAAACGGAGACACCATTACCGCGCCCTGACGGGCTGCTAACACACAGCCGTTCATGTAGTTGCGTAGTCGCATATGATCCCCATGCTCCGCTTCGTCTACCATCGTCCGACGCACATGAACCGGCATATATTTCGCTCTTTGTAGCAATCCCGCATTACCGACACCGCAGTATTTACGATCGGCTATCTCAATCCCTTCTTGCACACGGAAATACTCCGGCTTTAGGCGCTTGGTAGCGAGGCGCTGCGGGTTCATTCGAACGTAACGATACATTGTTTCCAATTGACCATTATGGACAAGAACGCGAACAAAGGGCATCTCCGCGAATATAGGATCAAGAGACGTCTGTTCCTTTTCCCGAATAGTATTCGGATTAAACGACAAACGTTTTTCGGCAGAGTAAGCACGACCAAGTTTCTTGGCAGCCTGCCAAAGACCACGGACAACGGTCATTATACCATAAGGCATAGTGCGTTGGACGTGGACTATAACATGAAGATGGTCAGGCATGAGACAGAACTGCAAGACACGGATCTCTGGATAGTGTTCGTGCCAGTGTATGACACATTGTACAAGATCTTTGCCAAGAGGCGATTCGTTAATATAGGCATTAGCTGGATCTTCGTCAGGGATGATGAGATCACCAAGTATGGGCTGCCGGTTGGTGACGGTCAACGTTACATGGTAGATGCCGATGCCCTTCCATGCTGTGCCGCGTTCTTGCCAGTGCCATTGTCCTTTTGTCATCCTTCAAAATTTTATGCTGCAAAGATACAAAAAATATTTGGGATATGCAAATTATTTGGGATTTTTTGCAAAAATCGTCAGATAACATCCGACACAATGAACGACGAAGAAAGCCCGATTCAATCGGGCACAATAGAAGAAAGACATTTTTGCCGATACAAAGCGAATTGTGCCGATTGCTATTTAAGTTTGAAATTAACGGGCACGATAAATTTCATAGGAGCTAAGTCACCCGGGGCGTGTTTCCATACCCATTTGGGCATTTCGGAAATTACACGTACCGCTTCCTCGTCAAACTCAGGATAACCCAGCGAACGAATAACCTCAATATCCGTAATGGTCCCATCTGCCTGCACTAAAAATTGTACAATGACGCGATCTTCAATACTATCTTTGACAGCCTGTTCCGGATAATGCACATTGTTTGCCAGATATTCGTCTAGTGCTTTCTGTCCACCACCAGGGAGCTCAGGCCAATTATATCTATCGATGAATATTTCTTGTTCAGAATCAGCAGGAATAGTATCTTGCGCTTGCGCAATGAAGGGCAAGAGACATGAAAGGAGAATGGGGACGAGGCGTTTCATAGGGATAGCGATTAATTTTGCTGCAAAGGTACAAAAAATATTCGCTTTAAACAAGATTTATTACAAAAAAATGCAAAAAAATGCAAAAAAATTTGCGTATTCCAAAAAAAAGCAGTACTTTTGCACCCGCTTTTGACGAGAGGCATAGTGTTGCCCCTTCCGGCGGAAGCCGGTTTCCCCGATTAACGGGGACACCTCCGGGTGCCATCGTATAACGGTTAGTACTCAAGATTTTCATTCTTGCAATAGGGGTTCGATTCCCCTTGGCACTACTTCGCGCGAGCTACAGCTCAATATGATTCGCGACCTCGTCGCTCATGTAAATTTTCGCTGTGCTCTCGCTCTCCCCAAAAATTAAAATTTTCGGGGACCCTAAATAAAAAAAAAAGAAAAACAAAATAAAGACCTTCCCTAAAGTCAAGTCCAGCGGCAAATCCTCTCAAAGCCAACGGATATTACTAAACAACGGTTCGCGAGTCGGACCACAAAACAAACAACAAAGATGGCAAATCACAAAAGCTCTTTGAAGCGTATTCGCCAAACGGCAGCGCGCAAAGCACACAATCATTATTATGCAAAAACCGCACGTAATGCAGTGCGCGACTTGCGCAAGACTACTGACAAAGCAGCAGCTGCAGCAGCTCTGCCGAAAGTAAGTTCTATGCTCGACAAACTGGCTAAGCGTCACATCATTCACAACAACAAGGCAGCTAACCTCAAATCGAAATTGGCTCGCTTTGTGAATAAAATGGCGTAAATTGCAGAATACGCATTAGGTCAACGGAAGAATCTCGCAAGAGGTTCTTCTTTTTTTTACGTTTTTATATACAATTATTTGCATAATTCAAAAAAAAGCAGTACCTTTGCAGCAAATTTTGATACAATTATTAAGATGAACGAAAATAATATCCCTATTGTTGACTGTCCGTACGGCGATTATATGATCGGTGATGCGAGTGGTAAACTGATGAACGAGTACGGTCGCTATCCGTGTAAGATCAAGTGCGGTGTGTACGCCTTGTTAGTACGCGGCACTGCGCATGCGACGATTAATGTGACCGAATATGACTTCCAGGCGAACGATGTGCTGTTGCTCGAGCCGGGCAGTTTCCTGCTCATCCGTGAGTTCTCGGAGGACGCGCTGGTGTACTGGATCGTGTTCGGCAGCCAGTTCCTGGAGAAGCACACGGTGAATAACAAGATGTCTCTGTCGGCGCTGCAGTTGCATTCGCCTAAGCTGAGCATCAGCCAGAACCATGCCGAAGTGCTGTGCTCCATGTACGATACCGTAGTGAAAGCGCTTAATGCCCAGCCGACGATGCTGGACAGCGAGAAGATGGTGCATATCTTCAACCTGCTGCAGACCAGTTATGCCAAGTACGCGCACGAGCAGGACGAGTACCTGATCAAACCGCTGGATCGTAAGACGGAGATTTATCAGGACTATTGTCAACTGGTGCTCAAGCATTACCACGAGTGGCATCATGTGAGCCAATACGCGGACGCGATGCGTCTGACGCTGCCGCACTTGTGCTCGACCATCAAATCCGTCGGTGACCGCACGGCAGGCGACATCATCATTGAGGCTATCATCACCGATGCCAAGAGTCAGTTGAAGATCACGAACCTGCAAATCAAGGAGATTGCTATCAGCCTCGGATTCGACAATGTAGCCTTCTTCAACCGCTTCTTCAAATCGCACGTCGGAGTAACTCCCAAAGCGTATAGAAACGCTTGACGCGTTTCAGATGAAAGATGAAAGATGAAAGATGAATGACCAATGACCAATGACCAATAACAAAGGACGCTCGATTGAGCGTCCTTTGTTTTAGCGTCCTTTATACATCTCTTCGTAGTACTTCTCGTAGTCACCGGAAGTGATGTTGTCCAGCCATTCCTGATTGTCAAGGTACCACTGAACGGTTTTCTCGATGCCCTCTTCGAACTGCAGGGACGGTTCCCAACCCAGTTCGCGTTGTAACTTCGTGGAGTCGATCGCATAGCGCATATCGTGTCCCGCGCGGTCGGTAACGAAGGTGATCAGGTCGAGGTCAGCGCCTTCCGGACGACCGAGCAAACGGTCTACGGTCTTGATGACGGTCTTGATGATGTCGATGTTCTTCCACTCGTTGAAACCGCCGATGTTATAGGTCTCAGCGATTGTTCCTTTGTGGAAAATAAGATCAATGGCGCGGGCATGATCGACTACATACAACCAATCGCGCACGTTCTCACCCTTACCATATACCGGCAGCGGTTTGCGATGACGGATGTTATTGATAAACAGCGGAATCAGTTTCTCCGGGAACTGATAGGGTCCGTAGTTGTTCGAGCAGTTGGTGACGATGGTCGGCATGCCGTAGGTGTCATGGAACGCACGTACGAAATGGTCAGACGAAGCCTTGGATGCCGAGTACGGCGAATGGGGGTTGTACTTGGTCGTCTCGTAGAAGAAGTCTTCACCGTACGCGAGGTGGTGCTCACCCGAGGAAGCCTTGGTTGTGAACGGCGGCTCGATTCCTTCCGGATGGGTCAGTTGGAGCGCCCCGTACACCTCATCGGTCGAGATATGATAGAACCGTTTGCCCTCGTATTTCTCCGGCAGCGACTCCCAGTACAGTTTGGCAGCCTGCAGCATGGACAGCGTACCCATGACGTTGGTGCGAGCGAAAGTAAACGGGTCCTTGATGGAACGGTCCACATGACTCTCGGCCGCCAAGTGAATGACACCCGTCACATGCTCCTCTTGCATGAGGGCATAGATAGTGTCAAAATCACAGATATCGGCCCGCACGAAGCGGTAGTTCGGCTTGTCCTCGATGTCCTTGAGGTTCGCCAGGTTACCCGCGTAGGTCAGTTTGTCCACGTTAATGATACGGTAGTCAGGGTACTTGTTCACGAACAGACGCACGACGTGACTTCCGATAAAACCGGCTCCGCCGGTAATGATGATTGACTTCATATAATGAATAATTAATAATTAACAATGAATATCTCGTTGCTACAACACGTAGCGTATCTGCTTAAAGTGGTATATTCGTTCTTTTCCTTCTGGGTCTTTGAGAACGATCTCACCGGTAGGCAACACATCTTCGATGCGCGCCTCGAAGCGCCCGTTGGCATCTTCGTAGGGCCAAAAGCCTTCCCGGCGGTAGAGGTGCGCTTTGTAGTAGGGCCACACGTCCTCGTTCAGCACTTGGTCTATCTCCTCCATCAACCGCTCCATCAGTTTGTCGATGTCGTACTCTTTGCCGGTGATCTGTTTCAAAGAAACAGGATTCGGTGCATCGGAGACAAACACCGTCTGGTTGACATTCAACCCGATGCCGGCGATCGCGTAGCGCACCTCGCTGCCGATGATGGCGTTCTCCAGTAGGATACCTGCCAGTTTCTTGTCACCGTAATAGATGTCATTCGGCCACTTGATCGTGAAGTCCTCCCCTATCACCCGAAGCAAAGCCACACCTACCGCGATGTTGAGGAAATGCAGGTTTTTGTTCGGCGGCAGCAGGATGGAGCACAGCAGGTTCTTGCCTGCTTCACTCTCCCATCCGTTTCCGGTCTGACCGCGTCCTGCGGTCTGGTAGCCGGCATAGAGAAAACGTTCGTTTTCCGGCCACTCGCCTTTGGCCAACAGCTCTTTGAGGAGCGTATTCGTACTATTGGTGCTCTTTATATACATCCAGCAGGTATTGTTGTATAACCGTTTGTATGTTTCGTGCCTTGCCGGGCGCGGAGTTGATGAGGATCGCGAACACCCATCGGTCTCCGTTCGGCATGTCGATGTAACCCGCGAAGTTCTTTGTGCCGGCTATTGTACCGCTCTTGGCATGAATACGTCCTTCCAGCGGCGTCTTGGGACAGAGCGACTTGAGGGTTCCGGTCTGTCCGCTGACAGGCAGCGAAGCCATCCACGCATCGGCATTATTACTGCGGGACATGATCATGAGCAGTTGCACGAACGCTTTGGCGCTGACGGCATCTTGGGGCGCTAGTCCGCAACCGTCTTTGATGATCGCGTTCTGGACGGATACGCCGCGACGACGCCAATAGTCACGCAGCAGGTCCTGACTGTTATTGATCGAACCCGGTAAGGTATAACGCGTGCCCAAGTAACGGAAGATCGCCTCCGCATAGAGGTTGTTACTGTTGACATTGGTCTCTTGGATGATCTGAGAGAACGGTTCGGAGTAATGGGTATATAGTTCCTGCCGCGGCGGTATGAGCGGGTTGTAATCCGCTATATACGTCGCATCGCGTTTCACCTGAATACCCGCTTCGCGCAGACGGTTGGTGAAATGACGTGCGAGCAGCAGTCCCGGGTTGGGCAGGTCTCCTTTGACCCCGAACGTGCCTAAGTTTGAGGGCACAGCGCCCGTCAGATAACGCTCGCGGCTATACGGCAGACCGCTGACAAAAGCACCATCGTGCGTGATCTTACCGCAGCGCACATGGTTGATGAACACCACATCCTCTACACGCGGTTCGGTGCCCAAGACCGTTGCTACGGAACCGGGGTCACCGCTCTTGAGCGTGATGTTCATCGTATTGCCGTAGTAATTGAGGGCAAAGATACCCGGGGCGTAGTAGTTACCGGCATCTTCGCAGAGCCAACCGGGATTCTGCGCTTCGCCATCCAGCATCGTCATGTCGGCTATCACAGCTCCGTCAATGCGTTGGATACCGGCCTCACGCACGGCCTTGACCCAGCGGTTGAGGAACGCCGTGTTCCCTTTCCAACCCAGCGACGGGTCGCAGTTGCCGCGGATATACAGATCGCCGTGCAACACGCCTTTCTCAATCGTCCCGGTGTACTCCAGCACAGTCGGGAAACGAAAATCGGGACCTAAGATCTCCAAGGCCGCAGCGGTTGTCAGCAGTTTCTGCACGCTGGCAGGCGGCACCACATGATCGGGACGGTAACTGTCAATCACCTCCCCCGTGTTCATGTTCTGCACCAACACGGACATGTTCGCCTGACCCGTAATCGGATGGCTGGTCAGAAAACTGACATTCAATAATATCGCTAAAAGAATTTTCAATTTTAACCTAGAACCTTTAACCTTTAGCCTTTAAATACTCATGCATCGCCGCCGCTGCCTTGCGTCCGTCACTCATGGCGAGGATGACCGTTGCACCTCCACGCACGATGTCACCGCCTGCGAAGATGGTCGGGATAGCGGACTGCATACCTTCGTTGACGACGATCGTACCCTTGCGACTGATCTCCAGTCCTTCTACCGACGACGGAATGAGCGGGTTAGGACTCACACCGACAGCTACGATCACGAGATCGACCGGAATGGTGACGGTCTTGCCTTCAACGGGCACAGGACTACGACGACCCGACTCATCGGGTTCGCCCAGTTCCATCACTTGCAGTACCGCTTCGCATACTCGTCCGTTCTCATCGGCATGGTATTCGATGGGGTTGTGGAGCGTCATGAACTCAATGCCCTCTTGCTTGGCATGATGCACCTCTTCGATACGCGCCGGCATCTCATCCTCCGAACGGCGATAGATGATCATCGCGTGCTCGGCACCAAGACGTTTAGCAGTGCGCACCGCATCCATGGCGGTGTTACCACCTCCGATGACAGCTACGTTCTTACCGTACAGAATCGGTGTATCGGTGTTCGGATTGGAGGCATCCATCAGGTTGACACGGGTCAGGTACTCGTTGCACGATAGCACACCGTTCAGGTTCTCACCCGGGATGTTCATGAAACGCGGCAGACCAGCTCCCGAACCGACGAAGATGCCTGCAAAACCTTGCTCTTCCAACTCTTTGACAGAGAGGGTCTTACCGATGATGGTATCGGTATGGAACTGTACACCGAGGGCACGCAGACCGTCGATCTCGATGTCCACGATGCGGTTCGGCAGACGGAACTCGGGGATACCGTACTTGAGCACACCGCCTATCTCATGCAGCGCTTCGAACACATGCACCTCGTAGCCGTATTTGGCCGCATCACCGGCGAAGGTCAGACCTGCAGGACCGGAACCGACGACGGCGATTTTAGAGCTTTCAGCATTCAGCTTTGAGCCTTCAGCTTTCTGATGGCTGATGGCTGATGGCTGATGACTATTACTATAATCGGCGCAGAAACGCTCGAGGTAACCGATGGCAACTGCGGGATGCCCCATCTTGAGGTGGATACACTGCGACTCGCACTGTTTCTCTTGCGGGCAGACACGTCCACAGACAGCTGGCAGGGACGAGGACTCTTTGATGACCGCAGCGGCACCAAGCACATCGCCCGTCTCAAGGGTCTTGATGAAGCCCGGGATGTTGATGTTCACCGGACAACCCTGTACACAGGTCGGGTTCTTACAGTTCAGACAACGGTGAGACTCGGTGATGGCCTGCTCGAAAGTCAAGCCCTGGTTCACCTCTTCGTGTAAGCTCTTGACACGCACTTCGGGACGCAGTTCCGGCATCTGAACACGGGGGATAGCTACGCGGTCCTTGGGCTTGCCTTCGAAGGGCTCAACCTGCTGTTGCCCAGCAGATGCCCCCGACATGACCTCGTTCCGATTCTCTCTCGATTCTGTCTCGTTAGTCTGATTTGGACTACCTACGTGTGCTCTGTATTCTTCCAGCGCAGCCGTTTCTTCGGCCTTATAGGACTTCATTCGGCTGAGCATCTCGTCCCAATTGACACCGTGTGCATCGAACTCGGGACCATCGACGCAGACGAACCTGGTCTTGCCGTCCACGGTCACACGGCATGCGCCGCACATACCCGTTCCATCCACCATGATGGTGTTAAGCGAAGCTTCGGTCGGGATGTTGTATTTAGCGGTGGTGAGCGCCACGAACTTCATCATAATCGCCGGACCAATGGTGATACACTTATCCACTTTCTCGCGGTTGATGACCTGCTCCACGCCGACCGTCACCACTCCTTTCTGTCCGACCGAGCCGTCGTCTGTCATGAGGATAACCTCGTCGGACCATTGTGCCAGTTCATCCTTTAGGATGATGAGGTCTTTGTTACGTGCGGCGAGCACGGTGATGACGCGGTTGCCGGCTTTCTTGAGTGCTTCGGCGATCGGCAGCATCGGGGCTGCGCCTACGCCACCGCAGGCACATACGACCGTACCGTATTTCTCAATGCGCGTAGCGCGACCCAGCGGACCGACGATGTCATGCAGACGCTCACCCGGTTCCATGTCCAGCAGCTTATGCGTGGATGCACCGATGCGCTGTACTACTAAAGTGATCGTTCCTTTCTCTATATCCGCCCCGGCGATGGTTAACGGCACACGCTCCGACTGCGCATCCACGCGGATGATCACAAAATGCCCCGCACGACGACTGCGCGCAATCAGCGGTGCTTCCACCACTATTTCTGCCACATTTTCAGAGTAAAAACGTTTACTGATAATCGTATTCATATCTTCGTTGTTTTAATTCCAAACCTTTGCGGCTGCAAAGGTAGTGTTTTTTTTTGACATATGCAAGAAAAAAGAAAAAAATGCCCCAAAATTTGCATATATGCAAAATTTGTAGTAATTTTGCACCCAAATTGATACTTGTACGCATATGAAAACACGTTATTTCGTTTTATTGACTACCGTTCTGTTGTTTTTCGGATGTAAGGACAAACCGACCGATTATGTGCCGATTGAGGCATTCGAACCTTCGTACAAAGCGCTACAGGGAGCACAGGGGGATGACTATGACATTGAGGAGACCGTGCGTTTGCTCAACGGCATTGAATTGGCGCAGGCCCGTTCGGAGGATTTCCAGACATACTTGGAGTACATGGCTCGTCAGGACTACAGTCATGTAGCACAAGATGTGGTCGATATGCGTGTGCAGTTACTGCCGGTACTGCAGGAGATGTACCTCATTGACAAGGAGTACGAGGACCTGCATCTGTGGTCTACGCTGGGTCGTGACTTGAGTTCGGACATCAGCCAATTGGCTACGCAGGAGTATACGCAGACCGCCAATTCGGGCAACCTGCACGGTCTGATTCGGTACATCCTGACCCCGGACGCTTTCCTGCCGGGAGCAATAGGTTTCACCGCGGCTGCCAAGACAGGTGAACGGGTGTTTGACGCGTACGAGAAAGAGCAGAAACTCAAAGGCGACCTGCAGAAACGGCTGCACAAAGTGCGGACGCAGTATGTGGAGTACCTGGAGGACTATATGCCGATCTACAACAAGTACATGCAGGAGTGGAACCAGTTGTGTCTGGTTAAGGACCGCGCGTACCTGAACCTGTACAGCGGCGAGTACGAAGCGACGTTCAAAGCGTGCCAGGAAGCGCTGCAGCGCGATCCCAACAACCGCGAGATGCAGTTGATTCAGTGCATGGCCATCATCCAGTCGGCCAATGCGCATGCCACGCCTACGGACGTAGCGGTACTGCCGTCCAACGGGGAGTTGACGACGACCAGTGACCGGGTCCATGATGCCCGCCTCAAACAAGCGGATAAGATGCTGGACGAGTATATCGAGCGTTGGCCGGAACAGTCTGCGCCGGCACTGCTGCTCAAGGGTCTGATTCGTGCGAAAGAGGGTAACCGGACGCAAGCTTTTGTCTATTGTGACCAGGCCGCGATGGAGTACCCGCGTCAGGCGGAGCGTCTGACGGATATGCTCTCGTCCTATCGCGCACGTACCTATTTGAATAACACCGCTGAAGGCGGATACCTGTTGAGTCTGTACCAATCGACCATGGAAGGATTCGGTATGTTCTCCCCCAACTTCACCAAAGCGATGCTGTACGAGCAGTCGGGCGATATGCTGTCTGCCCGTGAGGAGATCTACAACCACTTCTTCCGCCGTTCCAACCAAGCCGCGTATGACTGCCTGCTGTCCGACATGGAGTACTGCGAGGAGCACCTGTCCTGCAGTTTCAAACAGCTGCTGCCGGAGAACTCGTACCTGGACGTTTCGTTCAAGCGTTCGTCCAAGATCATGGGCATGGGAAATGATGACTACAAACTCAAAGTGTCGCTCATTAACCGCAGTGACAAGACGTTTGAGAACGTGCGCGTGTTCCTCTGCTTCCACTTCACGGACATGTACAAGACCGAGTACCATGTGGTGCGTGTCCCGACCCTCAACCGCATCAACGGCAATGAGCGTGCTGAGATGGGTGAGATCGAACTCAATTACCGCGGCAAGTCGTTCAACGACATCACCCGTGTGCGCGCTATCGCACTGACGGACAACACGATATGCTGGATTGACAACGTCTATAACGCCGACACGCACACCAACTACAACCCGACTTATCATGCCTCGGTAGCCGAACTGACGGGTAGTGCGTCCATGAAACAGCGGCAGCACTATTTTGCCTCGATGAACGAGACCGCCTCGTCCATCAAAGAGAGTCTGCTGCGCAACTCGGACATCCGAATAGAAGACAACAGCAACCTGTTCAAGAAACACTCGCTGTTGCATGTCCGTCTGCCGCGTATTGTGGTCATGCTCGACCCGATCTACGTGCTCAATGAGAACACTGCTCCCGATAAGGACTATCTACAAGGAACAGTGGCGCACCTCGAGTTCGAAGATGCACCACTGCAATCGAATAACCGGTTGACCATCAAGTCGGTTCACACCAGTTATGTGCTCCACTTCGCGCAGAAGAACGATTCGACCTTCCGCATTACGAAAGTGGATGCAATCAATTAGAAGTATTTCGTCTCTGTGCCAACGATCGAGCTGAGCAGGTTGTTGGCCAGACGCGAAGCGCCGAAACGGAAGGACTCGTTGTTGAGCCATTCTTCACCCAGCACCTCTTTGACGAGCGTGAAGTGTTGTACAGCCTCAGCGGTTGTGCTCACACCTCCTGCCGGTTTGTAACCCATCTTAACGCCCGTCTTCTCACGCCAAGCCTTGATAGCATTGCACATGATGAACGTAGCTTCCGGCGTAGCGTTCACTGCGATCTTACCGGTGGACGTCTTGATGAAATCGCAACCTGCAGCCATGCTGAGGATGGATGCTTTCCAGATGTTCTCTGCCGATTTGAGCAGACCGGTCTCGAGGATCACTTTGAGGTGATGCTCACCGCATACAGCCTTGATCTCTGCGATCTCGTCGAAGCACTCCTGATAACGTCCCTCAAGGAACTTACCTACAGACAGTACGATATCCACTTCGGTAGCACCGACTTTGAGTGCCATTGCGGTCTCGGCCACTTTGATCTCCGGGAAGGTCTGTGCAGCAGGGAAACCTGCGCAGCAGCAAGCGATATTGAACTTCGGATCCTTGAGCGCCTTGCGTACGTACTCTGCCATCGCAGGGTAAACGCAGATAGCTGCTACGTTCGGAATACCCGGAAAATCCTTCTCAAAATTATTCACTGCATTGGCCATCTTCTCCACTCTGGCGATGGTATCATCAGCACTGAGGGTGGTGTAGTCAATCTGATGCAGACACTCTTTCCACACCTCGACGTTGTTGTTCTCGTCAAAATGCTTCGCGAGGATATCTTCCACTTGAGCTTTTACTTGCTCGTCTGTAAAGGGGCAGGGATACTGCGCAAATAACTGTTCAAACTTGTCCATGATATATAGGTTTTTTGATTTAGTCCTCGTTGGTATTGATAGTCGGATCTTCCTGGAGGCGTCCGATGACGGTCTCGTTTCCGCGTACGTGCTCGCCCACTTGAACGAACATCTCCGTATTGAGCGGCAAGTACATATCGACGCGCGAGCCCAGTTTGATGAACCCGAGGTGGGTGTTACGGTGTGCCACATGTCCGGGTTTAGCGTACGTCACAATACGACGTGCCATAGCACCCGCCACCTGACGAACCGCAATCTGCATCTTCGACGGCGTCTCAATCACCACGAGCGAACGCTCGTTCTCCGTACTCGACTTGGGTAACCATGCACCTTTGTGATGACCTTTCTGATGCTCGCTGACCAGCACCGTTCCCTCAATCGGATACCAGTTGGCATGCACGTTGAACGGCGACATGAAGATCGACACCTGCAACTTCTGCTCGTGGAAATACTCGTTCTCCTCCGTAGGTTCAACTACCACTACGCGACCGTCAGCAGGGGCGATGATGAAGTTGGGATCATCAATCTCCAATATGCGCACGGGGTTGCGGAAGAAATAGGTCACAAACACCAGCAAGGTAGCAGTCAAGAACAACGTTCCTGCGAACACCCAATGCGGCTGAACGAAGATATAAATGGGAACATTGATGATAAACAACAGCAGCACGAGACTAAAAATCATCACGCGGCCTTCTCTGTGTATTCTTGGTCTTTTCATAATCTGTTTATTTTGTTTCATTTACGCCCATTGAGCGTAGGGAAAACGTGCCAGCATATCGGCAGCCTGATCCAAGCCGGTCTGCAGTTTCTTCTCAATCATCACTTTGAACATGAACGGGATATCGGCCTTGACGGTCAGTTTGATACGTGTATCCACAGGACTGAGTTCCTTGAGTTGAATCCAGAAGTTCGCCTCCATCGGAATGCCCTCCGCACCGAACTTAATCGTATCGTTCTCGATTCGGTCCACAATCGCAATGGTGATCTTCTGCGCCAGACCGTCCACTTTCATCCGTACGCGATCCGGTTCAATCTCCATCTCCTGAATCTTGTCTTTCGGTATCAGATCTTTCACGCGATCCAGGTTCTGCATGTTACTCAACACACGGTAAATCTGCTGCGCCGAGCAGGTCGCAGAGGTGATTTTGCTTTCGTATTTCGTTAAGCTCATAGTACCCGAATTAAATTTCGCTGCAAAGTTACTACAAATATTTGAAATATACAAGTTTTTTACTCTTTTTGCAGTCTTTTTTGGTATTTTTGTATCTCGAACGAGGTGCGCACGATGCGTTTTTCCAATTCTTTGATGTCCCGCATCACGACCGCCAAGTGCTCTGCACGCTCCACAGTCTCCCCACTCTGCTCTTCCACCCGTTGGCCATTCCGATACATAAGTATCGGTTCCTGCCCGTCGTCCCGAACCAGCACCCGCAAGCCGTCTCTACCGGTCTGCACATAGTACCCGTGATCCTGGTACTTCTCATTCTTCTCATACTTAAACTGCGCAATGAGCGAATCCGCTATCGGCAGCAACGAGTCCAGCTGCGACTGGTAGAACCGCAGACTCTGCTCCTGATTGGCCAAGCCGATCGAATCACGCTCATGTTTTTGGGCTTGATACTGCTCCAACTTGCTCTCCCGCTTTCCACAAGAGACCAGCAACAGCACGCTGACAATGCCAATCAGGACAATTTTTACTCGATTTGGTGTCATAATTTCTTAAAATTTGGTGCAAAAGTATAAAAAAATATCGATATGTGCAAATTTTTCTTGCATATATCAAAAAAAAGCAGTACTTTTGTGCCCGATTTGAGTTTTACCGCCGCGATGTTGGAATCGGTAGACAAGAAAGACTTAAAATCTTTTGCCCAGTGATGGGCGTGTGGGTTCAAGTCCCACTCGCGGTACAACTATAACAAACACAATGATATCTTAACCCACTTTTTTATGAAGAAACATTTTCTTCCTTTTTTATTTCTAATGCTCGCGTGCGCGTACTCACTCGCGTCATATGCTACGAACGAAGCATATGAGGTGTGGGATGGTACGACCAAGACGGCTATGAGCGGTCCGACTGTGTATACAGTCACCTCAGCCGACGAGCTGGCCTGGCTTGCAGACCAGGACACGGACTTCAACGGAGTCACCATCATTCTGCAAGCCAATATCGACCTCAACGGTCATGTATGGAAACCTATCGGAACCGCTACCAAGCCGTTCAAGGGTACGTTCAAGGGCAAAGGCCATATGATCAAGGGTCTGCGTCTGTTCAACGCCACGGACGGTGTCGGTCTGTTCGGTCATGTGGCTCAGAGTGCCAAGATTGACAGCCTCGGTATCAGCGGCGGTAACCTCGTTGCGAAGAACAAACGTCGCATCGGTGCTATCGCAGGTGTGTGCGCAGGACAGATCAACCAGTGCTGGTCCATGGCTGAGATTGCTGCAGCAGGTAATGTTGTCGGTGGTCTGGTCGGAGAACTGACAGCAACCGGTTCGATCACCGATGCGTACAACGCAGGTCTGATCATCAACGCCAACGACACCATCGGTGGCATTGTAGGCCGTAATAACAACGGCACACTCACCCGCGTGTTCAACACCGGTTATGCCAAGAACGGTAATGCGCTCGTCGGCAAGGACAACAGTGGTACGTACAACAACTGTTACTTCGACCGTAAGCTCTACTACCAGCAGTCGGGAATCAAGAACGACCCGCAGACACCGATCGATGACACGCAGATGATGTATAGCCTGTACAGCGGCGTGGCTGTTTGGTCTCGTGCGAACGACCGCTATCCGGTTCTGAGCGCTTTCGCCAACACCGATGCAGCGCTCCTCTCGGCTGCTCCGATGCTGATTGAGGCAGATGAGATCAACCCGGTTAACCACGCCAACGACCTCACGCTCGACTTCACCGTCAGCACGATGAACGGTGCGATCACCTGGACCTGCGAGGACCAGAGTGCCACCCGTTGGATTGCCATCAGCGGCAGCCAGGTGGATGTAACCCGTCCGTGCTCGGAGACCGATGTGCTGGTAGACAAGACACTGGGCAATGAGCTCCACGTTGTTTATATGCGTCCGCGTCGTATGGACGACCTGCTTGCAGGTACGCTCATCTCGTACGACCCGGAGACGGACCAAAGAGAAGTGTTGCTCGGATTCTGCTACGACGGTGAGCACAATGCCCGCCTGAGCACCTACTCCGAGATGACCGAAGCGTCCCGCGGATGGCTGGGAGAAAACGGCGACTACACGTATCTGGTAGAACGCTATGTGATCAATGACAACACTCCCGATACAACCATCCTGGATACGCTGCTTGTCGATGCCAACTCCGCTACTTACCGTTCCTGGTACGCCAATGCGATGATCGACCTCTCCCACCCGGGACACTATATCATCCGCAGCTTCGTCAAGGACGACGGATGTGTCAGCGCTTGGGTAGAGAACGAGAGCGGCATAGAGTACGTAGTATATGAGCAGTTCGTTCCCGGTACCATCGTCACAGCTATCGATACCGTCATTCTGGACAACCCGCCTTATTATGCGAACGGTTCCAGCAAGACGCTCTCAACCGGTGGTCATGGACAGATCGTTTATTGGTGGATGGTGAACAACGACACCGCTGTATCGGCTTCCCCGACCGCCATTAATCTGGTCAACTACCCCATCTTTGTTCCAGGTACCTACGTGTTCACCCGCGGTACCATGGATGAAGTCTGCTACACGCCGAACTTTATGCTTTCGGAACTGGGCACTTACACCGTACGTGCGTTCGCACCGTTAGATGCAGGAGAGATCACCCCCGCCACCGACACGACGTTCTGTACCGTAGAGGATGCCAAGGCGTTTGCCATCACCGCGACCAAAGCCACAGGCGGTATCACCAACAAGGGCTACAGTTACCAATGGTATTTGGTCAACGGCTCAGACAGCACCGCTATCCCCGGTGCTACGGGTCAGAACCTGTCGCTGGGTAATCTGAACCTCCAGGCAGGTAAGGACTACACCTTCGTTCGTAAGGCATGGGACAACACCCGTTTCACCAAATGGACCGTTAGCAGCAACCAACGCACGATTCATATCATGGCAACCCTCAATCCGGGTGCTATCACCGACGGCGCAATGGATGACTATTGTGCTCCGTACGATGCAACCAACTCGACAATCATCACCATCAATGTGGCAGAAGTAACGGCTGCGACCGGTGACGATGGCATCCAGTACCGCTGGATATGCAGCAACGGCAGCAGTGACAAAGTGGTAGGTAACAGCGCATCGCTCACCTATCAGGTTCGTCTCGGCGATGTGAACGGTAAGATCATGACGTTCTACCGCGAGGTACGTAACCCGGGTTGCGATTGGCAGCGTTCGACCGGAACTGCTACCCAGTACTTCGGCCAAGACACCCGCGAGCAGGTTACTTTCACCGTTTGCGAATCCGAACTGCCGTATTCGTTCAAGTGGATTGACGGCACAGAGCTCAAGTTCTACAACGACGGTGACTCCAGAACAGTCAGCGATACCTGGACCAACCGCTGCGCGAAGGACACGACCTTCACTGTCGTAGTCGCTCAGCGTCCGAACTTCACGTTCAACGAGGATTATGTGAGCTGGTGCCAAACGACCGGTACAATGGCTGTTTACTACAACGATGATCCGGCTATCCCGTCCAACTTCTTCTACATCCGTTATTCGGATGACCTGAAGGCGTACATGGGCAAAGCCGATACGACTGGTGTGATCACCACTCCGGGTATGATCCAGTTCGACAACATGCCGAGCCTCGGAACAGGTGACCTGTACCTCATGGTTCAGATCGGTTACTCCGCGAACAGCGGCGAGAGCACCTGCTTCAGTTCGAGTCGTCAGTTGCGTCTCTACCCGAGTCTGGGCGGATACCTGTACAGCAAGTACGACCGCGTCGTCTTCGTGGACAACAACCCCGAGAACGGAGCCCTGCCTGAGACAACCGAGAAGTTGGAGTTCGTCTCCTACCAGTGGTACAAGAACGGTATCCCGCAAGAGGGTATGACAGGACAGTACTACCACGAGAACGGTGCGATCCTCAACGGTGTGTTCTACTGCATGCTCAAGGACACCAAGGATAAGACTTACCGTACGTGTGATATCACGCTGCCGGCCGATGGTGCTGCCGCTGCTCCGCAACGCTGCGCTGTTTATCCGGTTCCGGCTAACGCAGGGGAGAACATCACCATTGAGTGCACAGGTAACGCGCGTATTATATCGTTCGCAGGCGAGTGCGTAACGCGCGTGGAGAACGTGGAAGAGAAAACAACCGTCAGCGCACCGCGCATCCCGGGTATGTACTACGTCGAGATTCGCGATGCCGAGGGTGGTTTGGATATCTATAAATTAATCGTTAAATGATAGGAGGGCAAGTTATGAGAAAGACTATGTTTTTAGCAGCAATTCTTGCAGTAGCTACCTCGCTATCAGCAGCGACACAGTATCCGGATTCGGTGATTGAGAAGAGTAACCAAGAGCCCAACATCGCTACCGGCTGGAACTTCGAGTTCGGCGGTAGTCTGGGTGTGAGCGAATTCATGTTCAAGCAACTCGGTTCGTCCTTCCAACCCGCCGTATCGTCTAACCGCGTCAGCTTCCCGGCATGGAACGCAGGCATCGGTATCAACTATTACTTCCTTCCGTGGATGGGTATCGGAACCGGTGCAGAGTTCGCATCCTATGCCAGCAAGACCGTATTCGACAAACCGTGGACACAGACGACCTATGATAAGTACGGAACCCAGCCTTGGTGTTTGTACACCATGACCTCGACGCCGTATAACATGAGCGAGAGTCAGAACATCTACATGGTAGAGATTCCGCTGGCCCTTAAGTTCCGTGCACGCCCGGGTCGCCTCGGTTTCATCGGAACAGCAGGTGTTAAGTTGGGTATTCCTATCCAGGCACGTTATAACATGCCCACAGGCGGATACTTCGAAAACAAAGTGTACTACGAGTACTTCGACCTGCTCATGGAAGATGTACCGACGGTGATTGAGGACGTGAATATTCCGGGTAGTGCCGGTACACTGGGCATCGGTTCCAAAGCTTCGGGTCCGTCCCTGCGCATGCTCAACTACGCAGCGCACCTTGAACTCGGTATGCTCATCCAGGTACACAAACGGGTCGACCTCGCCATCTCGGCATTCGGTACGTATTACTTCAACGACGTAATGAGCACCCATGGCACCCAGCAACTCGGATTCTACGACGGCTCCATGGCCGGCGAGTACCCGATGCCGTACACCGCTTCGTACGACGGTGTGCTCCGCTCCAACGAGGTGGAGTCGCTCCACCCCTGGGCTGCCGGTGTCAAGTTCACCGTGCATGTCAATGCCAGCAAGGAGAAAGCAAAACGCGAATACGACAAGGAGATGAGACGTATCCGCAAGGCGGAGCGCGACTCGATCCGCAAGGCACAACGTGAGCAGGAAGAGTTGGAGAGACAGCTGCGCGAACTGGAGAAACAGGCAGAGCAAGAGCCAGATACACTCGTAGAGGTTCCGGTAGAAGAAGAAAAAACGCGTGAGAAAGCGATCGAGGAGATCAAACGTCTTGCGCAAGAGAACGATATCGATCTGTGCAAAGAGTTCTGTAACATCCACGATACCGTCATCATCTACCGCGAGGTACAGAAGACCATCGTTCAGGTGGATACCGTAGCTCAGCAACTGGAGGATGAACTGGAGAGCGCGATCATCTATTTCGACCTCGACAAGGCTATTCCTATTCTGGAGCCGGCCGATATCCTCGACCGCATCGCCGCTATGATGCGCAAACATCCGCATCAGCAGATCTATGTCAACGGTCATGCTTGTAAGTTGGGTAAACCCGATTACAACCAACGCCTGGCTCTCCGCCGTGCACAGGCCGTAGCAGACAAACTGCACAAACTGGGTGTACGCGATGACCAGATGATCATCCGCAGCCTCGGTGCCGATGTACCGTATCGCTACAACAAAGGTCCTCACCAGTTGAGCAAAGACCGTCGCGTGGAGATTGTACCGGTTTACAACGCACCGGTGGCAGAGACGGAAGTGAAAGCGGTATCGGAACAGCCCGCTAAGGAGCCTGCTCGTGTCGTTTCCACAACGGTTACCAACACCACCAAAGAGGTAGTACGTCCGGGTTCACGTCTGGCTCAGATCGCCCGTCGTCACTACAACGAGGTTGAGTTCTGGATCTTCATCTACGAGGCGAACATGGACAAAATAGCCGACCCGAGTAACTTACCGGTCGGCCTGGAGATCATCATTCCGAACCTCGATGAGAGATGTCCGGGAATGGATAAGGCGCAGAAGTTGGAAGAAGCGAAGAAGCTCAAACAACAACTTCTAAAGAAATGATCGAATGGATGCAAGGCGGTGTGAATAGCCGCCTTGCTCTATGTTATAGATTCCCGTCTCGTCCAGCTTCTCCACTTTGACGCGACCGGAACAATGCACAATACGCGTAGGGTCAATGACGATACCTACGTGTGTTATTTTAGCGGGGTGCTGTTCCCCTTGCTCATAATGATCGAAGAATGCCAGGTCACCCGCTTTGGCCTCTTGCAGACGCGCCACAGCGGTACCTTGCGTAGCTTGCTCGGACGCATTACGCAGCAGTTGTTGGCCAAACAGGCTCATGACCACTTGCACAAACCCCGAGCAGTCCATACCCATGGCGTTCTTACCACCCCACAGGTAGGGCACGTTCAGGAAGAAACGAACGGCCTGCAGCAGGTTCTGCTCGTTCAGTTCCAGCGGTTGGGTGATGACCATACCGGGGTCGATACGAAAACGTACCCCGAGCACTTCGAACTGTCCGTCCGCGTAGTTCGGCAGACGGGTGCCTGCCGTCAATGGGATGGTCTGTCCGTTGTTCGCACTCAGTGCATAGGCCATCGGCATGGCTACCATCGCAGCCTTGTCATAGCTCTTCTTATACGCCTCGTACTCTTCATCCGTCATCGGGCTGATCATCTTCGCATCTGCCCAGCCTTCCTGTCCGTCGGATTCCAAGCGGATACGTTTCCAACGAGGCATTTCTTCCAACACCTCGCACAGTTCGCCGAACAGCATCTGCGTGTTCTGCTCCGCCCCTTCACGTGCCTCTGCACGCATAGGAACGACACTATGTAATGAAATCCCTTTAGCCATTAGCCTTTAACCATTAGCCATTACCACACCTCCTGCGGGTGGTTGTTATCCGTGCGCGGGTAGTCAATTGTGTAGTGCAGACCGCGGCTCTCCTTACGCTCCATCGCTTGGCGCGTAATCAGGTAACCGACGTTGATCATGTTACGCAACTCACAGATCTCCTTGTCCGCCTTGACGCGTTTGAACAAGTCCTCGGTCTCTTCGTAGAGCAGGTCGAGACGTTCCCATGCGCGTCTCAGACGCAGGTCAGAACGAACGATTCCCACATACGTGGACATGATCTGTCCCACCTCTTTGACGTCTTGCGCAATCAGCACACGCTCCTCGTTGCTGAGCGTTCCCTCGTCGTTCCAAGCGGGGATGCGGTCGTTGAAATCGTATTGTTCGATCACACTCAAGCTGTGCTTGGCAGCCGCATCCGCATAGACAACGGCTTCGATGAGCGAGTTCGAGGCCAACCGGTTACCGCCGTGCAGACCTGTGCACGAGCACTCACCGACCGCGTACAGACGTTTGATAGACGACTGACCGTCCAGGTCCACCTTGATACCGCCGCACATATAGTGCGCACACGGTGCCACGGGGATGTACTCCTTCGTGATATCAATGCCGATACTCAGGCACTTGGCGTAGATATTGGGGAAATGATGTTTGGTCTCTTCGGGATCCTTGTGCGTCACATCGAGGCACACATGATCGATGGCGTGAATCTTCATCTCGTTATCGATGGCACGTGCCACGATGTCCCGCGGAGCGAGGCTCAGACGCGGGTCGTACTTCTGCATGAACTCCTCGCCGTTCGGCAGTCTCAGAATACCGCCGTAACCGCGCATCGCCTCGGTGATGAGGTAAGCGGGATGGGTCTCGGCAGGGTTGAACAGACTCGTCGGGTGGAACTGGACGAACTCCATATCCTTCACCGCACCCTTGGCACGATAGACCATCGCAATGCCGTCACCGGTCGCAATCTCGGGGTTGGTCGTTGTCGCATAGACAGCGCCTGTTCCGCCGGTCGCCATGAGCGTGATACGGCTCAGGTAGGTGTCTATCTTCTGCGTCTCGGGGTTAAGGATATACGCACCGTAGCACTCAATATCGGGGGTGCGACGGGTTACCCGTACACCCAGATGATGCTGCGTGATGATCTCTACGGCGAAGTGATTCTCCAGCACTTCGATATAGGGGTTATTGCGCACCGCAGCCATCAGACCGCGTTGGATCTCAAATCCCGTGTCGTCCGCATGGTGCAGAATTCGGAACTGCGAGTGTCCGCCTTCGCGGTGCAGGTCAAACGTGCCATCCTCTTTCTTGTCGAAGTTAACACCCCACTGCACCAGTTCTTCGATTCCCTTCGGGGCGTTCTTAACCACCTGTTCCACTGCGGCAGGGTCACTCAACCAGTCACCCGCTACCATCGTATCGTGGATATGTTTCTCAAAATCGTCCACTAACAAGTTGGTTACGGACGCGATGCCGCCTTGTGCCTTGGCTGTGTTCGCTTCCTCGAGCGTCGTCTTACAGCACAACGCGATGCGGTACTTCTCCATGCGCGCCACTTTCAGCGCAAAACTCATACCGGCTACTCCTCCGCCGATAATCAAAAAATCGTATTTCTTTGTCATGGTCTAACTATAACCTATAACCTTTAACCCATAACCTTTATTAATGTGCTTTGCACAATGCAAACACACTGAATGTTGCTCCTCTAAACTTTTTCATTGCCTTGAGGCAACTGCGCATCGTCTCGCCGGTTGTCACCAGGTCATCCACAACCAATATATGCTTGTGGTAGAACTGCTCGGGATGGTTCACTGCGAACGCTCCTTCCACATTGTGTTGACGCTGCGCATCTTTGGCGTGCATCTTCGCCTGCTGAGCCGTATAGCGGCTTCGCACCACATGGGTCGTATCCACCTCAATACCCGTCACCGCACTGATGCCCCGGGCAATGTACTCCGACTGGTTATACCCCCTCTCACGCATTCGTCGCGGATGCAACGGAAGGGGTACAATCACATCGATCCCGTCCCAGAAACCGGTGTACTGCAGCTCCATCGCGGCCTGTCGGCCCAGGCAATAACCCACTTCGGGCCGATCCTGGTACTTCAACTTATACACCACACCTTGTATCGGATGGTCTTTCTCAAAGAACAAGTACGCCGCAGCGCGGTTCAGGTGCATCGTTTTCATCGCTGCTACGATGTCGGAGGTGCGACCCGCCAAAGTCATCTCCGTCTCGTTCTGCCGCAGCTGCCCCTGCTCGGTTCTGGGCAGCCGGGTGATACATCGACGGCATAACTCCTGCATCGGATCATCCATCGGAATGTACTTCCCGCATTGCGCACAGGTCTTGGGACAGAGCGTATTCAGCAGCCAAAACAACCGACCATGCGGCCGGTTGCTCTCTGTTTTTGAAGACGAATCAGCGTACGCGCTCGCAGTAGCTACCATCACGGGTGTCGATACGAATGATCTCACCTTCGTTGATGAACAGCGGAACACGTACCTCAGCGCCTGTCTCAACCGTAGCCGGTTTGAGCGTGTTGGTAGCGGTGTCACCCTTCAGACCCGGTTCCGTGTAGGTTACTGCCAGTTCAACCTTGGTCGGTAACTCAGCAAACAGCACGGTTTCCGTCGATGCGTCCGAAACAACCTCAACCGTCATACCCTCCTTGAGGAAGTCTACACCGGTGATCAGGTCGTGTGCGATCGGTGCCTGGTCAAAGGTCTCGTTGTTCATGAAGATATAATCATCTCCCTCTTTGTACAGGAACTGATACGGACGACGCTCTACGCGGACATCCTCCAACTTCTCACCGATATTGAAACGGCGCTCCAATACGCGACCGTCCACTACATCTTTGAATTTAACACGCATGATCGTGTTACCTTTTCCCGGCTTAACGTGCAGGAACTCGATTACAAAATACAGGCGACCATCCATGCGGATACATACACCATTCTTAATGTCTTGACTATTAATCATACTCGTATAATTTGTTAAATTTCTTGAAAAACGGCGCAAAGTTACGAAAAAATTTGCATATATGCAAGAATTTTTGTAATTTTGTGCCCAAATTTGGAAAAATGCTATGAATACATTACAAGAATTCTTTGCTTCCTTGGATATTTGGCAGATTTTGTCGGCGTTCGTGTTCATGATCGCCATCATTGATCCGTTCGGAAATATCCCCATCACCATCAACATGGAGAAACGGGGTATCAAGATCAGTGCATGGAAGGTCTGCCTGGCCAGTCTGGTCATTCTGATGGCCTTCCTCTTTGCCGGCGAATGGATATTGAAAATCTTCGGTGTGAAGATTGAGTATTTTGCCATTGCGGGCGGATTCGTCATCTTCCTCATGGCGCTGGAGATGGTGCTGGATATCGTGATTTTTCAGAACGATAAGTTGGAGGGAGAGATCGGTAGCGGCAGTTCGATTGTGCCTCTGGCTTTCCCGATGTACGCCGGTCCGGGCGCGTTCACTGCCCTGCTGGCGATCACCGCGGAGTACACCACAGCCAACCTCTGTGTCGCCCTCATCCTGTGTATCATCGTGCTGTATCTGGTGCTGATCGGAACCCACTGGTTGACCAAGTTCCTGGGTAACACGTCCCTGTATATCATTCGTAAGTTCTTCGGAATCATCGTGTTGGCGATTGCCTGCAAGCTGATGTTCGGTAACTTGGCGATTATCTTTTAATGCATATTTAACTTTAAATTAACCTACACATATGAAACCATTTAGTGAAATGACTATTGCAATGGCAAGTGACCATGCAGGTTTTGGACTCAAGCACGCTGTTCAACTGTTCTTGGAGGACAACGGTGCCAAAGTGAAAGATTTCGGTTGCGACAGCGCCGACAGTTGTGATTATCCGGATTTCGCACACCCGATGGCAGCAGCCGTTGAGAAAGGTGAATACGAATTCGGAATCGCTATCTGCTCGACCGGAAACGGTATTGCCATGACCTGCAACAAGCACCAGGGAATCCGTGCAGCACTGTGCTGGGAGTCCAAGTTGGCAGAGATGGCACGTCTGCACAACAATGCCAACATCCTCTGCTTGCCGGCCAGCTACGTACGCGTAGACCAAGCGCTGGATATCGTACGCGTCTTCTTCCAGACTGATTTTGAAGGCGGACGTCATGAGCGTCGTATTAACAAGATTCCGCTTCAATAACGCCATCAAGTGTTATGTGAGTTATGCACTGAGCCGCTTAGGTTCAGTGCATTTCCATTTGCCGCTAACCATTCGCCATTCGCCTTTATTTGTCTCCGTTGAACCCGCTGCGGTCTGCCAACTCCGCTGCCCTGCTTGCCCGGTGGGAAGAGGCGAAGGGCGAAAGGTGATAAGCGAAAGGACGATGCCGCGCGAGGTGTGGGAGCGCGTCTTGAGTGAGGTGCGGCAGACAGCACACACCATCCAGTTCTACTTCCAAGGGGAACCCTTGCTGAACAAAGACCTGCCGGTTATGATCCGTGAGGCCCATGACGCAGGACTCTACACCATCGTCTCCACCAATGCCCAGGCCATGACACCCGACTTAGCTCAAGCCCTTGTGGACGCAGGCCTCGACCGCATCATCGTCTCCATGGACGGTCTGACCGATGCGTCCTACAACGCCTACCGCATCGGCGGCAGCCTCAGCAAAACCAAAGAAGCGCTGCGCTATCTTCACGAGGCGAAAGGCAAAAGGCGAATGGTTATTGAACTGCAGTGCTTGCGGTTAAAAACGAATGAGCACGAGTGGGCACAGTTTAAGCGCGCATACAAAGCGCTGGGTGCGGACCGATTGGTGTTCAAGACCGCCCAACTCTACGACTACGCGAACGGACATCCGCTCATGCCCTCCGAGCCCAAGTACAGCCGTTATATCCAAGGTTCAGACGGTCACTACCACCGCCGTCCATTAAGCAAAGGCTGTTTCCGTGTATGGAGCGGAGTGGTCATTACCACCAACGGGGACGTGCTGCCCTGCTGCTACGACAAAGCGCACGCACACGCGTACGGAAATATTATGGAGAAACCGCTGCAGGAACTGTTCTTCAACGACAAGGCCCTTGCCTTCCGAAATGCCGCGTTTCAACAAACCCCTCAAATCTGCCAAGAATGCTACAAATAAAGTGCTTTACCTTCGGACCGTTTGAGACGAACTGTTACGTCGTTTCGGATGAGCACAATGTGCTGCTCATCGACCCTGCCTGCTCCAATGCCTACGAGCAGCAGCAGTTGGAGAACTATATCAATGCTCAATTGTCAATTGTCCATTGTCCATTGTCCATTATTGCCACTCATGGCCATCTCGACCATCTCTGGGGAGCCAAATGGGCAACCGAGACCTGGCACACGCCGGTATTAATGCACGAGGCGGATATCCCCATGGCCAAAGCCATGCAAGCCCAGTACAACCTGTTCGGCATCCGCGCCACCGCGGAGTCATTTGACATCGAACCATTAGCCGATAGCCTTTCGCCATTCGCCCTTATCCCCACCCCGGGTCACACCCCAGGTTCGGTGTGTCTCTATTTCCCTCATTCACTAAACCCTAATTCTATAACTCCTTCCATCCTGTTCAGCGGAGATACGTTGTTCCAAATGGGTTACGGTCGCACCGATCTGCCGGGAGGAAACATGGGGCAGCTGATTGATTCGCTGAAGCGGCTCTTTGAACTCCCGTCCGATGTTGTCGTCTATCCCGGGCACGGCGATTCGACCACCATAGGCGCAGAAAAACGCTAAAAAAATGCCCTAAAATTTGCATATATCAAAAAAAAGCAGTACTTTTGCACGCTTTTTCGTCCGAAGTGACGAAGGAAAGATGGCAGAGTGGTCTATTGCGTCGGTCTTGAAAACCGAAGTACGGAAACGTACCGGGGGTTCGAATCCCTCTCTTTCCGCAAAAGGTTTCACAACATAAGCGAGTCCAAGCTCGCTTGAGTGAGCGAATGAGGTGAAAGCTTTGCCCAAGATGCCACCGGCAGGCTGGGCTTGCAAGGAGCGGAGCGACGAAGCAATCCCTCGAAAAATACGAAGTATGAAGAATTTCTCTATGCTGGCCAAGACGTTCAAGGGCTTGGAAGAGGTTTTAGCGCAGGAACTGATTGAGTTAGGCGCCAATGACGTGCTCATCGAAAGACGAGCCGTTTCTTTTAAGGGCGATAAGGCGTTGCTGTACCGCGCCAACTTCTGCTTGCGCACCGCCCTGCGTATTCTGGTGCCGATTAAAAGCGAGAAGATCAAAGCCAAGGGCCGCAAACCCGAGGATCAGATCTACGACATCGTTCGCTCCATCGATTGGAGCCGTTACATGACGGTCGATTCGACCTTCGCCATTGACACCACCCTCTACAGCGATTTGTTTCACAACAGTCTTTTTGTCACCTACCGCATCAAAGATGCGATTGTCGATTACTGGTCGGAGAAAACGGGCAAGCGTCCGAACGTGAATACCGAGAACCCCGACCTGCGCCTCAACGTCCATATCGGCAATGACCAGTTGACGGTCTCGCTGGACAGCAGCGGCGATAGTCTGCATAAACGCGGTTACCGCGTCGCCACGACCGAAGCGCCGATGAGCGAAGTGCTGGCAGCCGGTATGCTGCTCATGGCAGGATGGAAAGGACAATCGGATTTCTACGACCCCATGTGCGGTTCCGGCACCCTGCCGATTGAGGCGGCACTGATCGCCCGTAACATTGCCCCGGGTGTCTTCCGCCAGTCCTACGCCTTTGAGAAATGGCCGGATTTCGATGCCGAACTGTGGAGCGATATCTACAACGACGACAGCCGCGAACGCGAGTTCAACCATAAAATCTATGGCTCGGACGCATCGTTCTATGCCATTCAACAGGCGACCAAGAACGTCAAATCGGCCGGCGTAGCCAAAGACATTGAACTCAAGCAGGTGCGCATGGAGGAGTTGAAGCTTTCGTCCATTCGTCCATTCGACCATTCGCCTTTAGTCATGATCAACCCGCCTTACGGCGAGCGTCTCGCATCGAACAAGGACATGGAGGAACTGTACGGTAAGATCGGTACGGCGCTCAAGCATCAGTTCACCGGCGCCACGGCATGGATCATCTCGTCCAATGCCGCAGCGATGAAATGCATCGGACTCAAACCGAGTAAGAAACTGCACCTGCTCAACGGCGAACTCGATTGCCAGTTCAACCAATACGAGCTGTTTCAAGGAAAACGAAAAGACAATAACCAATGACCAAAAACCAATCACCTATCTACATAGCTGATTACAACTACCCCCTGCCCGATGAGCGCATCGCCAAGTACCCCTTGGCCGAACGGGACCACAGCAAACTGCTGGTCTACCGCGACGGACAGGTGAGCGAGGACCGGTTCTACCACATCGGCGATTACATCGCACCCGGTTCACTCCTTATATATAATAACACGCGCGTAATACAGGCCCGCCTCGAGTTTGCGAAAGCGACAGGTGCCCGTATTGAGGTATTCTGCCTGGAACCGATGGCGCCGCATGACTACCAACTCTCGCTCGGTTCAACGACCGGGTGCACCTGGAAATGTATGGTGGGAAACGCCAAGAAATGGCATGATGGGGCGATTGAGCTTCAAGCGGGAGCGTTCACGCTCCGCGCCTACAAGGAGCAAACGCTCGGTAACACCTTCGCCGTACGGTTCGAATGGGACGGGGGCCATGTGTCGTTTGCCGAGATCTTGGATGCCTTAGGCGAACTGCCTATTCCGCCGTATCTCAACCGCAAGACCGAAGAGAGCGACAAGACGACCTATCAGACCGTCTATTCGCGCATCAAGGGTTCGGTTGCTGCCCCGACGGCGGGACTCCATTTCACACAGAACGTGCTCGATGACCTGCGCAACCGCGGTATCGAGACCGATGAGGTGACGCTCCATGTCGGAGCCGGTACGTTCCTGCCCGTCAAGACGGCGGATGCTAACGAGCACACGATGCACACGGAGATCATTGCCGTGCCTCGTGCCACCATTGCGCATATAATGAGCCAATTAGGCCATATCGTAGCCGTCGGCACAACATCCATGCGTACGCTGGAGAGCCTGTATTTCATGGGTTGCAGTCAGTCCCCTTCCGTGTCGCAGTTCGAACCCTACGAACGCGAATACATGCTGAGTGCACGCGAGGCGCTGCAGTCCCTACTCGACTGGATGGACGCGACTGGACAGGAAACGCTCCATGCCGAGACGCAGATCATGATCAAACCCGGTTACACCTTCCATATCGTGGACCAGCTGATCACCAACTTCCACCAGCCGCAATCGACCCTGCTCCTGCTCGTCAGCGCGTTCGTCGGAGGCGATTGGCACACCATCTACGACTATGCCCTCTCGCACGATTTCCGTTTCCTCAGTTACGGCGACAGTTCTATTCTAAATCGTAAATAAATTGTACATTGTACATTGTCACTTTGTACCTATGATAGATACCCACTGCCATATAGACGAAGAAGCCTTTGCGCCGGACCTGGAAGAGGTCATTGCGCGTCAGCGTGAAGCCGGTGTGCAGGCGATGATTGTGCCGGGTGTGAACGTGGCATCGATCGAGACGGTGCTGGACGTGTGTCATGCCCATCCCGGATACTGCTACCCCGCTTTGGGACTCCACCCGGAGGATGTGAAAGCCGATTGGCAAGAGCAATTAGGCATCGTCGAGAACGCGATCCGTGCGCATCGACACGAACTGGTGGCAATCGGGGAGATCGGACTCGATTACTATTGGGACAAAACCTACAAAGAGGCACAGCAAGAGGTGTTGCGTCGCCAATTGATGCTCGCCCGTGAACTGGATCTGCCGGTTATCCTGCATAACCGCGAAGCGACCGAAGATATCCTGACTATCGTCAAAGAAGTAGGGGGCCGCGGAGTGTTCCATTGCTTCAGTGGCAGCAAAGAGACCGCGCAGCTCATTCTCAACCTGGGTTTCTACCTCGGTATCGGCGGGGTACTGACCTTCAAGAACAGCAAACTCGCTGACACATTGGCTGAGTTAGCCGAGATGCGAAGCTCCTCTAACCTCTCACCTCTAACCTCTCACCTTTTATTGGAGACCGACGCCCCTTACATGGCACCTGTTCCGCATCGGGGGGAACGGAATGAGAGTCGTTTCATGGACCATGTGGCAGAGCGATTGGCGCAAGCGTTAAATAGCACGAAAGAGCAGATTATTGAGGCAACAAACGCCAATGCAAGGCAACTTTTTGGCATAAAATGATTAAAATTCACAAAAAAATGCCCAAACTCTTGCGTATGTCACAAAAAAGCAGTACCTTTGTAGCCGATTATGAATAATGCCCCCCTTGGAGGGGCTTGGGAGAGATGCTCGAGTGGTTGAAGAGGCACGCCTGGAAAGCGTGTAAACTCCAAAAGGGTTTCCGGGGTTCGAATCCCCGTCTCTCCGCAAAGTAAAAGACAAATTTATCTGTCCAAGCTTGCTTGAGCAAGGAAATTTGGTTTTTTCTTTGAACAAGGTGCCAGCGGCAGCTTGTGGGGATTACGCAGAAATCTCCGAGAAACAGAGATACAATAAAAACACAAATAACTTAAATTAATTTTTTATTCTCATGAAAAAAGTATTTGCAACCCTTACGGTGCTCGCTATGCTGACTTTTGGTAGTGCAGCAGTAATGGCACAAGACGAAGCAGCCGCTCCTGCAGCAGAGGCAGCTGTAGAACAAGTTGACGAAACCGCAGCTCCTGAAGCAGCAGAGGCAGAAGCCGTTGAGGCTCCCGCAGCTGAGCAGAAGGACAACGCAGTTGTTGCTCTTCACAAGACGCTGAAGACGAAGTTCATCGAAGGTGGCGCAGGCTTCATGGCTTTGACGCTGATCACCCTTATCTTCGGTCTCGCTCTTTGCATCGAGCGTATCGTTTATCTGTCGCTTAGCAAAACGAACACCAAAGTTCTGTTGGCTAAGATTGAGGACGCTCTTAAGAAAGGTGGCATTGACGCAGCTCTCGACGTTTGCCGCAATACCCGCGGACCGGTTGCCGCTATCTTCTATCAAGGTCTGAGCCGTTATCATGAAGGTATAGACGTAGTAGAGAAGACCGTTGCTTCTTACGGTGGTGTTCAACTCGGTTTGCTCGAGAAGAACCTGTCCTGGATCACCCTGTTCATCGCTATCGCTCCGTCTCTCGGATTCTTGGGTACCATCATCGGTATGATCGAGGCATTCGATAAGATTCAGCAGGTAGGTGATATCTCCGCTACCGTTGTTGCCGGTGGTATCAAGGTCGCTCTGTTGACTACCCTCCTCGGTTTGATCATCGCTGTTGTACTGCAGTTGTTCTACAACTACATTCTCAGCCTCATTGAGGGTCTCGTGAATGAAATGGAGGACAGCTCGATTAGCCTGCTTGACTTGGTGGTTGAATACGACGCTGCTCAAAAGAAATAAGCTGATAGCGAACGCTGTAAGCTGAAAACTATTGTTTAACAAAACAATTTTTGAGCAATATGAAAAATTACAAATTAATACCTAAGATTACCCTTTGGACCCTTCTGGGTCTGGGAATCGTTGTAGCGGGGTTGTTCTTCCTCATACAACAACCTCCTACGGGCGGTGATATGGAGAAGTACTATATGGACGTAGCAGGTGAGCAGACACTCGTTCCGCGTTTCACCGGCCTGTTCCTCGTTTGGAACTACATTCTCCTCGGACTCGCTGCATTGGCTACCCTCGTAGTCGTTATCATCGAGTTCTGCAAGAACCTCCAAAACGACCGCGCCAAAGCATTCAAGACACTGGGCTTCGTGGTTGGTTTCATCGTTCTGGCAGTTATCTGCTGGGCTCTCGGTAGCTCCGAGCCGATGAACATCGTCGGATTTGAACTCCACGGAACCGAACAGGAGATCGCTGACTGGTGGGCCTTCTGGGGCAAACTGGCTGACGCCGTTATCTACTTTGTATATATCCTCTTCTTCGCTACCATCGTTACGATGATTTGCGGCGCAGTGATTAGACGTATACGTAAATAATTGAACTACTATGGCAAAGAAAGTCCCACAGATTAACGCCAGCTCCATGGCCGACATCTCGTTCTTGTTGCTGATTTTCTTCCTGGTAACAACCTCTATGGATGTGAATCAGGGACTCGCTCGCCGTCTGCCTGCACCTATTCCTCCCGATCAGAAAGCGGAAGATAAGGATATTAACAAGCGGAACCTGTTGGTAGTGAAGATTAACTCCGCTAACCAACTCATGGTACAAGGTGAGCTGACTGATGTCAAGAAACTGAGAGAGAGAGCCAAAGAGTTCATATTGAACGAGAACAATGCCGACTACTATCCGAAGGTGTTCGAAGAGGACTTTGTTTTGAATGGCAAAACAGAGCGTATCAAGTACACCAAGGATCACGTCATCTCCGTCCAGAACGACGTAGATACGCAGTATCAGGCATATCTGGAAGTACAGAATGAACTCGTTGCGGCGTACAATGAATTGCGTGAAGCTTGCGCAAAGAAATATTATCACAAGTCGTACAACGAACTCGATGAGGAGGACCAGAAACTGATCCAGAAAGTATATCCTCAGAAGATTTCGGAGGCTGAACCTAAAAATTACGGAAACTGATATGGCAAAGATTCGTAGAAATGAGAAACGTGAGATGCCGGCGCTCAACACGTCGTCTCTCCCTGATATCATCTTCATGCTGCTCTTCTTCTTCATGTCAGTAACGTCCATGAAAGAGGTCAGCTACAAGGTGCAGTTCAAGAACCCGCAAGCTACCGAGCTTACCAAGTTGGAGAACAAATCGCTTGTGCGTTATATCTACGTCGGTACACCGACCGCAGAATTCCGCAAACAGTACGGTGCTGAAACGCGTATCCAGCTCAACGACCAGTTCGCAGAGGTGAACGAGATTGGTGAGTACATCATCAACGAGCGTTCGTCCATGAAAGAGTCCGATCAAGGTCTTATGACTGTTTCGATCAAAGCCGACAAAGATACCAAGATGGGTGTCATCGCCGACATCAAACAGGAACTGAGACGCGCCTACGCGCTCAAGATCAGTTACGCTGCTACACAGCGAACCAGTTACTAAAAAGAGAAGCCGCTCACTCGAGCGGCTTTCTTTTTTTATTGGGCCTGTTTCAGTTTGGAAATCACTTTGTAGGTCAACTCCAGCTGTCCGAGCCACAGGAGCTTACCGCTCTGCGGACTGCCGTTCGAGTCGTACCAGGGCAGAACGCGGATCACCAGCGTCTCACCGCCCGGGACCAGAATCGGCTGGTCCAGCACAATCACCACCTCTTTGTTCTTCGGCAGCGCCGTGTTCTCGTAGATAGTCGTCACGTCGCGGAAGTTATCCCCGAACCCGTAGTTGATGTGGAGGTTCATTCCCTCCCCGCCTTTAGCGCGTACGGGCAGCACGATCTTCTCCAACACCATTCCTTTCTTACCAACCGGCTCGAGGCGGTACTCCAGGTAGCGGTTCGCCACCTCGTCGATCTCACCGGCCGGCCATGCACCGCCTTGGGCGATGTAGTACTGTCCCTCCACCACATCCATATGCTGCACCTTATCCGGTACAAGCCGTTTATCGAAGAACAGCGTCCCTTCGGCCTCCACTGCAGCACGTTTACCACTCTCCTCAATGGCGAACGCATAAGCGTGATACTCCTCAATGCTCGGGAAGACCATCCACGGTTTCATCTCCTCAATCTCCGACCACATGATCAGGATATACGCCTGCATGGCCACCATCATACCACCGACCATGCTCGTATGGGTCTTGTCCCCGCAGTTGAAGAACTGCGACATACATTTCTCCTGACCGGCATACTCGAAGAAATCCTTGGAGCGCGCTGTCATGTCAAGGAACGGCACACCCATCTCTTCCGCCACTTCGCGCATAGAGCGGACGTAGTCCTTATCCTCCGCCAACTTATGACATCCCTCGTCATTGATCGTTCCGTCCGGTTGGAAATACGCACGGCATACCGGAGACACCAGAATCGGTTTCACCCCCATCTCACGGGCTTCGTTGATGTAGCGACGCAGGTACATTTTGTAGGTCGTGTTGGGCTCGGTGCCGCGCATGTCGGTCAGCGTGTCCTTACCTTCCGCCCGGAGTTGGGCGTTCTTGACATACACATCCTCGCCCTTGCACTTCTCATCGTTGTGCGCGAACTGAATGATGAGGTAATCGCCCGCTTTCATCTGCTGCTTGACGCTCGGCCACAGGTTCTCCGTCTCGTAGAACGTACGGGTGCTCGCACCGCTCTTACCGCGGTTGTTCACCTCCACACTGTCCGGGTTGAAGAACGCCTGCAGGTACATACCCCACCCGCGTTTGGGGGTCGCTGCGGGTTTATACTCCGACATCGTACTGTCGCCAATCGTGTGCACACGCCGCTTCGCCGCCTCTACCGGCAACACCAGCAGCACCGCACATACCAATACCAGAATCTTACGCATAGCTATACTTGTTTTCATTTATGGCGCAAAGGTACAATATTTTTTTGGAACAGACAAGTATTTGACGGTAAAAAATCGATTTTTCCTTGCATATATGCGAAAAAAGCAGTACCTTTGCACTCGCAAACAACAACATCAGATATGAAAAACGAGCTCAATGCCTTGATCATGGAGGCAATGAAAAACCATGACAGTGTGCGCACGGAGAGTCTGCGCGCCATCAAGAGTGCGTTCCTCAACTGGTCGACCAGCAAGGAGAACGCCGGTAAGGAACTGACCGAAGCGGATGAGATCCAGATCATCAAGAAGATGGTCAAACAGCGTCAGGAGTCCGTGGAGCAGTACGTAGCAGCCGGCCGTCAGGAGTTAGCCGACGCCGAGAACGCACAGATCACCGTGCTGGAGACCTTCCTGCCCAAAGCAGCCAGTGAACAGGACATCGTCCGTGCGTTCCAAGCCGCTAAGGAAGCCAACGGCTGGGAAGCCGAGAAGAAGAACATGGGTCTGTTCGTCAAAGCCATCAAAGCGGCCCTGCCCAATGCCGACGGCAAGATGGTCGCCCAAGTCGTCCAGAGCCAATTGGCATAAAAAGAATAAGCGTCCTTCCGGGCGCTTATTTTTGTATCTTTACGATCTGTGGTTGCCATATTTTTCGGGAATTAGTCATTTTCGTTGTTATTGTCCTTTCTGGCCTCGTCAAACTTGGCTTTCATGGTCGGGTTGCCGTAAGTCAGGCGCTTGACCGTCACCTCCTGCAGTTTCTTGTCTGCCGCGTTGAGGTTGTCACCCGACTTAACGAGGTTCTCACGCACTTTGGTGAGGTGCGCGATGGTCTTGTCGATCTCGTCGATTGCATCGGAGAAGCGCTCATTGGCCAGGCGCACATTACGCGTGAAGCCGTCTTTGAACGTCATCAGTTTCTCTTCGAAGTTCGTTACATCGACCTGCTGCGCCTTAACCAGCGCCAACTCACGTTTGGCGTCGAGGCTCTTTTTGTTCGCCTGGCAGAGCAGCGTGATGAGCGGAATAAAAAACTGCGGACGGATGACGTACATCTTCTCGAAACGATGGCTCATGTCCACAATGCCGCCGTTATACAGTTCGCTGTCCGGCTCGAGCATGGACACTAGTACGGCGTATTCGCAGCCTTTCTTTTTGCGGTCGGCATCCAACTTAGCCAGGAAATCCTCGTTCTTATGCTTGGTCGCCGTCTCATCGTTCTCGTTCTTCATCTCGAACATGATGGAGATATACTCTACTCCGTCCTCGCTCTTGTCGCGGAACACGAAATCGCCCTTCGTGCCTTCTACCACCTCGTTGTCTTTCTCGAAGTACGCATTCGGCATGAGCGGTCGTATCAGTTGGTTGAAGAGCGTTGAGCAATGGATCTCCAGCGTCTCGCCGACCATCTTGGTCGATTGGCGCAGTTTCAGATCCTTGTAATATGCCACCTGCTCCTGCGCAGCTTTCAGCTGCGTATCCATCTGTGTCTTCACTTGTGCCAGTTCCTGCTCTTTTTTCATGTACGCTTCGGTGGCCTGCTGACGCACCTGTGCCACGGCTAACTGCTTGGCTTGTTCAGCCTGCTGGAGCTGCGACTGGAGTTGCTGCAATTGCAGTTGCAATTGGGTCTGTTTCGCTTGATCCTCGGCCTTACGGCGTGCCTCTTCCGCTTGCTCACGAGCCTTCTGGTTCTGCTCCAACTCATGGATTCGACGCGCCAGTTCATGCTCGAACTCCGCATTCCGCACCTGACCTAACAGCGCTACGTAGTCACTCTCATCAACGGTAAACACATTGCCGCAATGCGGGCATTTCAATTCTTTCATGATCGTATCAATTTTGCGACTGCAAAATTACAACAAAAAAATCAATTATGCAAATAAATCTACAATTTTCTTACTTGAGGTCAAACATACCGAGGATGCGGCGAAGGTAATTGGGGTCGGCGAAATCGCGGAAACCGGTGTCCTTCTGATTGAGCGGTTCGATAGCCTGCATATCCGCCTCCGAGAGCGAGAAATCGAAGATGTCAAAATTCGCCGCCATTCGTTCTTTGTGCATTGATTTGGGAATAGCTACGATGCCGCGTTCGATGAGCCATCTGAGGGCTACTTGTGCAGGCGTCTTGCCGTATTGCGCACCGATAGAGGCCAGCACAGGGCTCTTGAGCAGATCATCCGATCCTTGCCCTAACGGTCCCCATGCCATCATCTGTGTGTCATAGCGCGCCATCTCCGGAAGGATCGTCCGTTGTTGCGAGAGTACGCAGCACTGGAGTTGGTTGATGGCCGGCTTGACATCCACTACAGACGCGAAGTCGTAGAATCGGCAGGCCTGGAAATTACTCACACCGATTGCGCGTGTCATCCCCTGTGCGTACGCTTTCTCCATCGCGCGCCAGGAGCCGAACACATCCCCGTAGGCCTGATGAATAAGCAACAGGCCCACGTAGTCCGTTTGCAACTTACGCAGGCTCTGTTCAATGCTTCGTGCTGCTTTCTCTTCGCCTGCATTGGTAATCCAGATCTTCGTGACAATGAAGATGTCCTCGCGCGGGATGCCCGAACGACGAATCGCGTCTCCTACACCTTGTTCATTACCGTACGCTTGCGCGGTATCAATGAGGCGGTACCCCACTTCGAGCGCTTCGCGCGTACAACGCTCTGCCTCTTGTGGAGGCACCTTGAACAGTCCGTAGCCCAGAAGCGGCATTGTGATGCCATTGTTCAGTCGAATCGTTTGCATAAGGGTAAAGTTAAAATAAATTCGGGGCAAAGGTACTACAAATTTTTGAAATGTGCAAGATTTTAAACGAAATAATTCATCTGTGCTTGCACATGGAAGTTACTTCGGTTAAAAGATTGCCGTTTGCACAACAGTGCTAACGTACTTTCGAAGGGGGCCCCATCCATGGGGGAGGTGGTCGAAGGTACAACTTTTTTCTGATATATGCAAATTTTAATGGACAAAATGGCAGAGGGTGGACAATTTGGCACGAAAGATGGACATATTGGCAGAGATTTGAAGGTTGGCACATAATTTGCCTTATTAAGGGTGAAAACGCAACTACGCATACTACGCAAAACACGTAAACTACGCAAACTACGTTAAACATCGTTTAACTAAATTTGGAGGATTGATTATGAAAAATGCAATGTGTCGTAGAAACAGTTGGCTGCCGACAAACGGATGGTTCCCGACAGTATTTGATGAGTTTTTGAACAATGACATGCTGAACACGGC
>Ga0310694_10000414_pt1 | contig 56953 bp, 41 predicted proteins | sample 174DNAGHGhighgp2_FD_203884 | JGI IMG/M metagenome (GOLD analysis project Ga0310694, IMG submission 203884) | Sheep rumen microbial communities from Palmerston North, Manawatu-Wanganui, New Zealand - 1742 DNA GHGhigh gp2 (v2) (version 2) | ecosystem: Host-associated > Mammals > Digestive system... | reverse complement strand
CAACAACAATTCCCCAACCAGAAGATTGCCGTCTTTTCGTCTAATTACGAGTTGTACGGAGAATTGACAGGTCGTGTCGTTGAGATTATCCGTCAGGAAGCACCCCAATACTTCCGGTACTCGATAGACGAGTGTTTTGTCTATCTGGACGGTATGGAACGTATTGACCTCAAACAATGGGGTGAGAACTTGCACAACCGTATCAAGAAGTCGGTCGGTGTTCCCGTGAGTATAGGTCTGGCTCCCAACAAGACACTTGCCAAGATGGCGAGCCACTTCGCCAAGAAACACTCCGGATACCGACATTGCTGTCTGATTGACACCGATGAAAAGAGAATTAAAGCCCTGAAACTCTACCCAGTTGATGAAGTGTGGGGAATCGGAAGGAGATATGCCGCCAAACTCCAATCTCTCGGAATACATACTGCATACGACTTTGCATCTATTTCGAAAGAGTCTCTAAATGCCACATTCAACAATATTGTCATATATCGGACTTGGGCAGAGTTGAACGGAGAGGATTGTGTCCCCAATGAGTCTATGGCCAAGAAAAAGAGCATATGCACGAGTCGGAGTTTCAATGGGATGATATCAGATTTGGAGACAATCAAGATACACGTCGCCAACTATGCAGCTCGGTGTGCCGAGAAACTACGACAACAGAACACAGTGGCATCCATCGTCGGAGTTTTCCTAAACACGAACTATTTCAGAGAAGATTTGCCCCAATATTGGCAGTTTAAGGAGATTTCTCTACCCACTGCCACCAATTCCACCACCACGATAGTAAAATCCGCCCACGGGGTCTTAAATGAGATTTTCAAGGAAGGATACCAATACAAGAAAGCCGGAGTGATTGTGATGGGCATTGCTCCGACTTCTCCAATCCAACTCAATCTCTTTGACATCAACGCCGAAAGATTCGAGAAGTTGAAGTCATTGGACAAAGTGATTGACCGAATCAACAAGGTGAATGGAACGGAGACGGTGATATTGGCGGCCCAACAATACCGACAGAAGAACGAGCAAGGCAAAGCCGACGTGTTCGCCAACGCCATCAAACACGATTTCAGAAGCAAGAACCCCACGACAAGGTGGAGTGATATAATCAGACTGAAATAAAACTCAATAACAAATCAAGGTAATCAAAGAAAACAATGGAGAAACAAAAAAAATCTAACGAAAAGATGAATGACACAATCTATGGAACGCTGTCATCATTTGATATGATTAAACTCTTGATTGAGGAAGAACACAACTTGGGGTACGACACCATTGAAGTTGGAAACGAAGGGAAGATTAAGTACAACGAAGTGTTGCTTCCAAAAAGCAACTTGATTTCCTATCACCTGTATAAAATATCCGACACAAGAGTTTCAACGGTCTTGGAACGAATGAATGAGCCGACTAATGCAGAAGAGAGTGATATTGCTGCAGACTCCATAGACCAATTTATTAAAAGGGCATCGTTGTATATTCATCACCTACTTAAAGACAAACTAGTTGATATAATAACCTTTCCACAGGGTTCGAGTGACTTCAACAATGAAATGGTCAATTGCTTAATGGAGCGATTCGACAAAAAAACCGACATCAGGTGTATCCCCGACCTTTTTGTAAAGGACATCAAAAGTGCATATGTGAATACAGACCTGGCAAAGAAACTCGGACTACCTAATTACGAAATACATTTGCTAATGGAAGATATCGAGCGGTGGAAGGAAGAAGCCGAAATATTGAAGTTTCAAGCCGAAATGGATGAAGTGAAAGGCTCTATTGCATCTGAAGCCGGAAAAAGGGGAAGACCAACAAGAGAAATGTCGACAAAAAAAGAACTTGTCAATAATCTTGAAAGTCTGATAGCACTTCTGAAGACACAAAGAGAATGGAAATATAAAACACAAGGTAAAAAAGGAAAGGTAAAGGGTTTTGATATTGATTCTATCGACGAAAGGAGAAGGAGGTCCATAGAGGGACTCTATAATATAAACCTCAATTTGAAGGAAATGAGACAAGATTTGAAGGGGAAACATATTGTGGTATTTGACAACCATATATCATACGGAACAACTCTTGATGACATTTGTCGTGAATTGCTAAGGTATAATGTTGCATCTATTCTACCAATCACATTGGCAGTGGTACCCAAAGTTCCAATGCCTCGATAATTATAATTACGAATAAGGATTGTCCTGTCCAAGTATAAAATGGACAAAATGGACAAGAAAATAGATTATTACTGAATATAATAACTAACGATGAATTTTGAAAAGAACATTTTACCCAAAGAGATATACAATATCTCTGACCGGCAAATAGTAATCGTAGCCTCTACACAGACAGTGGATAGAGTTGATTTGAGAGCAGCGAACATAATAATGAGAGTATGTGATAGACTTCAACTATCCAAGCCTCAAATCTTGTTCTCTTATTCAGGTATCAGCGATTACCAACATAAGATATTTGCCAAACCCATACAAATGACGAACTCTGATTGTGTATGGATGTATTCCGCTTACCATATCAAGGCATTCGTTGAAGCCTACTTTAACCTTTCCGTTGAGGATATAGTCAAGGCTCTCTACCTGAAAAAGAGCACTTGGACCAGTCACCAACCCACCATTATCCACATAAGTGATGAAGACAGGCGTAAAGTTAGGTTTAAGGAAACGGAGGAGTCCATCAGAAGAATACAGGATATGGAGGATTACTCTGATGACCCGTCTTTCGCTGACTTGACTCACTCCATTGAGTTCCTCTCTTATAAAGCACCCACCAAGGAGAAGACGATAAAAGATTTGGAGAAGATATTGTCGGATGCCATTTACAATGACTACGACATAGATTTTGACGAAATCATCAAGAGAATTAAGGCGGAGAATAAACGTAGTTTTAATCTGTGGTTTGATAAAGGCCCCAAAGAAAAAAACCATATCAAATTCTATTACTATACCAAGTTTGATATATATGTGTCCAAGACAGCAAAACTTGAACTCACCGCCATCCACAAGGCAGTATATCTGACATTCCTATATTTTGAGAAAGGTCAAATCTTGGATGACCCAACTAATGAATTCTATGAAATTCTAAAAGCAATCTATAAGCAAATGCCCGACACGGTAAAAGATTGGGAAAATGGTATTTTTAAAAAAGATTTTTCTACGACAACACTAAACGGATATAGGACAGAAATCAGAAATGCAATAAAGCAGCATATTTCAAACAAGAATATTGTTGATGAATTTGCAATAGAAGGATATAAGGGGAAGCCTTTTAAGATACAACGCTCCACAGAAACATTACGTAAAGAAATAAAAGAACTATTTGGTCTTCAATCAATTGTTGAATAAATAGACCGTCTTTTAAGATATAATGGTAGAGTACAAAAACACTCTACTTTTTTTATTTTCAATACTTTATATGAGTTTATGAAAAATCATTGAGCGAAAGTGCTGAATTTTTCAAAAAACGGCACTAAAATTCTTCATTTTCAGACACATTTATCAAAATGTGTCTTTTTTTTTTCATATGATTTTACGCCCAATATACAGGCAATATTGCCTGTCCTTACCAGTCCAAAAATATGTTGCACTTTCGAGCCAGAAAACAAAGGGAACAAAGAGTTCTTTGAAATACTGGTTAGAAGGTTTTTTAGTCAAGTGTCCCTGTTCAAGGGGGCAGGGACACTTTTCAGAACAGTAAAATTTAGTAAAAAACAATGGTTCGTGTGTGAGGTTCGTCCAGCATACAACCGCTTAATAAAGAAAGGGAAAATCATATGAAGAATATCAATATAGTATCAAAGAAAATGATGAGTGGAATGGAGATTGAGAAACTTCTCGCTGCCGTCCGTGAGCAGACGGAACGAGTTCCATTCATCAACAAGCCAAAGAGCTACAAAGCCTTTGTCTTGAAAATAATCCTCATTTCTGGCTTGGGATATGGAGAGGTGATGACGTACTTGGATTCTCTTAACGCTTACGATGAGAGCGACAAGGGATGGAAGAAGATAAACTGGAATACACCTCTCGAAGAGAAGTTTGACATCCTTGGATGGGAGAAAGTTGTCAAGCGTCTGATTGTGATAGCAACATCATCCAGTTATTCACTTGCTGCATAAGCATAAAACAATTAAAGAGATGGAACAAAATACAATAGATAACATAGATTGGACGGGTGCTTGGGTAAAGAACCCTCTCTCCCATCCCGAAAGAAAGATTAGAATCGCCACCAGCTGCTCTGGTATCGGAGCACCGGAGGAGGCTCTTAAACAACTCGGATTGGATTACAAGATTGTCTTTGCCGGCGACATAGACAAGTATGCCAAACAGTCATACTTCGCCAACCACAACATCACCGAAGACAGATGGCACAACGATATCAGAACTGTGGATGCCACTGCTTACAAGGGCAAAGTGGATTTGTTTGTGTCGGGCATCTGCTGTCAAGCTTTCAGTGTCTGCTCCACTAAAAGGATGGGTGTGGATGACCCGACACGTGGCGACCTGTACAAGTCATTCATCCGTATCGTGAATGAGTGCAAACCCAAGGTATTCATCTTTGAGAATGTTGTCGGAATGATGACGCTCAAAGTAAAAGGAGAAGGTATCACCTGTTGGGAGAAGATTCGCTCATCCTTGGAGGAGGAGACTGGATATGACCTACACTGGCAGGTGATGAACTCTCGACACTACGGAGTTCCCCAGAACAGACCCCGCCTGATTTGTGTCGGATTCAAAGAGAAGACGGACTTTCTCTTCCCCGCTCCAATCGAGTTGAAGACTTGCCTCGGAGATTATTTGGAGAAAGGCGTCCCCCACAAGAACTTTTTGAGACGACTGACACCAGATGAGTGTATCAGACTGATGGGATTCAGAGATTTCAAGAAGGTGGTTGCAGACACACAGGTTGTCAAACAGGCTGGGAACAGCATCGTGTTAGATGTGTTGAAGGCGCTCTACCTTCAAATTGATATAAGTAAGTATGGTGTAAAATATTAAAAATCAAAAAAATGAATACAATCGATATTAAAAAAATGAACTACGATGAGTTGGTTGAACTCATCAGGAATGCAAACCTGCTGCTCGAATCGAAAAAGCAGGAGAAGGAAAGAAACGAGATTAAGGAGGCCATTATGGCTCTGTTTCAAGCCTACATTGAGAAAGGCGGTGATAGAGAGGAACTGTTGAGCAGTCTGACTTCTTCGGTTTCCAATGAGCCCAAGACTAATTCAGAGATTGAGGGTATGAATGGTGTCGTCCTTATTGACAAGGAACATTTCAATATGGGCAAAGACAAGGTTTCTGACTTCAAGATTGAAGAGGTTCTGAACAGAGGTTTCGTGAATCAAATCATTCAAGAGGGTAATACCGAGATTGGTAGAAAGAACTTCCCCGACCCTGAAATCAGTCGTGTCGTCAGTCCTCGTGGAATAGCCCCTTGCCTGACCACAAATGGCTCCTGTGTAGTCAATGTGAAGGAACTGGAAGGTGGTGAGTCCAAAATGGACATTAAGGACAGCGTAACTGTTCAATCGGGTAGAAAGAAAGCTGGTAGAAAGGGTATCCCCATTCTCCAATTCACCCTCGACGGAGATTTTGTAAAGGAATGGGAGTGTGCTTCTGTGGCAGAGGTCGCTCTCGGAAAGGGTCATCAGGCCATCGGCAAGGCTGTACGTGGGGAGAATGACCATAAGGCCGGTGATTCTCTCTGGTATCGGAAGAATGACCCCGAAGTAATGGAAAACATAGCAGCATAATATGAGCAATTTATCTTATCAAGCAAAAGAAGCACAAGGTGTGATGGATTTGCACAGTATTGAGAACAGCGTGATGACCAAGATGGAGAAACCTCGCTACACGCTGAAAAGAATGGAAGAGAAGTCGGGGAATGACACCCCCTTCTTCAAGGTTAGAACCGCCAACACCCGCCTCGAAGAATCCATTCGTATGGAGAAGCCCAGACGACTTTTTGATTGCTTTGTGGTAGAAGGGGAAGTAACGGTTCTGTTTGCACCGACTAATGTTGGAAAGTCAGTACTCGCCCTCCAAATTGCCGATGCAATCTCACGAGGTACGAGTGAATATGGGTTTGAATCAGAACTGACGAGTGGCGAAAACGTGGGCTACGTTGATTTGGAGAATACAGACCAGCAGTTTGCCGGAAGATATTCTGGGCATCAGTTCTCTGACAAACTCAAAATTTTGGAGGTCCCCACTGGCGTCGAATATACTTCGGAACAGCTCCTCTCTTTCTTGAAGAGCTTTATAATTGCTGAAAAGTGCAAGATGATTGTGTATGACAATATCTCTTTTATGTGCAATCTTCAAAGTGCAAAAGAGGCAATGGCCATAATCAAGGCACTTCGTGAGCTTCGTGATGAACTTGGTATCACCATCTTGGTGGTGGCCCACACAAACAAGAAGAACAACAAGCCGATGACAATAAATGATTTGGCTGGTTCGGCAAAGGTCGGCAATCTAATCGACGCTGCTTTCGCTCTTGGACGTGTGGAAGGAGACACCGGTCTTCGGTACATCAAGCAACTGAAAGCCCGTAGTGGTGAGAAGATATATGAGGACCCCGTAATGGTTGTTGAGATGGTGAAGGAGAATGGTCTGCACTTCGAGTATCGAGACACGGACATAGAACAGAATCTTCTGAAAAAGCCCGATGAAGACGATGAGGAGATGGTCTATCATCAGGTATGGCATCTGCACAAGCAAGGCTTGAGCTGTCGGATGATTGAGTCCGAATTGGGAGTCTCTAAATCCAAAGTGAATAACATTGTAAATGCAATGAAGAAAAGAGAAGAATCAAAGTAATGATAATTAGTTTAATAACAAATAAATTTTTGAAAAAATGAGAAAGATTGTTTTTAGTATTAGCAAAAGGTATTATACCCAGCAGGAGCTTGGTTTCACTTGCATTAAACCCATAAAGGGCGAGCTTTTCGGTCAATTTCGTTGCCGTGACATATGGGTTAGTAATTATGGGCGTGTCGTATCCACTGACTTTCAGGGAAGGGGATATGTACGTGAGCTCATCCCGATAGACGATGGTCACGGACTCACTATTGTAGTGAGAAGAAAACATTTCAACCCCAATGGTGAGCGTCTGAACAATATGGTCGCCGAAGTGTTTTTGGAGAATCCTGGTGATTGCAAGAGAGTCCGATATCTCGATGGGAACTACCACAATTGTAGAGTAGATAATCTTTATTACTACTTTGGAAGAAAGGAGGACGCCGGTAGGAAGTTTCCTAATGCTGACATACTCGGCTATGATGAGTGGTTTCCGTTCAAGATTAGAGAAATGGATGTCAAGGCTTCGGGGATTATTGCAACCACCAAGAAGGCGATATGGGATAAGGGCGAAAGGTTGAGAAGATTGGAGACTATGCAAGTCCTTGAAGCCGAGCGAACCGAAAGTGGATATGTTGCAAAGGTGGTTGCCGGAGGTAGTGCCGTCTCGACTCTTGAAATGAAGGATGGCCGTTTCGTCTTGATGGCCAGTTGGGGTTCGTGTATCACAGTAAGAAGAGTGAATCAACCCATTGTCGAGGCTTCGGACTTGAAATTAGTTTTGGAGTCAATCAAAGAAGTTTGTAGAGACCTCATCGAGAATGAAACACCGATGGAATTGGCAGATGTGCATATCGAGAATCTTGCATTCTCAAAAGGTGTCTTGGATGATTCTGAAACAGCCATCCCAATGGCGGCATAGTAATCAAAATGGCCAAGGTGTTTGTGGGTGTCCTGTTCCTCGCTCGTGGAGGAGAGTCAAGTGGGTTTTCCGAAAATATGGCCAAACTATGGCCAAAACTGAAACATATACAAAAAAAGAATTTCACTTTTCGTTCATTTTGAACTACTTGTGAAATTCTCTGTGTGCCCGGAACAGGACTTGAACCTGCACTCCTTTCGGAACACGCACCTGAAACGTGCGCGTCTACCAATTCCGCCACCCGGGCCGGTAGAAGTTCTTTTTCTTTCAGAACTGTAATAAAAAAAGGAATTCTGATTGTGTCAGTTGTTTCCCTTTTTTGGTGCCCAGGACAAGACTTGAACTTGCACGCCTTAATCGGCACTACCCCCTCAAAGTAGCGTGTCTACCAATTCCACCACCTGGGCAATCTTCCTTTCGAAAGCGGTTGCAAAATTACTACTTTTTCTGATATGCGCAAAAAAAATATTGATTTTTTTCTTTGTTTATGATGTAATGTTTTGAAAACGAAAAGCTACGATGATGAAAAAACGGGATGCAACTGTTGTTGCATCCCGTCTTTTTTGGTGATTGATGGGTCGAAAAATCGGAAAATTGACCTCATTTTTTACGTGTCAACCGTCGCCTTCGATGACGTCTTCGTCGTCAACGTCGAAGTCGCCAGGGTCGTCTTCTGCCGCGTTGTTGCCGCCCATGCGTAGCAGGAAGTTGGGCACTTCGGTGCGGCTGGGGCTGATGCGGTAGCGGTAGTCGCCTTGGTCGCTCTTGCCGCTGACGTGGCGCTTGTCGGCGGGCAGAGCCTTGATCATGTCGACCCATTCGCCGACGCTGCTCTGGATGAGCATCTGCTGGCTGTTGAACTCGTAGTTGAAATAGTACCAGTGGTCGGCGGCGACTTGGATGTAGAGTACGAGGTAGACGCCGTTGCCTTTCTTGTGTAGCTGAGCCTTGACGCGTGTGGCGAGGTGGAGTTGTTTTTTGCCTATCATGGCGAGCGAGGCGACGCCGTCGTAGCGGTAGCCGAGGACAGGGTCGTAGGTCCAGTCGATGCCTTCGATGAGGATGGTGTTGTCGAATTCCTTTGGTGTCTTGTCGTAGAATCCGCTGCTGACGTAGTTGCTGTAGGCTTGCGCGCCGTTCTCGGCGCCCATGTAGTATATCATGGCGCGTCGTGTTGCTTCGTTGCCGGGTTGTGAAGGCGAGAGGCGGAGGTCGTCGGCTATGAGTTGAGCCATGGTGCCGAGGACTTTGTCGTCGATGGGGAAGGTGAATCCGAGGATGGTCTGCATCTCGAGGTCGCCGCTCTTCTGTCCGCCGAGGGTGGCGGTGCCGTAGTTGAAGAGGCTTACGAGGTTCTGTTTGACGTTGAAGTTGATGGGCCCTTCGGCGCGCATCTCGCAGGTTTGGGTGTTAAGGGTGATGAATTGCTCGACGACGTTGTCGGGGTCTGCTATTTTCTCGGCTGAGGCGATCATGTATTCGTGGCTGTCGTTGTTGTAGGTGAGGAAACCGTGTGCGCCCATGAGTTCGTTGTCGGCCGCGCGTTCTTGTGTGAGGAAGGCGGCGTAGGGCATGAGGTCTGTCTTGTTGAAGAGCATGGATGCTGTTATGCGGTTGCCTTTCCAGTCGGTCGGTATTTCGGGTACGGAGACCATGATCTGTCGTGGGTCGAGATAGCTGGAGTAGGCGAGGAGTCCGAGCTGAGCGTTGGTGTTGCAGTTGTGCAGCAGTCGTATGCCACCGTCGAAGAAGTAGTGTTCCTTGTCGGCTTCGACCCTGACGTTGCCTGCGAAACCGAAGGCACTGTTGAGTGTGAAGTTGCTGCTGTCGGCGATGAAACCGTTGCCTACGGAGACGCCGCGGTTGTCGGGTGCGATGGAGGAGAGGTAGATCTTCTGTTTCTTGTTGTCGACGTCCACATAGTCGATATAGCCTTTGCCGCTATATTTGTTTCCGCCTTCAAGGATGATGTCGGCATTATATATATGGTGGAAGCGGTTCTCGCGGTTGGCGAGCAGCTGCGAGTTCTTCAGGAGGTCGATGTTGCCGCCCTGGCGCACGTGCAGGGTGTCGCCGCCGGGCGCGATGACGGCGTCGGCGCTGTTGATGGTGAAGACCTGACGGCAGGAAAGTTGTCCGACGTTGTAGAGGTAGGTGGAGCGGACGGCGTGGAAATGCAGGCTGTCTTTCGTCGGGTCGGTGGAGACGAAGAGGGCGCCGGGCTGTTCCTTATGTGCGAAGCGTTCGCGCAGGGTGAGGCCTTCGAGTCCTTGGCTGCTCTCGCTCTTGCTGTTGATGAGGTCAAGCTCCTTCTTGTCGATTTCCCACGAGAACTTGTCGACATAGGCGGCGTAGTTCAGGATGGGCAGCTGGGTGCGTTCCAGCTCGGCATTGGCGACGAAGTCGGCGCGTCGTTTGGTGTAGTCGACGTGCGATTTCATGTTGGTGGCGTAGAATGCTGTGTTGTTGTAGACGTTGGAGTGGAGGGTGAAGGCGGTGACGTTGCTGCTCATCTCCTTGGGTTGCAGGACGAAGCGCAGCGACTCGAGAGTGCCGTCGTCGATGGTCACTATGCCCGACGCCATGGCGCCTTCGGGTTTCAGCACCACATGTCCGTCGAGGAGCGCGTCGTTGTGATACATCTTGAATTGAGGCCCGTTGCTGAGCTGTGCCACGCGCATCGAGTCGTCGTAGGGGTACCAGCGTTGCATGGCGCGGCTGTTGCGGATGTCGGGGAAGGCGCCCTGCTCCTTGACGTAGAAGGTGTCGCTCACGGCAATCATGGAGTCGGGCATGAAGTAGATGGTCTTCGACTGAATGACGCTGGTGAGGTACTCCACCTGTCCTTGTGCGCGGAAGCCACGATAGCTGAGGTCGAGTTTGTTGGTGAAGTGTCCCTTGCCGCAGTAGGCGTCGTAGCCGGCGCGTGGCGTCTTGCGCACGAAGCCGAGCGAGTAGTCGGGCTGCACCTTGAGTGGTTCGACGATGTCGGGGAAGATGCCTGCCGAGGTGAGCACTCCGTTGAAGCTGAGGCTGTCGGTCTCGAAGTCGACCATCTGTTTGACGACGAAGGGGTGGATGGTGTAGTAGAAGCGGTCGCGGACGTAGGCGCCGTTGTGTATGTCCTTGCGGTCGTAGTAGACGTAGCTGTCCTTGAGGCTGGTGAAGATGGGGTACTGTTCTTTGGTCTTTTTGAGTCCGCTGTGGTTGTCGCTCTGGTCTATCTGGAGGTGGCCCGTGAGGTTGTGGAGGGGCGTATAGACGATGTGTTCCTCTTGCGGATTGTTGAACTTGGTGACGTAGAAGAACATGGAGTCGACCTGCGGGAGGTCGAGCTTGAAGTCGTCGTAGAGGAATGTGGCGTTGGAGGCGTAGAGGATGAAGCGTCCGGCGTTGATGCGTCCGTTGAAGCTGATGTCGCGGTTTTTCTTGACGACGAGCTCGCCCTGATTGGGGAATATGGCGACCTGCTGGCTGTCGCTGAGGACGAATTTCTCGACGCCGTGGACGTTGAGGTCAAGGGTGCTGAGGTCGAGCTCGGCGTTGTTGCGTTTGGCCGACGATTCAAGGATGATAGCGTCGTAGTCGTAGTCCTTGCTTTTTGCGCTGGCCTTGGCGTAGTCGACCAGCTTGTCGTTGACATATATTTTGCCCTGCGCCTCGTTGTAGGAGACGAGGCCCGAGCGTGCAAGATTGTGAATCATCGACTTGGCCTGCATGATGTCCATGTTGATGGCTTTGGCGAACTCGTCGATGAAGAAGTCGTAGGTCATGTCGCGCATCTGCATGTAGCGGTAGACCCGGATGACAGGGCTTATCTGGTCGATGCCTTGAATCTCGCGGTGTTTTTTCTCGGAGTAGTAGCTGTTGGACTCGAAGGTGGAGAAGCTCTGGTCGCCTGACGCGCCGAGCATGGCGAAGTCAAGCCTGTCGGTGTTCATGTTCCAGATGATTTGCTCGCAGTACATGTCGAGGTTGTGGTAACTGTTTGAGTAGGGGCTGTAGTAGTTGCGTCGCGAGTCGTTGATGAGGTTCAGCTGTTTTTCGGCTCCGAGGTAGCGGACCGTGATGCCGTTGTTCCAGATGGAGTCGCCGCCCACGTAGATTTTGACGGCTGCGTTTTCGGAGACGATACGGTTGCTGGTGATGGTGAATTTGACCGAGTTGGCTGTGACGAAACGTTCGCCGTTGCGGTAGAAGATGATTGTTGCCGGGTTTTTGGGGTCGGAGGTGATGAACTTGGAGCCGTTCATCATGAAGCTGCCGCTATAGTCGATGCCGGGGAGGATGTCCTTGAGCTTGAAGTCTTTCTGGTAGCTGCGGAATTTTGGGAAACTGTATTTGTCGGGATCCATCTTGGCGCTGAGGGCCTCTTCGACGCGTCCGACAATGGGCTTGTTGAAGTAGTTGGTGTTGGTGAACTGCACGGAGTCGGCCACGAATTTGGGAAATTTGGTGATGGCCTCGTAGCGGCTGAGCGTCGCCCAGCAGGCGGTGGTGGGGATGCCGGTGCGGTCCCAGTTGAGCCGTCCGCCGTTGCCGACCCAACGGTTGTCGAAGTAGTAGTATACGCCTTTGGTGCCGTAGATGGTGCCGTTGTCCTTGTCGGAACTGTAGTGCAACTCGATGGGCGAGTCAACGGTGACGGTGATTTCGCCGTTGTTGAAGGCCATCTGGTAGCGGCAACCCTGCTGCATCTGCCATGTGCACGAGCGTGAGGCGTAGAGCGTGCGCGACTTGGCAAAGGTGGCGGAGAAGTCGACAAAGTCGTTGAAGTCCTTCAGTTTCTTGTTGCGGCTCTGTATGAAGTCGATGCAGTCGAGCCACTGGTCAAAGTTGCTGGCGCTCTGCTGGTCGGAGGTTATCTGTATGACGGCGGAGACGAAATTGCTCATGTCGGGGTACTGCCTGATTTTCAGCTTGAGGGCATTGTTGCTGATGGCTGTGAGCCTGCTTTGCTGTTCGTTGGTGAGGGCGAAGTAGTGCATTTTGAACATCTTGGTGATGTTGGCGTTCTCCTTCTTTTTCTCCTTGTCGCTGGTGGCTTGGTCAAGGTATTCGCATATTTCCTCGGGCAGTGCGTTTTGTGAGAATTGTGTGATGCGCTGTTTCTGAGCCTGAAGGTTGCCCATGGCGACGAGAAGCATCATCAAAACGGTCAGCAGTCGTTTGTTCATCTTATGTGTGTTGTTATTTTGTTGTGGCGTAGAGCCTTTTTGATTCTTTTATTGTATAACGCCGATTTGTAAAAAAAATTATCAATTCTTTGTTTTTTCGTACTTTTGCCGTTTGAAAATGAGTAAAGAGAAATGCAACTATTCTATACAGACAACATAGAGTCAGCCATTTGTGAGCTCAGCGAGGAGGAATCGCGTCATTGCGTCAAAGTGCTGCGCATGGGCGAGGGCGACACTCTGCATGTGACCGACGGCAGGGGCGTGATGTGCCGTTGCGTCATCGTCGATGCGCACCCTAAGCATTGCACTGTGCATATCGAGGAGCGCATCGAGGGCTACGGCAGCCGTCCCTACCGTCTCCATCTGGCTGTGGCGCCGACGAAGAATACCGCCCGCATGGAGTGGCTTGTCGAAAAGGCCGTGGAGATGGGCGTCGACGAGATTACGCCGATGGTGTGTCACAACTCGGAACGCGAGGTGCTGAAACGCGAGCGCTTGATGCGTGTGGCTGTCAGTGCTATGAAGCAGTCGCTGAAGGCCACGTTGCCAGTCATCAACGCGCCGATGAGTGTCGCCGAGGTGATTGGCACTCCGTTCGATGGGCAGAGGTTCATAGCTTATTGCGACGGCGACCACCGCACTCCGCTGCACGAGGCCTACCGAGGCGGCAGCGCGCAGATACTGATAGGCCCCGAGGGCGACTTTACCGGCGAGGAGGTGCGGCAGGCGCTCGACGCCGGATGTCTCCCCGTGACCCTCGGACAGTACCGCCTGCGTACCGAGACGGCTGCCATGGCGGCATTGGCTTTTCTTAACTTGATGAATTGAACAAAGATGATGAAGATATTCAGACTTTTATTGCTTGCCACCCTGCTCGCCACGTCGGCTCATGCCCAGCCGACGCAGATAGCGCTGCTGAAGTACGGCGGTGGCGGCGACTGGTATGCCAACCCCACGTCGCTTACCAACCTCATAGCGTTCTGCAACGCCGACGCGGGCATGAATCTTGCACCGCAGTATGCCACAGTCGATGTCGGCAGCAGCGAGATTTTCAACTATCCGTTCCTTCATATCACGGGTCACGGCAATATTGTCTTCTCGGCACAGGAGGCTCAGAACCTGCGCAACTACCTGATAGGCGGCGGTTTTCTGCATATCGACGACAACTACGGCTTGCGGCAGTTCATCGAGCCGCAGATGAAGAAGGTGTTCCCCGAGCTCGACTTTGTGGAGCTGCCTTTCGACCACCCCATATACCACCAGAAGTACGACTTCCCCAACGGTTTGCCCAAAATACATGAGCACGACAACAAGCCTCCGAAAGGCTATGGCCTTGTGTGGCAGGGACGTCTGGTGTGCTTCTTCACGTGGGAGTGCGACCTGGGCGACGGCTGGGAGGACCCTGACGTGCATGGCGACAGCCAGTCAACCCGCCAGAAAGCGCTACGGATGGGCGAGAACATCCTGTCGTACGTCTTCACTAATTGAGCCCGTGGCTGTGGCTCGGCAGCGTAGTTGTAAAGACTATAAAAAGATATGGCGCCGCGTCCTCTACGTCTGCTTCATAGTCCTCAAAGATTGGTGCAAGAGCGACCACGTTTTCTATAGTTTCGTCTACTCGCAGAAGGATTAACCCTCAATGAGGGAAACCCTCCAATTGCAACACACGTTGTCCTTTATGGAAAGTGACTCTTCTCCATCATGGACCACTTCTCCGCCAATGACACTCTCCCCGTAAAGTTTACGGAAATAGTCAATTCCCGAACATTTGTGGTTGGCCTCCGCTATGTTTTCAAACAGAGCCTCCACTCAAAGGGTGTATAGCAACTTGCTCGTGATTTGTCAAGTCTAAAATTTCTCAGAAATAAACAACTCGAACGCCAGGTCGGCCTGCCGGTGCAGCATGGCAAGTCCGTCGCATACCGTGGCACCTCTTTCTGAGGCTTGTCGCATGAAGAGGGTGGGGGAGGGGTTGTACACGAGGTCGTAGCATAGATGATTTGTCGTCAGGATGTTGTCGTGTGGCCATGGCGTCATGTTGCAATCGGGGAACATGCCTGCTGGTGTGGCGTTGATGATGATGCAAGGCTCCGCCACCGCCATGTGTTCCGCTTCGTCGTAGTCTATTGTTCCGGGGTGGTTGGCAGGTGTGCGGCTGACCGTTTTGAAACTGATTTTTAGGCCTTGCAATGCCCACGCCACCGCCTTCGAGGCGCCACCGGTGCCAAGGATGAGGGCGTTGCGGTGGTGCGGTTTGAGCAGGGGTTGCAGCGTCTCTCCGAAAGCGGGTGCGTCGGTGTTGAAGCCATGTAGCTTGATGTCGACGCCCCTGCGTTCGACAACGACGGTATTGACGGCTCCAATCTGCTGTGCCACAGTGTCGATGCTGTCAAGCATCGGGATGATGTCCACCTTGTAGGGTATGGTGACGTTGAAGCCGTCAAGCCTCCGGTCGGCTATGAGCTGGTGCAGATGGTCGAGCGTCGAAATCTCATATAGGCTGTAGTGGCAGTCGTGCAGTTCCGATTTTCGGAACAAATCGGTGAAATAGCGTTCGGAGAACGAGTGCGCGAGGTGTTTTCCGATGAGTCCGAAATTATGTTTCGTGTGTTGCTGATTGTTCATTTTCAAGTCGAAAGGCTTGTTGTGCTCTCTTTCATTCTTCTTGCAAAGATAAAGAATAAATGAGAATCGTTGTTTTTTGTGTAAATTTGCACATTCAAAATATAGATATAATGCAAAAACAAAATATTGGAGGACAGTTGTCTGATTTTCTTAAGAGCGGCAGTTTGCTGTCGTGGCTGGTGATAATAAATGTCGGAATATGGATACTGTCGCTGCTCTTTCCGCTGGTCGACTACCTCTACGCCCTGCCCTCGGGCACGGTCAAAGGTGGCTGGTACGGCTGGATGGCGCTGTCGTCGCGTTGGCACGAGTTGCTCGTCCACCCGTGGACGATAGTTACCTACATGTTCCTTCACGACGGCCTGTGGCACGTGCTCTTCAACATGCTGATGCTCTATTTTGGTGGCACACTCTTCTGTCGCTATCTGGGTACGCGCCGCTTCGGCTGGGTCTATTTCCTCAGCGGCGTGGCGGGCGCTGTGCTTTATCTTGTCGTCTACAACCTCTTCCCTGTGGAACGTTTTCAGGTCTCCACGCTTGTCGGCGCATCGGCTGCGGTGCTGGGCGTCTTTGTCGCCGTGGCGGCATACGTGCCAGAGCAGGATGTGTCGTTTTGGCTGATACGCACCTTCACGGTGAAGATGAAGTGGGTGGCTGTGGCTCTGGTTGTCATCGACTTGCTGACGATACCTGTCGGCAATGCCGGCGGCCACATCGCCCATATCGGCGGCGCCTTGTTCGGACTGCTCTATGTGGTAGCGATGCGCAGGTTGCCAAACCTCATGTCGGACATGTCTTCGCCACGCCGAAAGAAGAGAACTAGCAACAAACAGAACAATTCGCGTCCGCTGTCGGACGAGGAGTATAACCGCCGCCGCCACGAGGAGCAGAAGCGCGTGGACGAAATACTCGACAAGATCTCGAAATACGGCTACGAGCGCCTCACCAAGGAGGAAAAGGAAATTCTGTTCAAACAAAGCAAATAGAAAGGGAGACCTGTGAAAAGACTGATTAAATTGATATTGTTGATACTCAATGTGGTGGCAATCCTGCTGATGCTGGGTTCCACCATGGCCGGCCGGGTGGCGCCGTCGTCGAATATCCTTTTCTCGATACTGGCATACGGCTACCTCTATTTTTTGATAGCCAATGTGTTGTTCGTTATTATATGGCTTTTTCTTGGTAGCAAATGGTTCCTGCTGCCACTGCTGTCCGTGCTGATACGCTACAGTTTCATCCCGCTCTATTTTCAGGTGGGCGGTACGGACAAGGCCGACGACGAGGAACTCCTGCTGAAGGTCATGACGTTCAACGTACACCGCTTTCAGGGGGTGTCGCATTGTACCGACTGTCTGGACACCAATATGGCGCAGTTCCTCGACATCGTCGACGAGGAATGCCCCGACGTGCTGGCGTTGCAGGAATACATTGGCCGTGGCGACACGCTGCACCTCACGGAGCATCTGCGCCGACGGGGCTACGGCTATACGGCTACTGGCTACGACAACGGCTCGGTCACCGGCGAGGTCGTCATTTCGAAATTGCCTATAGTGCGAGTGGTGCGTATCGAGGGACCCGCGAAGCTGATAGCCGACGTGCTGTGGGGGGGCGACACCGTGCGCATCTACTGCCTGCACCTCAGCTCGTATGGCCTCGACGAGAGCGACCAGCAGCAGATACACGACATCTCGCATGGCAACATGGACAGCCTGACGGGGCGCAGCACCTTCCGCAAGTTCCGCCATGCGCTTCTGATGCATGAACGCGAATGGGGCGTGCTCATGCCATTCTTTGAGAGCCACAAGCGCCTCTCGGTCGTCGCGGGCGACTTCAACGACCCACCGGCCTCCTATTTCTATCAGCAGTGCCGCAACTATTTCGAGGACAGCTACAGCGAAGTGGGGCAGGGCTTCAGCACCACCTACCACGGCATCTTCACGCGGAACCGCACCACGACATTCCCCTCGTTCCGAATCGACAACCTGCTGCACACCCCAGACATGGAGGCTGTGGCATACAAACGCATCAAGTCAGAAATCTCAGACCATCACCCCGTGGTGGCGACAATGAAAAAGATATGCAACGAAAAGAACGATACGAAAAACTGATAGCCTACTTCGAGAAGACCATGCCGGAGGCCGAGAGCGAGCTTCACTACGAGGACCCGTTCCAGCTCTTGGTGGCTGTGATGCTCTCGGCGCAATGTACCGACAAGCGCGTCAATATGGTCACGCCGGCACTCTTTGCCGCCATGCCAGACGCCAAGACCATGGCGGCTGCCACGGTCGAGGAGATATTCGGCTACATCAAGTCGGTGTCGTACCCCAACAGCAAGAGCCGTCACCTGAAGGGTATGGCGGAGAAGCTGCTTGCCGACTTCGGCGGCGTGGTGCCCGACGATGTGGAACTGTTGCAGACACTCCCCGGCGTCGGGCGCAAGACCGCCAATGTGGTCGGGGCCGTCTATTTCAACCGCTCGGTGATGCCGGTCGACACACACGTCTTCCGCGTCTCGGAACGTATAGGCCTCACAACCAACTCGAAGACCCCACTGCAGACCGAGCTGACCCTCGAGAAAAACATCCCTGCCGACAAGATTCCCGTGGCGCACCATTGGCTGATACTGCATGGCCGCTACGTCTGTACCGCCCGTGCGCCCCATTGTGGCGAGTGCGGCATCAGCGACCTGTGCAGGTTCTACGCCAAGAAACAGAAGTGTGACTAATATTCTAAATACCGTCCTGTCAATTTATTAACATATCCGTTCCGCAATGTTCCTCTCCTCGCCATCATTCCTCTGGGGCCTGCTGGCAATAGCCATACCAGTGCTCGTCCACCTGTTCAATTTCCGTCGCTACAAGAAGGTCTATTTCAGCAATGTAGAGCGTCTGGAACAGTTGCAGTCCGAGACGCGCCGGCAGTCGACTCTGCGCCAGTTGCTGGTGCTGGCGGCCCGCATATTGGCAATAGTCTTCCTTGTGCTGGCCTTCGCGCAACCCGTGATACCGAGCGGCGAGGGTATGATAAGCCATGGTAGCAACGACGTAAGCATTTTCATCGACAACTCCTTCAGCATGGAGAACACCGACGGCAACCAAATGCTACTCGACAAGGCCAAGGCCAAAGCCCGCGAGATAGCCGACGGCTTCGGCCCCAGCGACCGTTTCCAGCTGCTGACATGCGATGCCGAGGGGCGCCACTTCCACTGGCTGAGCAAGGAGGAGTTCCTGTTGCTGGTCGACGAGGTGCAACCCACTGGCGCCACCATGACCATGGCGCAAGCTGTTGGCTACCAGTTGGATTTCCTGCACGAAGGCAGGGGTGACAACAAGCACTCGTTCGTCATTTCCGATATGCAGGCCTCGGTGATGGACATCGACGCCATGCCGACGGACAGCACCGTGGCGGTCACCTTCGTACCGCTTGCCGCAACCAGTCAGAACAATGTCTATATCGACTCGTTGTCGCTGGGTGTGCCTGTTGTCGTGTCGGGTATCAATGTGCCGCTGCACGTGTGGATACGCAACGATGGCGACGAGGATCTCGAGAAGGTGCCGCTCTCGCTTTATGTCGACGGCCGCCAGCGTGCCCTGGCTACGGTGGATCTGCCGGCGACGGGCAGTACCGAAGTGGAGATGAGCTTTGTGGCCGACCGCACGGGCGTGCTCGACTGCCACGTCGAGACGACGGACTATCCTGTGACGTTCGACGACAAGTACTTCTTTAGCATTAACGTCAAAAGTCGCATAGAGATGCTCGTTGTGGAGGGCGCGGGCAACAACGAGTTTGTCGAGCGCCTTTTCGGGGGCGACTCCATAGTCTCCATGAAGCGCGTCGCCTTGCAACAGATGGATTTCAGCCGCATCGACGGCAACGACATCATTATGCTCGACGAGCTGCCTGACCTTAGTTCCGGCATGGCGCAGTCGCTCCACACGTTTGTGTCGTCGGGCGGTACTGCTGTGGTGACGGTGGCTGCCAACGCCGACCGCGAGAGCTACAATGCCGCCCTGTCGCTCTTCGCCGCCCCACAACTGGGCAACTATCATGAGGGTCGCGTCCGCGCGGCGTCGGTCAATAGCGACAATGTATTGTATTATAGTGTATTCAACTCCATGACCAAGGATATGGAGATGCCGTCGGTGACGGGCTATTATAGCCTTGCCACCACGGGCGCGTCGGTGTATGAGCCGCTCATTTCGCTCTCCAATGGCGACGAATACCTCTGCGTCACCGCCTGTGGTCGGGGCCGCCTCTACCTCTTTGCCGCCCCGTTGCGCGACGCTCATACCGATTTTGTGCGTCAGGCTTTATTCGTTCCCACGTTGTACAATATGGCTCTCTACAGCGCTGCGCCCACTGTTCCCGCCACGACCATCGGCGCCAACGGGACTGTCATACTGTCGGGGAACTATGACTTGGCGGCTGCAAGCGTGTCGATTGTGTCGGCTGGCGACGGCGGAACGGATGCCATTGCCGACGTGCGCCTCAGCGACGGCCACCCCGTGTACATACCCCATGACGAGATACGCTCGGCGGGCAACTACCACTTGACGCAGGAAGGCGAACTGTACGAGGGCATCTCGTTCAACTACAGCCGGTTGGAGTCGCAGATGCGTTTCCTTTCGAGTGGAGACCTGGCAAAGGCCGTCGAAGCCCAGCTTGCCGACAACTACAGCGTGGTGCGCAATGCTGACAAGCCACTCGACAAGTACCTCAAGGAGCGCTACGAGGGCCATCGCCTGTGGCGCTGGTGTTTGATTGCCAGCTTGCTGATGCTCCTTGCCGAGACCCTCCTGCTGCGGGTGGGCCGGAAGGCAAAAAACGCATAAGAACCAAGACCAATAATGATTTTCATAAAATGCTTGAAATAGAACATATAGACAAGTCTTTCGGCAACTATAAGGCACTCGACGACATCAGCTTCATGGTGTCGCGTGGCACGGTATTTGGGCTACTGGGGCCCAACGGCGCCGGCAAGACTACGCTGATACGCATCATCAACCGTATCATCGTGCCCGAGAGGGGGAGGCTCCTGCTCGACGGCCACCCGATGAGCGACGACGATGTGCGCCACATAGGCTACCTGCCCGAGGAACGGGGACTATACAAGAAGATGCGCGTCGGTGAGCAGGCCATCTACCTTGCCCGGCTGAAGGGTCTGTCGCGACATGAGGCGGAACGGCGGCTGAAACAATGGTTCGATAAGTTCGACATCGGCAGCTGGTGGACAAAGCCTGTCGAGCAACTGTCGAAGGGCATGCAACAGAAGGTGCAGTTCATCGTCACCGTCGTCCACGAGCCACAGCTGCTCATTTTCGACGAGCCCTTCAGCGGTTTCGACCCCCTCAACGCCTCCCTGCTGAAGGAAGAAATCCTCAACCTGCGCCGCCGTGGAGCGACGGTCATCCTCTCCACGCACAACATGTCGTCGGTCGAGGAACTGTGCGACGAGATAGCGCTTATTGACCGCTCGCGCCTGATGCTCTCCGGCAAGGTTGGCGAGATACGCAACTCGTTCAGCACCAATAGCTATGCCGTTGAGCTGGCAGGTGTCGTAGATGCGGTGCCGTCGTTGCCTGAGTGGTGCAAGCTCTCGCTTCAGGAGACGATAGATGCTGACCGTCGCATGCTGTATGTCGATATGGCCGAAGGACGTAGCACCAATGAGTTGCTACAGGCTTTGTTGCCACACTATCAGGTGCTGTCGTTGTGCGAGGTGCTGCCCTCCATGAACGACATTTTTATCAAGGTTGTCTCGAAAGGAGGTGCCAAATGAGGAAGATACTGTTAGTCATTCGCCGTGAGTATGTTACCAGAGTGCGCAAGCCCTCCTTCTGGCTTCTCACGTTGCTGGTGCCCATCCTGTTGGCGATGTTGTATGCTGTGCCTATCTATCTGGCGATGAGGCCTGTCGAGAAATCGGTAATTCTGATTGCCGACGAGTCGGGCCTCTTCGGCGGTCTGGACAGGGACGACACCCTTCGTGCCGACAGCCGTTTTGTGTCGACCGACAATATTACCTACCGTTATGCCGCCACCCTCGACTATGCCATGCGCACCATGGCGGCCGACGAGGAGGTCAAGGGCATCGTCTATGTCCGTAGCCGCGCCAGCGAGGCCATACCCACCGACGCCTGCCTGTACTACCAGCGCGACTTGCCGCCTCAGAATGTGCGCTACGATGTCGACCGTCAGCTGCAACGCATTCTGCGCAACCGCCTGCTGCAGGCGCACGACATCAGCGATGACGAGTACGCGCTGATCACCGGCACTCGCATCAACCTACGCACAGAGGATCTCGATACGGGACGCGCCGCCTTCCTCGAGGTCAAGACGGGTCTGGGCGTCGTCCTTGCAATGCTCATCTATATCGTCATCCTTACCTTTGGCTCGCAGGTGATGAGGGGCGTCGTCGAAGAGAAGTCGAACCGTATCATCGAGGTTATCGTATGCTCCGTCAAGCCGTTCCAGCTCATGATGGGCAAGGTGATAGGCATCGCCATGGTGGGCATCACACAGTTCCTGCTGTGGGTGGCGCTGACCTCAGTAGCCCTTGTCGGCATACAGACCGGCAACGGTGACCTGATGAAGATGGCGTCGCAGAAGCACGACATCACCGAACTGGCCACCAAGGGCGACGACGCCACCGCGCAGATGCAACAGGCTGATCAGCTGGCCGACATACCTCAGCTGGTCGAGGGCATCGCCGCCATCGACTTCGGCACCATTGTACCTGTTTTTCTCTTCTACTTCCTCTTTGGCTACTTGCTCTACGCCACACTATTCGCCGCCGCAGGAGCTCTCAGCGACAGCGATACCGACACGCAACTCTTCTCGTTGCCTCTCACCGTGCCGCTCATTCTGGTGTTGCTCACCCTGCCGGCCATGATCAACTCCCCGTCGGGCACACTCAGCGTTGTACTGTCTATTGTCCCGTTCACCTCGCCGGTGGCCATGATGTTGCGCGTCCCCTTCGGCGTGCCGCTTGTCCAGCTGTGGTGGTCCATGGCGTTGCTGGTGTTGACGTTCCCGCTCTGCACTTGGCTGGCGGCGAGCATTTACCGCTCTTCTATTCTGAGATTCAATATCCTGCGTTCCAAAAAATCAAAATGATTCAACATTTGATTATGAAACATAAATTCTTAATTCTCATCGTCTTCTTTCTCTCGGCTTCAATGGCTTATTGTCAGGAAGATACCATTGAAGAGTTGACTGTTGAGCAGGAGTCGTTCATTATTCCCAATTTCGACTATCTTGCGCGCGTCACGGCCGACCCCTCGTCGCGTTTCTACTATCCTCGGCTGCTGGAGCGTTTCAAGGCAGTCGACACCAGCATGTCGCTGGAGGAGTTGCATTGTCTGTACTACGGTTTCACCCTACAGAAGAATTATATCCCTTATAGTGCTGATTCTGAGTTCGACAAAGCACGCGAAATCATCAACAGCGATAACCCCTCGAAGCGCCAGTTGAAACGTGCTATAGGCTACCTTGACGACGCCATCGCCAACAACCCCGTCGAGCCGAGCCTCTATAACTACCGCTTTGTGGCCAACAGCATGCTTTACGGCGAGGATAATGCGGAGAAGCTGATACCAGACTATTTCCATTTCATGAGCTTGATTGAGGTCATACGCTCTTCGGGTGACGGCGACAGCTTCCCCTCTGCATTTTATGTCATCTCTCCCTCGCACGAGTACGACTTCATCAGATATTATGGATTCAGATTCACCGGCCAGGAGCTGGCAAGGGATGGCAAAAGTTCGTTCGACATCATCTCGGTGGCTGAGAATGAGTACGGAGTGGAGAGCATCTATTTTAACATCGACGTCTGCTTCCGCAGTCTTTCCAAAATATTCGTCGATGTCGATACGGCCGACGACGATGCGGACGCTAACAATCTTGACATGGCCAGTGACGACAAGGCTGGCGCTACAGTTCCTATGGGGACTAACCTGATATCGGATACCGCCTCGCTCAGTCCCGGCATGGGTCGCAGCAGAGGCATGGTTATCCCCATCAACCGCAAGGTGGTCGTCAGGCTGCACCCCTCGCTTACCGACGACACTTACAAGATTCAGATCCTCTCATCTGAGACTGTCAGCGGCGAGTTCGATTTCTCCAACCCCACGCAGTACTTCCCCACTGAAGCTGAGGAAAATATCGCCATCTTCTATTTCGTGCATGGCAAACGGAACGACGGCAAACCGTGCGACATACTGATGTTCAAGAGCTTCTGCAAGAATTTGCTTAGATACGACTCCTATATTCTCTATGAGGACTATAAGGAGTATCAGCTATCATCGAACGATGGCATTTTCCCCGAGGTCTGTGGCGTCGAGATATGGAACTATAAGCTGTCGGCAATACACATCGCGGATATCCGCATCCGCAAGTAAGTTTCTGCGGCTCAGGCTTTCACTATCCTCCCGTTCTCTGCCACAAAGTCCAGCAGGTTTTTGAACGTCTCATACGTGCGTAGCAATGCGGCGTTGCCAACCATCACCATGCCCTCCATGGCACGCGTCATGGCGACATTCAGTTTGCGGTCTACCGTCGTCCCGTCGCTGTCGGTGAAGCTGTTAGATGTCAGGAAGGCCAGTTGGCTCTCGTGTCTGACGGTGAAGCCGTATATGATGTATTTGCGTTGCGACCCCTGGAACCTCTCGACGGTGTCGATGGTGACCTCTTCCAGCTGCGGTATCTCGTATTGCGCTATGGCGTTGCGCACGGCGGTAATCTGGTTGCGGTAGGGAACTATTATTCCCAATGTCTTCGAGGCGTCGAAGTTGTCGCCCTCCCGTCGGGCTGTCGCCACCGCCATCGAGGCTATCACCTTGGCCTCCTCTTTGTTGACTTTTGGAGACTGAGTGTTCTCCTCGCTCACTACGTCGATGAATCCGAGGCGCGTCGCCAGAAGGATGTCCTCTGCGGCAACCTTGTACCCTGTTGTTTGTAGTAGTGGAAGCTGTTGTTTTTCAGTACCTTCGGTTAGGGTGTCATTGTAGAAGTAGTGGTTGGGGAATGCCGCAATGTCGTGGTGCATGCGGTACTGCTTTCTCAGTTGGTATCTCACGCTGTCGTCGTCGCTGTAGCGGTTTAGCAAGCGTTGGAACAGCGAGTTGCGGCAGTCGCTTAGCCCTATGGCTCTCAACTGCTCTTCCGCCACAGCCGAGGTCTCTTCCGACTGCTGCACCACGGCGGGCAACTGTTTGTGGTCGCCTATCAGCACCACCTTCTTTATCAGCGGTTTGCCGTCGTTGTGGGCACTGAGCAGGCCTATCAGGTGTGGCTCCAGAATTTGCGACGCCTCGTCGACTATGGCAAGGCTCAGCGGTTTGCTGCGCAGCAGGGCGATGTTGGCGTTGATGGCTGTGGTGGTGCCCACAATGATGTGTGTGTCGGCAAAGCGCCTTTTCAACTCGCTCAGATTCTCGCTTTGTGCTATTTGCGTCGCCATGTTGCGCCGCTCTATCTCCTTGTCGTTCGAGTGTCCTATGCGCACAAAGTCGATGCCCGCCTCCATCAGTTTCCCGCATATCTCGTCCACGGCGCGGTTGGTGTAGGCCGTAAGCAGCATGTTGCTCCCCTCCTCCAGCAGCTCCTCTTTGACGATGTTCAGCAACCCGCACGACGTCTTCCCCGTCCCCGGGGGACCTATCAGCAAGAATAGCTCTGTGGCCTGTTTCATGCGACTCATCATCTCGTTCAGCGCACCGTAGTTGCCCTTGAGAGTGGCCGCCATGTCTGTTTCCGGCTTGCGTTGTGCGAGAATGAGGTCGCGGCGGCTCTTGGGTGCCGACAGGAAGGAGTGCATGGCCTTGTAGAGCGACCCGAAAGAGGCTTCCATGAAGTCGTGCTCTATCGCCCACGGCTTGTCGCTGTCTTTGAGGAATACGCGCTTGTCCGACTGCGGAAATCGCAACGTAAGCTCTATGCCGTCGGGCCGTATTGCCGCCATCGTGCAGCGGAACACCATGGTGCGCCGCGCGTCGGGCTCTTTGTCGGCGGGGTAGGGGTACAGTATCACGATGTCGCCCACGCGGAAGTTCGATGTCGCCACCTCGGCGTCGGCGGGCAACGTCAACTCTATCCTACTGATGCTCCCCGTGGTCGTCGCGTCGGGATAGGCAAGCCTCAGCCGGTCATAAATGTTGCCGCTCTCCAGTTTCTCCTCAAGGCTGTTGTTCCAGATCGAGGCAAATCCTGAGTCCTCCTGAGAACCCGAGCCCACCTTGGCCAGCGCATGCTCGTTGGCTATGAAGGTCATCATGCGGAAATAGTACGCCCGTTCCAGCTCGCTGGCTTTATGGATAGGCGCCAGCAACTCAGTTAGTTGTGGCTTCTGGTAGTCTCGCCACAGGCGGTCCTGTGTGTTCTTGCTGTTCAGCATCTCGGGCGTCAGCCTCTCCAGCAGCCTGAAACCGTCAGGTTGCGTGTAGCTCCGCTCCGCCGCCGCTATCTGGTTGCGTACCTTGAAGGCACGCAAGACAAGTTCGGGTGCGAAGCCGAGCGACAGAAGGCTCTCGTCATACTTCGAGTAGAGCAGAAAAGCATGAAGCTCATTGCCGTTCCTGCGGTACATCTCGCGATGGTTGTAGCGTATTATCGTCATGTAGAGCAGCAGTTGCACGTAGTGCTCGTCCGTTTGCCGTGGATGCACAAAATTGTCGAAAGGGAAGCTCCCCTTGCCCGACTTCTGCTCCAGCAACAGCTTGTAGTCCAGTTGCAAAAGGTCCATGCGCCCCTGCAGCCCCAGCATCTCCGACACGAACGAAGGCTCCACCATGCAATCGTCGGCATTGAAGCTTCTGACCGTCTGGGGCAGAGCCTTGTCCATAGCTCTGCGTATGTTCTCGCGTTGACGCTTGGCGTTGGTATGGAAATCGTCGCTTATCTCCGTCGTCAGCACCCCCACGGCATTGCTGGCAAAGAAGTCCTTCGCGCTCTCGTTGTAGCTACGCCCCGACTTGTGGATGGTCTCGTCGAGCAGTTGCCCGGCAAAGTTGCCCAGCAGGGTCGCCTCAGTCGTTGTGCTTGGCTCTATTTTTTTCATCAAGTCCACAAGCGCCGACTCGTCATAGTTTGTGAAGCAATGTGCTATTGAAGTGATATTCACCAGATAGTCAGGCTCATATATTATCAGCTCCGCTTGTAGCATATCCTTTCCGCCACCCGTCATCTTCCGCGGACGCACAATATTTAGTTGTGTGCCTTCTCTCAGCATCTTCTTGATATACATCCAGTTCCCCTCTCCTCCCTTTCTGCCCAGGCTCACCGCTACCTCCTCTCCCTCCGTCGTTTGCCCGTAGACGGCCTCCTCGTCCCATCGGCTCACGCTCATCCGCAGGTATTCTGCCGCTACCTCCGCATGTCGCTCGTCTTGTGGCATCGCCGAGGCGTACCGTTCTGCCAGTTTACTCGGCACCGGCGCTCCCGTCACCATCTCCACCAGCAGGCAGATGCTACGCAGGTCAAATGTCTTGTATCGCTCAAGTGTCTCAGCGCCAATACTGTTGTGCTCCCTCAGCCGCCGGCGTGTGCTGTTAATGTCGTGCTGCAGTGCCACTGACGCCCCCAGCTCCTTCAACAGGTGATCCGTCTTGGCAAACGTCCCTCCAAACCCGACGCTCGTCGGCAACGTCGCCACATCCAGCAGGTGGTGGAACACACGGTTGTAGATATGATACACCTCCACCACCGGCTCTATTTTTGCAGTCTCCGCCAGTACCGCATACCATTCGTCGGCGTAATAATACCCTCTCTTGCTGTTATTTGGCTCGATAGCTACACTCATCGCTCATTTTTTTTGTTTGCAAAAATACTCAAAAAAAATGTTTGCTAAAGCATCCAAATGTTTTGTTTGAAAAAAAAATATATAATAAAACACCCCGCCCATACCCCTTCAGTCGAGGCATACCCTTCGCCAATTCTGTTTTTCTCAGCAACCATTATCCCTTCTTCCGAGTCGTCAAATTCGAAACGGCCATTCTCGAACATCCGCTGAACCAGATGTCTTTTGTCGCAATTATAACAGAATTATTATTAACGGATTTGTATTATTAATACGAATACAGCCCCTATTATATAACTAATAGTATAGTGTCCAGCACACTGAATTATATTGCTTTGCAGATTGCAAACCCTTATTTGCTCACCTCTTCCCTGTATCGTGATTCAATGATTAATCTCTCGCTTCATGGAATACTCTATTTTATGCGTGTCTAATATGCTGATTGCGCGTATTATAATCTATTCTTTTCACTGTATGCTAATTTTTTTCTTCCGTGATTGAAAAAAAAGTAGTATTTTTACGCCCATGAAAAAATGAAAGAAAAACGTTGGATATTAAGGGAAGATTATGAAATAGAAGTTGTTGAGAAACTTGCGGAATCACTGGGTGTGGACAAAATTTTGGCCACTCTGCTTGTAGAACGTGGTGTTACTACTTTCGATGAGGCGAAGCGTTTCTTCCGCCCCAGTTTAGACCAACTTCACGACCCATTCTTGATGAAAGACATGGATCGTGCCATTATGCGCATCAACGAAGCCATTCGTAAACGAGAACGCATCCTCGTCTATGGCGACTACGACGTCGACGGCACATCTGCTGTCGCGCTGGTCTACAGTTATTTCCACACCCTCCATTTCAATATCGATTTCTACATTCCCGACCGGGATACCGAGGGATCGGGCATCTCAATGAAAGGTATTGACTATGCCAAAGACACTGGTGTTAAACTGATTATCGCTCTCGACTGTGGCATCAAGTCTGTCGCCCAGACCGACTATGCCAACTCCCTCGGCATCGACATAATCATTGGCGACCATCACTTGCCGGGCGATGCCCTGCCCGCTTGCTGCGCAGCCCTCGACCCAAAACGCGACGACTGCCCCTATCCCTACAAGGAACTCACAGGCTGTGGCATCGGCTTCAAAATCGTCGAAGCCTACATGGAGCAGAAAATGGGCGTCCGCCTGTGCGACTCCACTTCCGAACTCTCGTCGGCTCAGAAGAAGAACCTTGAGATGCTCAAACTCAAGCTCCTGCGCTACATGGATCTCGTCGCTGTCTCCATTGCCTCCGACATTGTACCCATGACCGGCGAAAATCGCGTCATGGCGGCTTTCGGACTCAAGGTCATCAACACCTGCCCACGTCCCGGCATCGAAGCTATCCTCACCTACGGACACATCGAGCCTCGCAACAAGGAGGAACGAGGTGAACGAGAGTCCTATTTCGTCAAAGACCTCAATATCAATGACCTCATCTTCCTCGTAGGCCCGCGCATCAATGCAGCCGGTCGCATACACAGCGCCTTCGACTCTGTGCGCCTCCTCCTTGCCGAGCAACGCGACTTAGCCCGCGAAATGGCGGAGAACATCAACAAGTACAACGATGAACGCAAGGAGCTCGACACCAAGGCCACTGAGGAGGCTCGTCGCTTTCTCGAGAAGGAGGGACATCTCGACAAGCGCCACTCCATCGTCCTCCTCGGCAAGGACTGGCACCGCGGCGTGCTCAGCATTGTCGCCTCGCGCCTCGTCGAGTCGTACTATCGTCCCACCGTTGTTCTGACTCTCTCCAACGACCTCTACGTGGGCTCTGCGCGCAGTTTCAAGGACTTCGACGTCCATGCCGCACTCGAGCAGTGCAGCGACATTCTTGAGAATTTCGGTGGCCACAAGAACGCCGCGGGCGTCTCACTGCGCCCCGAGAATTTCGACGCCTTCGTCGAGCGTTTCGAGGAGGTCGTCAGCCGCACCATGCCCTCCGACGCCATGACACCCGACATCGAGGTCGACGCCGAAATCAGCTTCTCTGACATCACGCCTAAATTCCTGCGCATCCTCAAGCAGTTCTCCCCTTTCGGACCAGATAATAACATCCCCGTCTTCGTAACGCGCAATCTGGAGAGCAACCCTCTGCAACCTCCTCGCGTCGTCGGATCCAACCACTTGAAATTCTCCGCTCTCTCGTCCGACAGCCCCAACGCCTTCCCCGCCATCGGCTTCCAGCTCGGCTCTTACTACTCACGCGTCTGTCGGCAGGAGATGTTCGATATATGCTACCAGCTCGAGGAGAATTTCTACCGCGGAAAGACGGAGATTCAGCTGAATGTGAAGGATATGCGTTTCGAAAAGTAGGACTGGGATATACTCTTATTCTCTGCCTATGATCGCTTCTCTGCTATCTCTCAACGAGGCTTTTGCTTCTGTCGTCAAGGTAATCAACAGCTGGGTCTGGAGCCCCGCTCTTGTAGTCCTCTGTCTCGCTTCGGGTCTCTATTTCTCGTTGTGCACCCGTTTCGTGCAGGTGCGTCGCATCGGCGAGATGTCGCGGCTGCTCTTTGGCAGCGCCGCCAAGAACAACAAGAATGTTGGCATCTCTTCCTTTCAGGCCTTTGCCATGGCCCTCTCCGGTCGCGTCGGTACGGGCAACATCGTCGGCGTTGCCACCGCCATCGGCTTCGGCGGCCCTGGAGCCATCGTCTGGATGTGGCTCATCGCCTTCTTCGGTGCCGGCAGTGCTTTCGTCGAGGCCACTTTGGCGCAGATTTACAAGGAAAACCACAACGGGCAGTTCCGCGGAGGCCCCGCCTATTACATCGAGAAAGGACTGCGTAGCCCTCTCTTCGGCATGCTTTTCGCCGTGCTCGCGGCCGTGGCGTGTGGCATCTTCCTCCCTCCCGTGCAGTGTAACGGCATCGCGCTCTCCTGCTCTCGCTCTTTCGGCGTCGAGCCGTGGGTCGTCGGCATTGTCGTGGCTCTGCTCATCGGCCTTGTCGTCATAGGCGGTGTTAAGCGCATAGCCAATGTGGCTCAGATAGTTGCACCGCTTATGGCTCTGATTTATATCGTCCTCTCTTTCATCGTTCTGGCCGTCCATTGGCGCATCGTACCCGATGTCTTCTTGCAGATGCTCCGTGGTGCCGTGGGCATCAACGAGGTGGGCGGCGCATTGCTGGGCAGCACTATCGCATGGGGCGTCAAGCGTGGCATCTACAGCAACGAGGCAGGGCAGGGAACAGGCCCTATCGTCGCCGCCGCCGCAAAGGTTTCACATCCTGTAAAACAGGGGCTTGTGCAGGCCTTCTCGGTATATATTGACACTCTTCTCGTCTGCACGGCCACGGCAGTGATGATTCTCGCTTGCCAAACCTACAATATCATCGACACTGTCACTCATCTTGCCGACGGCTCAGCGCAGGTAAACTATCTCCTTCAGAATGAAGCGGCTCCCGACGGCGAACCCGGCGTATTCTATACCACTGAGGCCCTCGGCACAGTCATCGGTCGACGGGCGGGCGACATGATCATCTCCATCGCTCTCTTCTTCTTCGCTTTCACCACCATCATGGCTTATTACTATTATGCCGAAACCAATCTTGTTTACATCTTCAACCGCTGGCGCCGGCGTGTCTATCGTCAGCATCCCGAGCGTCTCGACGAGCTCGAACGTGCCGACATGCGCTTTGGCGACGACCGCGGCGAGAAGATTGTCATTTGGTTGCTCCGCATCGGCACCATTTCGGCCGTCTTCCTCGGTTCGACAGTTGGTAGCGGTGTTGTCTGGACTTTGGGCGACATCGGCGTGGGCGCTATGGCGTGGATCAATATTGTCGCCATACTCCTGCTATCGCCGTGCGCTCTTCGTGCGCTCAAGGACTACGAGGCTCAGCAACGCTCTGGCATCGAACCTCATTTTGACCCTAAAAAGCTTAATATCAACGGCTCCGACTACTGGTCGTCCCTCTAATTCGACAACTATCTCATCTTGGACAACTTATCTGCCATATCGCACCTGTCACAGCTCGATGGACTGCTGAATCTGGAAATGGAATATGAACGGCAGACCTATGGCAATGCGCTCTCTGTCGGCTATATCAGCGGTCGCCTCAACGAGGCCGACTGCAAATATCCGGTCTCCATCAATGGCTTCGGTTTTAATGCACTCAACCAATTGATTTTGACCATCTCCTATGAAATGACCGACGACGAGCTGGAAAACGATTTCGAACCTGGACACCCCGTCGCTTTCTTCTCTCTCGAACAGCAATCGTCGGAAGTCCGCGAGTTGCCCATCACCTGCTTTGTCGACTCCTATACGCCTGGCGTCATTCAAATTCAGTTGCCAAACAAGGCGGCGCTCAACACTATACAGGGCATTGCCTCACGCAACCTTCTGGGGGTCAGGGCGGCCATCGACGAGACCTCCTACCGTGTAATGCACGACGCTCTTCATGCCGTCATACACTCTGAGAACGAGAAGGTTGTACGTCTTCGCGAGACGTTGGCGGGCCCTATGCATCCACGCTTCCGACAGTTGCCACCGCTCTCTATTCCTTGGCTCAACGCCAGCCAGAACGAGGCTGTCCGTAAGGTCGTGGCGGCTCTTGATGTGGCTATCGTGCATGGCCCTCCGGGAACAGGCAAGACTACCACTCTGGTTGAGGCCATCTTCGAAACCTTGCAACGCGAGACGCAAGTGCTGGTGTGCGCTCCGAGCAATGCCGCTGTCGACTGGATTAGCGAACAGCTCTCCAAACGCGGCCTTAATGTCCTTCGTATCGGCAATCCTCTGAAAATGAGCGATGAAATGCTGGCTTGCAGTTACGAGCGACGCTATGCCGACCATCCCGACTACCCCGAGTTGTGGAACATCCGTCGCACTCTGCGCGAGACGCCTACGGCAAAGGCCTCGCACGAGCGCCTGAACCAGCTACGGCGACTCCGCAAACGGCAGATGGAACTGGAAATTAAAATCAATTCTGACCTCTTCGAACAGGCCAGCGTCGTCAGCTGCACTCTGATTGGCAGCGCCTACCACATCATGGAACACCGCCATTTCGGAACTCTCTTCATCGACGAGGCCGCTCAGGCTCTCGAACCTGCTTGTTGGGCGGCAATCCTCAAGGCCGACAGGGTGGTGCTCGGCGGCGACCACCAGCAGCTGCCGCCAACAGTGAAGTGCGTCGACGTGGCGCGAAAGGGCCTCTCGCGCACTTTGATGCAGAACATTGTGAACTCCAAGCCGGAATGCGTCACTCTGCTCGACACTCAGTACCGCATGCACCGCGACATTATGGAGTTCCCCTCGCAATGGTTCTACCATGGCAACCTCAAGGCGGCACCCGAAGTGGCCGACAGGCTGGTGCATCTGATGGATACGCCTCTCACGTGGATTGATACGGCACATTGCGGCTTCGACGAACGCCAGAACCGCTCGTTGAGCCGCCTCAACGCCGACGAGGCGAAACTTGTCGTGCACACCTTGCGCGACTACATCGAGATGATTGGCCTCGAACGCATTGTCGCCGACCGCATTGACTTTGGTGTCATCTCTCCTTACCGCGGACAGGTACGGCTGATTCGACGTCTGCTCAAGATGCAGCTCTTCTACAGACGCCTGCGCGGACAGATGAGCGTCCACACTGTTGACGGCTTTCAAGGACAGGAACGCGATGTCGTGGTTATCAGTATGGTACGCGACAACGACGAGGGACAGATCGGCTTCCTCGGCGACCTGCGGCGTATGAATGTGGCCATCACACGTGCTCGAATGAAACTCATCATCATCGGCAACAGCGAGACCCTCTCCAAAAACCGCTTCTACAAGGCTCTCTACGAGCATTTCAGCCATCACGGCGAGGTCGTCGATGCTGTCGTATAAGGCTTTGTGCACTCCTTTTTTTCGGTTGCCTCCTATACTGTGTGTGCTCTAAAAAAAAAGAGCGTCCAGCTGGACGCTCTCCCGTATGAAAGATTTGATAATGAGTTCCTAACTTATTTTTTTACAATCTTGTGACTGTTGTGCCCAACGCGCAGTATGTAGACTCCTGCTTTGAGGCTGGCTGTCGTGATCTGGAAGTTTGGTGTGGTTATGTCCCAGTTGCCAATTTTGCGTCCGGTGGCGTCATACAGCACCGCTGTTTTGCCAGTGGCACCGCTGATGTTCAGCATGTTGGTCGCAGGATTAGGATATATGCTCTCGGCTGTTTGACTGATGCCCACCACCGACGCTGTTGCATGGCTCAACACGGCGACGCCTGTCAGGTCGAAGCCACCGCTGCCCCAGCTGGTGTCTTTCGTCGGGTACGGGTCATTGACTATATGACCGAAAGCATCGTACGTCGCATACTCGGGGTCTATCGTGCCGACGACATCGACAAGGCGCACATGCGTGATGTTGTTGATGTCTATTCCGCTGCTGTCGCGCAGCTCCTCAAGGTCAAATGGTGTGCCATAGCCTATGCGGAACTTTCCGGCAAGGTTGTTCAGCATCGTCGGGTCGAGGCTTGCGTTCGACCCGATTTGCGTGGCGGTCTGTGTGAGCGACGTGGCGGGAAACCTCACGTAGCGCTCTCCGTCCGAACTCACCTCGACGAATGCCAGCTCGAGGAAGTTGTCGCTGAACGAGTTCTCGTATACCGCGAAGTCCGGCCCGTTGCCGTTGCGTATCGGCTCGGCGAAGGTCAGTATCGCCATGCCACCGTCGCCAAGGCTCACCGCCTCGGTCGTGATGGTGCCGGCAGGGCCTATGCCGTATTCCTCTTCACCGAAGTGCACTCGCGGACCCTCAGGGTCGACGATGTCAACAGGCCCACGCACTATCGTGCAACCTGTCGCCCAGCCCACAACGATACTGCTGTCGTAGTAGACGGCGTTGCAACCGGGAGTCCCGACGGCTCCGCAGAACTGCCCTTGCCCGTTGGCAACGGCTGCGATGCCAACGAGCATGGTCAGTACTATTATTGCTATTCTGCTTTTTTTCATCTTCTTAGTGTTTGTGGCTGTCTCTTAGTGGCGCACGATGACCTTCACGCTCATGTTGCCCACGCGGAGCATGTAGATGCCGTTGGCAACTGTGCTGACGTCGATTCTGCTGTTGTTGCCGACGGTGTATGTCGCTACAACGCTGCCACGCATGTCGTAAAGCACAGCGACGCTGTTCTCATTGATGCCTCTGAGTGTCATTTCACTGACTGTGGGGTTGGGGAACACGCTGATAGCCACGGCATCTGCTCCGGCTATGCCTACATGCGGTGCGCTGACTGGATGGATCTCCATCTGGTAGGCGTAGCTGTAGCTCCAGTAGTTGTAGTCTGCCCAATAGGTGCTGTCGTACACAATGCCGGCTGCCGGCTCGGCCCATTTCTCAAGGTCGCCGTCGGCAAGTGGCTGGACCATACCGGCATCCATGACGCCGTTGTTCTTGCTCTCCCAGTAGCTGTAGGCCTGCTTGCGCAGCGTGTCGTCAGGGGCAACGACGAAGACTATGTCGTCAAGTCCGTAGCTGCCCATCTCTATGCTGAAGCGTGGGTCGGCTGTAGCTATGTCGTTCATCATGTCGCTCACGCTCTTGCTGCCATTGAAGCGGTAGCCCCACGCCAGCGCGGTGTCGGCCCAGTTCACGGCAAGGATGGCTTTCTTGCTGCCTTCGCCAACCCAGTACAGTATTTCGCTGGCGTCGATTGTGGCCTCCTCGGGAACGGGTACATTTACAGGACTGATAGCTTTAGTGTATGTGTAGGATATGCTCCACCACTCCCATTCGGCGATGTACATGATGTCGCTGACGGTACCGGCTGCCGGCTCGGCCCATTTCTCAAGGTCGCCATCGGCAAGTGCCTGTCCCATGCCGGCATCTATGATGCCGTTGTTTTTGCCCTCCCAGTAGCTGTAGGCCTGCTTGCGCAGCGTGTCGCCGGGGGCGGCGACGAAAACGATGTCGTCAAGTCCGTAGCTGCCCATCTCGAAGCTGAATCGCGGGTCGGCGGCGGCGATGGCGCTCATCATGTCGCTCACGCTCTTGCTGCCCTCGAAGCGGTAGCCCCACGCCAGCGCGGTGTCGGCCCAGTTCACGGCAAGGATAGCCTTTTTGCTGCCCTCGCCAACCCAGTAACGTATCTGACTGACGTCGATGCTCGACTCCTCGGCGACGGTGGCGTTGGGGTCTTTGGCTATGAAGATGTAGTCGGCCACCTCGCTTTCGTAGGTATCGGGATCCATAGGCATCCAGTCGATGAAGTCGCCGTTCGCCACATAGTCTCCCATCACGCCGTTCGACTGCTTGGAAGTGTCGCGGTAGTCTTTCCAGTTGTACCACCACCACGCCATGCCGTTATCTTCCACTCCCTCAACATCTAAGCCCATGTTACTGTCCGTATATCTGATGTTGTTGATGTAGCTGTGCGATGAGTTCCATGTGACCGTCAAGCGCGAGTCATAGGCTGCTATCGTGTCCATGATGTCGCGTACAAGGACGTTGCCGCCGTTCCACTGCACACCCCATGCTATGGCCAGATTGCCGGCAACGGCATCGTTCCAGGTTATGGAGACCACGGCGCGGTTGCTGCCCGTACCAGTCCAATATAGTATGTTGCTCTGCGGAACTGTGGGGTTCGACGCCCCCTGGGCCATGGCTCCTATCGTGAGCATAAGCCCGAAAGTAAGTGTTAATAATTTTTTTATCATCTTGATACTGTTTTGATTGTTAATTATTCTTTTCACAGTATCGGCATGACAATTCGAGGCGGGGGAATAACTAAAAACGGATGCAGATTGCTTTTCGCCACATCTGTTTTCGGACACTTTTTCCTCGAAAGCGGGCCGATATTTTCAGATTTGGCAGGTCTTCTGACTCGTTTCTTGCTCCTCTGCCTTCCCACAAACCTATGGCGATTTGCAGTGGCTAACATGTTGATTCGCAATTGCTGAAACTCACAGCAGCGGGACTGTTCAGGAGTTGCACCTGATTCCCTTTTCACGCCTTTTCGGGCGACCAAATCGGTTGCAAAAATACAACTATTTTATGAAATGCAATCTTTTCTTCAAAAAAGATTTTCCTAATACCTCGCAGTGGAATAAATTTACTCCTCTCCGCTTTAAATAACCATACAGAATTGGTTTACATTGCTTCTATAATTTAATTGTATGCTTCAAGCAACAATTAAACAATCTCTACTACTCGTGCATCCTGTCTCCGCCCCACACAGCGTCCATCGAGGCGATGCACTCCTGACGCGTGATGTCGTCTTTGCGCTCTAAATGCCGCTGATAGAATATGCAACGCGAAAGCCCTATCCGGTTGATTATCACATCGCCGGCAAAGCTCTCGCACGTTGGCGCTCCGCACAGGCCGCAGTCTATCTGCGGCAGCCGCGCCTTCAACTTGTTGATACGCTCCATTTTCTCAAACGCCTTGCTGCGGTCGCTGTCCAGAACGAACATTGATCGTGGTTGTGGCGGTTCTACTTGGCTGTTTTCCAGTAGGTAGTCTTTCATTTTGTCCATCTCGCGCTCGCGGGGCACCTCGCCGTTGCGTTCGCGTTCGGCGGCCTTGCGGGCACGGGCGTACATGCGCGCTCCACAGAGGAAGCGGTTCTCATAGCTGAGCAATGCACCGGCGCAGCTCTGGTCACAGGCGCGGAGCTCGAGGAACTCCACATCCTCCACCTCGTCGTTCTCCAGCTTGTCGAGGAAATCCATCACATTCTGGATGCCGTCGATGGAGTAGCTCTGCTTGGCCATGCAGATGCGCCGCTCGCCGTTGGTCAGCGTGCTCAGTATGGCGTCCGACGAGAGGTTGATGGTGCGGCTCTGCTTGGGTACGTAGTTTTTGCCTTGCTCCTTGATTTTGCGGTAGGTACGGTTGAAGAGCGAGTCCATATTGATGACACCGTCTATTATTGAACGCTTCTCACCGACGGGCGCCTTGACGGCGGCAATCTTCGCGGCACAGGGCGTCACGTAGAAGAGGCCTATCTCCTCGCGTGGTATGCCACGGTTCTGAAGCTCTTGCAGACAGTACATGGCCGAAAGATCCAGCGGCGCTTTGATGGGCAGTATGTTCTCTACCAGCGACGGGTATTTGATTTGTATAAGGCGCACTATGGCGGGGCAGAAACTCGAAATCAACGGCCGCACGTCGTCGTTCTCTCGTGCGTACCGCTCTTTCGCCTCGGCAAACAGATTGGCGGCCGACTCTACCTCGAACACATGGCGGAAACCTAAGTCCTCCAGCGCCGAATATATTCGCGACACGCGTATCTCCTCAGGAAACTGACCTAAGAAGACGGCAGGAATCAGCACCACGGAATGCGGAAACTCATGCACCATCTCGAAATCGTCCTGATTGATGTATATGGCTTCTGCTGGGCATACCTCATGGCATTTGCCGCAGTCTATGCAACGGTGCTCCTGTATGTATGCCGTCCCCGCCGTGATGCGTATTGCCTCGGTGGGGCAGGCCTTCATACACCTCATGCAGCCTATGCATTTCTTGTCGTCTATTTTCAGCGCGTGTACGAACATACTGCTTTTTTATTTGTTGTTATTCTTTTAGTTTCCTTGATTCCGTGTGGTTGGTGACTCAGAAGTTCACTTCCATCTCCACGGTCGTGCCTACCCCCACCTCGCTTGTCACATTCAGTTTGTCGACATTCTTCTGCATGTTCGGCAGGCCCATGCCGGCACCGAAGCCCATGTCGCGCACCTCAGGCCGTGCCGTAGAGTAGCCTTCCTGCATCGCCAGCGCTATGTCGGGTATTCCGGGACCTTTGTCGGCCACTACCATCTTGATTTTGTCCGAGTCTATGTCTACCAGTACTTTACCTCCGTAGGCATGTGCTATGGCATTGACCTCGGCTTCGTATAGCGCCACTACCACGCGCTTCACTATCGCGGGCTCCACGTTGAGCTGTTTCAGCGTCTTCTTCACCGAGCTCGACGCCTTGCCGGCATTCACGAAATCGCCTTCTATTACTGTGTATTCCTGATGCATTTTATTGTTATATTTCCGTTAGTATTCTGTTTTTTTCTGTTCTTGCCTGACGGCTTAATACAGGGGCTTGAGGCCTGCCTCATACAGCATTCCACACACTCTGAACATGGAATATGAGCAACTCATTATCACCATGTCGTCGTCGGCAGCCAGCTCTATCATGTCGTCGGTCACCTTCTTGTTTCTCACCACTATTATCACGTCAAGCGAGGCCATGTCGCATGTCCTGATTGTCTGAACGTTGCACAGACCGGTGATGAGCATCGGCGTCTCTTTCAGCGTAAGCACATCGCTCATAAGGTCGGATGCGAAGGCACTCTCTACCTCTTCGTCGAGGCGTTCTTCGCCAACACAGATGGTCGCGTTAAGCAGTTCTGCTATCTCTCGTATTTTCATGATATCTTGATTGATGTTGATTTGTTGTTATCTATTTCTGTTCTATTATTAATGGCTTTTGATGGCTGAAAATATAAGGTTTGACAGATGTCGCGACCTCATATTCCTCTTTTTTTGTTCGTCAAAACAAAGTGCAAATTTACACTTTTTTTGTCAATCTCCATAATATTTTGCCACTTTTTTTCGTTTTATGCTTTGTGATGAATGTTATAAGTGATTGTTATATAATTAACTAAATATTTCTTTTCTTTTGTTGCTCTCTATGGATTTGCTGTCTGAAAAAATGTGCCTCCGTAAAGGCGATCTGGTCTCACTTGTGGCTACTGCACGCAAAATCTCTTTCGAGGAAATCGAGACGGCTGTCAAATTGTTGGAGTCGTGGGGGTTGAATGTCCTTGTGGATTCTCGCCTCTTCGCTGTCGACAATCAGTTCGCCGGCAACGACCAGCACCGTGCAGCGCTTCTTCAGGAGATGATCGACAACGACGCTGTCCGCGCCATCTTCTGTGTCAGAGGAGGTTACGGCACTGTGCGTATGGTCGACAAGGTGGATTTCTCACCCCTGCGCCGTTCTCCGAAGTGGATTGTGGGCTACAGCGATGTCACGGTGCTTCACAGCCACCTCAACCGCCACTGTGGCATCCCCTCTCTACATGCCATCATGCCGGTCAATATCACCCCCGACGTGCCAGCCGATGCGCCAGCTCTCTCCTCGCTGCACGAATTGCTTTTCCGTGGCAGTATGTCTCTTGCTGTCGATAGGTGCGGCGGCCTCTTGCCTCCCGATAGGGTGGGGAAGTGCTATGCTCCGGTCGTCGGTGGCAACCTCTCGGTACTCTACAGCCTGTTGGCCTCTGATTCTGATGTAGATACTGATGGTAAAATCCTGCTCATCGAAGACCTCGACGAGTATCTTTATCACATCGACAGGATGATGATGGCGCTGAAACGTGCTGGCAAGTTGGACCGCCTCGCCGGTCTCATTGTCGGACGCTTCTCCGACATGCACGACAACGCCATCCCCTTCGGTAGCGACGCTTATCATATTGTATATGACGCTGTAAGCGAGTATGACTATCCTGTTTGCTTCAACGCGCCTTTCGGTCACATCGGGCAGGACAACGTCGCCCTCCCTCTCGGTCTCCCCCTCTATCTCAGTGTCTCTGAACATGGATTTAGGATATCGCTCTGATGAACCCCAAATTCTCTTTTTTCAGCTTTTTTGTTTGAAAAATATTTTCTTGCAACATCTTATTTTCTAACGTTTTATAATCTAATGTACGCGGATTGTGTTTTTTTGTGTACATTTGCAGATTATTATCAACGTCCGCACTCGTATGCTACTCATCCATGTTCCGCGTTTGACTAACAGGCTGGGATATACGCTGAATGTCATATTCCGACACATCTTGAAGACCGATTTTGAGATAACGGTCAATCTTGACATTTTTACTCAGCATCAAGGCCCTAAGCTCTGTTATGGCACACAGCAGATAGGCGATGCTCTCTTCATCCGCTCCTCTGAGCTTCTCTTCCAGACCAATGTCGAGGATCAGAACCCAAAAGCTTTCGTCTATAACGATGTGGCGGCTCTTTTCCCGGTATATAATGCGGCCAGCGCGCTGCCCTTCGATATCTTCGCCGCCACCTTCTACTGCCTCTCGCGCTACGAGGAGTACCTCCCTCATTTCAGCGACAAACATGGACGCTTCCCCGCCACCGAGAGCATCGCCTTCAAGGAGGGTTTCCTGCTCATTCCTGTCGTCGACCGATGGGCGTTGATTATTGCCGACATCATCTCTCAGCGCTATCCCGAATTCTCCGTCCCCACTCGCTATTTCAGCCTGGAGGACACCTTCGACATCGATGCTGCCTACTGCTACAAAAACAAAGGCATCTCAAGAACTGTCGTCGGCGTGGCGCGCGACATGATGGATAACGACAGGTGGAACTTGCTCAGGCATCGCTTCCGCGTCATCATGCACAAGGAAGCTGACCCTTTCGACTGCTTTGATTATGTAATCGGCGTTCACGACCGTTACTCGGGAATGAAACTCAAGTTCTTCCCCCTCATGGCCGACTATAATGTCTACGACAAGCCTATCTCCTATCAGAACAGGGAGTTCCGCGACCTTCTGCAACATCTCTGCGATTATGCCAAGATGGGGCTGCACGCTTCCTACGCCTCGGCGTCCGACAACCGTCTGATTGGCATCGAGAAGGAACGCCTCGCTACCGTTTTGCACCGCAAAACGGTTCGCAACCGTTTCCATTTCCTCCTCCTTACTCTGCCAGAGTCTTATAACGCTCTGCTGGAGAATGAGATATATCACGACTATACTATGGGCTATGCCGACGAGCCGGGCTTTCGTGCAGGCACCTGCACCCCATTCCCGTTTTTCGACCTTGAGAGCGACTGTGAGACGCAACTCACCGTTCATCCTTTCGCCGCCATGGACTCAACTCTCTACTATTATAAAAAAATGTCCGCCGACGAGGCCGAAAACATATACCGCAGCCTTGTCGACGAGGTGAAGAGGGTAGGGGGCACTATATCGCTCCTGTGGCACAATCAGACGCTTTCCGAACAGTTCGGCTGGGAGGGATGGCGCAGAATGTACGAAAATGTTATCGACTATTGCGACAAGGCAAGGAAGTCGTAATCTGTTTAAATAATTGATTCTTATGAATTACAAATCTAAACTTCATGATATCAATGCGTTCGTTTTCGACTTCGACGGCGTCATGACCGACGGCAGCGTCTGGATGTACGCCGACAAGGAGACTGTCCGCTGTGGCAACATCAAGGACGGCTACGCCATTCAGTACGCCGTGAAGAAAGGATATGTCATCGCTCTCATATCAGGCGCCACCTCCTTGAGTATCAACAATCGCATGGAATCGCTCGGCGTCAAGCAGATTTATACGGGCTGCGCCAACAAGATGCAGACCTATCGTTTGTTCCTCGAAAAGAATGGCCTCTCCGAAAACGAGGTCGTCTGCATGGGCGACGACATCCCCGACTACGAGATTATGAGCCATTGCGGTGTCGCCGCTTGCCCAGCCGACGCCGCGGTCGAAATCAAGGAAATCTCCGACTATATCTCTTTATATGCTGGCGGTCACGGCTGTGTCCGCGACATTATCGAGCAGACTCTTCGCCTGCAAGGAAAGTGGTTCCACGCCGATGCTGTTAATTGGTAGCCGATGACGTTTGCCCGACTGTTCATATTGTCTCTCTTTGTGTGCGCCTCTCTCGCCACGCCCCTCTTCGCTCAGGGCGCCACGGATGAGTTCGACTCTTCCGAACTCACTATGCTCGGCACCTACTACAGCGACAAGTTCGTCGGCCGCAAGACAAGCAGTGGCGAGGTCTTCTCGCAGGACAAGTACACCGCCGCCCATCACTCCTTCAAGTTCGGCACCCTCCTCCTTGTCACCAATCCCAAGAATGGCAGCCAGGTGATCGTCCGTGTCAACGACCGTTGCCCGCGCACCAACGTCATCGACATGTCGCACAAGGCCGCCAAGCAAATAGGCGTCAGCTCTCGCTCTGTCAATGTCTGCATCCTTCCGCAGCAGTACTACCGCCTCTGGGAGATTCAAGAGGATATTCTCGATGTCCTCGCCGAGGGCCGTTTACTCTCCTATGCCAAAGAGTATCTCGCTGATGTTGAGAAAAAAGCCAAACAATACGCATCCTCGTCAGAGGAGGCTCTCAAGCTCTACGACATCGTCCTCTTCTCAGCCCCCAGTCGCGAGGCGGCAAAAAAACGTATCGCACGCATCCCGACACTCTATCGCGACAAGGCTAATGCCGTCAAACACGACAAAGGCACCAATGTCGATATTGTCCTCGAAGTGGCTCTTCCGTGGCGCGATGCCGACGACTTGCGCTACAATCTCATGGGCCTTTTCCCCGACGCAAAACTTATCGTCTCAAAGTGATTTTCGTTTCTTGTTGATTTTCAATGGAAATATCAAGAATTTAAGATTTTTTTTTCAAAAAATATTTTGAAGTAGATATTTATTCCTATCTTTGCATGTCCGAATTTGCATTGTTTTGTATCCGCAAAACAACTCATTTTCGTTATATTACCATTGAAAATAAACGTGTTATATTATATTAACTGCTTTAGTGACATGAAAATCAGAGTCAAGAAAAACATATCAATTTTCCTTTTGATATTGGGATTTTCATGTGTTGGCTATGCTCAGCAGGAGGTGCAATTCTCTCAATACATGTTCAACCGCCTCGCCATCAATCCGGCTTATGCCGGAAGCTCTGGCTCCATGTGCGCTTCGCTCATGTATCGTGGTCAGTGGTTGGGCCTCCGTTTGGATTCCCCAACACCCGGCGGCGACGCTGGAAAGAAGCCTACTAACTATCTCTTCTCGTTCGACTCCCCTGTGAAAATTCTTCATGGCGGCCTCGGCCTCACCCTCTATGCCGACCAGATTGGCTACAACTCAACCATCGCTGGTTCTTTCGACTACGCCTTCCGCATCTATTGGGGACCGGGCAACCTCTCAGCCGGCATCGAGGGTAACTTCTACAATATTACTCGAAAGGCAGGGCTCTTTGGACCTGACGACCTCCCGGGCAATACCAACGAGATACCTACATCTTCTACCGACCCCGCTCTCAACAATGAGGAAATATCTGACTTCTTGATAGATGCATCGCTGGGTGTCTACTATCAGGTCCCGGGGTCTTACTACTTCGGCTTCTCTGTCAAGAACATGCTTGGCACTCATAGCGACGTCCTCAACTTCGAGACCAGCAGGGTCATCTATTTCCTCGGCGGCTATGAGTTCGTCATACCCTCCAACCCCTCTTTCCGTCTCAAACCCTCGTTGCTCGCCAGAACGGCAAACTTCTCCGTCTTTCAGTTCGATGCCTCCTGCTTGTTGGAATACCAGAACTTGATATGGGGCGGTGTCAACTACCGTTTCCAGGACGCTGTCTCTTTCCTCGCCGGCTTCAACTGGAGCAAGATGAAGATTGGCATCGCTTACGACTTGACAACGAGCAAACTCGGTGTGTATAAGTCCGGTTTCAGCTTCGGCTCCATCGAGGCTTACCTCCGCTACTGCTTCCGCATCGTCGTGCCTCCTAAGCTGCCTTCTGTCTATCAAAATACACGATACCTTTTGTAACATTTTTATCCCTATCGAAACTTTTGAACCCTTTTTCCGTATAAGGTCATTAAAACATATTGTGCATCTTTGTGACACATACTTTATTTGAAAAAACAAAATCTATTAATAATATGAAAAAGTTCTTTTTCTTGATCGCCGGAACCTTTTTGCTGTGGAGCTGTGGCTCCGCCGACAAAGGTGAATTGGTAGGTGTGCAGAACCGTCCTGTTTTCGAAGACATCGACCTTAAAGGCATGGTCTTTATCAATCAGGGCAATTTCAGTATGGGCGCCGGTACTCAGAATGCCACTTATGGCGTTCCTCCTCAGCCACGCACCATGCAGGTCGGCTCCTACTTCATGGATGAGACCGAACTCACCAACAACGAATACCGCCAGTTTGTCAACTGGGTCATCGACTCTGTCGCTCGCCGCATGCTCGGCGAGGCTGGCATCGACGGCTACCTCATCGAAGAGGATGAGTATGGCGAACCTCTCGAACCGGCTATTCTCAACAAGAAAGAAAAAATACGCTGGGACGAGCAAGAGACTCGCGAGGCTCTCGAAGACCTCTATCTCCCAGAGAAGGATCGTTTCTATCGCCGTCGTTCCATCGACCCGGCCAAACTGAACTACGAGTACTACTGGATCGACTATGCCGAGGCCGCAAAGAAGGAAAGCGCTACCGCCGTCAAGGACGAATACAAGGGTACCATGTTCGCTCCCCGTCCGAAGGGCCTCAACAACCGCTCCTCCCTCATCAAGCGCGAGGTCGTCAATGTCTATCCCGACACCCTCTGCTGGGTTCATGACTATACTTATAGTATGAACGAGGACTTCACTCGCCAGTACTTCACCTCTCCGGCATACGACAACTATCCTGTCGTCGGCATCAGCTGGGTGCAGGCCAAGGCATTCTGCGTCTGGCGCTCCAACTTCCTGAACCGCTATCTCGAATCTATCGACTATACTCAGATGAACGACTTCCGTCTGCCCACTGAAGCTGAATGGGAATTCGCAGCCCGTGGCGGTATCGCCGGTGAGAGCTACCCCTGGGGTGGCCCCTATGTCCGCAACCCCAACGGCTGCTTCCTCGCCAACTACGAGCCTCTTAAAGGCGCTTACGACGACGACGGTGGCGTGAAAACACTTATGGTCGGCCACTATGCTCCCAACGACTATGGCCTGTACGACATGTCCGGCAACGTCTCCGAGTGGTGCCTCGATGCCTACAACAACTCAACCTATCAGGTCGCCAACGCTCTGTCGCCCTACTACAACTACAACGCTAAGGACGACGCTTCGCCTGCCATGAAACGCAAGGTCATACGCGGAGGCTCCTGGAAAGACCAGAAATACTTCATTCAGGTCCAGACCCGCTCGTTCGAATATCAGGACACCGCCAAGTCTTATATCGGTTTCCGTTGCGTACAGCCCTATCTGGGCCGTGTCAAGGGTGACAACCTGAAGTCGGCTTCCAACGTCGCAAAATAATAAAATAGAATACATCAAAAAATAAGTAAACAACAATAAAAACTTCTAGTTATGAGTAAAATTGACAACCTTGTTCGTAGTAAAGGTTACAAGAACTTCATGAGCAAACTGTATGGATGGGGCGCTTCCGCCGTTATTATTGGCGCTCTGTTCAAAATCAACCACTGGCCGGGTGCCGTTCCTATGCTTATCTTGGGTATGGGTACTGAGGCTGTCATCTTCTTCCTCTCTGCTTTCGAACCTCTCCATATCGAGTGGGACTGGAGCCTTGTCTACCCTGAACTGGCAGGCATGAAGGGCGAAGACCACGGCGACGAGAAGCACAATATCGCCGGCGGCTCTTCTGTAACTGAAGAACTTGACCGTTTGCTCGCCGATGCTAAGATAGGCCCCGAACTGGTTGAACGTCTCGGCAAAGGCATGGAAAACCTCGCCAACTCTGCCAACTCGCTCAACAGTATGACTACCGCCGTAGCCGCTACCGACAAGTTTGTTACTAATATGGATGTCGCCGCCGAGGCCGCCAACGACCTCTCGGCAGCATACAAACGTACCGCTGATTCTATCAACCACGACTTTGAACTCTCTTCCTCCTACTCCGAGAGCCTCAAGGGCGCCACTCAGGCCGTCACCAACCTCTCCAACATCTATCAGGAGACCGCTCAGACCCTCCGCGCTGGCGACACCTCCTATGTCGACGAACTCAAGAAAATGGCCTCCTCGCTCTCTTCCATCAACGCCATGTACGAACTGCAGATGCAGAACTCTACATCTCAGCTCCAGGCCACTCAGGAAGTCCAGGAACGTATGCAGAATATGGTCGCCAATTTCGCCGAGTCGGCAGAAGGAGTGCTCAAGTACAAGGAACAGGTCGATGCCCTCACCAAGAAGGTCGCCGAGCTCAACAATGTCTACGGCAACATGCTCGCCGCTATGCAGACTCGCATCTGATGAACTGGAGGCTCTCGCCACCACTTCTTACCTGCGGGCTTAGGTCTGCTCTAACCAAAAATTCAATAATGTCAGAATTTAATAAAAGATAGAATATGGGTGCTACTAATTGCCCGGAAACCCCGAGGCAAAAAATGATTGCAATGATGTACCTCGTGTACACCGCCCTGCTGGCACTGAACGTCTCTGTCGAGATTCTCAACGGCTTTGTCACGGTGGGCGATGCTATGAACGAGTCCAATAAAAATATAGAAACTCAACTCAACGAAGCTTACGACCTCTTCTCTCAGGCTATGGCCGCCGACTCCGTCAAGGCTGTCAAATACTATGAGGCTGCCATGACTGTCAAGAGCTACACTGATTCTGTCAAGAACATCATCGACGAAGGACGCTACGGTTTCCTCTGCTACCTCCAGAGCGACGCTCAGGTGGTACGACACGTCGACGGCAAGTCTATCAAAAGGACTATCCCTCTCCGCAATGGCGACACTCCTCTGCTCGACAGCGCTCGAGTGGCCCTCGACCTCGGTGGCCTTGACATCATCGGCAAGAAAGATAATACCGACATGGGTACGCGCTTCTTCTATGGCAACAGTGACAACCCTGACGGCAAGGCCATCGACATCAAGAACGCCATTATCGCCTACAAGGAAAAAATCTCCAATATCTTCCGCGATACCAACATCACTACCGACACCATCGAAGTCAATTTTGGCATGAATGTCGAGGGTGAGTTCTGGAGCTCTCATGCCGGCCGTATGGTCAGCTGGGAGGAGTACAACTTCGACGGAGCCATCGCAGTGGCTGACATCGTCTGCCTCTCGCGTATGAAGTCGGAACTGATGAACGCCGAATACGACGCCATCAAGAAGCTTTTCGGCATGATCGGCAAGGAGGACTTCAAGTTTGACCAGATCGCGGCTATATGCCGTCCCACATCAAGCTATGTCATTCAGGGCGGCAAGTACGAGATGAAGGTCAACGTCGGTGCCTACGACTCCAAGCGTGAGTTCCGTGCCGTCATCAACGGACAGGAATACAGAAGTGGAGCTGACGGCTCCATTACCTACACCGCTGGCGCCACCACTCCCGGCGAACGTAAAGTCCACGGTACTGTCTACATGATGAAGGACGGTGTCGAGGAAGAATACCCCTTCGACGAGAGCTACTTCGTCGCTGCTCCTGTCGCTGTGACAGAACTTGTCAAGATGAATGTCGTCTACGCTGGTATCGACAACCCCGTCTCTATCGGTGTCCCCGGCGTGGCTTCCAAGGATGTCATTCCCTCCATCTCCACTGGCAATGCCACTATTGTTAAGGATGCTGGCGATGGCAACTATATCATCAAGCCTACCAAGATCGGCAAGATGACCTTGAACGTGACTGCTAAGATTGACGGTCAGACCAAGAATATGGGCTCGAAGGAAATACGTATCAAACGTATCCCCAAACCGTCGCTGCGCATCGGCAACTTCAAGAGTGGCGATCAGGTTTCGAAGGCTGAAATCAAGGCTAACCCTGTGTTGCGTGTCTCTATGGAGGATTTCGACTTCCAGATTCCTGCCCTCAAGATCAACTCTTTCGTGTTTAACGTTCAGAACTCCGGTGGCCTTGACCTTAATGGCAACAGCAACCGTCTGACTCCCGATATGCTTAGCCGTATCGACAACGCCAAGCGTGGACAGAAGATTTACATCACCGACGTCACCGTTAAGACCCCCGACGGTCAGACCCACTCGCTTGACTGCACTCTGAGATTGAAATAAACTATTTAATTCGAAATACAATGAAGAAATTATTGTTTTGCTTAGGACTCTCTCTCTTTATGGCCACCGGCTTCGTCGCCAACGCCCAGAGCATTATCGATGCCGACGAGGAGCATAATTTCAACGATTTCTATAAGAAAGACCAAGTGAAGGGTCGCGAGGCTATGCCTTACGCTTACCTCCGCGAGTCGGACGTCGTCTGGGAACATGCTGTGTGGAGAACTATCGATTTCCGTGAGAAGTTCAACCAGTTCTTCTATTTCCCCATCGATCCTACTAAGAACACGCAGGGTCGTGTGAGCCTCACTACGGCTATCATGGATGCCTTCAAGAACGGTGACATAGAGGTCTATAAAGAGGATGACCTTACCACTCCTTACACCTACGAGGAGATGATAAGCACCATCAATCGTAGCTACTCTTTCCATATTGCCGAGTACGACGACTGGGGTGAGGAAACCGAAGGCCGCGACACAATCATCACCGAGGAGTTCAAGCCCGAGGAGGTCTATTCCGCCCGTATCAAGGAGTACTGGTACATCGACAAGCAGGACACGCGTCAGAAAGTACGCATCACCGGCCTTACACTCGTCTACAACTACTGCAAGGACCGTGATGGCGAGCGCGTCTGCGACAATGTGGAGATGTTCTGGGTGCCTATGGACGATATGCGCGTCCGCAACACTCTTGTCAAGGTGTTGGCCTACGACGAGCGCAACTCGCATGCCGAGCGTTCATACGATGATATCTTCATCGACCGCTATTTCGACAGTTTCTGCTATCGCGAGAGCAATGTCATGAACCGCCCCATTCAGGCTTACCTCACTGGCACCGACGCCATCCTTGAGTCACAGGCCATCGAGGCTGAGATTTGGGACATTGAATCCGATATGTGGGAATACTAACCCTTAATGCTAAAAGCTGTCGTCTCTCTAACTACTGGCTTGCAGCAATTGTAAAACTGTAATAATCAAAGACTGGAGAGTTAAGAATTGTTGCTTTTCTTAACTCTCCTTTTTTTATTGTGAAAAAGGTATTTATCTCTCTGCTCCTGTTTTGTTTCTCCGCGACTTTGCTCAATGCGCAGACTGTCGAGGAGGGTGATGGCTATCGCCATTTCTATGAGCGGCATACTGCTCAGGAACGCGAACCTTTCGAGATGCCATTCCTCCGCGAGAGCGATGTGGTGTGGGAACAAATCGTATGGCGTACCATCGACTTGAGAGAGAAATTCAACCATTTCTTCTATTTCCCCATCGAGCACGCCGGCGTTGAGGGACGTCGCAATTTCGCCTACGTCATCTGGGACGCTGTCGTCGACGGCTCTATTCCCATCTATTCTGACGACGAGATGCTTATACCTATCGACAACGAGCGCTTCGTCAACCAGTTCACAAAGCCTGATACTATCATCCTTGAGATTGTCGACGACGACGAGAATTATGAGTACAAGACTGTTCTGGTGCCTAAGGAGTTCAATTCTGAGGAGATGTTGCAGATACGCCTGAAAGAGGCGTGGTATATCGACAAGCAGGTGACGGAGCAGGGTGTCCGCATTCTGGGTCTCTGTCTCACCAAGGAACTCTATAAGGATCATGATGGCGACTTGGATTATATTGGCACCGCCGAGATGTTCTGGATACCAATGCTTTCACCCATGGTGCGGCGCCTCCTTGTCCGCAACGAGGCTACGTGGCAACAGAACATCGCCGACCAGCCTTCGTGGGAGTACATATTGATTAACAGGATGTTCAACAGCTATGTGACGCGCATCTCGAACGTCTACAACCGCTCGGTGCTCGACTACCTCACGGGTCCTGAGGCCATCTGGGAGTCAGAGCGCATCGAGTCCTTCCTTCTCGACATCAGTCAGGACATGTGGGAATATTAGCGGTGGCACATCTCATATCTTTTTCACCAATTCTTTTCATTGAAATCTACACACAAACGTTTCTACTGATATGGCAGACGATAAAAAAATCATTTTCTCGATGGTGGGTGTGGGCAAGCTCATCCCGCCTTCACGTCAAATATTGAAAGATATATATTTAAGCTTCTTCTATGGCGCCAAGATAGGCATCATAGGCCTCAACGGCTCTGGCAAGTCGAGCCTTCTGAAAATCATCGCCGGTGTCGACAAGGACTATCAGGGCGAGGTGGTTTTCGCCCCCGGCTACAGTGTGGGCTATCTGGAACAGGAACCGAAACTCGACGACAGCAAGACCGTCAAGGAGGTCGTGCAGGAGGCTGTGCAGGATGTTGTCGACTGGCTCAAGGAATATGAGGAGGTGAACAACGCCTTCGCCGAGCCGGACGCTGATTTCGACAAACTGTGCGAACGTCAGGGCGAGCTCACCGAGTTGCTGGAACAACATGACGCGTGGAACCTCGACAGCCGTCTGGAACGTGCCATGGACGCTCTGCGCTGCCCCGACGAGGACCAGCTGGTCAAGAACCTCAGCGGTGGCGAACGCCGTCGCGTGGCTCTTTGCCGCCTGCTGTTGCAGGAACCCGACATACTGCTCCTCGACGAGCCTACCAACCACCTCGACGCGGAGAGCATCGAGTGGCTCGAGCATCACCTGCAGCAGTACAAAGGCACCGTCATCGCCGTCACCCACGACCGCTATTTCCTCGACAACGTCGCGGGCTGGATTCTGGAACTCGACAGGGGAGAGGGTATCCCCTGGCAGGGCAACTACAGCAGCTGGCTCGACCAGAAGACTCAGCGTCTGGCCATGGAGGAGAAGCAGGAGAGCAAACGCCGCAAGACCCTGCAGCGTGAGCTGGAATGGGTGCGCATGGCTCCCAAAGCACGTCACGCCAAGGGCAAAGCCCGTCTGGCGGCCTACGACCGCATGATGAACGAGGATGTCAAGGAAAAGGAACAGAACCTTGAAATCTTCATACCCAACGGCCCTCGTCTGGGCAACAAGGTGCTTGAAGTCGAAGGCGTCAGCAAGGCCTATGGCGATAAGCTGCTCTACGAGAACCTCACCTTCTCATTGCCGCCTGCCGGCATCGTGGGCGTCATCGGTCCCAACGGCTGTGGCAAGACTACGCTGTTCCGTCTCATCATGGGTCTCGAGAAACCTGACACCGGCACCTTCACCGTCGGCGAGACGGTCAAGATAGGCTATGTCGACCAGCAGCATGTGCAGATAGACCCCGAGAAGTCGGTGTGGGAAGTGGTCAGCGAAGGCAACGAACAGATACAGATGGGTGGCCGTCTGGTGAACAGCCGCGCCTATATCAGCCGCTTCAACTTCAGCGGCAACGACCAGAGCAAGAAGGCTGGCGTCCTCAGCGGCGGCGAGCGCAACCGTCTGCATCTGGCTCTGACGCTCAAGAGCGAAGCCAACGTCCTGCTCCTCGACGAGCCTACCAACGACATCGATGTCAACACCATGCGCGCACTCGAGGAGGGTCTTGAGAACTTCGCCGGATGCGCCGTGGTCATCAGCCACGACCGCTGGTTCCTCGACCGCATCTGCACGCATATCCTCGCTTTTGAGGGCAACTCTCAGGTCTACTTCTTCGAGGGGTCGTACTCCGAATACGAGGAGAACCGCCGCAAACGCCTCGGCGACGACACTCCACATCGGTTCCATTACAAGAAACTGCAATAGTTATTGGGAAAACTGGAATTACCATAGTCATAATTTCTGATTAATTCCTGAATATTATATGCTCATTAGTGCTAAAAAAAAGATATTTATAGTATTTTTTGTTTTCTGCGTAGGTACTGTTTATTCGCAGCATACGCGACAGTCGTTGTTGCAGCCTAACTACGAGAGTTATAACCTGCGCTCGTGGCCTCACCAGATGACTGTCACTCAGCAGTATAAGCAGGGCAATGATGTCAACTTTCAGGAGGTCTACCTCTTCGACTCGGTGGGCAACCTCAAGGAGTACCGCAAGCGGGGCTTCGGCGGCGAACGGGTGACGCACTATCCGTTGACGTTGGAGGATGTCTCGCACAACCGACAGTATACCTTCGATTATGATGGCGATGTTCTTGAACTGCGCCAGTACGACCAGCGTGGCCGCCTCGTCAGCTCTACGCATTGCATCTATGCCGAGGGAGGCAATCTGGCGCAAAGCATTGAGTACACCTACGATGCCGACAGTGGCGTGGTGACCAAACGCACCGTGTCGACCTACGACAAGCGCGAGCGCCTCGTCAGCGTCGAGCAGTACAGCGCCGACGAGTTGCTGCTCTGGAGCGAGAAACGCAAGTACGACCGCCATGGCAACCTCACCAAACGCACCCAGACTTTCTACCACGACGATGAGACGGATACCTCCGTCGAGGTGCGCAAGTACACCCTCGACAGCCGTGGCAACTGGCACCACTGCACCTACACCCTCAACGGCAAGGAGATATACAGCATCACTCGCGATATTGTCTATTTCGGGTCAGGAAGATAAGGTCTAAGCTCCGAATTTTTTGAAGAAGTGTCCAAATTTGGAATTCAACTCCAAATTTGGACACTTTTGTTTTATTTGTTTGTTATATAGTTTTTTAGGTGATATTTGCGTAGATGTTTTGTTGTTGCCGACAAAAAATGTGTTAAGAATTGTTTGTTATTATTTAAATGATAGTAATTTTGCAATTCAATAACAATCCTATTGAGTTTAGAAACTTACCTCAGCTCAAGCAAAGGAAAACACATACAAAGCGAAAATTATACCGCTAAGTGAAATAAATGACATGTTCTAGTTCAAATTATTTAACATGTCGAGAGGGGTTATCTGTTGTTGCCATAGGTGGTGGCGGATGTAAATCGTTGTGGTTGTTTGCGATGGGGTGATTGTTGAAAACTATTGGGCGGTGGGGACGCACAGGTCGGATTTTTTGTCTAATTTTACAAACTGAAAAAAAATCCAATCGTTGTTGTAGTATGCCATATTTCACCCATTTACACGTCCACTCGCACTTCTCGATCCTCGACGGAATGTCGAAAGTGCCTGACCTTATCAAGAAATGCAAAAAGAACGGCATGTATGCCATGGCGCTGACAGACCATGGCAATATGTTTGGTATCAAGGAGTTGGTGGGTTGTTGCAAAAAGGAGAACGGCAAGGTGAAGGATGAAATCGAAGCACTGAAGAAGACTGTGGCCGTACTTGAGGATCCGGTGAAGGCTTTCGAGATGTTCATCAAGGAGGATTTTGAAAAGGAGAAGAAGCGCAAGATTGAGGCGAAGGAGAAGGTTGACGAGAATGCGAAGCCTGTGATTCCGGAGCCTACGGAGGCGGACTTGGAGTCGATAGAGGAGCGGCGCATGCAACGTATGGAGGAGTGCAAGAGCAGGATAGCGTATCTGGAGACGACGTTCTTCAAGCCGATTATCGGCATCGAGGCGTACTGCGCGCACCGCACGCTCTACGACAAGGATGCCAACGTGAAGGAGCGGGACCCTGAGACGGGCCGCGACCGCATAATGGACCGCAGCGGATGGCACCTCATACTGCTGGCCAAGAACAAGCAGGGGTACAAGAACTTGTGCAAGCTGAGTTCGATAGCGTTCATTGACGGCTATTTCTACTCGGCACGTATTGACCATGATCTGCTGGAACGGTATCATGAGGGTATTATCTGCTGCTCGGCATGCATTGGCGGTGAGATTCCGCAGAAGATTATGAAGGGCGACATTGAGGGTGCCAGGGAGTCGGTGCGATGGTTCAAGAATCTTTTTGGCGATGATTTCTATCTGGAACTGCAGCGCCACAAGACGGACAAGCCTAATGCGGCCTACGACACATACGAGAAGCAGCAGCTGGTGAACGGGCATCTGATTGAGTTTGCGCGCGAGTTCGGAATTAAGCTTATAGCCACGAACGACGTGCATTTTGTTGAGGAGGAACATGGCGAGGCACATGACCGCCTTATCTGCCTCAGCACGGGCAAGGATTTTGACGACCCGACGCGCATGCACTATACCAAGCAGGAATGGCTGAAGTCGCCCGACGAGATGGCGGCTATTTTCAGCGATATTCCTGAGGCTCTGGAGAATACGCGTGAGGTGGCCGACAAGGTGGAGGCTTTTTCGATAGACAGCGACCCGATTATGCCGATGTTTGACATACCAGCGTCGTTCGGCACGGAGGAGGAGTACCGCAGGCGCCTTACGGAGGAGGACCTCTTCAACGAGTTTACGCGCAACGAAAAAGGGGAGGAGGTGCTGAGTAAGGAGAAGGCGGATGAGAAAATCAAGAAGCTGGGTGGCTACGCAAAGCTGTACCGCATCAAGTTTGAGGCTGACTATCTGGCCAAGCTGGTGTGGGAGGGAGCACGGAAACGTTATCTGCAGGATAGGACTGACCTGACGGAAGAGTCTGAACAGGAGGATATTAAGAACGCCCTTAGCGAAGAACAACGCGAACGTATCATCTTCGAGCTGCACACCATCAAGACGATGGGTTTCCCGGGTTACTTCCTCATTGTGAGCGACTATATCAGAGGAGCACGCGAAGAACTCGGAGTCAGCGTGGGACCCGGTCGAGGCTCGGCGGCAGGCAGCGTCGTGGCATACTGCCTGTGGATCACCGACTTGGATCCACTAAAGTACGACTTGCTGTTTGAACGTTTCCTCAACCCCGACCGTATCTCGTTGCCTGATATCGACGTTGACTTCGACGATGCGGGACGCGGCAAGGTGCTGGACTGGGTCACTCAGAAATATGGCAAGGACCGCGTGGCGCACATCATCACGTATGGCACTATGGCGACGAAGAGCTCGCTTGCCGATGTTGCTCGTGTGCAGAAGATTCCGCTCAGCACGGTGTCGCAACTGAAAGGGTATATCCCCGACCGCAGTTTTCCTGACAATGTGAAGGATGAAAAGGGCAATTCGCCGAAGGTCAATCTCAAGAACTGTTACAAGTATGTGCCTGAGTTAAGGCAGATTATGGAGGGCAACGATGAGCTGCTCAAGGAAGTGCTGACCTATGCTGAGGAGCTGGAGGACACCAACCGCCAGATAGGCATACACGCCTGTGGCGTCATCATCGGCGCCGACGACCTCACCAACTTTGCTCCCATGTGCACCATCAAGGATAAGGATAGTGGCGAGGACGTGCTGGTGACGCAATATGACGGACATGTGATTGAAGACGTGGGGCTTATAAAAATGGACTTTTTGGGCCTGAAGAACTTGACCATCATCAAGGATGCCATAAAGAACATCAAGAAAAGCCATAACATAGACATAGATATTGACCATATACCGATAGATGATGAACTGACATACAAGCTTTTCTGCGAAGGCAACACTGTCGGCGTGTTCCAGTTTGAGTCGGCGGGCATGCAGAAATACCTGCGCGAACTGCAACCGCATGTCATCGACGACCTCATAGCCATGAACGCGCTTTACCGCCCGGGTCCTATGGACAATATCCCCGAGTTCATCGACCGCAAGCAGGGCCGCAAGCCCATTGTCTACGACATACCCGTAATGGAGCAGTACCTTAAAGACACCTACGGAATCACGGTGTATCAGGAGCAGGTGATGCTCTTGAGCCGTCTGTTGGCGGGATTCACGCGCGGCCAGAGCGATACATTGCGTAAGGCAATGGGTAAGAAACAGATAGAAAAGATGAATGAGCTGGAGGTGCTCTTCTATCAAGGTGGAGAAAAGAGAGGTCACCCAAAGGAGATTCTCTCCAAAATATGGGAGGAGTGGAAGAAGTTTGCATCCTACGCTTTCAACAAGAGCCATGCGGCCTGCTACTCGTGGGTGGCATATCAGACGGCTTATCTCAAGGCTCATTATCCGGCTGAATATATGGCTGCTGTGATGACATCGTCGCTCAGCGATATCGGCCGCGTCACCGAGCTTATGGCGGACTGCAAGAAGAATGGTCTTGAGATTCTCGCGCCGTGTGTTAATGAGTCGGAAATCAACTTCTCTGTCAATGACAAAGGGCAGATACGTTTCGGCCTCAGTGCCATCAAGGGCATGGGCGAAGCGGCCGCTCAGGCTATCATCGATGAACGTGAGAACAATGGTCTCTACACCGACATCTTCGACCTGCTGGAGCGTATTGACATGAAAACCGTCAACCGCAAGAATCTGGAGGTGCTTGTCAAGTCTGGTGCCTTTGACCAGCTTAAAGGCATGCATCGTGCTCAGTATATGTACAAGGACATCGACAGCGACAGTGCCCCGTCATTCCTAGATAAACTTGTCCGCTGGCAACAGCACAAGCGCGATGCGTTGAGTACCAACCAGATGTCTATGTTTGACGCCAGCGAAGAGCTTAAAGCTGAAGACCGTCCGCCGATTCCCGAATGCGAGCCGTGGACGAGCGTCGAGCAGTGCAACTATGAGAAGGAGGTCATCGGCTTCTTCATCAGCGGCCATCCTCTGGATGACTATAAATATGAGATGGCGAACTTTGTCACTGTCGCCGTATCGCAGATGAACGATTTGGAGGCGATGGTGGCACGTCGCGAGGTACGCTTCGGCGGCATTGTCACCGATGCCGTGTCGGGCATATCGCAGAAAAGCGGCAAGCCGTATGGCAGCATCACCATAGAGGATTACAGTGGGAGCTACACGTTGCGACTGTTCGGCGAGGACTGCTTGAAATACAGGAGTTTCTGTCAGAAGGGCATTTTTGTCTTTGTTCAGGCGGAGGTCACGCAACTCACCTACCGCAAGGATGGCATCGACACCAAGATGCCACCGCGAATACGCATCAACAAGATTATGCTGTTGGGCGACGTGGTGAATGCTTTCACCAAATCGGTCAATTTCCATATCAGAATAAACGATGTCACCGACGACTTCTGTAACCGCTTGAAGAAGATTGCCGGTCAGAATCGTGGTGAGGCTCAACTGACGGTCAATGTGGACGATGCTGAGAACAACCAGACACTCTTCA
>Ga0310694_10000412_pt1 | contig 57033 bp, 45 predicted proteins | sample 174DNAGHGhighgp2_FD_203884 | JGI IMG/M metagenome (GOLD analysis project Ga0310694, IMG submission 203884) | Sheep rumen microbial communities from Palmerston North, Manawatu-Wanganui, New Zealand - 1742 DNA GHGhigh gp2 (v2) (version 2) | ecosystem: Host-associated > Mammals > Digestive system... | reverse complement strand
AATAGTAAGCATGTTCCCAAACATCAATATTAAAAATCGGTTCAAAACCCAAAGGCAAAGGCGTATCTCCGTTCTTTGTCGTTATAATCTCAAAACCGCTTTGCTTATTCTTAACCAGCCAAACCCAACCGCTGCCGAACACACCCATTGCCTTATCAACAAGCGCCCCGCGTAAAGCCTCATCTGCTCCGAATGTAACCAAAATCTCGGCCTTTGTGGCATCATCCAAACGCTCCCAAATTCCGAAAGACTGCCAATAAATATTATGGTTATAAACCTGCCCCGCATTATTGTATAAAACCTGCTGTTCGGTAACATCATAGGTATGGCGGATAATATCTTCCAAACTCATACTTTGAAATTCTGTGCCGATAATCAGCTCATTGACCTTATCCACATAAGCTCTGTGGTGCTTTCCGTAATGAAATTCTATTGTTTTTTCTGAAACAAACGGCTCAAAATCTTTCTTTCCGAAATAAAGTTCCGCTAAATCTATCATTTTTCCTCCTTAAAAAAATATTTTTCACTTCATACCAGCATCTAAGCCATTATATTAAAACAGTATTTAAATTTTGTTAATAATTATTAACAACCCCCATATCGGGGATTCACAAATAAAATTTATGTATTATTATACAAATAACAATAAACAAAACGGAGAGGAAAAAATGAGAGTTTTACTAATTGAAGACGATTACGCCGTTTCCCAAAGCGTTGAAACAATTCTAAAAAAAGAAGGAATGGTTGTTGATACCACAGACGACGGAGAAGACGGGTTAGACTGCGGCAAACTTTATGACTATGACATCATCATCTTAGACTTAAATTTGCCGGGCATGAACGGTTATGAAGTGTTAAAGAGCTTAAGAGGCGCCAAAATCTCTACCCCGGTATTGATTTTATCCGGTTTATATGAGCCGGACAAAAAGGTTAAAGGCTTAGGCTATGGTGCTGATGACTATTTAACAAAACCTTTCAACAAAGAAGAACTTTTGGCTCGTATTCAAGCTATTGTTCGTCGTTCTAAAGGGCATTCAAATTCCATCATTCAAACCGGTCTGGTGGAAGTTAACCTTGATACGCAGACTGTTTCCGTTGCCGGCAAAGACTTACACTTAACCGGTAAAGAATACGGCATTATGGAACTTCTTTCTTTGCGTAAAGGTTCAACCTTAAACAAAGAGCAATTCTTAAACCACCTTTATGGCGGTATTGATGAGCCGGAATTAAAGATTATTGACGTGTTTATTTGTAAACTCCGTAAAAAATTGGAAAAAGCTTCCGGCGGCAAGAACTATATTGAAACTGTTTGGGGCAGAGGTTATATCTTAAAAGACCCTGATGAACAAAAATAGTTTCAATTAAAAAAGATTAAGAGGCGGTTGCTCCCACATTAAACCGCCTCTTAATTTTTTGTAGCATAACAAATTTAATTTTGCAAGTTTAAAGCTATCCCGCAAATTTCCTATTTTACATCCATTGTTGCTTGACACGCCCCTTCAGTATTAAGACATCTGGCGCATTCATTATAGATAAGCTCTGGAGTAATGTCATCAAGACATTTGGCTGTTTCGGTACCGCAATATTCAGAACCAACCCAGTTCCCCTGAGAGCTACCATCCATTTGCATATGAACATTACGTATTATTCCGGATAACGGCTTAAAAATTTGTGTCCAAATTTCTTGACAAATGCGAATACTTCCGGAATTGAGACTTTTTTTAGACCTTTTTAAGCGATAAGTAAAATACATACGAGTACCTATTCCCCTTGTTCCAAAAAAGAAATCACCCCCATAAGAATCCTTAAAACAACCAGCACCTTCTTTCAGATACCAAGTATTAGGCACAAGTTCCAATTGTTGCGCCAATATCATTAACTGCTTAAGTGTCTCAGCGCTTGTAATGGCTTTTCCCGAATTTAATTTTATAAAATCATTTTGGTACAACAATATATTGCTGATTGTCGTTCCCAACTCCTGTACAACTTTATTTATTCTATGTTTTGTCATTGCCCGTTGATAACCGGAAATAGCACCCAAGGTAAGCACCCCGACAATTGCTAACACTCCCAGCATTTCTATCATAGAACGACCTGCCTCCGAAACCCTGCTCTTTATACTCATACCAATCTCCTTCAAACAAAAAACCCGCTCCAAATTGAGGCGGGCGGATGTTCGAAAACCGTCAATAGTAAGTAAAAAGCGGCTCGGCTTATTCGGCACACAGCCTTATTTAGCCGACATCCGCCCAAAGGCAGCTGCCGGCATATATATTTAAGTCGCTTATGCACTCGCGACTACTTACTAATTGATAGGGTTTCGACGCCCTGAGTATGATATTTCACACACCTGTCGTCAAAATAGCAGAGAAGAACTTAATATTCAATTAAAAAACAAAAATAGCAAACGCTGACCACATGCAATAAATCATTGCACCTCTCTAAACTTCTTTTATATTAGCATTATAGCGCCGTTTTAATCGCCAAGACCAATAACAATATCAGCCCTGTCGGCGCACAAACCCGCAACGTAAACAGAAAATATCTGGTAAAAGCGCTTGTCACCACCGCACTCTTTCGGATATTGTGAATAATCGGCTTCATGGCAACATACCCCACAAACAAAGCCATTGTTAATGATACAATCGCTATTGAATAAGTGGAAGAAAGATAATCAAACAAGCTGAAAATATCACGTCCTAAAATTTTAATCCCCCACACGCCGGAAAAAGATGCCGTCACCGCAGTAAAACCGATACCGCTTAATAAAAGCACCAAACAAACGGCTCCGAAACGCGTAAATTTGAGCTTATCCATAAAAAGGTTTGTCATCCCTTCAAACACCGACATTGTGGACGTAAGCGTTGCAATAATCAGCAAAGAATAAAAAGCAATACTCCAATAATAACCGCCGGAAAGTTGTTGGAACACCATCGGCAGGCTGATAAATGTCAACCCCGGACCGGATGTCGGCGATAAACCGACTGCAAAAATTGCCGGCAAGATAATCACCGCACTCAATACTGCCGCCAAAGTATCAAAAATTTCTATCCGTCGTACCGCTTGAAACAGATTTTCCTTATTTGAAAGATACGAACCGTAAACCAACAACACCCCAAATCCCAAAGAAAGGGAAATAAACGCCTGTCCTAAAGCCGCGACAAAGGTATCAAACAATTTCATAGGCTGAAAACCGTTTTCCGTAAATCCGAAAAATTGCGTATCAACCGTTGTTAAAAACTTTACACCGCCCCCGGCGTTCGGCAAAGTTAAAGAGCGCACGGAAAGCAAAATAAAAATCAAAAACAAAATCGGCATCGCGTATTTACCGACCTTTTCTATCCCTTGTTTAACACCGGCGACCACCACCACCGCCGTCGCTAACAAAAAGAAACAGCCGCAAACATATTGCATGGAGAAATTTTTGGTTAAATCGCTAAACTCTTGAGAAAAGCCGTCTTCCGAGAGGATAAACAAATGCCCGTTTATCGTTTCCAAAAAATAAAACAAAACCCAACCGGCAACCAAAAAATAAAAAGATATTATCATCAAAAGCCCTAAAAGAGCCACCCAACCGCCGAAAAACGACCAGATTTTAAGATGTTTCAAGCCTGCTTTTTCGCCGATAACCTTATAGGCATCAATAAAATTACTCTTTGACGCACGTCCCAAAGAGATTTCTGCAACCATCAACGGATTACATATCATCAAAATCACCAAGAAATACATCAAAATAAAGCTTAAACCGCCGTATTGACCGCATAAATAAGGAAACCGCCAGACATTACCAAGCCCGATAGCCGAACCGGCCGCCGCTAAAATAAACCCCCACTGGCTTGTAAAACTCTCTTTTTTCATCTTAAATTCCTAAAAAAACACATAAAGAGAGCATAACCCAAAAACAAAATTTCGCAATAAAAAATTTCTAAAAGCTGAATTTCACCCCGAACATAATCTCTTCATCATCATGCCATTTGCCGTTAAAATGACGGCACGAAGTATAAAGCATAACATTTCTTGTCAGCCCGTAAGCCCCCTCAACACTGTATGTCTGCCCGCGCCCGAGATAATTGGTGGCAAAACTTTCTTTAGCCTCGGCATTTAACCGCCATTTATCGCGATTATAATAAACACCGGCCTTAAAAGCTATCGCACCGAGCCACTGCCGATGAATACCGCCGCTATATGCCAAACTTTGCTCACCGATACCGTAAATCAACAAATTATCGGTTAAGGCATAACTCACCCCGCCACCAAGCGAAGTAACCGCTGCCGTATGTTCTTCTTCGGTCTTGGAATCAAACAGCCGCTTAAACCCTGCGTTAATCTCAAAAGACAATGGTGAAAACATCATATCTTGACCGGAAAAGGACTTAATCTGCAACACATCTAAGTTATGTAACACATATTTGTTCTGCTTATCATAATGCCTGAATTCAGCAGACATCATATTTATTTCCGCACCTTTAAGCAAGCCGTAACTATCTTCGGTCAGAGAATTATAAACCGGCTTAAAGGTAATGGCTTGAAACGCCTCGCCGTTTTTCACACCGAACAGCACACCGGCCTGCTTTGCTTCGTGCGCCAAAACCGGATTTTTTCCCTCTTTTAACTCATCAAAATATTGGTGTTGATTGGCAATTTTACTTCTTTCCATCAACAACTTAAAACTTTTTTTGCGATAATCCGCCAATTCCAAATCTTTTGCCACATATTGATATTGCACATATTGATAAGCTGTTTCCAAAACATCAGCGCGTTCCTCACCATCAAGGGAGGATAAATCCACTTCATTTTTCTTGATTATATTCTTAAATACACGCTTTTGCTCGGCGCTCATCTGCTTTGCCCGGTATTTAAGCTTAGACTGTCTGCTCGGGCGATAATTAACCGCTCTCACAAACCCCGGAACATTATTAACCGCCTTCAATGTGGCAAGTGGTACGGTATAAAAAGAGAAGTCATCAGATAAATTTACATCTGCTCTGACCGCTTCTAACATTAAAAGCAACACATACGAGCAATTTTTGGAAGCAAAATAATAGCGAATATGCGCATCCTGCATTTCCCACATATGCGCAACAAACATTGCCAGTTCTTCATCCGAAAAATTGAGCTCATATTCCCAAATATCTCTGTTTTCAATATTATTGTACAGGTTAATGACATCATAGTAAGGGTGTAAAGCAAAATGTCCGTAATAACCGCCCCATAATCCTTTTAATATATACAAAGGACCATGTTCATCACCGGTATCCGCCCCGAAATTTGCGCCATGCGCCAAGAGCTGCGTTCCTTTTCGTTTGGTATCTATACGAAACAAGGTATGCCCGAACATGGAAGACGGGTTATTCATATATGCATCGGTAAATAAAAGAGTAACGGCTTTAGGCTGTACATCACTCAAATACTGCTGATAATCTTTGCAATTATTAAGATTTCCGCTGACTTTTCCCTGTTTGGCAAGCAACATAAACCTTGCCGGAAATTCGCATTTTTTAAGATTTCCTTTTTCATTAAAAGCTTTTATCGCTTCATCATATTCGGCTTTAGGATTTTCCCCGCCATTTTCGGTTAAAAAGAAATTCCCTTTTTCCACCAAAGAGATATACCCTGTACCTTTTTTTTGATAATGCAAAAGTTTAAGCCATTGCGGCGCATAAGCCCCCTCTGCCGCTATGGCAGACAACGGCAACAGAAGAAACATTAAAATCCATAAAACTTTTCGCATATCAAAAACCATAAAAAAAGGGCGCGGTCACCCGCACCCCTTTCAAACAACAAAATTAGGCGTTAGCCAATTCCATCATTTTCAATGTTAAGTCTGCAGGACCAACATTTTCGTCCGTAAACAGATAAGCAAAGTTTTGTTGTGCTTTAGCACCGAGTTCTTTGCTGTCAACATTCAAAATACCGGCAATTGTATCAATTGTTTCACCACGACCGGCAGAAGCATCCATAGCAAACTGTTCCATATTGTTTTCAATAACAGCTAAAACCATCTTGCCTGTACCGCCGGTAACACGACCGTTAGGATCACAACCGGATGTACCGAAGGTTACACCGAAAGTATTATTAGAAAGAGTGTTATTGGTTGTCATAGCCAAAACTTGCGGAATAATACCGGATTGACCGCGCCAAGCCATAGAACCCAAACCGCAACCACCGGTAGAGTCAATAGCTTCTGCAGGAGTACCGAAACAAATAGCTGCCGCAACAGCACACATCGCTAAACTTTTTTTCATAAGTTCTCTCCTAAATTAAAGTAACACCAAAAGTTTATTACATTTCTCCCGCTTGTATAGTTTAAAATTTAACTAATTAACAGCACAAAACACTTTTACACCTCCCCTCTTATAAAAAAATTTTTGCTTGATTTATAAAAAATGACGTCTTATACTCCCCCTCAAATGGGAAATAAATTTGTTGGCTGTACCACGCTGGTTGCAGTCAAATTTTTTTCAAACTTTTTAGCAACAACCTATCCGTTTTAATTGCGGATAAATTTTTTGTTAGGAGAATAGAAAATGGAAAAATTTCCACTGACCAAAAAAGGTTTTTTACAGTTGGAACAGGAACTTAAAAACTTAAAAGGTGTTGAGCGCCCGAATATTATTGCTGCCATTTCCGAAGCACGCTCTCATGGTGACTTGTCTGAAAATGCGGAATATTCCGCTGCCAAAGAAAAACAAAGCTTTATTGAAGGACGCATTCAGGAACTGGAAGCTGTTGTCAGCCGTGCCCAAATTATTGACCCGACCGAAATTAAGGGAGATATCATTCGTTTCGGAGCCACCGTTTCCGTTGTTGACGTAGATACCGATAAAGAAAACAGCTACCAGATTGTCGGTGATTATGAGGCTGATATTAACAACAACAAGATTTCCCTTTCTTCTCCGTTAGCTAAGGCGCTTATCGGCAAAGAAGTCGGAGATGAGGTTGAGTATATGGCTCCCGGCGGTAAAAAGACATTTGAAATTTTAGAAGTTTCGTATATCTAAAAAAAAGCCGAATAATGCCTATATGAAAAAGTCGGAAAATATCCGGCTTTTTTTATTGGGAGAATAGGAATGAAAAAAACAACAGACAAGCAAGCATACGGCTATGATTATCAAAACAAATGCGACTGCTCTGATGATGACAATTGTGGTTGTGATTATCCGAACAACATGGAACGCAACTTTGACACGCCATATACCGAAAAAATTAAAGCTTCCATCAACATCATCAGCAAACAGGCACCTGATTTTATTGCACCTGCTCTTTTAAGTAATAACACCATTGTTGAACGACTTAATTTTTACCGATACACACAAGGACACATTGCCGTTTTATTTTTTTATCCGGAGGATTTCACCTTCACTTGTCCATCAGAACTTTTGATGATTAACAAGGAGCTTAACGCCTTCAATCGCCGCGGTGCAAAAATCTTGGCAATATCCACTGACACCATTCATTCACACTTAACTTGGAAAGAACTGCCCCCGCATAAAGACGGCATTTCAGATATTTCTTTCCCGTTAGTTGCTGACGAAGATAAATCCATATCTGCCGCATATCATATTTTAAGCCCGCGCGGCACTGCCCACCGCGCCACTTTCATCATAGATGAAAATCGCATCATCCGCCATTTAAGCTTAAATGATAATAAAATATGGCGCAACCCGACAGAAATTATCCGCATTATAGATATACTAAATTATAAAGGGGATGGTATAACCAATTGCCCGCCCGGCTGGAAGCAAAATTTTTCTTATGAAAGACCGGAATCCCAAAGTTTAACGGAAATTTATGCCTCAAAAAAATCTTGACTTTTAAGTGTTTTTATTTAATATCGCCACCAGAACGCAATTACTTTATATATACATATACATCTAAAACAGATTCCTGAGTGAATGTTTCATCCGCCCACAAGAAAACCTGTCAATGGGTTCACCACTCCTGTGGAATCCCCCTGCTCCATAAAGGCGGCAACGGGCAGCTCCATAAAAGGTATCGGGGTTTGAGTGCTGCGGGTGTTTGTGTCAGTAGTGGCAAACGAACACACCTTTCTTTGGAAGTTGTATGGGAAAGCCTCTCAGCACTTCATCAGTAATCTGAAAAGAAGGCTCCTTACATAGGTTGGCTTGGAAGTCGCCATTCCTAAAAGGTAAGAGAACCAAGTTGCAGCTCTGTCGGGATGCTGGCATCTGTAGAACGCTTTCTTTTAACCGCTGTTTGCATGCAGCGGTTTTTTTATACCTTAAGCATTTTTTCACTTTTCCCCCTTATCATACAGTTGCACGAGTACTTTTATTTGGAGACGATATGTTTCTTGAACTGCAACTAAACTACCTATTGTGGCTACAAAATTTAAGAACAGCTACCGACGATTTTTTCACACCGCTTTTTCTTGAAATAACCAAATGCGGTGAATACTTTATCCCTGTTCTGGCTTGTTCCCTTATTTATTGGTGCATAGATAAAAAACTCGGTGTCTTAATTATCTTAAGCAGTGCCACCGGTCTGATGGTTAATCATTTGCTTAAAAATATTGCCTGCATTTATCGCCCTTGGATGTTAGACAGCCGCATAAAACCGGTAGAACAAGCCTTGCATCATGCCGGCGGCTATTCTTTTCCCAGCGGTCATTCCACTCTTGCCGTTTCTTGTTGGGGAGCTGTTGGTCTTTGGTATAGAAAACATAAAAAAATACTGATTTTAGCTGTTTTGCTTTGTTTACTGGTCGCTTTTTCCAGAAATTATTTAGGTGTTCATACCCCGCAAGATATCATTATCGGCTTATTAACCTCCCTTATAACACTCATCATAATGTACAAATTACTAAATTGGTGCGAAGACGGTAAAAATCGGGATTTAGTGTTAACCGTTATCATTTCTCTCATCAGCATACTCATTACTGTTTACACTTATGTCAAAAGCTACCCGATAGATTACGATTCTACCGGAAAAATGCTCATGGATATTAACAAAAGTAAAATAGAAGCTTTGCCGAAATTAGGTTTTGTCTTGGGTGCATTTTGGGGTTGGTATGTAGAAAACCGCTTTATTCACTTTGATACGACAACAGGTTCAATAAAAGAAAAGACTTTTCGTGCCGTAATCGGTATCATTTTATTATTCCTAACCATTCGGATTTCCTTAATATGGAAAGACTGCTATGGCATTGCCTGGGGTGGATTCGTATTTATGATAACCACCAGCCTGTTTATTACTTTGATTTACCCGTGGCTTATAAAAATGTACACAAAAAAACACTACCTGTTGATGAGCAGATAGTGTTTCTAAAAAATCACTGAAATTACTTAGACAACTTAGCAATAACTTTATCGGTAATATCTGTACCGCCGGCAGCAACAGAACCTTTAACCAATGTAATGCCTAAGCCTTCTTCTTTAGCTGTTGTCTCAATAATCTTTGTCAAATCAGCATCAAGCTTTTGCAACTTTTCAGCATAGTCTTTTTGAATAGCTTGTTGTTTATTCATCAACTCTTCTTGATATTGCTTTGTCAAAGCATCTTTCTTTTCTTGAGAACCTTCCTTTTCAATTTGAGCATTGGAAGCATTTACCCAAGCTTGCAAGTTGCTCATCTGACCTTGCATATCCTGACGCAATTCTGCAACCGGACGAGACATGCTGACAATCTTTTGAACATCAACAACTGCAATCTTTGAACCCTTCTTGCAGCAACCACAACAAATTGCACAACCGAGCAAAGCCGCAACAACAATAACAACAACGTATTCTACATATTTTTTCATAAATTTTCTCCCTAACTTGAAAAACTGTGTTAATATTATAAAGAGAAAAACAAAAATCAAGTATCTATTTTAACATATTAACTAAAAATATTTTGACTTTGCCTTTCTAACAAACTTTTAACCATTAAGCCCTATACTTAACAAGAACACAAATCGGAATAGCACCAATGGAAATAAAACACTATCTGCCCCATATAGCCCTATTGCAAGCCTTTGCCTTTCTATGCGTTGTTTTAGGGCACGCTTTATCATTATATTGTATCGGCGGATGGTATAATCACTGGCACTTTGTTCCGAGTCTTGATAGCTTAAACAGTTTTATCTACACGTTTCACATGCCGCTGTTTTTCTTTATCTCCGGCTACCTATTATATGTAACATCAAAAGAAAACATAAACTGGCTTGCTTATAACAAAAAGCGTTTCAAAAGATTAGTTATTCCATATTATTTGGCGGGAATTTTCTATTTTTTACCGACGATTGCTTTAACCAAACCTTTCCAACAACCGTGGAATTTAACCGCCAAACTTTATCTTTCTTTACAAAACGGCGGTTATTTGTGGTTTTTAATTTCATTATTTTTAACCTCATTACTTTTTACCACCATCATCAAAACCCCGTTAAAGAAATTTCCGATACTGCTGTTTATTATCTTTTTAAGCTGTAACATCTTCTGTGCTGATTTGAACTTGCCGGATATGCTCATAAAAAGAGTTTTAACCAACATTTTATACTTTTACCTCGGTTTTTTCCTCGCTCAAAACACTCGTATAGAAAAAATAATAAGATTACCACTATTTATAGGAATAATTTTTATTTTCTCGCTTATTTGTTTTCACTACCGATTAAACACCGTTGCCGCCATCGGCTTAATTTTTTCCTTTTACGGTTTAAGCGCATGGATATGTCCTAAAATTCCGTTTTTAGCTGATAACCGCCTGACTAAATTTATCGCATCCAATATGCTGCTTCTTTATATCTTCCACGAACCGATTATGATAGCCGCCCTAAAAAGTTGGAACTTTGGCGCCACCATGAATCCGTATTTCTGTGCCACAATGCTGTTTATTTTAGATTTACTGATAACCCTAAATCTCACCTACCTCTGGCAACTGATTATAAAGAGAAAATAGTTGTGAAATTGATAGTAGTATCACCAATGATTTCGTAATATAAAACACAAACTTGCATATTCTTTTATTGCTTTTTGAGCTTTTGTATTTTAGAATCAGCACATAATTCACTTTTGATAGGAAAACACTTACATGAAAAAATTATCCATGTTAATTCTATATTTTCTCACTGGCTGTGTAAATGCAGGAACAATTACGTCAGGACAACTTATTGCAAATGAAACAAAAATAGACATTTCAGGTAAAGAAATTATTTTGAACGAAGATTGTTCAATCAAAGAAATACATATAGACATTCCATATTGTGGAGAAGTTAACCTGCGTAGAGGAGATATTTGCACCATAGAAAGAAATATGGATAAGAAGCAAAGAGGATACAAAACATTTCAGGTAATAAATAAAAACGATGTACTAGCTTGTGCTATTGGTCCCTACGGAGTTTGTAACGAAATAATTTATATTAAAAATTTAGGAAAACTTTATACCGATTTAGTTGATAATGCATTAATTCCTGAAGGCTATTTAATAAAAATAGAACCTTACTCTTACGAATCCATTCTACAGGGAAAAAAGACTATAAATGGCTATGAGTTGATTACTAAAATGAGATATTACCAAATACAATATAAACCAGATAATTTAGAAAAATGCCCAATCGATAGTGCAACATACTCATCAGAAAACAATAAAGATTGGTCAAAAGACAAATAGATTTAATCGTATATTGGTAAAAACGCCCCTTCCCCTAGTACCATAAAACTAACAACAAAATGTGTTTGAGACTCGTAAATATAAAACTTAAGCAATAATCATCATGAAAAAACTTTAACTTGATACCTCTAATTTGTTTAAGATATCTCCAAACGCACGATTTATAAATACTTAAACCTTGCCTACCTCTCACCCAAACTTGTCAACCAACTCCTTGCTGGCATCATCAACATCCCTTTGCAAACCGTCTTTGAAGTCGCTTCTAAAAATCTAAGCTTCGAAGAACAGGAAAAGATGTTAAAGATTTAAAAGTTCACATAAATTTTTCATGCTAACAATATTTACCCCATAATCTTTTTGTAGCCATTTCCTGTTAGCAAGAGATAATATTGAATCGGAGCCACAATTCTTCCCTTCATCTTCAGTGCAAAAATAATCAATATCATGACCATAGCATATTGCAACAGAATCTCCATCTGCCCATTCTGCTACCGCTTTTGCTACAGCATTAGTTGTTGCCTCATTTATCCCTTTAATCCAAAATTCAGGACACGTCACATTTGAAGCACCCAAATTCTTTATTCTTCCCATCCCCAACCCTTTTGATTCTATCTGAGTTGCTAACTTAGCTGTTTTTTCATGGTGTTTATTATATAATTTTTCATCATCTAACTCATTAACAAAGTATTCTTCAGGAATTGCACTTTTAACACCGGCGATTCTCGGAAATTTAATAATTTTTATTCCAAGTTTTTTGGCCTCTTCCAAATATTTTATTCTATTATGGTCTAACTTGGGTATGCTACATTGTTTGGGACTTATTGTTATTGATATACATATTGTCTCATCATCTCGTACTGTTTCTTCTATAGTACTTTGGGGAGAATATTTACTCAAATATTCTTTACGTTTTTTTTTCTCTATACTTTCCAAGGTAAATATCGTTTCACTTAGAAAACCTGTTATTTTTCGTTCAACTAATGCAGTATGAATTTTTTGTAAATAAAGAATATTTTTATCTGTAGAATATTCGTTTGGTGTTAAAACGCGCCGATAAGTATTAGTGTCAAAAATAACTGTTGTCATTCTATTTCTATTCTATCCTCTCCTAATTGACTCGTCAAAATTCCCAGAAGTATGTAACTGCCGGAAATTTTATGGTTTTGCGGTTAAATGGAGCTTACCAGAGTCACTATAGGCTTGTCAACCCCGCTGTAAGCCCTGAAACACCACAGATATGAAAAAAGACGCTGAAACTCAGCGTCTTTTTAACTAAAATGGCGGACAGAGTGGGATTGATTTTCGCTTCGCTCAATCGCACGGGCGCTCATCAGCTTTCAGCTGACCGGCACGCTCCGCTTGCCTTTCGCTGGTAGTCAAACCCACTCACTCCGTGGGTTCAAATCCCTATCTTTTATTCTATCAGTTACAAAAAAACACCCGCTTCGGGGTGTCTTTTTGTAACTGGCGGACAGAGTGGGATTCGAACCCACGGTACCCTTTGGGGGTACACACGATTTCCAATCGTGCACCTTCGGCCTCTCGGTCATCTGTCCATCGGCTTTGCTTTGTATAACCTTTTTTTTAGTTTGGCAAGTACTTTTTTGAGTTTTGGGAAAAACACCTGTATCACATATCCCGATTATCTTTAAGAGAAACCTTTATCGGTACATACTTCTCATCTTTAGATGCTTCCTCTCTATTTTCCATCATCTTTTGTTTACGCTCTTCAATATTTTTCTTCTGCTCTTCATTATAGATTTTGCGCTCTTCTTCTAAACGCTCGGCATGAAACTGTTGCGCTTTTTCAAAAATTATCTCATCTTTTTCTTCCGGTTTCTTGGCTATTGCTTTTTTAATTGAAAGAAAGGTCTTAACCAGCTGATCTGTACTGATACTGCTTTTAGTTAAATCCGTCCACCCCAAGAAACGACCGTTGCTCAATAAATCGGTAAAATCAATATAAAATCTTTTAGCTTTTTTCTTTTTCTTAGGAGCCAAAATTCGCTTTAATTCTTCCGCTGACGGAATACGCCCCAAAGCTTGCGCAATCTGTTCCGGCGTAATAATACATTCACTTAAATCAAGCTCCATAATGTTAACACCGGTAAAATCCAAGCCCGTAAAATCAACACCGCGCAAATCCACCTGTCGCAAATCAATTCGTGTCAAATCCAAGAGTGAAAGGTTAATTCTTCTCAAATTAAGCTTATGCGGGTAATAAATTGCCAAATACTCTACCAATGCCTGCAATTCTTCAATAGCCAGCTCATCCATACGGATATCAATTAAGATGGCATCTTCAATATCGGCATCTCGTAAGATAACGCCTTCCATGTTGGCGCCGGTAAAGTTGGTACCTTTTAATTTGGCACCGGCAAAAATAGAATCTGTTAAATCAGCACCCGATAAATCGGCTCCGGATAAATCGGCTCCGGTAAAGTCTGCACCGGATAAAATGGCATTTCTAAAATTTGCATCTTGTAAATTAGCAGCCGAAAAGTCTTTCTTAGATAGATTTTGTCCGGAAAAATCCTGCCCGGCTAAATTTTGCCCGACATGATAAGACGAACTGTCTAAATCACGCCGTCTTCCCTCTAAATTATCTAACCGATTAATTTCTCCGGCAATTGCGTGCCACGAGTGACTGTATTCATAAAGCTTTTCTTCAATTTCGCCTTCAACGGTAGAACCGGCAAGCTCGTTTGCCAAATCCTTTTCCATTTCTTCGCGAACTTGCCCCAATGTGGCATAGTAAGAACGTAATTTCTCTAACCTTTCGGAAACCGGTTTTTTAGTTTCTGCAGGTTTTATATCACTATTATCATCAGCAATAGAAGTTTCTCCTTCTGTAACAGGCATTTCTGTTACCGGCGTAAAGGAAAACCCGTCTAAAGAATCTTTTTTGCTGTTATTATCTGTACTGTCCATGAGAAACCTTCTTATAAAAACTGCGCTCAGTATATATTAAATTTATGGAAAACTCAAGTGTTTAATAAATACGTCGGCTTCTTTTTATTCAAATACCAACACAAAACGGCCCCCGGTAAAGTTAATAAAGCACTGATAAAGAAAAATGTCGGCCACGAGGTCAGCTCTAAAACTTTACCTGATGTTGAGGCTAAAACATCTCGTGCCACACCTGTTAAGGATGACAATAGAGCATATTGCGTTGCCGTGTACCCTTTATCACACAACACCGACATAAAGGCTATAATTGCTGTCGTTGCCATACCGGAAGATAAATTTTCTAAAGAGATTGTAAACATTAAAAACCAAATATTATGCCCAACATAATAGAGCGGTATATAAAGTGCCGTTGTTACCCCTTGTACAAACGCCAAACACAACATTCCCCGCATCAAACCGACTTTAGCTAACAGCACCCCGCCGATAATACCGCCGATAATGGTTGCGGCCATTCCGTAAATCTTTGTAATATAAGCAATTTCTGTCTTACTAAACCCGAGATCATCATAATATGGATAGGCCATCGGCCCGAAATAAGCATCACTCAAGCGATATGTGAAAACGATCAGCAATGCTACAAGCCAATACGGCCGTTTCATAAATTGAATAAAAGGCTCCACCAACGCATGTTTAATAATAGATTGCTTTGTTTCCGATTTCACCGCCACTTCATTGTTTTCCGGTTCATGCGATAAGAGTGTTGCCGCCATGCCTGAAAGAATAAGCAAGGCATTTATAAAATAAACCGCATTCCAAGAAAGATATGCCGCAAGCCCGATAGCAAATGCACCGGAAACAAGAATACCGATTCTATACCCTAAAACATAGATGGTCGCCCCTCTGACCTCCTGCTCGGTATTTCCCTCAAATAATTCCACACGAAATGCGTCCAAAACAATATCCTGTGTCGCAGAAAAGAAACTGACCAACAGCGTAATAACTGCCATATATAAAATATTTTCGGACGGGTTTAATGATGCAAGCCAGCATAAGCTTAAAAACAACCCGATTTGCGCCAATAGTGCCCAACTGCGTCTTTTACCCAATTTGTTTAATACCGGAATCTTACAATTTTCTACTAACGGCGCCCACAACCATTTAAAAGAATACGGCAGCCTAACCAAAGAAAATGCCCCGATGGCACTATAAGCAATATTATAATCTTTTAGCCACAAACTGAGTGTCCCAAACACCAGCATTAACGGCAAACCGCTAGAAAAACCCAGTGTCATCACAATCATCATTTGCCGGGTAAAATAAGCTTTTAACTTCTCACTCATTATCAATATTTACCTTTTCTTCTACAATATAAAGTGGTCTGTTCTTAACTTCCATAAATATCCGCCCGATATATTCTCCGATAATGCCTAAAATAATCATCTGAAGACCGCCTAAAACCAATATAAAGACCAATAAAGATGCATAACCGGGAACATCTATCCCCTTAATAATTGTTCTGATGATGATATAAAGTGCGTAAGCCATACCGGACATTGCCAAAAGGGTTCCTAAGTAACTCCATATTCTCAAAGGCAACGTTGTGGAGGCTGTAATGCCGTCCAGCGCAAAATTCCACAATTTCCAGTAATTCCATTTACTCTCACCGGCAACTCTTTTCTGTCTGGTATATTTAATTCCGACGGATTTAAATCCCGTCCATCCGAAAATACCTTTCATAAAGATATTATTTTCTCTTAAGCTCAAGATGGCATTGATAACCTTCCTGTCAAGCAGGCGATAATCTCCGGCATTGTACGGTATCGGCGAACGTGTCATTAAGTTATAAATCTTATAAAACATTTTGGCCGTCATTCGCTTTAAGAAAGTATCGCTCTGTCGGTCTTTACGGATTCCATAAACCATATCATAGCCCTGTTCCCATTTTTCCACAAAACGTTCAATAAGCTCCGGCGGATCCTGCAAATCAACATCTATCGGAATAGCCGCCCTCCCGCGACAATACTTTAATCCCGCCATCATCCCGTATTCTTTTCCGAAATTTCTGGAAAACTTGATAACTTTAATTCGCTCATCTTTTTTAGCATACTGCGTAAGCAAAGAAAATGTTTTATCCGTAGAGCCGTCATCAATACAGACAATTTCGTAACTGTATTTCTTAAGAGAATTCAAAACTTTTTGAATTTCCGTAAAAAAAGACTTTAAGCTGTCCTCTTCATTATACATGGAAACAATAACGGATAAATCCGGAACAGAACTTACAACTGGCTTTGCTTTGGTCATTACACATCTCCGTCACAATAAGCTAAATTTGCTCATATTTTATAGCTTTACCTTTTTTTATGATAAAACACAATTTATTTGCCCTTTATTAACAGATTTAATATTATTCTTTACATATCGTAAAAAAATTAAGGAATGACTAATGTCTTTTATACGTTCTATTGCCACTTTCGGCGGTTTTACCATGATAAGCCGCATCACCGGTTTTATAAGAGATATGCTGATAGCAAATTTCTTAGGTGCCGGCAATGTTTCCGATGCCTTCTTGGTATCATTTAAACTGCCTAACTTATTTAGGAGTCTGTTTGCCGAAGGTGCCTTTACCTCCGCTTTTGTACCGCTGTTTTCTTCCAAACTGGTTTCAAGCGGCAGAGAGGAGTCTATCAAATTCGCCGCTAAAGCGATTTCCTTTTTAACGTTTATTTTAATTCTTTTTATTGTATTATTTGAACTGGGTATGCCCTGTGTGGTCAAAGTTTTAGCCCCCGGCTTTGCCGAAAACCCCGAAAAAGTTGCCTTAACTATTGACCTGTGTCGTATTACTTTTCCGTTTTTATTGTTTATTTCCATTGTTTCATTTCAAGCCGGAATCTTAAATTCTTTTGATAAATTTGCCGCTCCGGCCGCCACCCCGATTATCTTAAATTTAGGTATTATTATTGCCGGTATTTTCTCGGTGATATATCTGGATATGCCGGTTTACGGTCTTTCTTGGGGTATCACGCTTTCCGGTATTGCCGAGGTTTTATGGCTTAAGTATTTCCTTAATAAAGAAGATATTCGCATCAGACCTAACTTTGAAATCAAAAAGCTGCTGTATGACAACGAAATTAGAACACTGTTCAAGCGCATTGCCCCAGGCGTTGTCGGCGCCGGAATTTACCAAATAAACATGGTTGTAGATATGATTTTGGTATCTTTGGTTTCAAGCGGTGCCGTATCGTGGCTTTATTACGCCAACCGCCTGCAACAACTGCCTTTAGGTGTTATCGGGGCGGCTATCAGTGTTGCTTTGTTACCGTTGCTCTCTAAAAAACTTAAAGCCGGCGATAAAGAAGATGCCAAAGATACACAAGATAAAGCCGTTATATACGGACTAATCATGTCTTTACCCTCAGCGGTTATATTCATTTGCCTTGCCGATTCGCTGGTGGAATTATTGTTTGAACACGGCAGATTTACCGCTTCGGACACCACCAAAACCGCGCTTGCCTTAAAAGCTTATGCCATCGGTCTCCCATGTTATGTCATGGTTAAAGCTTTAATGCCGAATTTCTTTGCCCGAGGCGATACCGTTACGCCGGTTAAATACAGTGCCGTTGTTTTTGTTGCCAATTTCATTATGAACATCATCTTAATGAAACCATTTGGTCATGTCGGTATTGCCACCGCCACCTCCGTTGCCGCTTTTGTTTCCTTATATCAATACCTGCACGGCTTAAAGAAGCGCGGCTTTTGGGAAATATCCGCCTCCTTAAGAAAAAGCATACTTGATATATTCATTTGCACCGCCGTTACCGGAATCGTGCTGATAATAACCGAGGCCGGCTTAAACTATCTTCTTCCGGTTAAACATATCGGCTGGTTATTTGTAAAGTTATCCGTTATCGGCATAATAGGACTTGCAACTTTTTTGATTGCCGCTAAAATCAAAAAGGTAATGGATATAACAGCAATTATCAAAGCTGTATTGTCACGGAGAAAAAGAGCATGACGCCTGGATTTTTAACCAAGCTGAAAGTAACAAGCAAACGCTGGCTCGGAAGCGGTGTTTATAATTTCTTTTATGCCAAAAATAAAATACAAAAGCGTATAAAGAAAATTAAGATGACCGAGCCAAGTTCACGCCGCCCCAATGCCATCATGCTAACCATAAAAAAATGGCGCGTATTATTTTTAATTCTCCTTATCATCTTCGGTATTTACTATGGCATAGGTGCAACGGTCAGCTCAAACATAAACAATCGTCTTAATATTGATATTGCAACACAGCGCAACCATCCGACGACGCTCAGTGCGCTATCGCATATCTTAAAAACACAAGTAGATGAACAACAGTGGACACCGGCTCTGCCGATAATCTTTCCGGCTTCCGTATTGGATAATATGCCGAATTTCCAGATAGGCGCAAAAGAAAGTGCCGGCTTTTTCTTAAAAAAATTCGCCAAGCGCTATCAAAATGAATCCTTAAAAGAGGCAAGCGAATTGCTTGACTATCCGAGTAATATTTGGCTTTTTTCGCAAACTAAAGAAGATAAAATGGCGCCGGGTTCCGCCAAGCAATATCGTAAAGCTTTAGCCAAAATAGAAAAATCCGTTATCAATGAGCAGACGGAAGAACAAATCCGTGCACAGGATTTTCTTTATTTCTTAAAAAGTGCCAACAGCCTTTTGAAAAAGCAAATATCCACCTTAAACAAACATGTTTTGGAACACGAATCTGAGATATTGGATTTCAAGGCTGATGATATTTTTTACAGAACACAAGGAACAGTTTACACACTTCATTACATATTATCTGCAATTGCAAAAGATTACCAAAAACAAATTTTGGAAAGCGAGCAATATGAAAATCTGACCACGGCATTAAAATTTTTATCTGATGCCAATGCGTTAACCCCGATTTCAGTTAAAAATGCCGCCCCAAATGATATTTATGCCGCAAATCATCTGCTATATTTAGCGTTTTATCTCTCTCAAACACAATTATATCTGCAAAAGATATACTATACCTGTTTGCTCAAAACAAAGGAACAAGCCCAATGAACGTGGCACAAAAGAATTTAAGCTCTAGCGAAGCATTGCTCTACATAACTCCGTCGCTTCCTATTATCGGAACTTTTCTTTTTTCACCTGAAAATCAAAATAATCTGCCTCTTTTGGAAAACATCGCCGCTACCGATATGGCTGAAACACTATTGTTAACGGCTGATTTTTTATACTTAAAAAGTAATTCTTCGCAATCCTTAGAGGAATTAAAATTACTGGCTATGGCAGAAATTGATGATTACATTTCGTCATCACCTGAGGAAAAGACGGCAGATACCGATTTAACAAAAACAAAAATTGATATCCTCATAAAAACAATTATTGCCCCGTTTTTACAAAAAGACGGAGGCAATCTTGAGCAAATATCCTATGATAACGGATTATTAAAAGTTCGCTTTTTAGGAAAATGCCAAACCTGCCCCTATGCACAAAGAACCTTAAAATCACACGTTGAGAAAAACTTGCAACGCTATCTGCCACAAATAAGAGAGGTCACTTTAATATGAAAAAATTATGGTTTTCAATATTAACCGCGTGTTTCCTGTTATTCAGCTTTTCTGCCAAAGCCGAAATTATTTCCCACGAGTTTAACGGCATTTTATATATAGATGAAACAACCGTTGAGGAATTAGAGCAATTATTTGAAAAATACAATTACCGCTATTTCCGTGGCAAATTAGATAATGCTTATCCGGCAATTTTCTTAAAAAAACTACCGAAAGATTTTGCTCAAATAGAATCTCAAAAATATCGTAATGAAGTTTTTATTCGTATTTTAGCCCCGTTAGCTTTGAAGATAAACGAGGAATTGTCTAATGAGCGTCACACCTTACTTCGTTTGGAGAGAAGTTTGGAAAGAAATAAGACCTTAACGCCGGAAGAAAATGAAAAATTAGAAGAACTGGCGGTTAAATATGATTATTTTTCAAGAAACAATGACGAATCAAGAGCTGCTAATTTAATAAACCACCTAAAAGTGCGTATTAACGTTATCCCGCCGTCTATCTTAATAGCCGTTGCCGCCATGGAAACAAACTGGGGCTTTTCCCGCATAGCCCAGGAGGCCAATTCGCTTTACAAAGAAAAAGTCTGGTACACCAACGAAGGTCTTGAGCCCTTAGAAAATAAAGATGACGGCTATCGCTTTAAGATTTTTGACAACCTAATAGACAGTATGCGCAGTTATGCCTTAACTTTTAATTCAAACATCAGTTATCAAAATGTATGGGATACCCGCATTGAAGCCGCTGCCCGACAAGATAAGCTAATAGGTGAAAGTATCGCTTATTCCTTAGCGCACGCTTCAAATTTACCGAATTTTGTCGGCATTTTAGATTATACCACTGCTTTTTATGATTTATTTTCCATAGATATCGGCCATTTACAAAGGATAAAATAATGTTTTTCAGCCTCAATAAAAAGTTTTTCTTTGCCATATTGATATTTTTTCTGCTTTGTGCCGGAATTTTTACCATTATTTTTGATGGCATTATCGGTAAAAAAATCCGCGCCGAACACAGCAATATTTTAACAAGAAATCAATATGTTATTGAGCTATTAAACGAAAACATCAGCTTAAGAAGAAAAATCAGCACACTTATTCCGGAAGACACCGTAAAATCTTCTGACAGCTTAAGCCAAAAGCAACAGGAATTATCTCGCGAAAGGCGACTTAATGAAGAACTCAACCAAAATTATAACGAAAACTATGCCACTTTAACGGAAAGCTTGAGAATCATAAGCTTCGGTGCCGCATTAACTTTACTTTCATTGGTTATTCTCTGGTTTTTGTTAAGACGTTGGGTTATTTCCCCGCTAGATAAACTGACAATGCTTTCCGTTGCCGTTGCCAATGGTGATTTCAGCCAACGATTAAAACAAAAAAAATATCGCATAACAGATGAGTTTGATACCTTAATGACCACCCTAAACTTCATGTTAGATAACATTGAAAACAACATTACCGAAATCAAACAAAAAGAGCTTTTTTTACAAAATTTGATTGATGCCTTGCCGGATGCCGTGCGTATTATTGATGATGAATATAATATCGTTATGTCAAATAAAGCTTATGCCGAATACATCTCTCAAAAATATTTTTTCAGTGCCGGAAAGTGCTATAACTCTTATGACAAGAAAGCTGATTGTCCCTGTAACTCAAGTCAATATATTTGCCCGATGGCAGAATTAAAACATTACAAACAAAACAGCATTAAACTGATACACAGCGTCAACGAAAGACCGCTATCCGTTAACTCTGCCCGCATTGACCTAAACGGCAAATTTGCCATTGTGGAATCTTTCCGTGACTTAAGTGAAAATATCCATTATTCGCACCAACAAAAAATATCTTCCTTAGGCTTTTTGGCAACCTCTTTAGCTCATGAAATGAAAAACAATCTCGGTGCCATCAATATTATCTTAAACGGAATTTTACAAAAATACTATAATGATGACAACACTAAAAATCCTGAAGAAAAAAAATATTTGGAGATGATATCGGCGCAAATCGGAGAATGCGTTAAAGTGCCAGAAAGATTGTTAAAACTCTCGCGTAATCCCAAACAGACAAGCGGAGAATTTAACATAGCCACCAGTATCAATGACATTTTATCATTGTTTGATTATGAAATCAAAAGCAAGGGCATTACCTTAGTTCAAAATTTTTCCAACAAAAAAGAAAAACTCTCGGGTAATGAAACCGATTTTAAGATGATTGTCTTAAATCTGGTGCAAAATGCCATCAACGCCATGCCGAACGGCGGAACATTTGAAGTAAAAACCAACACCAACAAAGATGAACTGCTTATCTGTTTCAAAGACAGCGGTTGTGGCATACCGGAAGCCGCCTTAAAGCACATATTTGAACCATTTTATTCTTCATCTTCCGAAAAAAACGGTACCGGTCTGGGTTTAGCCATTGTAAAAGACCTTGTAACGCAATTTAACGCCAAAATTGAAGTTGAGAGCACGGAAAACGTCGGTTCCTGCTTTAAAATTTCTTTTCCGCGACAAAAAATATAAAAAATTCTTGTAAAAAAATATTTTGCGGTATATATAGCAAAAAAGTATTAACAGAGGATATTCAATGAGTAAAGAAGAACTTTTGGAATTTACCGGTGATGTTATAGAAAAATTACCAAATGCCATGTTTCGCGTTCGTTTGGAAAACGGCGTTGAAATTTTGGCGCATACTGCCGGAAAAATGCGCAAATTCCGCATCCGCATTATGGTTGGTGATAAAGTAGATATTGAAATGACCCCTTATGATTTAACCAAGGGACGCATCACCTTCCGTCATAAAGATTAACTTAAAAACCGCCAAACGGCGGTTTTTAACATAAATCATTTAACTAATCTCAAAGATTTAACATCCACATTGACAACACCGTCATCGTGTTCAATTTCTCCTAAAATACTAATCTTATCTTTAGGGGAAACGGTTTGTCCGTGCCAAATCTCATCATCAATTTCTAATGTTATGGCTTCTGCCCCATCCGTAAACGAATATTTATCATCACCTATACGCTTGGTAATAAAACCTTGCAAAGAAACATAACTGTCCTCCGGCAGTTTAAGTGCCTGAGCCACACTCATAACCGGCAAGCTATCCGTAAATCCGCCTTTTTCGCATTTTTCACAAGGACACTTATGCTTTGCGTAAACTTCCGGTGCAAGCAAAACCATTAAAGCACATAAAAACAAAATTTTTTTCATACTATCCTCCTTTGTTAAGAAGCATAATATATAAACCGATTTAGCTAATTCAACATAGTCTTATGATGGACAACAATTAAAACTTTATCGCCGATTTGGAGATTATGTTTTGCGGATTCTCCGCCGTTAATTTCTATAACATAGCAAAAATCCTGTTCCGAAGAAATTTTTTCTAATGAAAACGGCTCGGCATTTTGATAAATATCTACTATCTTAAAATCACAACCGACAAAAAGCATATCTAACGAAATATATGTATCTTTCATCCACATAGCCGGCTTAACATAATTTCTTAAATCAAACCACATCCCTTTATTTTGCGGCAAATCTTTTACAAACATCAAACCTTTTTCTAATTTTTCCGGGGTATCTGCCTTCGCCACATCATAAACAGCCTTATCTTCAATACGTATTTCAAACGCATCAGCATTAAAAGAAAATAACAAAACCGCTATAAAGACCAAATATCGCATAAAAAACCTCTCAAAATTTACCATATATTAGCGTTTTCAAACCTAAACTGTCAAGAGATTAACAACAGCGAGCAGCCATGTCATCACAATTAAATACTTTTCGCTTAAAAGAACCGGAAACAAAACTCTGGCTGACTGCTTTTGCCTTATTATCACTGACTTATTTGCCTCTGTTAGTTAATTTCATCTGGGGTAATCATGATTGGCAACCCTTAATAACGGATAGCGGTTTAAGTGCCGGACTGATTGAGGGGCGCTTTGCTCAATACATATTCCTAAACACATTTCTAATGGGAAAAATTCTTCCTATCCTAAATATATTACTGGGATTTTTATTTTACACATTGGCGATTGTCTTACTATATACTCGGTTCTTTGCTTTTGAAATACAAAAGTCAACACCCCTAATTATCATAACCGCAGCCATTCTTCCCTACATCAATGAAATTCTATACTTCCAGTTTATTGTGATGAGCCAACTGACTTGGCCGCTGATAATAGCTTTTGCCCTGCTTTCTGCTCAAAAAGCCTCCCAATCCGAACACTTGGTATTCTATACAATTCTTACTTTCCTATTTCTGTTTTTAGCTCTTGGCGGTTATCCTGCCTCGGTCAATCTTTTTGTAACCGGTGCCTGCCTAAAACTCGTTCAAAAGGTAACAGAAAACACCTCATTAAAAAATCTCACCAAACAAGCTTTACCCTATTTCATTCCTTTATGCATTTCTTTTGTTCTCGTTTATGTTATCTACCAAAATTTGCAACACCACCACATAATGCTCAATCTATACAATAATCAGCATTTAAGCCTGAGTGATTTAATCTTAAAAATTCTTCCGACCATAAAACTATCGCTGATGAGCCTTATTCAGCCGCAACCGTTTTTTTCTTTAAGCTATAAAATATTAACGACAATTATTATTGTGGGATTTGTATGTTTAGAAGTATGTAAAACAAAAAACATAAAACAACGTATTCTCATTTGTTTACTATTATTTCTATTGCTTTTATGCCTTAAATTTTCCGCTTGGCTGACAAACGATATTAAGGGCGATTTCTTTGCCGATAATGATCCCTCGGCATTCATGGTTCGTACGGATTTTTATGCCGTTCCCTGCCTTATGCTTTTTGCAATAACTGCTCTTACCAAACAAAAACTGTTAATCAAAAACATCACCCTTTTACTTACCGTAACGATATTATGGCTAAGTATAAATGCTGATTTTTCTTTCTCTAAAACACATCTTTTAGGCTTTACGGCAGAGGCAAATTTACAACAACGCATAAATGCCCGTCTGTTAGAACATGAAAATTATAATCCTGAAACCTATTACACCGTTGTTCAAGCCGGAGAATTACCGCTACGCCACAAATACTACTTAAAAAAGCCTCTTGAAAAATACGGACTTTATACCTTAAATACCCCTTATACCAGACATTGGATAGCTTTTGAATACTATAACTTCTATGAACCGTTCCCCTTTGTTCGCGAAGGAACATTTATTGACCCTGCTGATATTACACCGCAAATGGCAGATTTTTTATCCCATATCAAAACATGGCCGGCTCCACAATCCGTTTATATGGACAACAACTATGCCATTATGGCACTAACACCTGACGGAAAAAAACTACTCACAAAACAATTCGGCAACATCAAAAAGGATTTACAATGAAAAAGATATTACAAAAATTTTCCCTCTATCCGGATAAAACAGATATCAAATCATTGGCTTTATCCTTTTTAATTATCAATTTTGCCTTTTTGTACCACACCTTAAATTTTATGTGGGGAAATCATGATGTTGTTTTCATTAAAGAAAAACTACATCTTTCTTCCGGTCTTTTTGAAGGAAGGTTTACCCAGTTTATTCCCCACTGGCTTTTAACAGACGGACAAATTCTGCCGATAATAAATAATCTGCTCGGCTTTGTTTTCTTAACGCTCGGTCTGTGGCTGTTGGCAAAATATTGGAATATTCCGAAAAAAATAAGTCTGTACACCATATTTATCACCTTTTTTGCAACCCTGCCCTATACCCTTTCGTGGATGTATTTCACCTTTATTACCATAAGTTGCCTGTTATGGGTTATGGTTGCCATATTGGGCTTATATTTATCACAATATATCGCCACAAGTTCGCACAAACTGTTTCTGACCGTAATTTCTGTCCTCTGTTTTTATATAACATTGGGCGGTTATCCGCCGATTATAAACACCTTTTTTGTTTGCTTAAGCGCCAAAATCACATTTGATTATCTTTTTGAAAATAATTCCCTTAAAAAAATATTCAAAACCCACCTATACACTTTAGGCAACATTATCATTGCCGCCATACTGTTTAAGTTGACACTACACTTCATAGAACACAATAATGTTTATAATCTGCAATCGGTCCCTCTTTCGGATATGCCGCAAAAATTTTTGGAAACAATATTTATATCCCTAAAACAATTTACTCTAAGCCTGCCTTTTATGGAAGCACCCTACAAGATGATGTTGCTTATAATGGTGATTTTTGCCTTTGTTGGTGCCATCATCAAAGCCCCGAATTTAGGAAAAAAAGCATTAACAATCCTTTTCATTTTAGGCACGGTTTGGTTTGCTTCCTTAACTACTTTCTTGGTCGTTCCGCATACAGAATATGTCGCCCGCATAGACTTTTACGGCTTAGCTTTTGTTTACACTTTTGCTCTTGCGTTATTGTTAAAATTCAAAACCCCGCTTGCCAAAAGTTTAAGCCTGATTTTTGCACTAATCATTATTCTGTTTAACATATTAAATGACTATCGTGCCTTAAAGATATGGAAGCAAGGATTTGATGCGGAAATGCAGATTTTAGATAATGTCATAGAACGAATAGAAAATAACCCGAAATTTAATCCCGATAATCTTTATCGCGTATATCAAGCCGGAGATATCTCATTGCGCCCGTCTTATTACAAGAAAGACTATACACAACCGGAAGTATTCTCTCTTGATTTACCATACTTTGCAATGTGGCAAACAGCACCTTTATTGGAATTTTTCTCCCCTTTCAAATATGCTGACCATAACACGCCGCTTTTACTGAGTGACATAACACCTGATGTCAAAGATTTTATCAAAAATAAAGCACGTCCCTGGCCACACCGCAATGCGGTTTATGTTGATGAAAACATTATCATCATCATTTTAAGCGAACCTGAATTGCAAATCTTAAAAGAAAAACTTAGTCAACTTTAAGAAGAACGGCTTTTCGTTAATAAAAAAATTACGCTTTATAAAATAGAATATGGTAAATATAGTTTATCAAGAGGTATCGCTATGAAAAAATCTGCTGAATTGGCTATTATCGTTCCCTGCTACAATGAGGAAGATGTTTTACCGCAAAGTACGTCTGTTTTGGAGAAACTGCGGGCAGAACTTATTAAAGAAAATCTTATCGCCGAAACTAGTAAATTAGTCTTTGTTAATGATGGCTCAAAAGATAAAACATGGGACATTATAGAAAAAGCACACCAAAAGAAACCGTTTATCCGCGGCATCTGTCTTTCCCGCAATTTTGGACATCAGGAAGCTTTGCTCGCCGGACTATATAACACTTCTGCCGATATTTATGTCACCATAGATGCAGATTTGCAGGATGATCCCAAAGTTATCAAAGAAATGGTTAAACGTTACAATGAGGGCTATGAGGTCATTTACGGTGTTCGCAACCGCCGTGATACGGATACATGGTTTAAGAAGCACACGGCCTTGTTATTTTATAAAATCATGAAACTTTTAGGCGTTGAGCTGGTCGCAAACCATGCGGATTTTCGCTTATTAAGCCGCCGCGCCGTAGATACAATGTCCACATTTAAGGAAAAAAACCTGTTTTTAAGAGCGATTGTTCCTCTGGTCGGCTATAAATCTTGTAACGTTTACTATGACCGCAAAAAAAGAGAAGCCGGTGTCAGTAAATACCCCTTAAAAAAGATGATATTATTTGCCTTAAAAGGTATTTCAAGCTTTTCTGCCGTACCTTTACATTTAATCACATTATCCGGTGCCTTAATTTCCCTATTAAGTTTCTTCTTAATGATATGGACAATTTATGGCTATTTTACCACCTCAACCATTGTCGGTTGGGCTTCTTTAATGACCGCTGTAACGTTCTTTTCCGGTATAACCATTTTGTTCATGGGTATTATCGGCGAATATATTGCCAGCATCTTTATAGAAGTTAAAAATCGCCCGACCTACATTATTGATAAAATTTTGGATTAAGTGATGAAAATACCTTTGCTGACATCTTTTACCTTTAAGACTTGGTACAAAGTATCCGCATTGGTATTACTGTGTTATCTGTCTTTTTTATTTAATTTTCTGTGGGGCAACCATGATTGGGGGTGGGTAAAAGAATACACCCCGCTAAACAGCGGTGTTTTTGAAGGACGCTTTTCGCAATTTATACTGCCGACAATACTTTTTTCCGGCAATATTTTACCGATACTTTCCGTAGCTTTCGGACTGATTTTTTATGCATTAGCCGCTATATTACTTTGCCGCTTATGGCAAATGCCCGAAAAATCATTACCAACTATATTGCTAAGCTTATGCTTGGTAACTGCACCATATACCCTTTCCTGGCTTTATTTTGCATTTTTAACCTTGAGCTGTCTGTCTTGGCCACTGGCAATAATAATAAGTTTTCTTGTTTTACAAAATAAGAGCATCAAGAAAACGTACGCCGTTATCATTGCCACCATTCTCCAAACCTTAGCCCTCGGCGGTTACCCCCCGATTATCAATATGATAGGGGTTATCTTCTTTAGTTTGATTATCAATGATTTGTGCTTAAAACAACAAAGCATAAAAACACTTATCAAACACTATTTTAAACACCTGATAGCCATGCTCTGTGCCGTTATTTTATTGTTATTGATTCAACATTTCCTAAAAGCCTATAACCTGCAACATGATACTTATAATACAAACGAAATTAACCTTAACGAGTTGCCGTCAAAACTGCTGTTATGCACTAAAACAGCTATTCGCCAATTTTTTGTAACCACGTCATTTATCGGCTATTTATACAAATACATTATGTGTTGCCTGTTTCTTTTGGCTATTATCCGTTTATATCTAAATCTCCCCAAGAGACCTTTACATATAATCATTTTCATTTTACTCATACTCGCTATGTCAATTTCTTCGGTAACAACCCTGCTGGTTGCCGAAAATAAAAACTATGTTCTCTATGAACCACGCATAGAATTTTTCGGTTTACTCTACATATACATCTTCTCAATATCTGTATTATGGCGTTCATCCCGAACTTTAATTAAAAACATAACTCTTGCCGCTTCTGTTATTCTTATTTTATACAACTTCAATTCTACCGCCTATGCCGCCAAAGTATGGTCTTTCGGGTTTACGGCAGAAAATTCTTTATCCGAACGTATTATTTCCCGCATGGAAGAAAAACCGGAATTTATGCCGCAAAAGCACCAATACACTTTTGTGCAAGGCGGTGTTTTGGATTTTCGCTCCCGCTATTACATTGAAGACAATACCTCACATAAAGATTCTTATACCTTAACCGCACCATATATTCCTTGGCATTTACCATATAAAGCCTATACCTTTTACTACCCGTATCCTTTCGTAAAAAGTGATTTTGACACATACTGGAGATTTATCTCGCCGAACGATTTACCATACACCCCGTCCTTAAAAAATTATCTGACAAATACCATAGATATCTGGCCATACCAAGCCGCGACTTACACATCACCGGAATTGATTATCTTAACTTTAAGTGCTGAGGGAAAATGGTTAGCGCAAAAATGGTACGAAACAAATTATCAATAGTTTACGGTTATCCTCATATTCAAGAATTATCTTGTAATATAACCGCTGTAACTTATAATACCGAGAAAAGGAAAAATAATGACCGAAACCCAAAATGATATCCTTTCTTTAGGCGGAAATATTTGGAATCTTGCTGACATAGATGAACGGCAAGCTGAATTAATGTGCCAACATTTGGGTATCTCGGTGAATTTAGCAAAATTGCTTTTATTAAGAAATATCACCGAACCTCAAGTCAAAAATTTCCTTAACCCGAAGCTTTCAACTTTAATGCCAGACCCAAGCATATTAAAAGATATGGATAAAGCGGCAAACCGCATCGCAGATGCCATTGTAAACAACCAAAAAATTGCCATTATCGGTGACTATGATGTTGACGGCGCTACCTCCACCTCGGTTATGCGTTTGTTTTTGACCCATCTCGGTATCAAAACCGCCGTGCATATTCCGGAAAGAGATGAAGGATATGGTCCGAGTGATATCGCTTTTGATGAATTTACGGATTTCGGCGCAAATTTGGTTTTAACCTTAGATTGCGGTACCACCGCCTTTGATATCTTAGATAAATATGCCGAACAATTTGATATCATCACCTTAGACCACCACGAGGCAGAAGCAAGACTTCCGAAGATTTTCGCCGTGGTTAATCCCAAGCGCTTAGACCAGGAAAGTGATCGCCATGATTTAGATTATTTGGCGGCTGTCGGCGTAGTATTCATGACCGTCGTCGCCATCAATCGCGAATTAAGAAACAGGAATTTTTATACCGAAGAATTGCCTGAACCGAACCTAATGCAATGGTTAGATTTAGTAGCATTAGGTACAGTATGTGATGTTGTTCCGTTATTAGGATTAAATCGTGCCTTTGTCACCCAAGGCTTAAAAATTATGGCACAAAGAAATAATTTAGGCTTAAAAACATTGATGGATACACCGGATGAAACCGATAAACCGGATAATCAAAAAAACATAACTCCGAAAAAAGCGCTGATAAGCGAAAAACCGGACACCTACCATCTTGGTTTTATTTTAGGCCCGAGGATTAACGCTTGCGGGCGTGTCGGTAAAGCTTCCACCGGTAGCAGACTTTTATGCACCACAAACCCCATAGAAGCGGAAATGCTTGCCGACGAGATGAATTCCTTTAACAGAGAACGCAAAGATATAGAATGTTTCGTCTTACAACAGGCCATAGAAATTTTAGAGGGCACGCCGCAAACCGGTCCGATAGCATTCGTCGCCAATAAAGGCTGGCACCAGGGAGTTATCGGTATCGTTGCCGGCAAATTGAAAGAACGTTATAATTTGCCGTCTTTTGTGATGAGTATAGAAGATGATGAGGTTAAAGGCTCGGCACGTTCCATCCCCGGCGTAGATTTAGGCGCGTTAATCATTGCCGCCAAAGAAAAAGGGGTTATCACCAAAGGCGGCGGGCATACCATGGCGGCAGGCTTTTCACTAGAAGAAAATCAAATCCCTGCTTTTAGGGAGTTTGTCAGCGAGTATGTTGCCAAGACCTTAGATAACACCACACCGCACCCGATCCTGGACATTGATTTAAGTATTGCCCTAACCGCCGCCACCCCGGCATTATGTGAAGAATTAGAGCAACTAAAACCGTTCGGCACCGGCAATTCTGAACCGCTGATACTCATTCGCCGTGTCTTTTTTGATAGGGCATATGTTATCGGCTCAGGTCATATTAAGTGCGAATTAAAAACCTTAACCGGCGAGCGCTTACCTGCTATTGCCTTCAAGGTCACCGATACCGATATGGGCAGAGAAATTTTAAGTAACACGCATGACTGCTATGATGTTGTCGGCAATTTGCGTTTTAACCGTTGGAATAATTCCGTAAACACACAATTTATCATTACAGACATTAAGAGGGCACAATGAAAAAATCTCACATAAAAAAATTGCGTAAAACCATAGCCGAAAAGAAGCGTCCCAGCTTTTTCGGATATGTTATCTCCAAATTAAAGACCTATTTATTTACCGGTATTTTGGTAACCACTCCGGTTTCCATTACCTTTTATATGGCCTATGAGCTGTTTATGTGGATAGATAAGCTAAGCCGCTCGTTGATACCGCCGAAGGTTGTCGGGCACGAATTTATCCCCTACATTCCGGGTATCGGCGTTGCCGTTTTGGTCGGTGCGTTAATTGTTATCGGTATGTTTACCACCGGCTTTATCGGGCGTTTCTTTGTAAGATTAGGTGATTTTATCGTTTCCAAAATCCCGCTGATTTCAAGCTTATACTCCCTCTTAAAACAGCTTTTTGAAACAGTGTTATCACCAAAATCTCAATCTTTCAAAGAGGCAGTTTTACTGGAATACCCCCGCAAAGGAATATGGATTATCGGTTTTCTTGCCGGCGAGACCAAAGGCGAATTAAACGACCACTTACCCAAAACAAAAATGTTGAGCATTTTTATTCCGACCACCCCGAACCCGACATCAGGTTTCTTAATTCTCGTTCCCGCCAATGAAGTTATCAAGTTGGAAATGAGCGTGGAAGATGCCTTAAAGTATGTTGTTTCCTGCGGCATTGTTGTACCGGAAGAAGAAAAAGAAAAAATAAAATTACTGCATAAAAAGCATTGACAAGTCTTGTAAACAGAAATTTAATATCCGCGAGATTATGATAAATCTCGTGTGGATTTAACCTTACTTGTCCGACACCTGATAGGACTAAAACGGAGAATTAAAATGAATAGAACTGCTGAATATGTGTCTTTAGGACATCCTGATAAAATTGCCGATTACATTTCTTGCGCCGTATTAGACGAATGTATCAAACAAGATAAAAACGTGCGCTATGCCGTAGAAGTGATGGTCAAAAACAACAACATCATCTTAGGCGGCGAGGTAACCGGTGATATTAACTTAAAACATTTACGCGCCATTATCAAAAAGGCCTTACGCCAAATCGGCTATGATGAAGAATATCACAAACATTGGCAAGATAACGCCATAGACATTACAAACTTAAAGATAACCAACCTCATCAGCGCCCAGTCTGCCGAAATAGGTCAAGGTGTAGATAGAGACGGCTGGGGTGACCAAGGTGTGTTTGTCGGCTATGCGGAAAAAGGCGATGGGCTTATCAACCATGAGCTTTATCTCGCCAAAAAGCTAAACAATGCGCTTTATCAAAAAGCCAAGGCTGAAGCAAACCTCGGGTTGGATATAAAAACCCAAATCACCTTAGATGAAAATGATAATATCAAGACCGCAATTGCCGCTGTTCCCATGCTCAAAGAAGAAAACTTATCCAAATTTATTGCCGAAGTTTTGGGGCAAAAGCCGGAAAACTTAATCGTCAACGGCACCGGTAGTTATAAGTGTCACTCATCTATTGCCGATTGCGGTATTACCGGCAGAAAGCTCGCTTGCGACTTTTACTCCACTGCTTGTCCGGTCGGTGGCGGTTCGCCATGGACGAAAGATGCCAGCAAGGCGGATTTAACCTTAAACCTTTTGGCACGCAAACTGGCGATTCAAAACTTAAAAAACAATGATAAATGCATGGTTTATCTCTCCTCTTGTATCGGTAAATCGGATTTACCGAGTGCGGTTGTTAAGACTATTAAAAACGGCATAGAAAAGACCGAGAACATCAATCCGAATTGCAGTCCGAAGTGCGTGATAGAGGAATTAAAACTCAACCGCCCGATATATAAAAAACTCTGCCAAAAAGGCCTGATGAGCTATTTCAACACCAAAGGCAATACAGCGTTTTAAGGGAAATGCTTGAAGAGAAAAGGCAGTTTAACAACTGCCTTTTTTAATGTGATTTTCTAAACTATTTAAGAATGATTTTTTGTCATAGTCGTTTTCATCGAATTTAATACTATATCTTAACAAAAAAATCTTTACAATCTTTAGTGGTTTGTGACATAGAAAACTTATTATGATATTCTTGTATTTTATCCCATTCTTTTAAATTTAAAATGTATCCATTATATCCTGTTAATTTTAAAATCAATCTATATAGTAAAGAATGTAAAATTTTTATCTCTTTGCAATATTCTTTTATATCATCATCAACATTATCAGAATATTCAGGAGCTGTTCCATGCAATATTTCATTTCTTTTTTTCAAAATTTTTTCATCGTCAGCATATATTTTAATATTATTTTCATCAAAAGGAGCTTTTAACATATCTTTATTGGATTTTGAATTTTGAATTTTACCGATAATCGTGTTCCTTTCATTTTCAGCAATATCTTGCTGTGTGTTAACTAAGTTAGCAATATCTTGTTTAAGTTTTAAAAACCTTGCTGCTTTTAATAATTTGGATGATGCATTGCAGTACTTGCTAATTGCTTCTAGAGCAACACTTAAAAAGACTAATTGATATTCCAACCATAAATTTGCTGATTGCAAAATATAGTTTACTGCTGCTTGCATTTGTTTTTCTTTCCACAACAACTGACATAATTTACCAAACTGTTCAGCTGTTAAATACATTGCTTCATTACCATATATATTTTTAAAAGCTACTGTTAATGGATATGAATTATTAATAAATATATCAAAATATAATTTAGCTTTTGATGATATTGGTTTAACTGACATATTTTTGACTTGCGAATAATCATCATTGGTTAAAAAGAAAAATACGTCCCCATCTGTGACTTCACAATTAACAAAATCAAAGGCTGTTTTTATGGCCATTAGATACTTATTAAATTCATTTGTAATTAAAGGCTTATCTGATGATACGGCAAGGTATCTACCATCATTACAAACAAAATATATAGAAAAATTAATATTATTTAATCTAAAATGTCCCTGCATTGGTCCAAACTCTATTGCATTATCTAGACGCACTAAATTTTGATAACATGGTAAGAATGCTATATTAACTTTATCTTGTTTTCCAAAATGTATTTCATGCAAACTCATCTTTATTTTACGTATTGGTCTATTTTCTGAATAACAAACATACTGCACCTCACTTATGAATGAATTTTCACTTATATATTTTCCAAACTTTGTAGCATTTTTAGCATGTGTTGTATTTTGGGGAATTTCTGAATACCTATCTGTCAAAAAATCACAATATAAAATGTTTTTTTGATAATAAAAGTTTACATTTTCAAAATGTAAATCCGTATTATAAAATTCCAATTCTTGCACATTTTTATGCATTTCTTTATAAATTTTGATTTCATATAAAATAGCATCAAAATTCGGATATTTAGATGATGGACCCCCCATATTTTCCTCCTATATTAAGCAAATCCTACATATCAATTCCAAAAAAGTCAAAATTAATTTTCTAAATCTAAGCGTAGTCGCCTAGTCATTTGCTCTCTCCTTAGCATATTTTTTCTAATTCTTTTATCAGTTGCTTTCGGATATTTGTCTTCGTATAGAAAAATTTGTTGTAGATTTGTTTGGTTTCTTTATCTATCTTAAAATTTCTTTCCACATAATATTTAAGTCTTTCTAGAACTTCTTCTTCAGAAAAGAAAACATCCGGCAATAAATATCTCTTAAACGCAAACCTGTCCAAATCTTCCCTATCATGATATCCCACCGCCCTATCTTGATAATCTAAAATATAAAATAATACAGGCTTATTTTGAAACATAAAATCAAACGCTACTGAAGAAAAATCAGTTATGAGACACTGACAACGCTTAATATAATATGAAATTTCGTTACAGCTTATGACTTCAACATTCTCAGTAACATTTAGTTCTATATGAGCATTTTCTTTCAATGCATGATGAGGGGCAAAATATAATTTAATATTTTTTTTCCTTAAATATTTTTTCAAATTCTCATTATTTAATAAGTGCAGTAAATGTTTCTTATATAATGATGCATCCACATTTTCAGATTTTATTTTACGCCATGTTAACATTAGTAAAATACTTTTTTCCTGTGCTTTAGGTTTGTCAGATAATAAATCCCATCGTGGTAAGCCAACTTTAATCAATTTGCTATCTGGAAATTTATATTTAGAAAAAATTTTATTTTCCATATCCGAGCAAATCAAAAACTTATCAAACTTTTCCGGATATAAATATCCGTTGTATAAAACACTTTCTTTCATAAATATAGTGCCATGTTGGATAAAAATATATTGCCAAGCTGAATTATTCTTAAAAAATTTTGCTATTTCATGCGAATTTTCCCCAAAAGAAGTTATGACTGCTTTAGTTCTTAATAAAACAGGATAAATCTTTTGTATAAATTCATTCGGATGCGAACGCGTAGAAAAATTTAGAACAATAACATTATCAAGCTTATTTTCTTGCAATAATTGTTTATAAAGTTTTGTTTGCTTTCTGATAACATAATATGCGGGTATTTTTTCTCTTTGCATCTCTTCAAACAACGAATATGCATCTATACACTCAGCATTAACATCATGCAGACAATCAAATAATAAATATGTATCTTTAGGATATTTTTTTTGCTCTTTTTTACATAGATTAATATAATATCTTTCCGCACCTACTCTACCCTTTGTCTGTTTCAAATTAAACTTTATACCCATAAATTTAATTTCTTTGTGATATTTTTTTGAGGTAATGGATATAAAATATTTTTGAATTATATTATGCAACCAATATTTGGTTTTATTTATTTTTTTATCTAAACTGACAAAGTATTTTAACTCCATCCTACTTTTATAATTATCAAATAAATTAATAAACTCTTTTGCTGTTTTAATATATTTTCTTTTTAATTTACTTCTATTTTGTGATATTTCCCAGCATATTGATTGTGCAAACCTTTCTAATATCATCATTTGAGTATAGTTATTTGCTTTTTGAAAACTTTCCTGTCGTGAGAGATAAAAAGCTGATTTTATTATTTCTGAATTAGCCACATGTTTATAGCTCTTCATTGCACTATCTGGACGATTATAGTAATAATATAAAGGTTCATCTAAAATATAAATTGACGGATTATTAATCAGACAATATTCCCAAAACCAAACACTATCTTCCCCCTTAACCAAGCTTCTTTCAAAATTCGGCAATATTGCTTTTCTAAAGAATTTTCCCCAAACACTTGTCATTATATAGAAAAAATTTTTTGGTGCTTTTTCAAAATTAAAAGATTTTTCAAACATATTTTGATACTGGTTTGATATAATCGTTTTGTTCTGACGTGCAAAAACTTCTTTAAAATTAAAAACAACTAAATCCATATTTTTTTTCGTTGCATAATTATAACAATTTTCAACAGCTTTTTTATCCAACCAATCATCAGAATCAACAAACATTAGGTAATTGCCTTGTGCTATTTTTAACGCCTCATTCCTTGCGACTGAAACACCTCCATTTTTTTTGTTAATAATTTTAATCCTTCTGTCCTGATGAGCAAAAAATTCTAGAATATCTTGTGAATTGTCTGTAGAACCATCATTTACACAAATAATTTCCATATCCTTAAATGTCTGATTTATAATACTATTCAAGCATCTTGGTAAATACCCCTGCACATTATAAACCGGTACAATAATACTAACTTTTACCATCACTCTTTCCTCCTATTTCTTAAGTAAAATTTTGACTAATCTAATTAAAACTTTTAACTGTAAATCTCGGTAATAAAACAATTTTTCTTGATGTAGTACTTGCAGTTTGTTTAATAAATGTTTTCTTAATTCTGTGTATTCGTTTCCTTCATGATAAGTCTTATTGATCATCATCTTGATGGAAGCGGCGATTCGTGTCTTTTGTACTAAGCGCCAATTTTGAAGATACTCGTTTCTTTGAAACAAGTTATAAACAAAACGTATTCCCTTTTCGTAATCATCAATTTTTTTCTTTGTAAAAGTACTTCTGATTGTTGATTCCCCATAAACATTGTATCCATAAAGCTTATAAGGAATTTCGGCATAAGATGTTATATCAGCAAATAGCGCCGCCACCCACGGCCAATCTTCAAAGTAAATCCCCTCAATAAAATATCTGTTTTTAATAACACTTGCTTTGTAAAGTTTATTCCATATCACAGAACTATACGGAATATGCTTCATAATTGTTTGAAGAGGAAATGTACTGATTTTATATTCAGGTTTTACTGTATTAACAGCTGACAATTTGTCTTTTTTGCTACGAACTTTGAGAAAATCACAGCCAACGACATCGGCATTTGTTTTCTTTTGAGCATAATGCATTTGTCCTAAAAAATTTTTCGCATAGAAATCATCACTATCTATAAATGTTATATACTTTCCTTTAGCTTCTTTGAGTGCCCTGTTACGCGCAACACTCTGCCCTTGATTTTCCTGTGTAATGACTTTTATTCTCTTATCTTTGGCGGCATAACTGTTTATAATCTTTAATGAATCATCTGTTGAGCCGTCATCAACAATAATCAACTCAAAGTCCGAATATGTCTGGTTAAGCACACTCTCTATGCTTTGCGCTAAATAAGAAGCTGTGTTATAGACTGGCATAATAACCGATATTTCAGGCATTAGTTCAAAATCCCTCGTTGGCAATAAAAAAAACCACCTAAAAAGGCGGCAGGGGAGTTGAACAATCATACTCTATGAAATGACTCTTTTAGCCTTTCGGGTTTCCCCTTGGACATACGCTAAAAGCTCCCCGACCTAAATCGGGGATATATGTATTCTCGGCGTTATATCCAACACCGCATAGAGTATAAGAGCCGTTCAAAGCCCCGCACCGTCTCCGGCGCTGGTACGAATTTTTCGCACCTACCGTCAGTCTAACTTATAAAACTTAAATATCAACTAAAAAATATTTATTCTCGCCCACACAACAAAAAAGCCGTGGAAAACCACGGCTTTTTCGTCTTAAAAGAAAGTCTGTTATTTAACTTCTTCAAAATCTGCATCAACGACATTGTCGTCTTTTTTAGCTTCAGCCTCAGGTGCGCCCTGTTCAGCTCCGGCACTTGCACCGGCAGCAGCCGCATCAGCACCTTGCGCCTTATACATGGCTTCACCTAACTTCAAAGAAGCCTGCATTAAAGCATCAGACTTAGACTTAATCGCTTCAACGTCTTCGCCGTCAATAACACCTTTCAATGCAGTAATAGCTTGCTCAATCGCATCTTTATCCGCAGAAGAAATCTTATCAGAATTTTCTTTTAAGGTCTTCTCTGTGGTATGAATCAAACCTTCGGCTTGGTTCTTAGCTTCAACAAGCTCTTTCTTCTTCTTATCAGCTTCGGCATTGGCTTCGGCATCTTTAACCATCTTTTCAATATCGGCTTCAGACAAACCACCGGAAGCTTGAATACGAATAGCTTGCTCTTTGTTGGTTGCCTTATCTTTTGCCGAAACGTTAACAATACCGTTGGCATCAATATCAAAGGTAACTTCAATTTGCGGCATACCGCGCGGTGCCGGCGGAATACCAACCAAATCAAACTGACCTAACAGCTTGTTGTGTGCGGCAATTTCACGTTCACCTTGGAATACGCGGATGGTAACAGCCGTCTGACCGTCTTCTGCAGTAGAAAATACCTGAGATTTACGTGTCGGGATGGTGGTGTTTCTATCAATCAATCTGGTGAACACACCGCCCAATGTTTCAATACCTAAAGAAAGCGGGGTAACATCAAGCAAAAGAACATCTTTAACTTCACCCATCAAGACACCGCCTTGAATTGCGGCACCAACGGCAACAACCTCATCCGGGTTAACACCTTTATGCGGTTCTTTACCAAAGATTTCTTTAACCTTTTCTTGTACTTTCGGCATACGTGTCATACCGCCGACGAGGATAACCTCGCTGATATCCGAAGAACTGATACCGGCATCTGCCATTGCTTTCTTACAAGGTTCAACCGTACGCTCAATCAAATCTTCAACAATGGATTCCAATTTAGCACGTGTTAATTTAATATTTAAGTGCTTCGGAATAGGAGAACCGGTGCTCATATCTGCCGTAATAAACGGTAAATTGATTTCGGTTTGTGTTGCTGAAGAAAGTTCAATTTTTGCTTTTTCGGCAGCTTCCTTCAAACGTTGTAAAGCAAGTCTATCCTGCTTCAAATCAATATTGTTTTCTTTCTTAAATTCTTCGGCTAAGTAGTTAACTAAGCGTTGGTCAAAGTCTTCACCACCGAGGAACGTATCACCGTTTGTGGACTTAACTTCAAACACACCGTCACCGATTTCCAAAATAGAAATATCAAACGTACCACCGCCGAGGTCATAAACCGCAATCGTGCCGGAAGCTTTCTTATCCATACCATAAGCAAGCGCAGCAGCAGTCGGCTCGTTAATGATACGCAAAACATCCAGACCAGCAATTTTACCGGCATCTTTTGTTGCTTGACGTTGGCTGTCATTAAAATATGCCGGAACCGTAATAACGGCTTTTTCAATCTTCTCGCCTAAATAGCTCTCGGCAAATTCCTTAATCTTCTGCAAAACAATAGCAGAAATTTGTGACGGGGCATATTTTGTACCCTTAACTTCAACCCAAGCATCACCGTTATCACCCGGAACAATCTTAAACGGCACAAGGTCTTTATCTTTCTCAACTTCCGGAGAATCAAAACGACGACCGATTAAACGCTTAATCGCAAACAGCGTATTTTCCGGATTGGTAACAGCTTGACGCTTTGCCGGATAACCGACCAAACGATCCGTATCTGTAAATGCAACCATAGACGGTGTTGTTCTGGCACCCTCGGAGTTTTCCAAAACTTTCGGCTCACCGCCTTCCATAATGGCAAAACAGGAGTTTGTGGTACCAAGGTCAATACCTAATACTTTATTACTCATATCAAAAATCCTTCTTTCAAGACGTTAATAAAAAAACTATCTACCGTGTTATATAGGAAGCACATTTTCGTTAAGCAATAGCAAACGGGCAAAAAAATGAAAAAATAATCATAAAAAAAGAGATGCCCGTCGGCACCCCTTTACTTTATAAACCGATTTACCCGCAATTATTGCTGATTCTGTTGCGTAAAAGCTGCTCGTTGTTCTTCGGTCAGCATACTCCAAAATTCTTCAAAATAACGCTTTTCAATTTCCGTCATCCGTTCACGACCGGCTTGAATTTCTTCCCAAATCGGCTCAATCTCGGCTTTAAGATTAGCTTTCATCTCCGTCAACTTTTGGTTTTGCTCCGGCGTTAAATTAAGACTTTCCGCGTTAATTTCCATAGCATTGGCATTAAAAGCCATCAACCCTGCAACAACCATCATCCATATTTTTTTCATTATACTCTCCTTAAAACTTTGATGATGTGATAATATCATGATGATTAAAAACTGCAACGGATATTTAACCCCTGTTTGCAATTTAGGCTTATAAACCACAAATATTTTTACCCTTGCATTTTGGTTTTAAATAAGATAGCCTCCCCCTAGAATTAAAAATAATAGGAGATTATAAATGAAAGTAACGGTTATCGGAACAGGTTATGTCGGTTTACCAACCGGTGTTGGCTTGGCAGAACTTGGTAATGATGTTATCTGCTTAGACGTTGATGAAAATAAAATAAATATGCTCAAAGCCGGCAAACTGACCATTTTTGAAGAAGGCTTAGAAGAGCTTTTTGAAAAAAATACCAAAAACGGCAAAGTTACCTTTTCAACTTCTTTTGCCGAGAGTATTCCGCAAGCGGATATCATCTTAATTGCCGTCGGTACCCCACCGAACCCGATTACCAAAGAAGCCGATATGAAATATATCAAAGCGGCTGCCGAAGAATTGGCTCATCATTTAAGCGGTTATACCGTTGTTGCCGTTAAATCAACCGTTCCGGTTAATACCGGCACCATGGTTGAGACGATTATCCGTCGCACAAACCCGAATGCGGACTTTGATGTTATTTCTTTGCCGGAATTTTTACGCGAAGGTTTTGCCGTGCAAGACTTCTTTAATCCGGACAGAATTATTGTCGGCGCTAATACGGAACGCGCACGCAATGTTGTTGCCGAACTCTACAAACCTTTTGAAAATAAGTGCACAATATTATATGTAGCCCGTCAATCTTCCGAAACCATTAAGTATGCATCTAACGCTTTCTTGGCTATGAAGATTCAATACATTAACGAAATGGCGGATTTCTGCGAAACTTCCGGTGCGGATATTTACGAAGTTGCAAAAGGTATGGGGTTGGACAGCCGTATCGGTGCTAAATTCCTTGTTCCGGGCCCGGGATATGGCGGATTCTGCTTCCCGAAAGATACCAACGCCATGGCTTACATGGGTAAATTCAACGGGGTTGATTTATCTTTAATTGAAACAACCATTAAAGGTAACGACCGCCGTAAAATCAATATGGCCAAGCGTATTTTGGATATGGTTGAAGATGTTAAAAACCCGACCATCGGTGTTTTAGGCAGCGCTTTCAAAGGTGGTACGGATGACTGCCGTGAATCTCCGGCTTTGCAGATTATAGAAATCTTGCTCGCTCATGATGCCAAAATCAAACTTTACGACCCGAAAGCTATGGATAACACTAAAGCTATCTTAAAAGACATGGTAACCTATTGCAATTCTGCTTATGAAGCAATCGGTGGCACAGATGTTTTAGCTGTTTTGACCGACTGGGATGAATTTAGAACCCTTGATTTAGCTAAAATCAAACAGCTAATGGCTCGTCCGCAAATTGCTGACTACCGCAATATATTTGATTGCAAAAAAGCTAAAGAATTAGGCTTTGAGATAAAGAGCCTCGGACGCAAGCTCTAATAAAAAACTTCAACTAAAAGAGCAGCCCCTGCTATCGGGGGCTGTTTCTTTATATGCTATTTTTAATAAGCCTTGTTTATCAGCTCTAAATCTTCGGCACTCATCAAAACCGGATTATTGCCATGGTCTAAGCTATATCCCTTAATAGCCTCATCTTTATTAAACAAGACCTTAGCCATTAACGTTTCATCTTCATTATAGGCATCTAACATACCATGCTTTTTGCCTTTTTCATAAGAAACTTCACCCATAACTTTGCCGGAAGGATAATAACGCTTAACCTTTCCCTCTTTGCGATTTTTAACATAAGGAACCTCATAAGCAAGATTACCTTCCTCATCATATACAAGAGAAAGACCTTCTAACATACCGTTCTCATAATTAGCTGTGGATTTAATTTTGCCGTCATCATAAAATTCTTTATATTCGCCATTAAGCAAATCATCTTGATAGATGCTTTCGGCAATTTGTACACCTTCGCTGTTGTATTCCTTTTGAACACCGTCTTTTTTACCTTTTTTGTACATTGCTTCTGTTGTCAACTTACCGCTTTCATCATAAAACTTAGCAATACCGCTTGCCAGAGAATTAACATAAGGCATTTCCATTTTTAGGCCTGAATTTTCATAATATTCACGCCCGATACCTTCAACAACACCCTTTTGATAAGGTAGCTCAGCCTTAACGACACCGTTTTCATAATATTCTTTTTCTACACCGTTTTTAACATCATTATCATAATTAACCGTAACCTTAACTTTTCCATCCGGATAATATGCTTTTGCCATACCGTTACGCACATCATCATTATAAGTAACCGTCAGATTAAGTGTTCCGTCTTCATTATAAAAAGTTCCCTCACCATCCAATTCATCATTTTTATATGGGATTTCGGCCTCTAAATTACCATTTTCAAAATATTTTTTCATTTTACCGTTTTTCTTGCCAAACGCATAAGAAATCACTGATTTAGGTTGTCCGCTATGGTAATAAACCTTTCTTTCACCGGAAATATTATCCCCGACATAATTAAATTCTTCCGCCACAATACCATCATAAAAATAAACTTTTGCCGGTCCTTGTTTTTGACCGTTATTGTACGTATATACTTCTTTTAATTGTCCATCTTCATAATATTCTTTAGCTTCACCGCTCTGAACACTTCCTTCGTAACGCACTCTGGCCTGAACATTACCGTTTGGAAAATAGGAACGTTTAACACCTTGAATTTTACCGTTTTTATAAGGAATTCTTTCCTTCATCTTACCATCATTATAGTAAGTTAAAACAACCCCTTCTAATTTACCGTTTACAAAAGGCATATCCGCTGCTTTATTGCCATCTTCATCATAAAGCGTGCCGACACCGTTCAAAACACCGTCAACATAAGGCATTTCACTCTTTTTTATATTATTTTCATAAAACTCCTCATAAACGCCGGTAACGGCATCTCCGTTAGAATCATATAAAATACCATTTACGAACTTTGTATCATCTTCAATATAAGCATAATCAGCATTGGCATAACCGTTTGCAAACAAAATTCCGCATAACACAAATATCGGCAGCTTTCTCATCAAAAAACCCTCTGTATAAACCATAATATACGAGAATCTTAAAGATAACCCTTTATATATTCAAGCAAAAAGATATTTTGACCACATTATATGGTTATTCAAAAATTTTTCCTTTATTTACAAACACCACCGCCACAACAATTTCTACCAATAATCTTTGCAAACCGTTTATCGGTACAATCATCCCGAACATCAATGATATTGTTTCAATAACGGCTACGATAATGGCGCCCAAACGCATAAAGGACGAAAACTCAAGCGGACCTTTCTTCTGAAAAATCTTAAAAGCTATTTTTCCGAACAAAACCACTATCAACGTTTTAATCAAGAACAACAGGAATAAAACAGCCAACATTACCACGGAAATCGTCAACCATAAAACCCCGACAAAATAGTCCAGCAATTCTTCAGCTTTTTGTTTATCCCAAACACCGTCACTTAAAGATCTTCTCTCAACTTTATTCGGTGAGACAATATAAAATTTATCTTTCATAAAATACAAGCCATATGCATTAGGTGTAATATCTGAGGCATCATCTCGTGTATCTAAAACCAGTGCTATGCTGACATTTGAGGTATCTTCCCCGCTAAGTTTCAAATCAATCTTTTTATAACTGTCCTTCGGCTCCACAATCTGACCGTTTTGAACGGTAAACGGTAACATTTCATCCATTGCCGAAATTAACTGCGGACGAAAATCATTATACTGATATTTAACAAAAGTTACCGCAAAAATCGTTACTAGCACTGCCGCCGCCAAAAGAAAAATCAAACCTTGTCCCTTGCCTTGGCGAATATAATTAACAATTTTATTCATCATTGACACTCCCTGATTACAAACCATATATAGCCTTAGAGATTATATTGCAAGCCGGCATCTATGGTAAATGCTTTACTGTTACCGGTATCTTTTTCCAGCTCACCATATAATAAAACGTTTTTATACTTATAATTTACTCTGGCGGAAAGCGCCGCATGGTCATCATCAAACTTATGCGATATCTTATATTTATTATTCATCCCGCGAATAGTAGCATCCGTTCCGTCATCCGGATCAAGAAATTCCACATAATAGATACCACCGATTTGAATACCCAATTTATTATCGTCATTAAAAGCAAACTCTTTAGAAAGATATGCCCCGAGCCCGCCCTCTAAAGAAAGACTGTTATAACTGTCGCTGTGAATGGCATTAGCCTTGTTTCCCTCATCAAATCCGTCTTGATAGATACCCAAAAGGTTTAATTCCGCCACCGGAGAAAGCTTAAATCCACCACCTAAACCGATATCATGACGCAACTCATTACTTAACCCGTATTGATAAGAGTTAAGATCTGAAGAGTATTTGCCCAACGCCGTCTTTCTATCGTATGAGCCGTCTTCATAGCCGGCATATAATTTTGAGAACCATTTTGTTCCGTTATGAAAATCATATCCGACCGGCAACCATAACCCGAACAGATTGCTCTTGCGATTTGAGCCATTATCATAATCTGTTTTAAGCTGAGCAATCGTTGCACCCAAGCCGTATGTAATACCGTTCTCACTCTGCCCTTTGACCATACCATAAGCGGCATGAGCTTTACCGTCACTACCTTCAAGTGTCCCGTCTCTGTCTAAAGAAACATCAATGTACTTGTAACCGCCGAGATAATGTTCTTCCGGTCTGTTAAACAAACTATCGTTAAATTGTCTGCTCAAACGTCTGTAAACCAACGCATCTTCTTGTCTGAAACTCGGTATAATATCTGTTCCGGCAAAATTGGCAGCCGCCCGATTAACTGCTTGCGTACTGTTAGCCGTTTTTAAGCTGTCATAAAGTTCAACGTTATTTTCTGCCGCATAATTATCCTCTAAGAACTGAGCAACGCTTTTATCTTCAACCACCGAATTAAAATCTTTTCTGGTTAACACAACATCATATCCGCCGCTATTATTTTGCTGTTTGTTCGCTTCAAACAAGGCAGATTTTGAAGCGAGTTTCAAGCCCTCGGTATTTTGCGCCTGCAGTGCTTCCGATAAGGTATATTCATTTTCAAAACTCCCCTGAACGGTTTGCTCGGCAACACTCATATCGCCCGATAAACTATCCGCAAAGAATTGTCCGCCCTTTCCTAAAACAATCTCGCCACCGCCTAAATTATTCAAATCAACATCAGTACTCAATGGCGACGAACCGATAGCATAAATATCTATATGTTCGCCATTTTCAACAATTCTTCCGTCACCGCCGTTAAAGTTAACCACACCGGTATTCACAAGCGTTGCACCGCTTTCAATATAAATTCCCGCACCTTCAGCCGCGCCGGTAATCGTAATCGTTCCGCTGTTATTGACTTCAGCCCCGCTCTCGGCATAAATACCGTAAGCCCTACCTCCGATAGTACCGTCTGCTACATAAGTCGTTCCGTCTTTTTCATCTGTGAAATTTTGACGATAAATATTAATCTTGCCGCTATTCTCAATAATGGAATTTTGCTCACCGTAAATACCGACTGCCGTACCGCCTTTCAAGTTATTAATATTAATCTCACCGGAATTAATCATTTTTGTCTTTCTGCCACCGCGCAAACCTGTTGCCGCATGGTTGCTGACATTAACGATATCAATATAGGATTCTGAGTTGTTCTCATTAACATTTGCCAAGATACCTTTTTCATCTTCATCCGGCAAATACATACCGTAAGCATCGCGACCTGCGTTAAGAATGTTAATCCGGCCGATAGCATGGCTGGTATATTCGCCTTCCTCGGTTTTTCCACCGTAAGACATGGCATTATAAAGCTGTCTTCCGCCAAACATACCATAAGCATACCCATTTCCAAAATTTCGGATATTGATATCACCTTCAACAACACCGCTCTGTGCATAAGCATTAAAAGCAAACCAGCTCTCAAGCTCGCCACCGCCGGCACCCGCTCCCGGAATATCATCTTTACTGATGGCCATACCGAAAACATTACCCGTGCCGTGCTGTGTCAGATTTATCTTTCCTTCGGCAACATTACCGTAAAACGGTGTCAAACCGTTTGTTGCCGCCACATAACCGTAAATACCGTATGTATTACCGTCTGTACCGTCAATATTAATATTACCGTATGCATTACCGCCATAGCTTGAAAATGTATTATAAGCACGAACATCACCTAATAAGCCGTAAGTATCACCACCGGTATGCGTAATATTGATATTACCGTAAGCCGTACCGTCATTATGACCTGAAGCGTTGATAGCCTCTTTATATTGCGTAATATCGGAAATATGCGAGTACATACCATAAACTGTGCCGCTTCCGTTATCTGTGATCGTAATATTACCCGTACCAATCGGCTTTTTATTCTTATTACCTTGTGAATTGTAGCCGACAACATAAGAATTAAATACTTCCCCTCTATAACCATATACACCGTAAACATCACCATTACCGTTATTTTGCAGCAGTATGGAAGACTCTGAATTCGGATATCTTGGTGTAGAAAGCAGATTAAACACATCTTCCGCATCAGAGCCGATACCGATAAGGTCGTCATCTCCGGAATGGTCAATATTGATATTTTCATCTGCCACACAATCATTACCGGCTAAATGCGTATTTTCCGGACAAATAATCGGTACACAGATATCGCCTTCTTTACGTTGTCCGGTCGGACAATCCGGATTATCCATAACACAGGCATCTCCCTCTAAGTGATACCCTTCATTGCATTCAATCGGCACGCAGACATTATCAACCATATGTTGTCCTGTCGGGCATGTATCAATCGGAACGCACTCCGAACCGACCAAATGCGTACCTGCCGGACAATCCATCGGCACACACTTTGTGCCGTCCCAGCGCTCTCCCTCAACGCAATTATGGTCTGCAACGCAAGTATCACCGACCAAATGTGTTCCTACCGGACAAGTCTTATGTGATTTATGGCTATGACCATCATTATCAGCTATTGCGACCGCCGCCGCAACACCGCCTGCCGCCAAAAGCCCGATTGCCGCATAAGTTGCCGTGTCCAAACTGCTGATAGTGCTGTTAGCAGAAGAAACAGGCGCTGTTGCCTGCACATACCCTCTGTCATAAGCGGCACGCGTTTTTGCATCAATTCTGTTCATACAATCAACGTTTGATGATGCCCCTAAAGCTTTTAATCTCTGGTATGCCCTGGAATCTTTACTTATAACTGCCTGACACAAAGCTGTCATCCCGTCCGGATTAACCGCGTCAATACTATAACCTTTGGCAATATAATCATAAAGCGCCGAAGTCTTCCCATGTCTGGCCGCTAAATAGGCATAATCGGCAAAGGGAATTGCGTGTGCCGGAGCCGTAAAACAGGCAACTGCACCAAACAAAAGAAACGCTGAAATAAAACGCTTTATCATCATTTTTAATTCCTGTTACGTAACATTTTTAGCAAATTCTAGCAGACAAAGCTTAATATTTCATTTATAACCAAAAAGAAAAGCCGCCCCAAAGACGGCCTTTCTTATAATCAAATTTTAAAATTTCTTTAGAAACCCATACCACCGGGCATTCCGGCTCCGGCACCACCGTGTTCACCGCAACCGCAATGACACTGCTTTTCCGGCTGTTCGGTAACCATAGCTTCGGTTGTAATCAACAAGCTGGCAACTGATGCTGCATCTTGCAAAGCAGTACGAACAACTTTTGTCGGGTCAACAATACCGGCCTTAATCATATCCGTATATTCGCCGGATGCCGCATTGTAACCGAAATTACAATCTGTGCTTTCTAAAAGTTTACCGGCAACAACAGCGCCGTCAACACCGGCATTTTCAGCGATTTGACGGATAGGAGCCTGCAATGCACGACGAATAATATCAACACCGACATGCTGGTCTTGGTTAGCCGGTTTAATCTTTTCCAAAGCCTTTGTTGCATAAAGAAGAGCAGCACCGCCGCCGGCAACAACGCCCTCTTTAACTGCGGCACGCGTTGCATTTAAGGCATCATCAATGCGGTCTTTCTTTTCTTTAACTTCAACTTCAGAAGATCCACCGACACGCAATACGGCAACACCGCCGGAGAGCTTGCCCAAACGTTCTTGCAATTTTTCACGGTCATAATCGGAAGTTGTTTTTTCAATTTCCTTTTTAATTTGAGTTTTACGTGCTTCAATCGCTTCCTTATCACCCATACCGTCAATAATTGTGGTATCATCTTTGGTAACAACAACACGCTTTGCAACACCCAACATATCAACGGTGGTATTTTCCAACTTCATACCCAATTCTTCAGATATAACCTGACCGCCGGTCAAAACAGCCAAGTCTTGCAGGATAGCTTTTCTTCTGTCACCAAAGCCCGGCGCCTTAACCGCACAAACTTTCAACCCGCTTCTGATACGGTTAACAACCAATGTTGCCAAAGCTTCGCCGTCAATATCTTCCGCAACGATTAACAATGCCCGACCGGATTGCAAAACAGCTTCCAATACCGGCAAAATCGCCTGCAAATTAGAAATTTTTTGGTCATACAACAAAACGTACGGAGATTCATATTCAGCTGTCATCTTATCTGTATCGGTAATAAAGTAAGGAGAGAGGTAACCTCTGTCAAACTGCATACCTTCAACAACATCAAGTTCTGTTTCCAAACCTTTAGCATCTTCAACCGTAATCACACCGTCATTACCGACTTTTTCCATAGCGCGCGCCAAATATTCGCCGATAGACGTATCGCCGTTGGCAGATATAGTACCGACTTGTGCAATTTCTTCAGATGTTTTAATAGATTTTGAACGGGATTTAACATCATTAACAACGGCTTCAACCGCCATATCAATACCGCGTTTCAAATCCATCGGGTTCATACCGGCAGCCACCGCTTTGCAACCTTCTTTAATGATTGCCTCTGCTAAAACGGTTGCAGTCGTCGTACCGTCACCGGCTTTATCTGCCGTTTTTTGCGCAACTTCTTTAACCAACTGTGCGCCCATATTCTCAAACTTATCTGCCAAAACGACTTCTTTAGCAACGGAAACACCGTCTTTTGTAATTTTCGGAGCGCCGTAAGATTTATCTAACATAACATTACGACCTTTAGGGCCCAATGTAACCTTTACCGTCTTTGCCAAAACCTCAACACCTCTAAGCATTTTAGAACGAGCATCAGTTCCAAACTTAATATCTTTTGCAGCCATAATCTTTCAATCCTTTCCTATTATCTTTCAACAATTGCCAAAATATCGCCTTCTTTGATAATCAAATGAGGCTCACCGTTCACTTTAATTTCCGTTCCCGACCACTTACTGAACAAAATATGGTCTCCAACCTTAACACTCATCGGCAAAGTCTTGCCGTCAGTTGTTCTCGGTCCCTCGCCGGCAGCAACAACAACACCTTCGCTCGGTTTTTCTTTAGCTGTATCCGGTAAAATAATACCACCGGCAGTTTTATTTTCTTCTTCAACACGTTTAATCAAAACGTTTTCACGCAACGGTTTTACTTGCATATCTCAAACTCCTAAAATTAAGCTTTTAAAAACTAATACTTTAGTTAGTGTTCGGATTTGAAAAAATCAAGCATCTTAGACATTTATTTTGTGATATTTTTAAAAATACCGTCAAAAATCTCGGCAACTTTATCATTTGTAAAGTTCTTAAGTGTAATTTCACGTGCTTTTTGCGCCATCAATTCCCGTTCATCGGGGTGTGCCAAATAGTATTCCAACTTTTCCTTAAATTCGTAATAATCTTTATATGTCGCCACACTGTTCCCGTAAATTTGTTCAATTTCCGGCAGATAATCTGTTAAAACAAAGCCGCCGGATGCCGTAACATCAAAAATTCGGTTAGAAACAGAGCCGAAGTAACGCATATCTTCCCGATGGTCATTAAGTACAATATCCGCATTAGCATAATATTTGTAGAGTTCATCATTATTGATAAATTCGCCTTTAAGATATTTCACATCTAATGTTTTTGCCCAATTTTTACCGAAAACCGCCAAATCAACCCCGGCTAAAATAGCATAATCCACGCTTTTACGCCCGAAAGTATAGTTATTTGAGCCGACAAACAGCACCTTAAAAGATTTATCCTGCTCTTTTTCTGCCGGTTTAAATCTTTCGGGGTTTGTAAATTGCGGCACATAAACTGCTTTTGCGCCTGCCGGCTTAACCAACTCATCAATAATTTTATATGAAGACGAGGTCACAACATCAACCTCATTAAAAATATCCTTAAACAACCCTTCTACATAGTAAAGATAAAGCACACGTTTACGCTTGTCTTTTTTATAGCCCGGCAAATGTTCAAAATCATAATATCCCTTAAAATAGATGACATTACCGATATTGCCCAACTTCATATTATCATAGTCTTCCCTAAACCGATAAGAAACCTGATAACCGAGTTTTTCTAACCCTTTTCTTAAATCATCAGCCAAGAAGAAATCGCCATCTTTTTTATAATAGTATGGCGAAGAAACTCTCTGTGATGAGGGAAGAACAAAAGCAATCTTAGAATAGTCCGGCTTAACGGCAAAAAACCAATAAAGATAAGCCGCAACAAAAACACCGAGTAAAATAAACAACTTCTTATTCATACCGACCATTCTAGCTTTCCTATTTATTATGGCAACAAAATTCTATTGACCGACCACAAATTTTATGCTATATTCTCTCCCATAAAATCATTAAGGATAAGCTTATGAACTTAAAAAATCTTATTATTAAAAACATTAAAAAGAACAAAAAGCTCTTTGTTGAATTTTCATTTTGCTTTATTCTCTCGTCATGCGCTTTAACCATTAACCCATTCTTTATTTCGCGCATTATCGGCTGCTTTAATATAGAATTAAAATCAATCGCCATAAACGACATCATCTTCTGGCTTTGTCTTTTTGTAATCTTTAAGCTTTTACAAGCCATAAACCAATATTTTGTCCGTGTCACAAAGTCAACCTTTGAGGCTGTCTTAAATGCTAACATCATTGATGATTTGTTCAGCATGGTACACCAACATAATATCCGTTATTTTGATGATGAGCTGACCGGTCGTATTTCCACCGCCATCACCAAAACTTCCGCCACTTTAGGCGCAATGTTTATAAATACCTTATATGGCTTAATTCGCCCGTTTATCAATTTCCTACTAGCTTTCGGCATTATCGGTTACACTTCTCCCAAACTGGCATTTTTCTTAATATTGATTTGCCTGCCGTTTTTCATTGTTTTGAAATTGTTGGATAAGCGTATCAGAAAACTCTGGCAAACACGCGGTACTGCCGAACAGGACTACTATGGTTTTACAACAGACAGTATCACCAATTATAAACTTGTCCGCTACACCGGTTCTTTATTTACGGAAAAATTAAATGCATTCAAAATCTTAAAAAAATATCTCCGCGCCACCTATAACTGCGAAAGCCAACGCGCCGTTTTCATCGCCGGTGTAAATCTTTTAGAATCGGTTTTCACCCTGTCTTGCTACACGGCAATTATCTATTTTACCTTAAAACAAGGGCTATCCTTGGCAGATGCCTACTTTGCATTCAGTTCCATACAAATGCTCAATGTAAGCTTACACGGGCTTAACCGCTTTTTCCAAGAACTTTCAGAAAACTATGGTGAGCTCACGGCCAGCATTGAATTGATATATAAGCCGATAGAAATTAAAGACAAACCGAATGCAAAAAACATCAATCTTAAAAAAGCAACCATCACTTTTAAGAATATAGACTTCTCTTACGTTCCGGAAAAGCAAATATTTAAGGATTTAAATTTAACCATTTCCGCCGGAGAGAAAGTCGGTCTTGTAGGATTGTCCGGCGCCGGCAAATCTACCTTAATCAGCCTGCTATTGCGCTCATATTTACCGCAATCCGGAAAAATTATGCTCAACCGCTATGATATTGCCGATATTACCGAAGTATCTTTACACAAAAATATTGCCTACGTTCCGCAAGATGTAACACTGTTCAACCGTTCGTTATATGAAAACTTAAAAATCGGCAACCCTAAGGCAGATAAAAATGAAATCATCAAAGCCGCTAAGCTTGCATACATCCATGAAACCATTAAGGAGCTTGAAAACGGTTATGATAGTGTTGTCGGCGAGCGAGGTATTCTTCTTTCCGGCGGTGAAAGACAGCGTATTGCCATTGCCCGCGCCATCTTGCAAAATGCCCCTGTGCTGATTTTAGACGAGGCTACTTCCGCGCTTGATAGCGAAGCCGAAATTATGGTACAAAATGCGCTTGAAAACTTAATGAAAAACAAAACCGTTATTGCCGTCGCACACCGTCTTTCCACCCTGCGCTCTATGGATAGAATCATTGTTTTGGATAACGGCGAAATTATAGAAGATGACACCCCTCAAAACCTCTTAAAAAAGAAAAACGGTCTATTTAAACACCTCTTTGATTTACAAGTGGACGGCTACATTAAGACCAAGCAGGAGTAAGTAAAATGAACATAGTAAAATTTCTGTTAAACATCATTCGGCAATGTAAATACTGGTTTATTTTATCTTCCGTATTGGCTTTAATTCCAAGCTCACTTTCTGCATTGGGGCATATTTATTATGCTGAAATCATAAGCAGTCTTGGTCATTTTACGGCAGAAACTTTCTCGCCTGTTTTCATTAAATGTCTTATTTTCTTGGCAATTATCTATGCCGTCCAAGATATCGTTGAGGGATTGCGCGTTTATGTTGATGCGCCGGTTAAAATTCGTTACCAACGCGCCATGCATAACACTTTGTTTAATCATAATCATCATCACTCGGCAAATTTTTATAATACCGAGCAAACCGGCTTAATTTTAGCCAAAACATCAAATTTAAGCCAAGGTACTTTCCAAATATTCGGTAATTTGCGTGCATTCATTTTCCCGCATACTGCTTTTTTCATCACGACCACTGTTTTGCTTTACACCATTTCATGGCAACTATGCGCTGTGTTAATTACCTTAAACATCATAGAAACAATATTGACTTATTTCCTGTATAAAAAGCTCAAGCAATATGCCAAAACCTCCGCCAAAGAAGAGAGCAAAGCCGCCGGTTTATTGGTAGATAGTATCGCCAACGCGCGCTTGGTAAAAAATACTGCCACCATTTACCATGAAAAACGTGCATTTCGTAACAAAATGAATGCGTGGATACGCGCCCAAATTACAGAAAATAAAGTCGGCGGTCTGATAAATTTGAAAAACACCTTGCTTGGAACCTTCTTTATGGTCTCCAATTTATCAATAATCATCGCTTTCTTTTACTACCAAAACCTCTCTTTGGAAAATGTTGTTCTGGCAGTAACGCTTATCTTCCGGCTGGAAGGTCATGCTTTTGATATAGCACAGCTTTTTGATTCCATGCAATCACGCTTAGGCTCAATGAGTGATGCTTTGGAATTTTTATATCATCCTAAAGAAGTATCGGACATCCCCAACGCCAAGGCGCTTAAAGTAAAGCACAATACCGTAGAGTTCAAAAATGCCTCGTTTTGCTATAAAGATGATAAGCCGTTATTTAATAAACTAAATCTGACAATCAATCCCAATGAGAAAGTCGGTTTAGTCGGGATTTCCGGTTCCGGTAAATCAACCTTAATTAATCTTGTCTTACGCGCGTTTGATTTAAAAAGCGGTAAAATCTTAATTTCCGGACAAGACATATCCAAAGTAACGCAATATTCTCTGCACCAAAACATTGCTCTCATTTCGCAAGAGCCTTGTTTATTTAACCGCTCTATTATGGAAAATATCCGCTTTGCCAAACCCAAAGCCACTGATGAAGAAGTTTATAAGGCCGCCAAACTTGCTCATATTCACGATACCATATTAAAAATGCCGAAAGGTTATAACAGCGTTGTTGGTGAGAGAGGGGTTAAGCTTTCCGGCGGTGAAAGACAGCGCATTGCCATTGCCGCCGCCATCTTAAAAGATACCCCGATTTTAATTTTAGATGAAGCCACTTCCGCGCTTGATAGCGAGTCTGAACAAGCCATAGAAAAAGCCTTGAAAAACATCATGAAAAACAAAACCGTTATTGCCATTGCCCACCGCTTATCAACCTTAAAAAATATGGATAAAATCGTTGTTTTGGATAAAGGTAAAATTGTAGAAAGCGGCACACAAAAAGAATTACTAAAAAACAAATCCGGTATATTTAGCCGCTTATACAAGCTCCAAGCCGACGGTTATTTACAAAATTAAGCATAAGTAAAGGGGCGTAGCTCACGCCACACCCCTTGTTTACCTAGTCGTTCTTTTCCTCCGGCTTTTCGTCGTTGACCGGCTCAGCGCTCTTGCAATGCTTTTTGAGGTCAGCTGCGAGCTCTGAATAATAAGGACTCTGCATGAGATCCTTGTACTCAGTCTCCGTCAGTCCCCAAGTCTTGGCATGCAAGCGGATAAGCTCTGCAATGCGCCCCTCATCACCACTGTAACCAGTACCGTGGTTGTAGGTCAGAGACCTAAAGGCACGCTCGTCCATCTCATTAGACGAGATGTACAGCTTTTTAAGCTCCTGCCAGTTGTAGTCCATACCCAAGAGCTGCATTTCAGAGCGTGCGTGGAACTTCTGCTTCATCAGCTCCTTCTGCGCATCACCATAGGATATACGCGTGATGGCTTTGATTTCTGACAGAATCTCCAGCTCTTCTACTCCAGCCTTCTGCAAGTTCTCCGGTAACTCCTCAAGCTTACTCATAGGCAGAGCCTTGAAGGAGGCAAGCTTGCGAACGGCTTTCTCGGCTGTTTCCTTTTCCCAACCGGTGAACGGCCAGTAAGAGAGAATAAGATTGGCATCACTCTGCACGGTCTTCTCAACCAACTTGCCTCTGAGTCCCTTGCGGTAGCTCTTCGGTAGAAGCTTCATCGCTTTCTTTGCCTCGTCAGCTGTCTTAATAGCCTCGTAAAGCTTCGCCTGTGTCTGCCAACGATACTGCTCGGGAAGCTTTGCCAGTGCCATTTCTGCCACATGGTAGGTTGAAATCCCCTCCACTAAGGCTTTCTGCAGGTCAACCACGACCTCGTCAGGATTGCCGTAACCGAGGTAACTGCAGGTCTGCATAGCTGCAATGGCTACTCGCGGTCTGTCAATAAACTTCCGCGTGAGTGCCATCCATGAGGCGGCATCCTGCTTGTCCGTCATTTCGCACCCGTAGAGACGGGCAAATGTACGGACACCGTTCACCTTAGCCATAAACCAGACTTTCGGTAAGCGCTCAATGAGGTAGTCCTCAACGTAAGCACTATAATCGGCTCTGTCTCGGATAGCACCGTACCACTTCTCGTGGTAGCGTTCCAACATCTCCATGTAGCGAGAGAAGTTGTAGTCAGCACCAAGAAGTACCGACATAGCGCTGTCAAAGAGGGCAGCCATCTCTGGCTTGCTCTTAAGCAGGCAGTTCATGTACTCATTGCGAGTAATGACTTCTTCTGCCCACTTCTTTGCAGAGTTCTTCGTCTGCTTAGAGGCATCCAGCTCTAAAGCGCAGTTAACCAAAGCACCAATGTAATTCATCTTCTCCACGTCCTCAAAATGCAGGTCATTGAAAATCGTCGGCACTCTCTTGATGACATCAACCACGACTGACTCATCGGTTTTCTTCAGCCAGTCTTTGAGATACGTTGCACTTGGCGTTGAGTTAGTAAACACTTTGGCAATCAACTCCGCGTTATTGGTCGCGCAGATGATATCCAACGCTTCCTTGTTGCCACTCTTGATGTTGCCAATAAGAGAATAATTTCCCTCTTTCAGCAATGCCAACTCAGTCTCGCTAGACCACACGCGCACACGGAGCGCATCCTCAGAGAGAGCCAGCTTCTTAATGGCCCTCATCTCTTTTGCCACGCCCGGTAAGAATAACCGAGGCCTTTCCTCATAGTCATGGCCTAGGATAAACCCATGACCACGGCTCTCTTTTTTGGTGAATGACTTGACCGCCCACGTTGGGAAAACGGTCTTAACTACTGTGGCGAATGCTCTCAGCAAACGCTCACGGAAAGACATGTTTGTCTTCATTGTTGTAAAAGTTTTAATTAAATAAAATTACATCAACGAGATTTTCCCGAAGACGGCCCACTAAACCATGCACCAAAACACGAGTATTCCCCAAAGCATGAGCTCTAAAGAACGACTTCATATCTATAGTAAGCATAATATCAGTAAACACTATGATTATAGCATTTTTATAGACCAAAGTCAA
>Ga0310694_10000411_pt1 | contig 57305 bp, 46 predicted proteins | sample 174DNAGHGhighgp2_FD_203884 | JGI IMG/M metagenome (GOLD analysis project Ga0310694, IMG submission 203884) | Sheep rumen microbial communities from Palmerston North, Manawatu-Wanganui, New Zealand - 1742 DNA GHGhigh gp2 (v2) (version 2) | ecosystem: Host-associated > Mammals > Digestive system... | reverse complement strand
GCCGCCTGCAGGCTGCTCCTACTAAGAAGGGAATCTATATCCTGAATGGACGTAAAGTGGTTGTGAGATAGAAGAAGTTATCGAAGTTAAAGAAGTTATCGAAGTTAGAGAAGTTAAAGAAGTTATCGAAGTTAAAGAAGTTAACGGGAGTTAAAGGGAGTTAACAGACTTTTAGCCTGTGGAGTTAAAGGACAATAGTTTTTGTTGAAGAAGGGATGCAGATAAAGTATCGTCCGCTCGCTCCAGCTCTGCTGGCTTTTACAAAGCGTAGCGACTAAAAGAACTCCCGCGGTCGCAGACCGCTAACTTCCAAGCGAAGCGATAACTCCCAAAAAGTTGAGTTTACGAAACTTAAATGAAGATATGAAGAAGATAGGATTACTGATGATGACGATGGCTGTGGCAACGGGAGCTGCAGCACAGGACGGACGTAGCTCGTCGAGTATGTACCTGAAGGCACAGAAGAAAGCCGACGTGAGTGTGTCGTATAACATCAGCGGCGAGGGCACGAGGTTCTCACCCCGCTGGGGCATCGATCTGGCGTGGATCAACGAACAGAACATCATGAAGGGCCTCAACCATATGGGTGCCGACAACGTGAACATCGGACGTACGTCGTTCCGTGTGCTCAAAGCCCTGGGCAACAACAACGCCCTCACCAGCGACATGATCAGCGGTCTGAGCCAACGTGCGAACCTGTTTAACAAGATAAGCCCTACCCTGCCGCTGGTGATGAATTGCGACAACGGCTATATGCCCGAGGGCTACGAGGGACCGTATATCAACACGTACTATACCGAGAACAGAAATAATGTTAACGCCAACAACTGGGCAGCAGTCATCGAGGCCCACGTGAAGTGGATGCGCAGTAACACGCAGCATCCCATCGAGGGTGTATCGCCCTTCAACGAGCCCGACAATGCCTGGGAGAAGAACCTGACGGGCGAGATACAGGGCAATGCCGATGACGAGGCTGCCGTCGCAAGAGCACTGAGAGCCAACAGCACCTTCGAGGGGGTGGTCATCTGTGGCGGAAACACGCTGAACGATGACAATGCCGTGAACTGGTACAGCAAGGGCAGCGATGTCTATGACTGGGGTAACACCCACCAGTTGGCCGGTTCGATGGACAACTATATCGCCTTCTACGAACGACTGAAGACAGACGGAAAGGTAGGCTACAACGATGAGATGCACAACGTGGTGGAGGCCATGACAGGACTGGAGCACGGACTGTCGGTAGGCATCTGGTGGGGCTTCGACAGCAGAGCCCGTGGAGAGTTCTGCGATATCAGCAGACACGGCGTACGTCTGGCCTACGGTGAGCACCGTAACAACTGGACGGCAGCATCGGTCTATAAGCATGATGACGGCAGAGTAAAAGCCTTCGTAGGCTCATCGGAGCGTCAAGCCAAGACCACCAGCTACCAGCTGGTATCGGCAGACCGCGATGTGTACTACGACGGATACGGTCCTGTACGCGAATACATCTACTCCATACCAGGCGGCAACGGCTACCAGAAAGGACAGACCAACGCCGAGAAGGTCATCGACATCACATGGGGAGAGCAGATAGCCCCCCACCCCTTCACTGCCGGCACCTACTGCATCGCCAACTACGCGTCGGGCGGTGTCATTGCCAACCCAGGCAACGGCAACGATGTGAAAATGCAGAAATATAAGGCCAACACAGAGGCTCAGCAATGGAACATTGCACCTGCCACCAACCGTACGGGTGGTGACCTGAGCTTCTACGATATCGAGGCAGTATCGAACAACAAGATACGTCTCAACGTGAAGAACTACTCGCTGAGTGACAATGGCGATCTGATAGCATGGACACAGGACCTGCCCTCCAGCAACGAACAGTGGTATATGGAGTATGCGGGCAACGGCTGCTACTACCTGCGCAACCGTGAGAGTGCGCTCTACATGACAGCGAAGGGTACGAGTCCGACGGCTGGCGTCTGTCAGATGAAACTGCAGAAAGAGGGCACGACAGCCCGCCAGCGTCAGATGTGGCGTCTGCTGCCTGTGGATGTCACCTTCGAGAAGAATGCACCAAAAGCGCCGACGGCATTAAACGCCGTCGCACAATCGGCCTCGGTAAAGGTGAGCTGGGCTGCCAACAGCGAGAGCGACCTGAACAGCTATATGGTGCTGCGTGCCGAGAAAGAAACGGAGCAGTGGAACGTCATAGCACGAGAGCTTACCGACACCTGGTTTGTAGATAACACCTGCCGACAGGGTCGCGCGTATATATATAAAGTGGTGGCAGTCGATAAGGCCCAGAACATCTCCGCAGCATCAGAGACGGCAGAGGCAACGCCTACGGGTGAGCCTGCATTGATTGCACGCTGGCAACTGGATGGTAGCCTCAACGATGAGACAGCGAATATGATGGATGCGGTGTCCTACAGCGCACCCACCTATATCACGACAGACTTTAAGTCGGGCGAGGGCTCCGCCTTCATCCGCAACAGCAACTTCCTGCAGTTGCCCTACGAGATTGCATCGAGCGACGAGCTTACCTTCGCCTGCTGGGTGAAGTGGACCACAACATCATCCTGGCAACGTCTGTTTGACTTCGGCACTGATACCGACCACTACATGTTCCTGACACCCAGCAACGGCACAGCCATGACCTTTGCCATCAAGAATGGAGGAGAGGAGCAGAAGGTGACCAGTACGTCAAAGCTGACAACGAACCAGTGGAAGCATGTGGCAGTGACCATCGGCAACAATAAAACCACGATCTACGTGGATGGCACCGAGGTAGCATCGAGCAGCGCTATCACCATCAAACCCAGCGACTTACGTCCTGCCTTGAACTACATTGGACGCAGTCAGTTCAGTAGCGATCCCTACTTCACCGGCTATCTCGACGACATCCGCATCTACAACTATGCGCTGAATGCTGATGAGGTGAAGGCTGCGATGAACGACACGGAGAGTGGCATCGAGGATATCCATGCCAATAGTCAAAAGCCAATAGTCAACAACCGTTACGACCTGCAGGGTCGTAAGGTGACAACAGCCAAAGGTTTGCAGATTATCAATAACAAGAAAGTAATATTGAAATAAATTAAACGTATGTTAGGAGTTAACGGAAGTTATCGGAAGTTAACAGGCTTACAGTCTGAGAAGTTAACTGACAATAGACTTATGAAAAAAATTTTAAGTTTAGCTATGGCGATGTTGGGACTGCTCCCGACAGCAATGTTCGCTGGTGACAATGACTTACTGTGGGACTACACAGAGAATGCACCTGGTTCAAGTCCAGACCACGGACTCTACTATGCATCGAAAGTGAGTGACGCCGCAGGAACAAACAACGGTCTGAAAGGCATCAAGCTGAACAGTACAGGATACGCCTATTTCGCCAAGCCGGCCGTAGCAGGCAAACTGACGTTAACCACCGGTCGCAGAAGCGGTTCGGGAGAATACGCTGTCAACGTCTATACCTGCACCAATGCCAACAGCGCCAATGGTGCGAAGGGCACTATTATCGGTGAAGTAGCTGTTACAGAGACACCCGGCACAGGCACTATCGAGGTAGGCGCTGACGTCACAGGCATCTGGATTGAGCGCAAGACTGCTGCCGAGGGTGTGCTCACGAAGATTGTGTTCAAGGAGAACATCGCACGCTCGTTTGTGGACTTCGAGATAACCAACGCACAATTGAGTGGCGCATTTGATGCCACCACCCTGCCCGCTGGCGTTACCTTCAGTGGTACCCAGCGTAATGACAGTCACGGCTACGGTAACGTGACACTCACCGTTCCCGTTGACGGCACGGTGAAGTTCACCATCGGAGGCTGTCAGTATGCCAATCCCACAACCTGTCAGGTGAAAGACGCAGAAGGCAAACTGTTGGCAGAGCCGGTACTGAAGACTGCCACCTGTTACCATCAGGACGGTGCCGCCGCTACCTATATCTATACGGGAGAGCCCACCACCCTGACATTCTCGAACATTGCCTACCTGCCCTACTTCAAGGCAGAGGCAAGTGACGTACAGGAGGTGACTGTCACCTATAAGGACCAGAACGGCACAGTACTGGGTACCAAGAAGTTGTTTGAGGGCGACCCCATCGGTGAGATTCCCTATACGGAGGCCAACCTCACCATTCCAGAGGGACATAAGTTCCGTGGATGGGTTTATACGAACAAGGTGAAAGTAAAGGCTACCGATCTGGTTACCGGTGACCTCAGCGTCAATGCCAGCGTGACACCTATCGAAGAGGCACCGACAGTTGGTAGCGTACAGACCTACGACCTGACCAGCAATATCTTCTATCCGGAGGACCATGAGAATTTCAGTGTGACAGACGGAGCATACTACAACAACCACGGCTTCGCATTCAGCGACGGAGGCTCGTTCACGTTCAAGGTGGCAGGTAAGGCACAGGTTGTGCTGACCCTCTGTCAATATGGTAACGCTACCACCTTCACAGTTACCGACGGTAAGGGTGCCGAACTGAAGAACGACCTGCCGGCAAAGGCAGAGACTGACGGTGCCACCACCTCATTCAACTACGACGGTGAGGCCACAGACCTGACCTTTACCTTTGCCAAAGGCGGTTATCTGCACAAGATTGCTGTCTATAATGTCAATAGCTTCATAGAGAAAGATGCAGCCACGAACACCTATCAGGTGCCTGCTGGCGATGGTGCCGGTCTGGTTCTTGCCATCAACGCTGCCAATGCAGAAGGCAACTGCACCATCTATCTGCCCAATGGCACTTACGATCTGGGAGATCTCAGTCTGACAGGTATTTCCGGAAACAATATCACCATCAAGGGTGAGAGTCAGGATGGTGTTATCATCCAGAACAAACCGGCAGTAGAAGGTATCGGTGTGACAGCCACCCTGCTGAACACCAGCCAGTATCTGACACTGGAGAACCTGACGCTGAAGAACGCCTACCCCTACTACGACCCCAAGACAGGCAAGGCCGCAGCTTCAGCCGGTCGTGCCGTCTGTCTGCAGGACAAGGGCAACTATACGGTGTGCCGCAACGTGACCATGCTCTCCTATCAGGACACCTACTACAGCAACAACAGCAACGGACAGTTCTATTTCGACAACTGTGAGATTCACGGACTGGTTGACTTCGTCTGCGGAGGTGGTGACGTATTCTACGAGAAGACTCTGTTCTACTTGGAGAGTCGCGAAGTTGCAGAGAACAAAGGTGATGTAACCATTGCTGCACCCAACGGTGCCAAGAAGTATGGCTACGTGATGGACCACTGTACTGTGGATTGTCACTCTGCCACCTTCAACTGGGGACGTTCCTGGGGCTCTGTGGCTAACCTCGCATGGCTGAACACCACACTGATGCAGCCCACGAGGATTGTCAGCAGCCGTTTCACTGCTGCCGGCATGAACAGCGCTGCCGACGGGTTCTTTGAGTACAACACGATGAACGGACAGGGCGAGAACATCACACCTGCCAGCAACATCGTTAACTTCACCCACAATAACGGCAACAAGCAGTATGAGACCATCCTCACCAAAGAGCAGGCTGACGGTTACACCAAGGCCAAGGTCTTTGAAGACGCCCCTGAGGAGTTCAAGAGCCGTGTGGGAATCAGCGAGGAAACAGCCATCCATGCTATAGGCCAACAGCCAACAGCCAACAGCATCTACGACCTGCAGGGTCGCAAGGTGACCGGTGCTGCCAAGCAGGGCATCTACGTCGTTAACAACAAAAAGATTATTATCAAATAATTAACTAACTTTCATTTACTAACAACACCATTTTTATGTCTTTTAAAAAGAGTATTAGAACGGCGCTTGTTTTAACGATGCTACTCATAGCAGGCAGCATTCAGGCGCAGACCGTCAAGGTCAATGTGAAAGACGCGGAGGGTGAGCCCATCATCGGTGCCAATGTCGTAGAACAAGGCACCTCGAATGGCACCATCACCGACTTGGATGGTAATGCCGTTATCAAGTCGAGTGGCAAACCCGTCGTCATCTCGTATGTAGGTATGAAAACCCAGACCGTCAACGTGAAGGGTAAGTCATCCGTCAACATTGTGCTGCAAGAGGACAACACCTCGCTGAACGAGGTGGTAGTCATCGGTTACGGCTCAGTGAAGAAAAAGGATATCACCGGTTCGGTAGCCACCGTCAACAGTGATATTCTGCAGGCAGTGCCTGTTGCCAACGCATCGGAAGCACTAACGGGTAAGATGCCCGGTGTACAGATCACCACGACTGAAGGTTCGCCCGATGCCGAGGTGAAGATCCGCGTGCGTGGTGGTGGTTCTATCACACAGTCGAACGCCCCACTGTATATCGTTGACGGCTTCCCCGTTGACGGTATCAGCGACATTCCTGCCAACGACATTGAGGACATCACCGTGCTGAAGGATGCTTCGTCAACCGCTATCTACGGTTCGCGTGGTGCCAACGGCGTTATCCTGGTAACAACCAAGAGCGGTCAGGCAGGTAAGACCAAGGTGAGCTATAATGCCTACTACAGCTGGAAATCGATTGCGAAGACCTACGACGTTCTCGACACCTACGAATATGCCAAGTGGCAGTATGAATATGCCCTGCTCTACAACGGAGGTGATGCCAGCAAGATCAACCACTATACTGATAAGTTCGGTAACTATCAGGATATGGACCTCTACAAGGGCATTGAAGGCAACGACTGGCAGGATATCACATACGGTCGTACGGGTCACACCTTCAACCACAACATCAACATCAATGGTGGTTCTGAGAGCATGAAGTATGCATTCAGCTATGCTCACATGAACGACAAGGCTATCATGTACGGTTCTTCGTTCAAGCGTGATAACTTCTCTCTGAAACTGAACACCAAACCCACGAGCACAACGACACTGGACTTCCAGGCACGCTATGCTGACACCGACATCAAAGGTGGTGGCGCCAACGAAGCTGCAGGTGCTTACGACACAGACCGCCGTCTGCGTTATGCCGTGCTCTACACCCCACTGCCCATGAAGGGTATCGACGGTACCGACGAACTGGAAGGCTCCAGTTTCTATGATCCTATCACGACTGCCAAGGACAACAACCAGAAGAAGGAACGCCGCAATCTGAACCTTGCCGGTTCATTCGGATGGGAGGTCTATAAGGATCTGAAGCTGAAGAGTGAGGTCGGCTACGACACATACGATGAGTTCAACCAGCGTTTCTGGGGTCTTTCTGCCTATTATATCAAGAACATCCCGACAGGTGACAACCAAGGTAAGCCTGCCATCAGAAACGTTGACACCAAGCGTCACCGCTTCCGTAACACCAACACCATCAGCTACAACTTCAAGAAACTGTTTGAGAAGAACAGTCCTCATCATCTGAACGTATTGCTGGGTCATGAGTGGGTGGTTACCAAGAAACACGCCATCACCGACGAGGTACATGGTTTCCCCACAGACTATGACTCAGAAACAGCATGGAAGCTCACAGCACAGGGCACACCCTATACCGTTGAGGATTTCTACAGCGCAGATGACAAGCTGCTCTCTTGGTTTGGCCGTGCCAACTACGATTTCGCAGGCAAATACCTGGCAACAGTAACGTTCCGTGCCGATGCCTCTTCGAAATTCTCGAAGGGCAACCGTTGGGGTTACTTCCCCTCAGCAGCACTGGCTTGGCGTATCTCTGACGAGCCTTTCATGAGGAACACGCGCGATTGGCTGGACGACTTGAAGCTGCGCTTCAGCTACGGTACTGCCGGTAACAACAATATCCCCGTCGGTCAGCTCGTGCAGGAGTACAGCCCCAAGGCCACCACATGGGTCAATGGTATTACAACCTATTGGGCACCTTCAAAGGTGATGGCTAACCCCGACCTGAAATGGGAGACCACCGTCACACGTAACATTGGTCTTGACTTCACCCTGTTCAACAGCAAACTGAACGGTACCATCGAGGCCTACCTCAACACCACTAACGACCTGTTGATTGAGTTCCCCACATCAGGAACCGGCTATGACACACAGTATCGTAACCTTGGTAAGACAGAGAACAAAGGTTTCGAAGTATCTTTGACCTACCACATTGTCAACAAGAAGGACTGGGGTATTGACTTCACCGGAAATATCGGTTATAACAAGAATGAGATCAAGGAGTTGGGTCGTGAAGACTTTGACACCAACACCAACTGGGGCTCAACAGAAATTGGCAATGACTACCGTGTAGCCGTGGGTCACGCTGTTGGCGAGATTATCGGTTATAAGAATGCAGGACGTTACGAGGTATCAGACTTCGAAGGTTACAACGCCACCACAAAGGAATGGGTACTGAAAGAAGGTGTCGCCAACTCATCAAGCGTTATCGGTACCATCCGCCCAGGTTCTATGAAGCTGCAGGACATCAGTGGTCCTGAAGGTACACCTGATGGTGTGATTGATGCCAACGATATCACGACAATTGGTAATGTCAATCCCGACTTCATCGGTGGCTTCGGCATCAATGCCCGTGCCTACGGCTTTGATTTCTCGGCAAACTTCAACTTCAGCATTGGCAACAAGGTTTACAATGCCAACAAGATTGAATATACAACTGCATCGTACACCAAGTTCTCGCAGTATCGTAACCTGAGCACAGAGATGGCATCGGGTAAGCGCTGGACCTACGTGAATGAGGCCGGACAGTTCGTGACAGACCCCACCGAGTTGGCTGCACTGAACCAGAACACCACCATGTGGTCGCCCTACATGTCGCACTTCGTGCTCACCGACTGGGCTATCGAAGATGCTGACTTCCTGCGTCTGAACACCCTGACGCTGGGTTACACCCTGCCTGAGAAGCTGACAAACCGTGTAGGCATCAGCAGCCTGCGTTTCTACACCACAGCTTATAACGTATTCTGCATCACAGGCTACTCTGGCTCTGATCCCGAGGCAGACTGTATCCGTAAGAATAACCTGACACCTGGTGTTGACTACTCGGGCTATCCTCGTAGTCGTCAGTTCGTTGTCGGTTTGAATTTGAATTTCTAAAATGAAGGAGGAATAAGACAATGAAAAACTATATCAAAATATCTATCGTGGCCCTGTCGCTTGTAGGGTTGTCTTCATGCGACATGGATGCCCCTTCTATCTCCTCGCTTGACGAATCGTCGGTGTTCTCTGTCTATTCGCTTGCCGAATCAGAGATTATGTCCATCCACGTATCGTTCGGTGAGACAAACTCCTACCGCGGACGTTTCCTGCCCTACTATGGCATCAATACGGATGTAGAATGGATCAACACCCCGACCTACAAGGACCGTCTGACAGACAAATATGCGCTGGCTAACTACAACACGACAGCTGACAACGGACAGATGAACAACGCCACCAATGCCTACGCTAAGTTCTATGAGGGTATTGAGCGTGCCAACCTGGCTATCAAGGGTCTGCGCGAATTCGGCAATGTGCAGAGTCGTCCGGAGATGGCACAACTGCTTGGTGAGGCACTGACACTGCGCGCCGTTGTCTATAACGACCTGATCAAGGCGTGGGGTGACGTACCTGCCCGTTTCGAGCCCAACAACTCGGAGAACATGTATCAGGGACGCACCAGTCGTGATGTCATCTACAAGCAGCTGCTGGCAGACCTGAAAGAGGCAGAGGACTACTGCTATTGGCCCAATGAGAACGCTATCACACGTTCGACAGAGCGCATCAGCAAGTCTTTTGTAAAGGGTCTGCGTGCCCGTATCGCCCTCTATGCAGGCGGCTATGGTCTGCGTGGTGATGGTTTCCGTCGTTCCAACGATCCCGAACTGGCTCCCGAACTGATGTATCAGATTGCCAAGGAGGAATGTCTTGACATCATCAACAGCGGTCACAACAAACTGGGTACCTTTAAGGAGAACTTCACCAAGCTCTGTACCGACGACACATCAGCAGGTGGTGAGAGTCTGTGGGAGATTCCTTTCTCAGAAGGTCGTGGACGTGTGCTCTACACATGGGGCGTACGCCATCAGGTGGAAGACCAGTACACCTATCAGCCACGTGGTGGTGTGAACGGTCCTCTGCCCACACTGTTCTATGACTATGACAAGGATGACATCCGTCGCGACATCACCTGCGTGCCCTATCGCTGGGGTGCCAAGACCGACGGTACTGCCACCAGCGTCAACAACAACGGTATTAACTACAATGTTTATAAGGTGCCACAAGTGATCAGCAATCCTACATCAATGTACTTCGGCAAACTGCGCTATGAGTGGATGAACCGTTACGTGACCTCTACCAACGACGATGGTATCAACTGGCAGTACATGCGTCTGGCAGACGTCTATCTGATGGCTGCCGAAGCTATCAACGAGCTCGACGGTCCTGCCGCTGCCGCTCAGTATATGCAGCCTATCCTCGATAGAGCCCTGCCTGCTGACAAGGTAGCAGCACTGATGGCTCAATATACAGCCAACAAGGAGGCCTTCTTCAAGGGTATTGTTGATCAGCGTGCCTTTGAGTTTGCAGGCGAGGTGCTCCGCAAGCCGGACCTCATTCGCTGGGGTATCATCGACGAGAAGATGGCTGAAGCCAAGGAGAAACTGCGCCGTCTGGCCACACGCCAAGGCGAATATGCAGACCTGCCCGAGAAGGTCTATGTGAAACTCTACGAAAAAGACATGGTGATTCCTGCATCTGCAGAGGTATTCGATACACCTGTAGATGGTGAGACGCTGGTTATCTATGGTCTGAACCATGGTGACAGCGACGATACCGGTAAGGACATGAAGGACGACGGCTTCGAGAGCAAGGGATGGTTCCTGAGCGATGGCGAAGCCCGCATTACCGACGACATCATCAATGGTCTTTATGTTGTAGATAAGCCCAGCATGAACTGTCTGTGGCCCATCTGGACTTACTTCATCGGCAACAGCAACGGTATGCTGAACAATGACGGTATCTACGGTCAATTGTCTGACTAACTCATAAAAAACAAGAAAACAATGAAAACGATTAAAATATTAACATTATGCACGTTAGGTGTTGCTGCAGCAGCTTTCACAGCATGTAGCGACCAGAGCGAGGAGATTACAAGCTATGAACTTAGCCGTAACCTCTCACCCATCAACCTCGAGGCTTCCAATGTGCAAGAGACAAGTGCAATCATCAAGTGGACACCGTCGGCAAAGGCTACAAGCTACAATCTGCTGGTGTTTGCAGAGGACAGCATGTCATATAACCTGACAGCTACACCTGCCAAGGCGATTGAGGGTATTACAGAAGACCAGATTCCTGTTCTGATCGACGGGCTCTTCTTCGACACCCAATATACAGTGTATGTTCAGGCTATCACAGCCGACAATGAAAGCCGCACTTCTACCTGGAACGGAGCCTACTTCAGAACGAACACGAAGCAGTTCCTGAAGGCTCCCAAGCCCTCTGACATTGCTGACCGCAGCGTCACACTCAGATGGGAAGCCGAGGAAGGATTCAGCGTTTCTACCATTGTCGTGGGTGACATCACCCATGAGGTGACTCCTGAAGAAGCAGAGGCTGGAGAAGCTACCATCAACGGCCTTACCCCTGAAACGGACTATACCGCCTATCTATATTATAATGGTAAGCAATGCGGTAACCGTAACTTCACAACGATTGCCGATCTCGAAGGAGCTATCATCCTGCACGACACCGATGACCTGAAGGCTGCCCTCGAAGAAGCTGAAGAAGGTGACGTGTTTGCCCTCTATGGAGGAACCTACCGACTGAATGCCGTTTATGACGATGAAACTGGCGAACTGATATCTACCGGTGCAGTGAAGATCTTAAAGACCATCACCATCAAGGGTATCTATCCAACAGATCAGCCTGTCATCAAGGGTCGTTTCGAACTATACGACGGTGCCGGTCTTAACATGAGTCAGGTTATCATCAACGGTACTGACAACGGTAGCGCTGACCAGATTTTCAACTACAAGCTTGATCAGGCTGCAGCAGGTGTAGAATTTGGTGCTTTGGACATCCAAAACTGCGAAATCTTTGGACGCACTGACGGTAAGGGCCTTATCTACCTGAATGTTGAGGCTATCGTGAGTGCCATTAACTTCAACAACTGTATCATCCACGGTATTGAGTGTAGCGGTGGTGACTTCATCGACAGCCGTAAGGGTCTGCCACGTGAGATTAACCTGACCAACAGCACTTTCTACACTGTTGCCAGTGTTCGTGACTTCATACGTGTTGACGATGCATCAGGTAGTTTCACAGGTGAAGCAGGTCCCGTTGTCACCGTTGACCAGTGTACACTCTACAATGTGGGTGCAGGCAATGAAGCTGGTGCTGCCAATTATCGTCTGCTTTATGTGCGCTTTGCCGGCAACAAGCTGACATTCACCAATAACGTTGTTGTAGGCACAACCTATAAGCGCGGCTTCACCAACCAGGCCAGTTCAGACCCCACACCAACGCTGAGGAACAACTTCTACTGGAACTGCCAGAACCTGACAGCTGCCGGTACTGGTGCTGATGCCACCATCGCTTGGTTTGATACAGAAGGCACAGTAGCCGATCCTGAATTTGCCAATGCTGCCAGTGCTGACTTCACCCTTGGAGCAGATGCTGATGCACGTAAGTCAAGTGCAGGTGATCCCCGCTGGCGTAAGTAATCCCCTACTCTCTCATAACAGAATCCCCGCTCCGTTCACAATGAACAGGGCGGGGATTTGTTGAATTTAGGAGTTTAGGAGTGTAGGAGTGTAGGAGTTTAGGAGTTTAGACGATAGACTTGTAGACCTCCACGGCGGTAGCAAATTATTCACTATTCACTTTTACCTTATCAACTCTCAAACCGCTTGCCCCAGTAGTTGACCATGCGCTGGTACAGTTTCTCTTCTGAGGGGCTGTGCTGTCCGTGCCAGAGACGCTGATCCTGCAGGGCATCAGGCATATACTGCTGGGGCGTGAAATGACCCGGGAAATCATGAGGGTATTGATAGCCATCGCTATAGCCCAGATCTTTCATGAGTGAGGTGGGCGCATTACGCAGATGGAGGGGTACGGGCTGGTTACCCGTCTGACGCACCAGTGCCAGAGCTGCATCAATGCCCAGATAGGCAGAGTTACTCTTGGGTGACGTAGCCAAATAAACAGCACACTCACCCAGCGCGATACGGGCTTCTGGCCAGCCTATCTTCATCACAGTATCGAAGGTGGCATTAGCCAACAGCAAGGCGTTGGGGTTAGCCAGACCGATATCCTCGGATGCTGAGATGACCATGCGGCGCGCAATGAACTGAGGATCTTCGCCCCCCTCAATCATACGGGCCATCCAATAGAGAGCGGCATCGGGGTCGGAACCGCGTATGCTCTTGATAAAGGCCGAGATGATGTCGTAGTGCATCTCACCATCCTTGTCGTAGGCCAAGGGATTCTGCTGAAGGCAAGCCTCAACGGACTGGTCAGTAATAACGATTCCGGAATTTCCGGATTCACCGGATTCTCCGGAATTTCCGGATTGTCCGGAGTTTCCGGCGCTTTCTACCACCAGTTCCAGGATATTCAGCAGTTTGCGGGCATCACCCCCGCTGTAACGGAGGAGGGCGCCTGTCTCCTGAAGAACAATATGACGTTCTTTGAGAACGATATCAGTAGTAATGGCACGCTGAAGGAGTTTGAGGAGATCGTCTTTCTCCAACGACTTCAGCACGTAGAGCTGACAGCGTGAGAGCAACGGACGGATGACCTCAAACGAAGGATTCTCAGTGGTGGCACCAATGAGGGTGACGATACCACGCTCCACAGCGCCCAACAACGAGTCTTGCTGGGACTTTGAGAAGCGGTGGATCTCGTCGATGAAGAGAATGGGTGAAGCCTCGTTGAAGAAACGTCCCTTCTGGGCCCGTTCGATGACATCACGTACATCCTTCACGCCGCTGGTGACAGCCGAAAGCGTATAGAACGGTGTTTCCAAACGATGGGCAATGATCTGTGCCAGCGTGGTCTTACCCACTCCCGGGGGGCCCCAGAGGATAAATGAGGAGATATGTCCGGAATCAATCATCTTCCGGAGTACAGCGCCCTCGCCTACTAGGTGTTGCTGACCGATATAATCGTCGAGTGTGCGGGGTCTGAGACGTTCTGCTAAAGGTTCTGACATATTTTTGGTGCAAAGTTACGAAAAGTCGAGAGCAAAACAAAAGAATATGTTCTTTTTTTTGCCGAGACGGAGTAAGTTCGCCATTTTTGATGGCAAAGTTACGAAAAGTCGAGAGCAAAACAAAAGAATATGTTCTTTTTTTTGCCGAGACGGAGTAAGTTCGCCATTTTTGATGGCAAAGATACAAAAAAAATTATAATTCATGATTCATATTCATAATAATTTCATATCTTTGCAAGCGAAAAGAAACAGAAAATCATTTTACTATGGAGCAACAGACTGGAAAGAAAGTACTTACGCTGAAGACACTAACGAAGAGCAGCGTATGGGACGTACAAGAAAACGATATCTTCCGCATGTGCGACAATGCCGAAAAAGACATAGAGATCAAGGAGAACCTGCGTCACTATATCGACATTATCCGTTCGGCGTTTATGATAGAGGAAATCAAAGTGGATCTGCCCATCGTTAAGGAGAAATACGAGAAGCAGGGCTATAAAGTAGGAACAGTGAAGATTGACGACCAGACGAAGGTGACCTGGGCCATCAAGAAGCGCCCCATCGTTCGTGTCACGGACCTGACCTACGAGAATATCCGTCACATCACAGCAGCCAAATTGATGGAGGTTCTTGACAGGAACTTCGGAGGCGGCTGGGACTCGCTGTCACAGAGCATCAAGGATATTATTGAGAGTGGCTTTGACATCTCCACCACGACCCTTCCCAAAGACCGTCTCCACAAGAAGGGCGGCATGTACGAGAAGAAAGTTGAGGACGGCTTCGAGGTATTGGAGGTTGCCAAAGGCACATGGGTGGAGGCCATCTTTGCCAAGCTGAAGCCTGAGACAGAAAAACCGCGCATGAAGTTTGCCTCATCGTCTGACGAGGAGGACGAGGATGCCGATGTTGAGATTGAAGACAACTATAACAAGCCCGACGAGGATGACGACATCGAGATTGACGATCCCAACGATGACGAGATCACTGAGGACAACTACTCAACCATGATGGATCTGGGCAGCGCCGATCCCGACGAGGAAGCCGAGAACATGGCGGAGTATGGGGAAGAGTGAAAAGGCAAAAGTGAATAGTGAATAGTGAATAATTGGCTACCGCCGTTGATATGATAAACTACGACCTGTCAAAGATTCGTGCCATCATCTTCGATGTTGACGGCGTTTTGTCTTCCGAGACCATCACGCTGGCAGCCGATGGTCTTCCTCTTCGTACAGTCAATATCAAGGACGGTTATGCCCTGCAGTTGGCTATTAAACTGGGCTTGCGTGTTGCCATCATGACGGGGGCCAATGTCAATGCCATCCGCGTCAGATACGAGGGTCTTGGCCTTACCGATATCTATCTGGGCTGTGCCGTTAAAATCAAGACCTATGAGTCTTTTCTTCAGCAGTATGGCTTAAAGGATGAAGAGGTGATGTACATGGGTGATGATATACCAGACTTAGAGATTATGCGACGCGTAGGCTGTCCTGTGTGTCCCAAGGATGCCTGCACAGAGGTTCGTGAAGTAAGTCTCTATATCAGCAGTCGTATTGGCGGACATGGCTGTGCCCGCGATGTGATAGAACAAACACTTCGTGCCCAGGGCCTTTGGCAAATGAATGCCACCGCCTTCGGCTGGTAAGCTCATAGCGCCCTCGAGGGCTTCGAGGGCTTCGAGGGCTTCGAAAAATCGAAAAACCATGCTTGACAATCTGAAAGACTACCATATTATCCTTGCCAGCAACTCCCCGCGACGCCGTGAGTTGTTGGCAGGTTTGGGTATTCCCTTCGAGGTGAAAGTGCTCCCCGATATCGCAGAGTCCTACCCTGCCAATCTGCCTGTGACTGACATTGCGGAGTATATTGCCAGGGAAAAGGCTGATGCCTATCGGCAGCAGATGGATTCCCATGATTTGATCATCACAGCCGATACTGTTGTGATTGTCGATGATGAAGTCATGGGAAAACCTGTTGATGCTGCTGATGCCCGACGAATGCTCCTGAAACTCAGCGGTCGTACCCATCAGGTGACTACAGGTGTCTGTCTCACTACTGCCACGCGTCAGCGTGCGTTCTCTGTCACCACTGATGTAACGTTCAAACAGCTCTCAGAGGAAGAGATAGCCCATTACATTGACTGCTATCGTCCCTTCGACAAGGCCGGCGCCTATGGCATCCAGGAGTGGATTGGCTATATTGGCGTGACAGCACTTCAAGGGAGCTATTTCAATGTAATGGGCCTACCTGTTCAGCGTATCTATTCCGAATTGGTGAATACTTTTGCTCATCAGAGCGTATAATTCTTGCATAGAAGGATCATCACGGAGTAGGTCCATCTGTGCGTTGATGACATTCTCATCATAACGGACGGCAGGTCCCGTCTGTGCTTCACGTGGTGAGAGTGTCTTTATTTTCTCTGCCGTTTCGTCAATGAGGGGTTGCATGACATCGAAAGGAATATCATGACGCTGCAGAATCTCGGCAGAGAGCGCATAACAGTGGTTGACGAAGTTGCAGGCAAAGACAGCCGCCAGATGCAGGTAGCGGCGTTGATCAGACGATAACGGTCTGACATTGTCGCTGATACTGCGGGCGAGCGTCTCTGCAAGAGAGAGGGTTGACTCATCAGTGGCCTCAAGAAAGATGGGAAGATGAGCGAAACTGACAGCACGTTCTTTGGAGAAGGTCTGCATGGGATAGAACACACCGGCATGAGGGGCGTGGCCTTCGAATACCGACAGCGGCATGGAGCCGGCTGTATGCAGGAAGCACTGGTCTGTTCTGCCCTGCGCTAAGAGGGGGATGACAGTAGTGAGCGCAGCGTCCTTGATGGCAATGATGAACGCATCGGCTGTTGAAGGGAGAGCAGAGAGGCTATCGGTGGGGAAACCACCGACCACACTGCATAAGGCATCGGCAGAAGCCTGCGTGCGACTATAGACAGCGGTAATGGTGTGGCCCTTCTCATGAAGGGCTTTCGCAAGATTGGTGGCCAAACGGCCGGCACCGACAAAGACGATTTTCATAGGGCTAATGGGGCTAATAGGTCCTATAGGGCCTATGGGACTTATAAGACTAAAATTTTCCCAGGTGCACGTTCTCCCACTTCAGTTTATCTTCGTTCTGCGGCTGGCGCTCGTCGGCCTTGTGGCCGAAGGCAAGGACACAGAGTACAGAGAGGTTCTCAGGGATGTCGAGGATGCCACGGATGACGGTGTCGGCTGAAGTGCCGTCAGAGAGGCCACGACCACGCATCTGCACCCAACAGGAGCCCAGGCCCAGATCCTCTGCCTGATACTGCATGGAGATGGCTGCAATGCTGCCATCCTCTACCCAGCAGTCGTTCTGCACGGGGTCGCCCAAAACGACGATAGCCAGGGGTGCGCCTTTAATAAACTGTCCACCCATCTCCTTGGCATCAGAGAGTTTCTCGAGGTCGGTCTTGTCGTCAACCACCACAAACTGCCAGGCACGCTGACTCTTGGATGTAGGCGACATGAGGGCAGCCCTCAGGATGAGACGCACATCGTCAGCATCGATCTCCTGAGTAGTGAACTTACGGTGTGAACGGCGCATCTGCGCCAGGGTCTTAAAGTCTGTCATGATCTTTATTTCGATTGATTTGCATGCAAAGTTACGAATAAATGACAGAAAAAACAAGAAAATTGTTTGTTTTTTCTGAAAAATACTTACCTTTGCAACCCACAAATGAATGAACTGACGACACATATCTATAGCAGCAACGACACGCTGCCAGACGGACTGATGGAAGAGAACTTCTTTCACAGTCCCCAGTTGTTTCATTTGTGTCGCAAAACACCCAGACAACAGCCGTTTATGGTAACGGTGGAAACGCCTGACGGAGAGGTAGTTGCCCAGATGTTGGCAGTCCTGCGTCGTCGTGCCTCCTGGCTTCCCCCGTATCTATACCGTCAATGTCGAGTGGTGGGCGAAGGTGTCTATCGTCCCGACAGACCCAAGGACCAGCTCTTTGATATGATGCTTCAAGCCTTGAAGGAGACAATAGGCCGGAAATCGCTGTTCATAGAGTTCAGTAACCTCAGTCAGAAGATGTTTGGCTACAAGCAGTTTCGCGCCAACAGCTTTTTCCCCGTTCGATGGATGAGCATTCACAACTCGTTGCACTCGCATACACCAGAGGAACGCATCAGCGAGAAGATGCTGCAGCGTATCGAGACTTGTTACAAGAAAGGTGTGGTGACCGACGAGGTGAAGAACGACACCGATTTCCATGCGTTCTCGAAACTGCTACGGCGTCATAACTGGTTGAAGCCCAAGCGCTATATCCCTGCCGACGAGTTCTTTATCGGTATGAAAGAGCTAGGGAACACCCGTCTCTTCACGACCCGTTACCACGAACACATCATTGGCTGTTCAGCTGTCGTTTACAGTGAACGTCAGGCCTATCTGTGGTACGCAGCCTATCGCCGTAAGTCATTTATCAAACTGCATCCTGACGAGCTCACCATCTGGCATGCCATCAAAGACGCCCATGAACGGGGCTATGAGCATATCAACTTCATGGATGTGGGTCTGCCCTACTCTCATAATACTTTCCGAGAGTTTATCCTCAGTTTCGGAGGAAAACCAGTGAGCACCTACCGCTGGTTCCACTGTAACACGAGGTGGATCAACTCGCTACTGTCCTGGATATACAGAGACTAATGCGAGTTGAGAGTTGAGAGTTGAGAGTTGAGAGTTGGGAATTGAGAATTTGTTTTTTGTGAAAATTGCTACCACGCTACCACACAGCAGATAAACAACTGATTATAAGACTGTTGCGCGTTGTGGTAGCAAATTTTTGTGTGGTAGCAATCTACCACAAATCAAATATACACACATCAACCCAAGTTTTTTTTCAACGTCAGAAAAAAGTATTTTCTGCGTCGGAAAATAATGTTTTCTGACGCAGAAAAGAGCGTTTTCTGACGCAGGAAGTACTGTTTTCCGTATCGGGAAAGACTGTAATCAGACACAAATTATAATAATTAGGAGTTTTCTGCGTTATAATATCTGATGAAACAGCTTTTATTACGATATATACTCATAACCGTCTTACTCACTACTGCGCTCTGCTTGCAGGCACAGACATTCACTGTCAAGGGACGTGTTCTCGACGATAACGGTGATCCGTTGGAGTTGGCATCGGTATCGTGTCTGGAACAAGGTAAGTTCACGATGACCAGTTTGAAGGGTGAGTTCCAGTTGGTGCTGCAATCGGCTGACAGCGTTGTCATTCGCTTCTCGATGGTGGGCTATAAGCCACGTCAGCGCGTGCTGCGCAACCCAAGGACAGCGCAGACGCTTCAGGTGGTTCTTCACGAACAGGATGAGATGAAGGAGGTGACCATCGTGCAGCGACAGCGTCAGACGACACAAGTGGAACAACTCGACGTCAAAGAAATCAAATCGGCCCCCTCTGTTTCAGGCAATGCTGTTGAGGAGATGATACAGCAGCAGGCTGGTGTCTCAACCCATAATGAGATGTCGAGCCAATACAATGTGCGTGGTGGTTCGTTCGACGAAAACTCCGTGTATATCAACAATGTAGAGGTGTATCGTCCACTTCTCATCCGCAGCGGACAGCAGGAAGGTCTGTCAGTCATCAACCCCGATATGGTTGAGAAGGTGGGCTTCAGCTCGGGTGGTTTCAGCGCCAGATATGGGGACAAGATGTCGTCGGCACTCGACATCACCTATAAACGTCCCAAGGCTTTCGAGGCAACAGCGATGGCTTCGCTTCTTGGAGCGAGTGCCTACGTGGGCGTTTCGGGCAAGAAATTCTCCATGAGTCACGGCGTGCGCTACAAGACCAACCGTTATCTGCTGGGATCACTGGAAACAACTGGTGAATACAAGCCCAACTTCCTGGATTACCAAACCTATATGACCTACGAGCCCAACAGTCGATGGACATTGGCATTCTTAGGCAATATCTCGGAGAACCACTACAACTTTAAGCCCAAGGACCGTCACACATCATTCGGCACGATGGAAGACGTGAAGTCGTTCAAGGTATATTTCGATGGTCGGGAGAAAGACATCTTCCGTACCCTGTTCGGAACAGCCAGCATCACCCGACACCTGGGAGATACCGACATCAAGCTGTTATGGTCGGCTTTCCATACGAAAGAGCAGGAGACTTACGACATCCAAGGACAGTACTGGCTGGACGACACGGAGAGTGCCGAACAGTTGGGTGTAGGAACTTATGCCGAACACGCACGCAACTACCTGACTGCCGATGTGCAGAGTCTGAAACTGATGACTATCAAACGGATGCGTCAGCATGAGATTGAAGCCGGACTGACCCACAAATGGGAACATATCAAGGAACAAAGCAGGGAATACGAGATGCGCGACTCCAGTGGCTACTCCGTACCACACACCAGCAACCGCTTGGACCTCATCTATACGCTGGCATCGCATCAGGACTTGAAATCACAGCGTACCGAGGGCTATATCCAAGACACCTACCGATGGAGTTCATCGAAGGGGGCTGATGAGTCCAATGAGTCCAATGGGGCTAATGAGACCAATGAGACCTTTTATACACTATGCTATGGTGTGCGCTTTGCACACTGGTCGTATAACAAGGAGACAACAGTATCGCCTCGTGTGTCACTGGCCATCGTGCCTGCCAACAACCAGAACCTGACCTACCGTCTAGCTACCGGTCTTTACTACCAGGCACCGTTCTACAAAGAGTTGCGCGATACCATCACACAATCGGGCATCACGGTGGTACAGCTGAACAAAAAGATTAAAAGTCAGCGGTCGCTACAGTTCATTGCCGCTATGGACTACCGGTTCAGGATGAACGAGCGTCCGTTCAAGTTTACGGCAGAGGCCTACTATAAACACCTCTCGAACCTCATTCCCTATAACGTACAGAACGTGAAGGTGACCTATTATGGCGAAAACCTCTGCTCGGGCTATGCTGCCGGTCTTGATCTGAAGCTCTTCGGTGAGTTTGTTCCAGGGTCTGACTCCTGGTTGACATTCTCACTTATGCAAACGAAACAGAAGATGGACGGTCAGTGGCTGCCCATGCCTACAGACCAGCGCTATGCCATAAACCTGCATTTCACCGACTATTTCCCTGGCACCGAACGATGGAAGATGACGCTACGTCTGGCCTATGCCGACGGATTGCCCTTCGGAGCGCCACACCGTGGTATTGACGCACAGAACTTCAGGGCGCCTGCCTATAAGAGAGCCGATATTGGCATGAGTTATCTGGCCTATGACAGTCCGTCACCCACAAGATACGGCATCAAGAAGGTGTGGCTGGGCCTTGATTGCCTTAATCTGTTCGGTATCTCCAACGTGAACAGCTACTATTGGGTGACCGATGTTACCAATCGCCAATGGGCCGTACCGAACTACCTGACAGGGCGGCAAATCAATGGCAAGGTGATTGTAGAATTGTAGTAAAAACAAAAAAAAATTGCCATATATGCGGTTATATCAAGAAAAATGTGTAACTTTGCACGCTATAAGGAAAACCAAATAATATTTATGGAGTTTACAGCCAAGCAAATTGCAGATTTTATTGGAGGACGCGTAGAAGGCAACGAAAACGCAACGGTCAATACTTTCGCAAAAATTGAAGAGGGAAAAGAGGGGGCCATCTCCTTTCTCTCCAATCCCAAATATACACACTATCTTTACGACACGAAATCAAGCATCGTCCTGGTAAACGAGGACCTGCAACTGGAGCAAGAGGTGAAGACCACCCTGATTCGTGTGAGGAATGCCTATGAGTCGGTAGCACAACTTTTGCAGCTATACGAATCGATGAAGCCCAAGAAGACCGGTATTGACTCGCTGGCCTTTGTGTCGCCTACAGCAGAGATTGGCAAGGATGTATATATAGCCCCCTTCGCCTACATCGGAGACAACGTAAAGATTGGTGACGGATGTCGTATCTATCCCCATGTAACCATTTATGAAGGCTGCCGCATAGGCAACAACGTCACCATCCATGCCGGTTCGGTGATTGGTGCCGACGGCTTTGGTTTTGCGCCCAATCAGGATGGTTACAACAAGATTCCACAGATAGGTATCGTGGTCATTGAAGACAACGTAGAGATTGGTGCCAACACCTGTGTGGACCGTTCGACCATGGGTGAGACCCGCATCCACAAGGGTGTGAAGCTGGACAACCTGATCCAGGTAGCCCACAACTGCGAGATTGGCGAGAACACGGTGATGTCAGCTCAGGCAGGCATGGCAGGCTCGACCAAGATCGGTGCATGGTGTATGGTGGGAGGTCAAGCCGGTTTCGCTGGTCATATCCATGTGGCCGACAAGACATTCGTGGGTGCCCAGTGTGGTGTCATCAGCGACACAAAGGGCAACGGTGAGTCGCTGATTGGTTCGCCCGCCATGGATCCACGCGAGTACTTCAAGGCCGTGGCCTACTGGAAGCGCATGGGCGACCTGACCAAGGAGGTGCGCGAACTGAAGAAGCAGGTGGCAGAACTACAAAACAGTAAATAAATCATCCGGAAAGTCCGGAAAATCCGAAATATCCGGAGAATCCGGAAAAGGAAAATAGAAAATTCGTAAATCGTAATAAGATGAAGCAAAAGACTCTGAAAGGCAGTTTTTCTCTTTGTGGAAAAGGTCTGCATACAGGATTGAGTTTGACGGTGACCTTTAACCCCGCACCAGAGAACCACGGATACAAGATTCAGCGTATTGACCTGGAGGGTATGCCTACGGTGGATGCTGTGGCAGAGAACGTCGTTGACACGCAACGAGGTACCGTGCTTGGCAAAGGCGACATGCGTGTGTCAACAGTAGAACATGGACTGTCAGCTCTTTATGCACTTGGTGTTGACAACTGTCTGATTCAGGTGAACGGTCCCGAGTTCCCCATCCTCGATGGATCAGCCATCAAGTATGTGGAGAAGATTCAGGAGATCGGTATCGAGGAACAGACTGCCCCCAAGGACTGGTATGTGATCCGCAAGAAGATAGAGGTGAAAGACGAAGAGACAGGTTCGTGCATTACACTCCTGCCTGATGATGACTTCTCGCTGACCACCATGTGCTCGTTTGAATCGAAGTTCATCAACTCACAGTTTGCCACACTCGACAACATCCAGAATTATGCGAAGGAGATAGCCCCTGCACGTACTTTCGTGTTTGTCAGGGATATTGAACCGCTGCTGCAAGCCAACCTCATCAAGGGTGGTGACCTTGACAATGCCATCGTGATGTATGAGCGACAGACCACCCAGGAGCGTCTTGACATGCTTGCAGACATGTTGCACGTAGAACATCGTGATGCCACCGAGTTGGGTTACATACAACACAAACCGCTGGTATGGGAGAACGAATGCACACGCCACAAGCTGCTCGATGTAATTGGCGACATGGCTTTGATTGGTAAGCCCATCAAGGGTCGTATCATTGCCACACGTCCTGGACATACTATTAATAATAGGTTCGCACGCGAGGTACGCAAGGAGATTCGTAAGCACGAGATACAGGCACCGGCATACGATCCCAACGAGACACCAGTGATGGACGTAAACCGCATCCGTGAGTTGTTACCCCACCGTTATCCCATGCAGTTGGTCGATAAGGTGATCGAGATTGGTCCTATGCATATTGTGGGTGTGAAGAACATCACATCCAACGAACCTTTCTTCACAGGTCACTTCCCACAGGAGCCCGTCATGCCCGGTGTGCTTCAGATAGAAGCAATGGCACAGGTGGGTGGACTGCTGGTGCTGAACAGCGTAGAAGAGCCTGAGCGCTGGTCCACATACTTTATGAAGATTGACGGTGTAAAGTTCCGTCAGAAGGTGGTACCTGGCGACACGCTGCTCTTCAAAGTCGAGCTGCTGGCTCCTCTGCGTCACGGCATCTCATCCATGCACGGCTACACTTTCGTTGGTGACCATATCGTGAGCGAAGCAACATTTACCGCACAAATCGTTAAGAACAAATAAAGTCGTTATAACGTCATAACGAAATAACGAAATAACGTAATAACGAAAAAAACGAATATGAATCAAATTCATCCTTTAGCCGTTGTTGATCCCAGTGCACAACTGGGTGACAACAACGTGATAGGTTCTTTCTGCGTGATTGATGCCAACGTGGTGATGGGCGATAACAACCATTTGCTGAATAATGTCACCATCCACACAGGAGCCCGCATAGGTAGTGGCAACGAGTTTTTCCCTGGTGCAAGCATTTCAACAAAGCCACAGGATCTGAAGTTTCGTGGTGAGGAGACAACATGCGAGATAGGTGACAACAACAGTATCCGCGAGAATGTGACCATCAGTAGAGGTACCGCCTCGAAGGGTAAGACCGTCGTAGGCTCGGGTAACCTGCTTATGGAGAATATGCACATTGCCCACGACTGCGTGATTGGCAGTGGTTGTATCATCGGTAACTCCACCAAGTTTGCCGGAGAGGTGGAAGTCGATGACAATGCCATCATCTCGGGTGTCGTACTCCTTCATCAGTTTATCCGTATTGGCGGCTATGTGATGATTCAGGGCGGATGCCGCACCAGTCAGGATATTCCACCATACATCATTGCCGGCAAAGAACCCATCCGCTATGCAGGTGTGAACCTCATCGGCCTACGCCGTCGTGGTTTCAGCAACGAGACCATTGAGATGATTCACGACACCTACCGCACAATCTATGCCAAGGGCATCATCAAAGACGGTATTGCCGAGGCACGCGCAAAATATCCCGATTCAAAAGAGGTGGAATACATCTGCTCATTCATTGAGAATTCAAAGCGCGGCATCATCAGATAAATGAAGACGCTCGTTGTCATCACAGGTCCGACGGCTGTTGGGAAGACACAACTATGCCTTGACTTGGCACAACGACTGGGCACACCCATTATCAATGCCGACTCGCGACAGATTTACCGTGACCTGAAGATTGGAACGGCAGCTCCTACAGAAGAACAACTAAGACAGGTGCACCACTATTTTGTGGGCACCTTGTCTTTAGATGAATACTATAGCGCTTCGATGTATGAGCAACAAACGATTGCCTTACTGGAAAAGCTCTTTCAAGACAATGACTATGCATTGATGACAGGCGGCTCGATGATGTATATCGATGCCGTCTGTCATGGTATTGATGATATCCCTACGGTTGACGAGCAAACACGTGAGACGCTGAAACGACGTTTGCAGGAAGAAGGATTGGAATCTCTCTGTGAAGAGTTGAAACGTTTGGACCCCGAGCACTATGAAGTGGTGGACCTGAAGAATCCGCGTCGCGTGGTTCATGCTTTGGAAATCTGTTTGATGACAGGCAACACCTACACATCGTACCGGAAGGCAGAGCGCAAGGAGCGTCCGTTCAAAATCATCAAAATAGGTTTAACACGTCCTCGTGAGGAACTGTATCAGCGTATCAATAGTCGCGTTGACCAGATGATGGAACAGGGTCTGTTGGAGGAAGCGCAACGGCTATACCCCCAACGCCATCTCAATGCGCTGAACACCGTTGGATACAAAGAGCTGTTCAACTACATGGATGGCATATGGACACTTGACGAAGCCGTGGAACGCATCAAGGGCAACACACGCCGATATGCCCGCAAGCAATTAACTTGGTTTAAGAAAGATTCGGACGTTATTTGGGCGCATCCGACCAACATTTCAGAAATTTTTCACTATTGTGTCCCCACACATTGATTTTAATCAAAAAAAAATGGTAAAAAAGTTTGGTGGTAATGAAAAAAAGGCTTATCTTTGCATCGTTATCCTGAAAACAATCTTTTTACCTTAAAAGAACTAATACCTATTGAAGATAAAGGCGATCGGCTGTGAAGTCCATCGCTTTTGTTTTTTTATGACGAGTGAACGAGTTCTTGACGAATGGACGAGAAGACGATTTTTTGACGAGAAGACGAAAGAACGAATTTAAAAGCCCATTGGCCTCATAAGCCCCATAGGACCAAGAAAACAGTTGTGATAACGAGATAACGTTATTACGAAATAACGAAAGATCAAAAGAACGAAACAGCAAAATGATTGTTAAATAATTATAAATCTAGAAAAACTCTCAATCCCCACCCCTCAACTCTCAACTAAAATTAGTACCTTTGCACCCCGAAAGAGTCCGCGGAGGCTGTGTTAAGTATATACGAACGTATATCGCCTTACGGAAAAACCCCTAAATACAACAAAAAAGCAATGTACGCAATTGTAGAAATCCAGGGTCAACAGTTCAAGGTAGAAGAAGGCAAGAAGCTTTTCGTGCACCACATCAAGGACGTGGAGGCAGGCAAGACTGTTGAGTTTGACAAGGTGCTGCTCGTAGATGCCGACGGCGCTGTCAAGGTTGGCGCACCCACCGTAGAAGGTGCAAAAGTAGTAGTTGAAGTAGTGAACCCGCTGGTTAAGGGCGACAAGGTCATCGTTTTCAAGATGAAGCGTCGTAAGGACTATCGCAAGAAGAACGGCCACCGTGAGCAGTTCACTCAGGTTGAAGTTAAACAAGTAATCGCTTAAGGAGGAACAGAATTATGGCACATAAGAAAGGTGTAGGTAGTTCTAAGAACGGTCGCGAGAGTGCAGCTCAGCGACTTGGCGTGAAAATCTGGGGTGGACAGAAAGTACTTGCCGGCAACATCATCGTTCGTCAGCGTGGTACTAAGCACAATCCCGGTAACGGCGTGGCTATTGGTAAGGATGATACGCTCTATGCCCTCATTGACGGCACCGTTAATTTCCACAAAGGAAAGTACAACAAGAGCGTTGTTTCAGTAATACCCAACGCTGAAGCCTAAAGAAAGCAAACAACTTATTCCAAACAAACACAGACCCCCAGACACTTACTCAGGTATCTGGGGTTTCTGCTTGTATATGTACCTCTTACAAGTTCATCAGATCTAAATCTTAAGTTCACGCATAATCTCACTCATACGCTGACGGGTGGTGATACGTGTGGGAACCAAAGGCAGACGAAGTACATTCTCAATGAAGCCCATCTCATGGAGCATTGCCTTGACACCAGCAGGATTACCATCGACAAAGAGCAGCGAGAAGAGATCCGTGAAACGATGATGTATCTTGCGGGCAGGGTCATATTCACCACGCATCTGCAAACGTATCATCTTCGAGAACTCCTTAGGCAAGGCATTGCCAATAACGGAGATAACACCTACGGCACCACAAGAGACCATCGGGAACGTCAGGGCATCGTCACCAGAGATGACATCAAAGTCTTTGGGTTTATTCTTAATGATCTCGTCAACCTGCTCCAAATTACCGCTTGCCTCCTTGATGGCTACAATGTTCTGACAGTCGCGTGCCAAACGAACCGTTGTGGCAGCCTGCAGGTTAACGCCCGTACGTCCAGGTACATTATAGAGCACCACTGGCAGAGAGGTAGCAGCAGCAATAGCCTTAAAGTGCTGGTACAGACCTTCCTGAGATGGCTTATTATAATAAGGGCACACGCTGAGAACACCATCAATACCCTTGAAGTCACCTGTTTTAAGTTCCTCTACGATGGCTGCTGTATTATTGCCGCCACATCCCATCAGAATAGGAACACGTGCCTGAACTTTATCGACGACTAAGTCCTTGATGCGTTGTTTCTCTTCTGCCGTTAACGTTGGCGTCTCACCCGTAGTAGCCAAGATACAAAAGAAATCGGCACCATTCTCTAACTGATAATCCACCAAACGCAGGATTGCTTCGTAGTCAACGGAGCCGTCCTGTTTGAAGGGAGTGACAAGGGCAATGCCGAGTCCTTTGAAAATATTATATACCATAAATTATGTTATTCGCCCTTGAAGAGTTCTTTAATGCCACCGATAGAACCCATCAGGTTGGTAGCCTCGTAGGGCAGATAGACAGTCTTGGTCTTGTCGCCCTGGGCCAGTTGTTCAAGCATTTGTATGTACTTCTGAGCCAACAGGTAGTTGGCAGGATTGGTTGACTTGCCTACAGCTTCGGAGATCAGTTCGATAGCCTTGGCCTCAGCCTCAGCCTTACGAATGCGGGCCTGGGCCTCACCTTCAGCATGAAGTATCTGCTGTTGTTTCTGTGCTTCGGCACGGTTGATCATAGCAGTCTTCTCACCTTCTGAAGCTAGAATCTCGGCAGCCTTCTCACCTTCCGATGTCAGAATCTGCGCACGCTTGTTACGCTCGGCCTGCATCTGTTTCTCCATCGCATTCAAAACTGTTGAAGGAGGTGTGATATCCTGCAGCTCAACACGGTTCACCTTGACACCCCACTTATCCGTAGCATCATCAAGAACGGCACGCAGTTTGGTGTTAATCGTGTCGCGTGAGGTCAGCGTCTCGTCGAGTTCAAGCTCACCAATGATATTACGCAGGGTCGTCTGCGTCAGCTTCTCAATAGCGTTGGGAAGATTGTCAATTTCATAGGTTGCCTTGAACGGATCCATGATCTGGAAATAAAGTAAGGCATTGATCTCGGTCTGCACGTTATCCTTGGTTATCACATTCTGCTTAGGGAAGTCATAGACCTGTTCGCGCAAGTCGATATTATTGCTATAAACGTAACGGCCATGACGCAACACAACGATATTCTTGGCTTTATCAATAAAAGGAATAATGATATTGATACCAGGCTTCAGCGTAGCGTGGTAGCGTCCAAGTCGTTCGATAATCTTTGTTTCCGACTGCGGAATAATCACTAAGGTCTTTTTCACAAAGATGATAGCCAGAATAGCAATGGCAATCAATACGTAGGTAATGGGAGAAATCATAATTGTGATATGTTTATTGTTCTTTAGTTACAGAAATGATAATACTCTCGATAGCCACCACACGCACAGGCGTTCCCACAGGCAATGCCACATGGTCTGCACTCTGGGCCTTCCAGTCGTCGCCATCAATAGCCACACGACCAAAGCCATCTACAGGAACAGTTTGACTCACCCGTCCACGACGGCCCACCATTGCATCGTAGTTGCTTGCTCGCTGTTTTTCGCCTTTGTGCATATAACGTAACACTAAGGGACGTAGCCACCAAATGCTCACCACACTAACCACTGCGAACACACCTAATTGTACCCAGAACGTTGGGAACAGAACACTGGCAACCGCAGCAATGGCAGCTCCTATGGCAAAACTACAGAAGAAGAAATCGCCCGATGTCAACTCAAGAATAAGACAAATGACAGCTACAATAGCCCACGCCTGCCATAAGTTTGCAATGAAATATTCAATCATAACTGACAATCTTTTACTTTTTGTGCCGACAAAGTTACAAAGATTTCGTCGTATAGCCAAATATTATAACATTTATTTACTACCTATATAAAGGAATATCATGCCTAGGAGCACCAACGCTAGGTCGAATGCTTTAGCTTTGAGGTTCTTTTCACGGAAGAAAAGCGCGCCACAAATGAAACTTACAATCACACTTCCTCTGCGTATCATTGACACAATACTGATCATTGCCGACGGTAATGACAAGGCATAGAAATACATAAAGTCGGCTGCCGACAAAAACAGACTAATGCCAATAATGGCCCAATCCCAGTGGAAGGGTGTTGTTTGTTTGTGCTTGGGCCACCATAGCAGCATGAGCATCACCAGCATCATACCACATTGATAGATGTTGTACCATGACTGTACCATCATGCGGTCGAGACCTACCCCACCCTCGCTTTGCGGTGCCATCAGGTATTTGTCATAGAGTCCGCTTAAAGCGCCCAAAACAGCAGCGCCAACAATCATGTATATCCAATGGTCGTGTTTAAAGTCTATACCCTCTTTCTTTCCACTTCTACTCAACAGCAGGAAACTGGCAACGGCCAAGATGACACCTATCCACTGCCACAGGTTCAGACGTTCACCAAAGAACAAGAGTGCGCCTACGAGCACCATTACAGGACGTGTAGCGTTAATGGGACCAACGATGGTTAATGGCAAATGCTTCATACCAAAGTAGCCCAAAATCCAACTCGACAACACGATGGCTGCCTTCAATACAATATAACGATGAACCTCCCATCCTCCTGAACCTACCTGGAAGATAGTACCTTCGAGTAAGGTACTTGAAGTGCTTACAACAATGAAGGGCAGGAAGATAAGTGAAGAGAACAGGGTATTGAGGAATAATACGGGGATGACGGCATTACCCTTGAGCGACTTCTTCTTCAGGGAGTCATAGATGCCCAAGCCAGCTGCCGACAAGAATGCTAATAATAACCACATTTAAATGAAGAGTGAAAAGTGAATAATATGCTACCGCTATTCATGTCAATACTTGATATCTACAAGGAAAAGGGCATTGCCAGGCATCGACTCACCCGCATCACTACGCCGTTTGCCTTCAACCACACGGCAGAAGTCATCAAGGGATAGTCTTCCCCGCCCCACCTCAATCAGCGTGCCTACAACGGCACGTACCATGTTACGAAGGAAACGATTGGCAGTAATCTCAAAACGCCACTCATAGTCAGAGAGTTGTACCCAACGGGCCTCCGTCACATGACAGAGCGTTGTCTTCACATCGGCATGACTCTTGCAGAAGGCGCCAAAGTCCTCGTAGTCCAACAACATAGCTGCCGCACGGTTCATCAGCTCGAAGTCCAACGGATAGTGAAGCTCGCACGAGTAATGACGCTGAAACGGATCTTTTGTCGTGTGCAGATAATAATAGTACGTGCGCGAGATGGCTGAAAAACGAGCATGCAGGTCAGCTACCACGGGTTCTATTTTCTGAACAGCAATATCCTGCGGCAACAGTTTATTAAGCTTGTAGGCCAACTGCTGACAGTCCACATCACCATCAAAATCGAAATGAGCAATCATCATCCGTGCGTGGACGCCTGCATCGGTACGTCCGGCACCCGTCACCTGAACCGTGGTACGCAGCAGCAAGGACAATCCATGCTCCAGTTCGCCCTGTACAGAGATGCCGTTAGGCTGTATCTGCCAACCGTGAAAGCGCGTACCATCGTAACTCAAAGTGACGAAATACCTCATTCTACATTTTTAATGATGGTGCAATAAATATAATATAAGAGGTGAGATTGCTCTCACCTCTTTCCTTTCGATTATTTCAGAATGTTATACAACAGCGATGTCAACGAGATGAGTATCGATGTAGCAGAGAACCAAAGTGTTGTCATACTACCCACACTCGAGTTCTGGGCCTTCACCTTGTTAGGTGTCACATAAACCACATCGTTCTGTTGCAGATAGAAATAAGGTGAATTGATGATGTCGGCATCGGTGAGGTCGAAGGTGTAGATTGACTTCTTACCGGTGGCATCCTCACGAATGAGCTGCACGTTCTTACGCTGACCATAGATTGTCAGGTCGCCAGCCTGTGCGAGAGCCTCCAGAATGGATATCTTCTCACGTGAGACGGTAAACGTACCTGGACGACCCACCTCACCAAGCACCGAAATCTGGTAACCAGTCATACGCACCGTAACGATGGGGTTTTCCTCGGCAGCCATATAAGGACGTATCTTATCCTCAATCATCTTCTCGGCTTCCGACTTCGTCAAACCGCCAACCTTCAGCTGTCCAATAACAGGGAAATTGATGAATCCGGCATTGTCAACTAGATAAACCTGCAACATTGCCTGTGAATAGCTACTACGATTATTAACCGATTGAGGTGTCGGCACCGTCAGATTGAAAGGAACAGCAGCCTGATCGTCCAAGGTACTCACTGTGATGGTCAGCTGATCCTTTGGCAGGATACGTGCATCATAGAGGTATTGCGACTTAGACAAATCCACCGATTCTGAATTCTGGAAATAGGGAACATCTTTCTGACTGCCGCAACTGGCCAGCACCAGGACAGCCGTCAATGAATAGAAAATTTTTCTAATAACCTTCATAATTCAAACTTATATTTCAATTTGGTTGCAAAGGTACTGCTATTTTTCGAATTAAACAAAAAAAGAAGGGAGTTTTTTAAACTCCCCTCATATTGATTACAAAAAACGCTTAGTAAAACTTAAAGTAGCGACGTGCATTGTTATAGCTGATATCCTCAACCATGCGTCCAAGTGTCTCGCGGTCATCAGGCAGCAAACCACGTTCCACATCATTGCCCAGCAGGTTACATAGGATACGACGGAAATACTCATGACGCGGATAGCTGAGGAACGAACGGCTGTCGGTCAACATTCCCACGAAGCGACTCAGCAGCCCCAGTACCGAGAGGGCGTTCATCTGACGAATCATACCATCCATCTGGTCGTTGAACCACCATCCTGATCCAAACTGTATCTTTCCTGACTCACCACCCTGGAAGTTACCCAGCATAGTGGCTATCACCTCGTTGGCACAGGGGTTCAAGGTATAGAGAATGGTGCGTGTGAGCTTACCTTTCATGTTCAGCTTGTTCAGAAAACGCGACATAGCCCTTGCGGTATTGAACTCACCAATGGAGTCGAAGCCTGTGTCAGGCCCCAGCTGATTGTACATCTTCGTATTGTTATCACGGATGGCACCATAGTGGAACTGCTGTGTCCAGTTGGCGTCTGCATCCATCTCGGCCATCACCGTGAGGAAGCAGTTCTTATACTGACGCACCTCATGCTCCGACAGCTGCTGACCACGCATAGCTTTCTCGAAGATGGTCTCAATCTGCGAATCGGTATAGTCCTCATCATAGAACTCCTCAATACCATGATCTGACAACTTGCAGCCGTTAGCAGCAAAGAAGTCATGACGTTTCTGCAAGGCATCGATCATATCAGCGAACTTCACGATGGTGACACCACTGACCTGAGCCAGCTGCTCCACATACTTCGGAAATTCGGGTTTCTCAATGTTCATAGCCTTGTCGGGACGCCAGGCAGGAATCATCATCGGGTCTTTCTCGCCCTTGTTCTTGGCATATTCAATATGGTTGTGCAGGTCATCCACAGGATCGTCTGTGGTGCACACGCACTCCACGTTGTAATGACGCATCAAACCGCGAGCCGAGAACTCTGGCAATTTCAGTTTCTCATTACACTCGTCGAAGATCTCACGGGCTGTCTTCGGACTCAGCAGCTTCTCTATGCCGAAAGCGGTCTTCAACTCCAGGTGAGTCCAGTGGTACAGGGGGTTGCGGAAGGTGTAAGGCACCGTCTCAGCCCACTTCTCAAACTTCTCCCAGTCGGTGGTATCCTTACCTGTGCAGAAGCGTTCGTCTACACCGTTGGTACGCATAGCGCGCCATTTGTAGTGGTCGCCACCTAGCCACAACTCGGTGATACTGCTGAACTGGTGGTCTTTTGCTACCATCTCAGGAATCAGATGACAGTGGTAGTCAATGATGGGCATCTTAGCCGCATGGTTGTGATACAGGTCCTGTGCCACCTCGGTGTCAAGGACAAAGTTCTTGTCATTAAACTGTTTCATAGTCTTATAGTTAATCTGGTAAAACCTTAATTCTTCATTATCAATTCACAATTATCAATTCAATAAGATTCACTCTCATTGGGGAAGTCGCCGCTCTTGACATCCGACACATATTGTCCGATGGCATCGGTCATCACAGCGTTCAAGTCGGCATAGCGCCGCAGGAAACGTGGTGAGAAGCCCTGGTTCATGCCCAGCATGTCGGCTACCACCAATATCTGTCCGTCACAATGGCCTCCAGCACCAATGCCAATGGTAGGAACGCTGATGGCGTTAGTCACCTGTTCTGCCAGTGCTGCCGGCACTTTCTCTAATGTCACAGCAAAGCATCCGGCCTCGGCCAGCGCCTGTGCATCACTCAATAGTTTGGCTGCCTCTCGCTCCTCTTTGGCACGCACGGCATAGCCACCAAACTTATTGATGCTTTGAGGGGTCAGTCCCAGATGAGCCATCACGGGGATGCCTGCATCGAGGATAGCCTTCACGGTGTCGAGAATCTCCACACCACCTTCCATCTTCACAGCGTCACAACCGCTCTCTTTCATGATGCGGATGGCGTTGACCACACCATCGTGACGTCCTGTCTGATACGAGCCGAAGGGCATGTCGCACACCACGAGGGCACGCTTCACACCGTTGACCACAGCCCGTGCATGGTAAATCATCTGATCGACGGTCATAGGAAGCGTGGTAGCGTTGCCCACCATCACGTTCGAAGCGGAGTCGCCAATGAGTATACCGTCAATGCCAGCACGGTCCACAATACCTGCCGTTGTAAAATCGTAGGAGGTGAGCATCGAGATCTTCTCACCCTTTTGTTTCATTTCAATGAAGCGACGGGTCGTTACTTTGCGCTCGTCGCTGACAAGATATCCTGCCATAGTTTGTATAATGTATTATAATTGATGTGTGTGTAGTCAGCTATCTGAATATCAGAGAACGGACGGATGGCTTCTTCCGTATTTGTCGTTGCCAAACCGACCACCGTCATACCGGCTGCCCTACCCGACTTCAGACCGTTGAAACTGTCTTCAAAGACGATACACTCATCGGTGGTTGCGCCAAAGCGGGCTGCTCCGCGCAGATAGCAGTCGGGCGAAGGTTTACTCTCCGCAAAGTCTTCGCTGGTAAGAATAGCATCAAACAGCGTTTTGAACTCAGGACGCTTCCTATATACGCTCTCCATCTTGGGTTGATTGCTGCTGGTGACAACAGCGGTCTTGACACCATGAGCATGCAGATCGGTGATGAGCTGTTCGAAGCCGGCTATATAGTCGAAGTCCATCTGTGCCTCGAACGCGTTGAGTCTGGCTGTCACCACCTCGCGTTCCTTTTCCAGCTCACCAGTCCACCAACGACCATATATCTGGTCGAGGGTAGAGCCTTTGATAACATGTTCAAGCCCAGGCTGTTCGGGATGATAGAGTCGGCACTGGCTGCCCCAGAACACGGTATACTGCGGTTCGGTGTCGAACACCACACCGTCGAGGTCGAATAAAGCCGCTTTCAGTTGTTTCTTTGTCATTTTCGTTTGCAAAGGTACAACAAAAAAGTGAAAAGTGAAGAGTGAAAGTGAAGAATTTGCTGCCGCATCCTTATTTTTAATTAAATTTTCAACTCTCAACTCTCAACTCTCAAACAAAATTACTACCTTTGCACCATGAAACTTATTGAAAGGTATTTCCCTGAGTTGTCAGAAACCCAACTCCAACAGTTTTCTGCCCTCGATTCACTCTATCACGAATGGAACGAGAAGATTAATGTCATATCGCGTAAGGATATTGACAATCTCTACGAGCATCACGTGCTCCATTCCCTCGCCATAGGCCGTTTCACCCGCTTCACGCCAGGCACCGATATTCTTGACTTCGGCACGGGCGGCGGTTTTCCAGGCATCCCTCTGGCCATCCTCTTTCCCGAATGCCACTTCACCCTAATTGACGGCACGGGCAAGAAGATACGTGTTGCCCAGGAGGTGTGTCAGGCCATCGGTCTTACCAACTGCGAGCCCATCCATCGTCGTGGGGAGGAGGAAAAGGGGAAATACGATTTCGTGGTGAGCCGCGCCGTGATGCCTCTGCCCGACCTTGCCAAAATGGTCCGTAAAAACATCTCCAAGACCCAGCGCAACGCCTTGCCCAATGGCATCATCTGCCTCAAGGGTGGTGATCTTCAGGCAGAGACGCTTCCCTTTAAGCGTATTGTCGAAACTGCCGAACTTAGCAAGTGGTTCACAGAAGAATGGTTCAAGGAAAAATTCTGCATATACCTGCCAATTTGATATTAATTGACAATTGATAATGGATAATTGAAGATGACCATCAGGACTTTCCAATGTAACATGTTGCAGGAAAACTGCTACGTGGTGAATGACAATACACGTGAGGCTGTCATCATTGACTGCGGGGCTTTCTACGATAGCGAACGACAGGCTATCGTGGACTATTGCCGCAGCAACCAACTGACACCCCGTTACCTGTTGTGCACCCACGGTCACTTTGACCATATCTTCGGATGCGACACCATCAGTAAAACCTTTGGACTGAAGGCCTTGCTGCATCCTGACGACAACATCATCTATCAGAATATAGAACGTTCCTGCCAAGAGTTTCTGGGTACAGGTTATGGTCGCACGCTGCCTCCCACCGTTGCCCTCAACGATGGTGACATCATCCGCTTTGGCAACCACCAGTTGCAGGTACTCCACACGCCAGGCCATTCACCAGGTTCCGTCATCTTCTACTGTCAGGAAGAGAACGTTGCCTTCTCTGGCGACACCCTCTTCCGCATGAGCATCGGCAGGACCGACCTGGAGTTTGGTTCCTGGACCGACATGATGCAGAGTCTGCAGACCGTTGTGGCCCATTTGCCTGCCGACACCGTCGTCTATCCCGGACATGGACCACACACCACGATTGCCAGCGAGCTGGCCATGAACCCCTATCTCAGATAAGCATACCGAAAACAAATACCAACTAAGAAGAGATTATATTATTCATCATTTTTATCAATATGAGAAAAATCATTACTACTGTCATCTTGCTGGCTGCAACACTAAGCATCCAAGCAAAACTCCGTCCCGTAACGGTGACGATTAAGGACGTCCGCAAGCAGACCGTTACCGGTTTCGGTGGAGCCTGCTGCGACGGTGCCATGAAACCATTCGGCACCGACAACACCTGTGTGAGCAGGCTCTATGGTAAAAGGTCGAAGATTGGACTGAACATCCTGCGCATGGAGATTTCGCCCAACTTGGAAGACAAGGCCGACCAATGGGGCGACTACGACTGGAACGGCTCGCTGCCATCAGCCCGAATCGTCAAGAACGTTGGCGGTATCGTCTTTGGCACCCCTTGGTCACCTCCTGGCGATTTCAAAACTAATGGTAGTGCACAGGGCGGAAACGCCGAAAACCAGGGCAACGTTAGAGCCACTCTGCGCAGGGACTGCTATGAGAAGTTCTTCCCATGGCTGAACTCTTTCCTGAAATGGATGAAAAACAATGGTGTAAGTGTCGATGCTGTGTCGCTGCAGAACGAACCCGACTGGTGGGTCAGCTATTCGGGCTGCCTGTACGAGCCCGACAGTTTGGTGAGTCTTGTCAAGAACTATGCGTGGATGCTCGACCGCGAGACCTATAATGTCAAACTCATCAGCGGCGAGCCGTTGGGATATACCCAGAACTATATCGATCCGCTCATGAAGGACGAGGAGTGCCGCAAGCAGATAGACATCGTGGCCGGTCACCTTTATGGTCACATGCCCCTTCAGTACATGAAACCTGCCACCAAACTGGCTTCCCAGTATGGTAAGGAGGTGTGGATGACGGAACACTCCGTTACCGACAATATTGACCACATGCCCACCTGGTACGAAAACCTCATCTTTGCCGAAGAGCTCAACGAGTGCATGCTGGCAGGCTGCACAGGCTATATCTACTGGTATCTGCGTGCCCACTGGGCCTTCGTAGGCACAGGTCAGCCTTGGACATATAACGGTCAGAGTATCAACTTCGCTGAAAATCAGAAAGACGAACTACTGCCTCGCGCCTTTGTCATGTCGCACTTCTCGAAGAACGTCACGGGTTCTACCCGTCTGGAGACCTCAAAGGATGAGTCTGCAGGACGCACAAAGGAAGAAATAGCACAGGAGGAGCAATACTCGGCCTACATCAAGGGCGACTCCATCATCGTGATGGCCATCAATGCAAAAGACTCTGAACGTTACCTCAAGTTCAAGCTGCCCGTCAACGTGAAGAGTGGCACCCTGTGGAAATCGACAGGCAATGAGAAGGACAGCCTCTGTCAGAAGTCCGAACTCGACATTACCGAGTCCGTCAGCGAGTATGAATACACGGTACCTGCCATGAGTCTCTGCACCTTTATCTTCACCATTGACGAAGGTAGTGCTGCCATCGAAGAGGTGAGCCAGTCAGACGAAGACTCTCCCAAGACCTATTACGATCTGCAGGGACGTCCTCTGGACACTCCCCAAGGACTGTGCATCGAGCGTCGTGCCGACGGTCAGTCGAGAAAGGTCTTCATGGGGCGGCAATGATACGATAGTTGCCGCTCAGGTGCATAAAGGCGAAAAGACGCAACAGACCATCATAGTAGGCGTCGAAATAACCATCCTCAAAGGGTTCGTGGCGAGCGTTCCATAGCGCATCCACGAACTCTTTGCTTTTCTCGTGCGAGCACATCACCGAGGCGGCGGCAGTAGTGGCCACGAGGCCTATGCTATGGCGCAGCTTACGGAAGCCGCCGGCGCCCAGTATCTCGTTGCCCTCGGGCAGGGTGCCGTCCGTGCGGTACTGGTCGAGGAAGGTGTCAACGCCCTGCTGGTAGAAGAAATTCTGTATCTTCTCACCATACTGTCGCTGCCACTCGCCGTCGGCACAGCTCCATTCATAGTCCATCGCAATGTTCATGGGCACACGCCACGAGTCATAACGGAAATTGTTGTTACCGTTGCGACGGGGAGCCTCACCCTGAGGACGCTGAGGCATGCCTGGGAATCGCGGCATCTGCATCTCGCTGCCGTCAAACTGACACTGGTCACCGTTCAGACCTGTCTCTGCGTTGATGCACTTATGAAGAAACTCACGACTCTTACGGGCACACTCCATCCACAACTCCGAGCGGCCGTCATCGCCCCACTTGGCCCATACCTCGTAGAAGGCAGGAATATGATATGAGGGGTCGGTGAAACGCTGTCCAAAACCGTCGGGCGTAAAGGTGATGAGTTTCGTCTCAGGATCTATGAGGTACATTTGTGCTTTTTGCTGCTGACCGTTGGCTGTCGGCTGTGGTCCGAAGCCACCAAAAGCTGGTCTTGGCTCGGGGGTGTACCCTCGGGGCTGTATGCAGTTGAGGATATGCTGTGCCTCAGCCTTGTAGTTGATGCCCGTATCGTTACCCCAGCGGTTGGAGGCAAAGATGAGGGCGGTGATGAAGTAGAGCTCGCCGTCGCTGGCAGCACCTTGCGAGTTCTGCGTGCCGTCGGTCTTGCAACTCCAGGCAAAATAGCCCTCGCGTGTGCCGCTCTGGTGCTGCATATACTTCTTGGTCCAGCGCCACAGGCGGTCGAACATATCCTTCTCGCCAAACTGCACGGCAACCATCAACCCGTAGGACATGCCCTCGGTACGGGCATCGTGGTTCTTGATATCGCTGACGTAGGCCATCGAGTCGCCCACCTCGAAATACACCTTGTTGGGACCGCGGAACACGTCGTTGAACACTTCCTTCAACTTGGCATCAACCTCGGCTTGGCTGTAGCCCATCTCCACAAACACATTGCGGTACTGTTCCGTCTCAAAGGCACCCTTCGTCCAGGGCGTAAACTGCTGCTGCGCACTTGCCTGAAACACCAGGAACGGCAGAATCCATACAAACAATCTCAAGCTCTTCATACACGAAAGTTTAATTTCACTTAAAACATTGTGCAAAGATAATCATTATTTAGGAAAAAACATTATCTTTGTACCCACTTTTTGAACAGTTTATGTAGTTTCATTAAAAATCGACAACATTATGAACACTTTTTTCAAGACATCATTCATACTGCTGGCATTCTTTGCAGGCGGAACCATAGCCCATGCACAGCTTCCCAACGAGAAGTTCGGCAAACCCTCCTATCAGGAATGGGATTATCTTAGCGACAGCAACGAGGCCAATGCCGACGCCGTCGTCCTCTGCAAGACGATGACAGTCTCCTACAGGCTCTCCGACCAGATGTTCACCAACAATATGTCCGACTCCGAGCTCAGCACCAGCGATCTCATGGACTACGGCAAGAACAACATCGACGATGCCAACATCATCGTGGACCACAAGTTTGCCCTGCGCACCAAGATCCTCAAGCCCGAGGGTGTGCAGCATGCCAATATCGACATCACCTATTTCGATGCCAACAACAAGATCGTCATTCATTCCGACGACGTGCAGGACTTCAAGATCAAGGTCTTCTCCAAGAACGCCAAGGGCAAGGTGGAGAAACGTACCGTCAACACCAAGGACTTTGTCAGGGAGCGCGTTGACGACAACTATATGGTCATCCACGTGGTGGTGCCCGATGTTAAGGCAGGTGACATCATCGAGTACCAGTACAACATCGTCAGCACCCGTCCCGTGTTCCTCTACGACTGGACCTTTCAGGAGGACATCCCCGTGGTCCGTTCCAAGTGCGACATCGAGATTCCCGCTTTCCTCAAGTTCAACATGAACGTGCCCATCAACAGCAAGAAGATTGCCTCTGAGGTCAAGGCAGGCCGTCTCACCTACGACATGAACCGTCCCGACATGAAGAAGGGTAAGAGCATTGTCACCAACCACTACAAGATCGTTGGCGACAATATCCTGCCCCAGGACGAGCAATTGGCACCATTCACCAGCAGTATCGTCAGTCCCAACGCCACCCTTCCTGCCTATCTGCCCGAGGGTAGCACCCACCTGAAGATCAAATAGCAGGTAGTTCACACCCAGTCCGAACTCTCCTTGCCGGTACTACGGCATCAGACAGGGATTGTCGTCAGTACGGTATTTCTGAAGCAGGGGGATCTCGACGGTAAGGGCCTCAGCCAGACGACGGGCCACCTGATGGGCTCCGTAGGCGTTGTAGTGGGTGTTGTCCTGACGTCCTTGGGGAAGAGCGGGATGCTCGCCAGGGGCGTACCACATGTGAAGCTTCTTCGAACCCTCGACGCCCAGCGACTGTTCCAGGTCGTGGGTGATGCGGTTGGCATCGACAAAATGACAGTTCATGCGTTTGGCCACATCGCGCGGAGCTACGGCATAGAGTCCGTGGGTATCCACCAGCGTGTCGCCCTCCACCATGACTGGAGCGTCCTTGAAGGTGGTGTTGCGCAGGGCTTCGTCGTCGGCATTGGCAGGAGCAGCCACCATGAAGTTGCGACGCACCACGGCGTTCATCAGCACGGGGATACCGCCATGCTCGCGGGTCTCACGGACAAAGCGGGCCAGGTTGTAGTCGAAGGTGGAGCCTGGATCGGTATGTCGATCGGCCTTGGGTTTCTCATCGTTGTGTCCAAACTGAATGATCACATAGTCGCCAGGACGCATGAGTGACAGCACGCGGTCCCAACGGCCCTCGTCGATGAAACTCTTGGACGAACGGCCATTGACGGCATGATTGTCCACATGAATGAAGACCGTGTCGAAGAAACACTGCAGGGCCATACCCCACCCTCTCTCGGGAGAGCCTTTCGACAGGTCTTTCTGGGCTGCCGTCGAGTCGCCTATTATAAATATGGTAGTACGGGCTGGCTTAGAGGCTGTCAGCACAACAACTATTAGGATGGCCATGAGAGCTATGAATATTTTTTTCATAATGGACAATTGATAATGGATAATTCTGTTGGCAAAGGTAGGTGTTTTTTCTGAGAAAGCCAACCCCAAACCCACTTTTTCTCTCATTTTATGGTCAACAGCACAACTTTTTCTGCCGTTTTTGTTGGAAAGTGCCATTATTTTGCTAAATTTGCACCACAAGAAATCACGAAAAGAAGATGAACGTCATCGTTTCACAGGAAATAGAACAGGTTTGTCCCCAGTTTGTTGGGGCTTGTGTCGAAGCGCAGGTAGTCAACACGCCCTTTTGTGAGGAGCTGTGGCAGGAGATAGAGGCGCTTGGCAACAAGTATCGTGCCGAGTTGACCACCGAGTCGCTGAAGGAAATGACCAGCATTGCCGCCACCCGCTGCGTTTATAAGGCCTGCGGAAAAGACCCCTCGCGCTATCGTCCCGCCTCAGAGGCATTGATACGACGGGTGCTGCAGGGTAAGGAACTATACCAGCGAGACACCCTCGTCGACCTGGTCAACCTGGCGTCCATCGCCTTTGGCTACAGCATCGGCGGCTTCGATGCCGACAAGTTCTTGGGCGACACGCTGACGCTGGGCGTGGGTCGCGAGGGAGAGCCCTACGAGGGCATCGGTCGCGGCATGATCAACATCCACGGTCTGCCTGTATATCGCGATGCTGGTGGAGGTGTCGGTACCCCCACCAGCGACCACGAGCGTACAAAGATGACGCTGGAAACCACCCATCTGGCGGTGCTCATCAACGGTTACGACGGCAACGAGGCGCGAGTGCGCAAGAATGCTGAATACATCCAGACTCTACTTCGCAAGTATTGTCAGAGTGATGGCGGCACCTATTTTATATATAAATAATCACTCAGCACTGTTGCCTAGAGCGTTGGCAAACTTGCCGCTGGCCTTCACCCTACCCTTTTCGTTTTGGTTTTGGTTTTCGTTACCATTATCGTTATAACCACGAGTGTAGCCATAGTTCCAGTAGCCCCAGTCGAAGCCCCTGTCGTAGTTCAGACGGAACAGGATGTCAGTTGAGCTGCCGTCGTCCATGCGTCCCTCAAAGCGATTGCTGCTCAGGTTGTAGTCATAGATATAGACGTCGTTCCAACTGTCGGCATAGCGGATGCGGATGCTGCCGTTGTACACCTCCCACTCAAACTCACAGTAGTAATAGTCAGCGTGCGGGTTGCGCAGGTCGTAGTCCACCTCGTAGCCCCAGCCACTGTAGGCCGTCTCCTGCTCAAAGTACATCGTCGTGCGATAGCTGTCGCCCGTCAGCCCCCAGCGGTCGTAGTAGTAGGTGCCTATCTGTCCCGTCCAGGTACCGTCCAGGATGCTGGCCTCGCAGCGGTCTTCCATATCGTTCCAGTCCCAGTGCTCCACGTAGCAGCTGGTAAACAATGCCATTGTCATCATGACGATTGCCATATAAGTAAACTTCTTCATAGTTGTATTGTTTTAAAGGGTTCAACTTCATTTTCTTGCTGCAAAGATACGAAGACGGCACCAGCGTCACAAAGGTTTTTCCCTAATTGTCGTTAGGATTTCCCCTATTCTCTCATGGGGAAATCCTTGCGAGAGAATCATGGGGATACCAAGCAGCGTCTCCTTGGTGTCCACGGAGCGTCTCCTTGGTCACCACCGAGCGTCTCCTTGGTCACCACCGAGCGTCACCTTGCTCACCAAGGAGCGTCTCGGCGCGATGCAAGGAGCGTCTCGTTGCGCAAGAAATAATGCGAAAAGGTGCTATCAATACAGATTTATATACTTGTAGTTGTTGACGCGTCGAGGCGGGTAATTAAGACGGTTTTTAAGACGCTGGAGCAGCTACTGCCTTTGAAAAGGAAAAAGGGAAAAAGAAAAAGCACACAAAAAAAGCGAACTGAACAGTTCGCTTTCTTGAGGTTTGTACACCCGCAGGGGCTCGAACCCTGGACACCCTGATTAAGAGTCAGGTGCTCTACCAACTGAGCTACGGGTGCAACGTTTTCTCGTTTGCGGGTGCAAAGGTACGCACTTTTTTCGAACTGACCAAACTTTTCACGAAGTTTTTTCAAAAAAAGTGCGTTTTACCTATCTTGAGGCGTGGAATCCTTCCAGATTGCGGTACTTCCGGACCATCATACGACGATAAATGTTGCGCAACCACAGGGGATAAGCCAGCGTGACTGTGAGTCCGAAGAGGGCCATGATGGTGTAGGCGACATCCTCGTCGAGGAAGAAGAGCAGCACGCCTGCCATCGCCATGGGGATGAACATGGCCAGGAGCTCGATGATGAGTTGCAGTCCGTTCTCCATATTGTTCTTGCCCGTAATTTTCTGTTCCAGGGGCAGGGTCTGTTTGTTATAGACGGCAAGCTGGAAGAGGGTGCAATAGAGGGGACCGCTGGACAGCAGCATGTAGGCCAGCATCATGAGCAGCGAGAACTTGCCTTCGATGACGGCTGGCAGCATGATGATGAAAGGTACCACAAGGATGGACATGTGAAAGAAATACTTGGCCTTGAGCAACTTGAGGATATTCTCATGATGAACCATCAGCAGGTCGATGTAATTGCCTTCGGGACCCATGATTTTGATGAGTGTGGTCATACCATAGATGGCGAAACAATAGTAGCACCAGAAGTTGAGCATGATGGTGGTGTCGTAGATATTGGTATAGGTGATGAGCAGCGAGAAGATGATGATGAGTGCGAGGCTCATGATCATGCGCGAGCGGATGGCCTTGTTGCGGAGGTTGGACTTGAGCTCGAGCTTCAGGTATTCGCCCACCTGTCCGAAGCGCTCGAGGAAGGTGAACTTGGTGACGTGCTTCATGGCCGAGGGTTTCTTCTCCTGACGAGCTATCTCCTCATAGGCAAAGGTATATTGCATGCGACGGTTGATCATGAGGAACAGCGCCAGCAGAAGCAACGCGAGGAGCGGGAACAGCCAGGTGGTGCCAAAGGCGAGCACCACATCGGCGATAGCGTCCAAAGAGGCGATGCCATCGAGGATGAGGGGTAACAGCATGATGCCATAGACCACGGCAGGCAACGCCCACCAGAAGATGCTGCGGGCGGTGAGCGTGCGTACCAGGAGATACCACTGGCTGTTGGCCATCACGAGCAGCATGCCGCCGCACAGGATGGCGAGGGCCTGCGAGAGGGTGGCATCGCCAAAGAAGGTGATATAGGCATAGGGTACGAACATGAACAGCCACACGGCGTTGTAGCCCGACAGCACCGACGAATAGAGGAAGGTGTCGATGATGGAGCGTCGCGGCAGGGGCAACAGCATGTAGGGCTTGAGCAACATGGCGGGCGTGTGCTGCACGACAAAGCGGAAGAAAAAGTCGATGATGAGGAACACGGGCAGAGCGAGGAGCAGGAATGCGGGTTCGCCACTATCGTTGGCAGCCATCGACATGCCCATACCGATGAAGATGAGGTAGATGGCCATGAGTCCGGCACCAAGGTACATCATCACCTTGGCAATCTGGCTCTGCTCGAGGGCCGGACTGCGCTTGAAGTTGAGTTTCGTCTGATGGTGCACCAGACGGAATATCTGAAATCTGTTCATGGTGTACTATCGGAGGTCGATGACTTCGGCCGATGGGAACTCGCGGGCGTTGAAACGGAACGCATCGTCCTTGAGGTTGGCCTTCTTGAAGTTGTTGATGAAGAAGGTGGACCATTTGCTGCCCTGAAGCACTTTCACCTCGATGGGCGTATAGCTTTTGGCGTCGATGGTGATGAACATCTCCTTCACACGACGGTTGGCATCGTTGGCTGTCAGATGGACGTTGAAGGTCTTGTCGGTCTTGGTCATCGTATAGCTATAGCCGTTCTTATACATATTGATAAAATTATAGGGGTTGAGCGCCTGCAGCTGGGCATCGGTAGGATTAGAGACGTTCACCTCTTCGTTCTTGGAACGGTAGGTCCACAGGGTCTTGCCGTCGAACCACATGGTGGCGACAGGGGTTGTAGCGTAGAACATGCGACCTTTCACGGAGATGCTTCCGCTGGTATTACCATACTGGGCACTCTCCATCGTGAAGTCGGCAGTAACGCCACTCTTCACGCTGACACTGGCGGCACACTTGTCGAGCACCTCACGGGCGGTCTGTGCCTGCCCTGCGACGGTTGCCAACAGGACTGTTATCACTAAAAACAATTTTTTCATATTCATTCAATTAATACGTTTTATGGCGGAAGCCAATTATTCACTATTCACTTTATCTCAGCGAGTGCAGCAGGTTGTCGAGACTCATCTCGTCCTGAATGAGCACCTCACGCGGCTTAGAGCCGTGAGCGGCACCCACGATACCTGCCTTCTCGAGCTGATCCATGAGACGGCCTGCACGATTGTAGCCGATGGAGAATTTACGCTGGATGAGACTGGTGGAACCCTGCTGACTACTGATGATGAGACGGGCGGCATCCTCGAACATCGGATCAAGATGAGACAGGTCGGCATCGTTGTCATCGAGACCAAACTCATCGCTTTCCATCTGAGGCTCGGGCAACTCGAACGGCTCGAGGTAGCCCTGCTGGTCGGCAATGAACTTGTTGATATCGTCAACCTCGGGCGTATCGACGAAAGCACACTGCACACGGATGGGGTCGTTGCCTGAGAGGTAGAGCATATCACCACGACCTATCAGCTGCTGGGCTCCCATACGGTCGAGGATGGTCTTCGAGTCGATGCCCTGTGACACCTTGAAGGCGATACGGGCTGGGAAGTTGGCCTTGATGGTACCCGTGATGATATTGGTGGTAGGACGCTGTGTGGCAATGATCATGTGGATACCCACGGCACGCGCCTTCTGGGCAATACGGGCGATAGGCAGCTCGATCTCCTTGCCGGCGGTCATGATGAGGTCGCCGTACTCGTCGATGACAACGACGATGTAGGGCATGAACTTATGTCCGTTCTCAGGATTCAGCTGACGGGCAATGAACTTGCGGTTGTAGTCCTTGATATTACGTTCGCCAGCCTTCATCAGCAGCTCATAGCGGCTATCCATCTCCACGCAGAGCGACTGCAGGGTGCGGATCACCTTCGAGGTATCGGTGATGATGGGCGAGGCGTTCTCGTCGGGCACCTTGGCCAGGAAGTGGTTGGCAATCTTGGCATAAATGGAGAACTCGACCATCTTGGGGTCAACAAGCACGATCTTCAGCTCAGCAGGATGCTTCTTATACAGCAGAGAGGTGAGGATGGCGTTCAGACCAACAGACTTACCCTGACCGGTAGCACCAGCCACGAGCAGGTGGGGTGCCTTGGCAAGGTCGAACATGAACACCTCGTTGGTGATGGTCTTACCCATAGCACAGGGCAGGTCCATCGTCGTCTCCTGGAACTTCTTCGAGTCGAGGACGCTACGCATCGACACCACGTTCTTCTTCTCGTTAGGCACCTCAATACCGATGGTGCCCTTGCCTGGGATAGGTGCGATGATACGGATGCCGAGGGCTTTCAGCGACAGGGCGATATCGTCTTCCAGGTTGCGGATCTTGGCGATACGCACACCCTGGGCAGGTGTAATCTCGTAGAGGGTGATGGTAGGACCGACGGTGGCACGAATGGACGATATCTCGATGCCGAAGTTACGCAGCACCTCGATAATACGGTTCTTGTTGGCATTCTGCTCATCCATATCGATATAAGGCTTGCCGTCGTCCTCATAGACCTTCAGCAGGTCGAGGGTAGGATATTTGTAGTTCTCGAGATCACGCTTAGGATCATAAGGCGTGGTGATGTCACCATAGGAACCTACCACGCTGTTGCCCTGAGCCTTTTCCTCTGCTTCACCAGTCGTCACGTCGATGGCGATGTCGTCAGCATCGGTCAGCGTGGTCTTGGCTACCGTTGTCTCAACGTCGTTCTCGGTCTCCTTGATGACAGTCTGACCCTCATCGTCCAATGCAAACTCAACGGTCTGCGTCTGCGGATTGTCAAACACGCCTTGTACGCTCTCCTCGTCGGCATAGCTATTCTCGTAGTCGCTACCCGAAGCAGCCCTGACGGTGAACTGTACCTTCTTCAGATAGTAGAGAGGATTGAAGAACTTGCGGATGAAATAGATGGTTTCCGAGCTGAGGTACATCAGGAAGAGGACGGCTATGATGATGAGCAACGCCGTGAGACCAGGCATGCCCACAAAGCCTTCCACCCATTTGCCTACACTTTGGCCATGATCGCCTCCCAAGGAGAAATGGAGGTCCTGGAACCAGGGCGTCACGTACTTGGCCATCGCAATGGAGAACCAGATCATGATGAGTGCCAGACACATGAACCACTTTAAGAGGTTGGCCTTATAAGCTCTCATCAGGTTGAGTGACACGATGAACAGGAACACAGGGATGATGAATGCCGGCAGTCCGAAACAACGCTTCACGAAGAAATGGGCTGTGTAGGCACCGATGGAACCGCAGAGATTCTGGAACTCGTGGTTCTCGTTGACCATCTCGCCAGCCTTGGGCGACTCTATAAGAGTCTGGTCGGCCTGTCCGGTGGTAAGGTAGGATATGAACGACAGCAACATGCATATCGACACGGCCAAGAGTACCATGCCAAGAAAGAAATGCAGACGCTCGTTATGGAACAAGTCTGTGATGCGTTTCATACCCAATGCCTCGAGCAAGGTCGTCTTGCTCTGAGAGCCTTTCATTCCTGTTTTCTTTCGTTGAGAAGCCATCGTTATATGTTCATTTTTTACGTTTATACTCAAAAACATCTGCAAAATTAACGGAAAAATTTCACATAAGAGCACAAAATCACATTTTTTTTGTAATTTTGCACCTCGAAAACATATTAGGATGTCAAAAACCATCTACAACAAATACGACAAAAAGCTGATTCCATCGCTGCCAACAGCACAGTTTGATGGACGAATCATCGTCATCCTGACCAAAGGCGAGACCGAAAAAGCCGTCAACTACCTGCTATCGCAACCCATCTTGGGCTTCGACACAGAGACACGTCCGACCTTCCGAAAGGGCGAACACCACAAGGTGGCCTTGCTTCAGGTTTCGACGCCAGACACCTGCTTCCTGTTCCGACTGAATCACACAGGTCTGACACCAGCCCTCATCCGTCTGCTGGAAGACAACACGGTACCCAAGATGGCGCTATCGTGGCACGATGACGTGAACGGTCTGCAGCGACTCAAGCAATTCAATCCTGGCCATTTCATCGATATTCAACAACTGGTTAAGGAGTTGGGGGTAGAAGACATGAGTCTCCAGAAACTTTATGCCAACTTGTTTGGTCAGAAAATCAGCAAGCGCCAACAACTGAGCAACTGGGAGGCCGACATACTGAGCACACCCCAAAAACTCTATGCAGCCACAGATGCATGGGCTTGCATCAACCTTTATAACGAGATAGTAAGACTCAAAGAAACAGGCGATTATAAGCTTGTTGTTCAAGAAGAAGATAAGATATGAAAAAAGTTTATTTGAAGCGTGGGAAGGAAGAAAGCCTGATGCGTTTCCACCCCTGGGTATTCTCGGGCGCCCTTCACCATCTTGATGAAGGCATCGAGGAAGGCGACGTAGTGCGCGTGGTCAACGAACAAGGCCATTTCATCGCAGTAGGACACTATCAGCAGGGATCTATCGCCGTGCGTGTTTTGTCATTCAGCGACGTTGCCATCGACAACGATTTCTGGATGTCGAGACTACAGTCGGCGCTGACAATGCGCCAGACCCTCGGACTTGCTGACAGCATCAACACCAACGCCTACCGCTTGGTGCACGGTGAGGGTGACCATCTGCCTGGACTCATCATCGATATTTACCACAAAACTGCTGTCATCCAGGCCCACAGCATCGGTATGCACCGTAGTCGCATCGCTATTGCTGAAAGCCTTGTAGCCGTGATGGGACAGCGCATCGAGAACATCTACTACAAGAGCGAGACCACCCTACCCTATATGGAACCTGAGAACGGTTTCCTATATGGCGGCAGCGAGGAGAACGTCGCTATGGAGAACGGTCTGCAGTTCTATGTTGACTGGCTGCGCGGACAGAAGACGGGCTTCTTCGTGGACCAGCGTGAGAACCGTGCCCTGTTGGAGCACTACGCCAAAGGACGACACGTACTGAATATGTTCTGTTATACCGGTGGATTCTCGTTTTATGCGATGCGCGGAGGGGCCCAGTTGGTACACTCCGTTGACAGTTCGGAAAAGGCTATCGAGCTGACACGCCGCAATGTCAACCTGAACTTCCCAGGCGACCCACGACACGAGGCTTTCTGCGAGGATGCCTTCAAGTTTTTGGATGCGCAGGTCTCTACGGCGGTTGCCACCTCTCAACTCTCAGTTCTCAATTCTCAACTTCCCTACGACCTCATCATCCTCGACCCGCCAGCTTTTGCCAAGCACCGTGGAGCGTTGCACAACGCCCTGAAGGGCTATACCCGCCTGAACAACAAAGCATTTGAGAAGATTGCGAAGGGTGGCATCCTGTTCACCTTCTCCTGTTCACAGGTGGTCACAAAAGATCATTTCCGCAACGCTGTCTTCACGGCTGCAGCACAGGCCAAACGCAAGGTGCGCATCCTGCACCAGTTGCACCAGCCGGCCGATCATCCCATCAATATCTATCATCCTGAAGGTGAATACCTGAAGGGACTGGTGCTGTACGTGGAGTGATAAAAGGTTAGTGGTTAGAGGTTAGTGGTTAAAGATGAAAGCGATTGAGACTGTAAAAGCATTTATTGCGCAGCACAGGCTGATGGATGCCGACAAGCTGTACCTCGTGGCGGTGAGCGGCGGGGCTGACAGCGTGTGCCTGCTGCTGATGCTTCAACAGTTGGGCTACCGCATCGAGGCTGTCCATTGCAATTTTCATCTGCGTGGCGAGGAGAGCAACCGTGACGAAGCATTCGTCAAGGACCTCTGCCTGAATCACAACATCCCTATTCACTTAACGCACTTCGACACAAACGCTTATGCCGACTTACATCAAGTAAGTATTGAGATGGCAGCACGCATCCTGCGCTATCAGTATTTCGAGCAGTTGCGCAACGACTTAAACGCCGATGGAATCTGCATTGCTCACCATCGTGATGACTCTGTCGAGACGATGCTGCTGAACCTCATGCGAGGTACTGGTATCCACGGACTCTGTGGCATTCATCCCCGTCGCGACCATATTCTGCGTCCCCTGCTATGTCTGTCGAGAAACAACATCGAACAGTGGCTAAACGAACAGCAACAACCGTTCGTTACCGACAGCACGAACAACGAGACCGACGCCCTGCGCAACTACCTGCGCCTCGACATCATCCCTCGTCTGCAACAGCGATGGCCAGCGGCTGCTGACAGCATGATGGCTACAGCACGACGGCTTGCAGAGGCCACAAAAGTTTATGATGCTGCCACAAAAGCAGCACTGGAAAAACTGACAGAAAACAATGGAACCAATGAGCCCCATGAGCCCCATGAAACCCAAAAGATCAGCATCTCAGCGCTATTGGAAGAGCCCTCGCCAGAGAGCATCCTTCACGAATGGCTGTCGCCACTCGGTTTCCAATCTGCTGTCATCGAACAGATAAGTCAACGCTTAGGCACCCTACAGGAAGGCAGCTACTGGCAGAGCGAGACCCACGAGCTGACAGCACATCAGGGCCACCTGCTCGTTCAGACACTTCAAGCAGCAGAGCGTCCCACCCTGCGCATACCTGAGACAGGAAACTATGTCTATGACCAGACTGAGCATTTCAGCATCAGCATCAGCGAGGGTCAGACCATAGACCGTAGCGAGAATATGTGTTGCCTGGATGCCGACACAGTCGATTTCCCGTTGATTATCAGACCCATACAGACAGGCGACCGCTTTCAGCCGTTAGGTATGAAGGGCACCCGATTGGTGAGCGACTACCTCTGTGACAAGAAGTTATCACTCTTCGAACGACGTCGGCAATTAGTTGTCACAGACAAAAATGGAGAGATCCTGTGGCTGGTCAACCAACGCCCCAACCACCCCAACCGCATCACGGAAGAGACCAAAAGAACGTTGCTGATTAAGCATTTTTAACAGCAATTGTTTGTTTTATTTTCAATAAAATTCGTAACTTTGCAAGCTCGTATGGGGATATTTTTATATATCTTTCTCATATTCAAGCAGTTGTAACGACAAAGTAAGGAAATCAGAAAATGAGACAATTAAAGATTCAAAAAAGTATCACGAACCGTTCGAGCGAGGCACTTGACAAGTATCTCGTAGAGATAGGCCGTGCACCACTGATAAGCATCGACGAAGAGATTGAGTTGGCTCAGCAGATTCGCAAAGGTGGACCTGCCGGCGAACGTGCCAAAGACAAGCTTGTCACCGCCAATCTTCGCTTTGTTGTCTCTGTAGCCAAGCAATACCAGCACCAAGGACTCACGCTGACCGACCTGATTGATGAGGGTAACATCGGACTGATCAAGGCCGCTCAGAAGTTTGACGAGACGCGTGGTTTCAAGTTCATCTCCTACGCTGTGTGGTGGATTCGCCAGAGCATCCTGCAAGCTATTGCCGAGCAAAGCCGTATTGTGCGCCTGCCCCTGAACCAGGTAGGTTCGCTGAACAAGATTTCTCACGAGATCAACAAGTTTGAGCAGGAGAACCAGCGTCACCCCTCTGTGAGCGAGTTGGCCGAGATGACCGATATGGATGAGGAGAAGATTGGTCAGTCCATGCAGGCCGACAGTCACCACGTGAGTATTGACGCCCCCTTCCAGGATGGTGAGGATAACTGTATGCTCGACGTGATGGCCTCGGGTGATGATACCCGTACCGACCGTCAGGTGGACCACGAGTCGATGGCTCAGGAGTTGAATGCCGTACTGAACAAAGTGCTGAAGGAGCGTGAGATCACCATCATCCGCGAGTGTTTCGGCATTGGCTGTCACGAGAAAGGTCTCGAGGAGATTGGCGACCAGCTGGGTCTTACCCGCGAACGTGTACGCCAGATTCGCGAGAAAAGCATTGCGAAGCTCCGTGACTCTGGTAACGCCCGCATCCTGATGAAATATCTTGGTTGATGCATAAACAAAAGGGTTCCGATCTCGGAACCCTTTATTGTTGACCTTTAGTTTTTCAACTTCGTTAACTTCTTTAACTTCTCTAACTTCTTAACTCCTTTAGAAGTTATACGAGAATCCCAGCGACGAGTATTCCTTGAACTGCCAGAAACCCAGGTCCTTGTCGCGTTTGTTGGAATCGTCGAAACGGGGGAAGAGGAACAGGTTGGCGGATATGAACTTCGACACTTTCAGCGTGAAGGTATTTTCCCACTCCATTTCCGCACGGTGGTAGCTGGTGAAGCCGTAGAGACGCGTCTTCCACGTCAGCACATCGTTGATCACCCACGTCAAGGAAGCAGTAAACTGCGAACCGAAGTCGGTCTTGTGGTGCTTGTCCTGATCGATACCATAGCGTGAGGGGAACCAATCGAACTCTTCAACTGTCGGGTCGTTTTTCTTTCTGAACGAAGAGCGTCCCACATATTTGTAGTTGACAGCCAGGGGCGACATATTGATAGTTCCCGTAAGCTTCTTGTTCAACCACGACACCTTGTAGTCCATACCAAGACCGATGCTCACCGTCAGAGGCGACAGGAAGTCGGAGTAGGTACGGATATCATTGGCCTTGAAGCCCTGGGCAAACTGCGTATAGGCCAGCATCTGCAGCGTATAGTACCAGTTCTTGGCAGCCTGAAGGCCCACCTTTCCAGTATAACGCAACAGGTCTTCGTTGGTCTTGAACTTGTGAACCGAGTCGGCACGCGATGTCTGGAAGCCCAGTTTCATCTCCAGTTTATTCTCCCACTTAAACTTCGACTTGTTGTCGTAGTTGGCCTCGAGCGTCAGACTTGCCACAGCCGAATAGTAGCTTTCGCCACCTTTATACCAGTTGTCGCTGACATAGTTCTGCATGAACTGCAGACTGCCGTCGCCCTTGTATTTCCAGAAGTTGGGCTTCTGCACCTCGACGACCACCGTTTCCATCACAGGCTCATCGGGGATAGGTTCTGCCTGGTCCACCAGATCGGCCACCTCAGCCACGGGTTTCTCGATAATGTCCTGTCGCAGGGTACCTGATGCCTGCTGTTCCGTTTCTGTCACCTTCACAAGGTCGGGACGGTTCAGGTAAACATGCACCAATGCCCGCTCAATGGCATTATCTATATCGTCTTTTTGCCGGTTAGCGGTCAGAGCAAGCTGTTCCTGTGCCACATCGTGGTAGAACGTCACAGGCGCAAAAAGGCGGTAGTAGCGTCCATCGATAGAATCGTTTGTCGCAGCGTGGGTGCTGAGCACCGCAAGGGCTGCAAGTGTCAAGTAAACTTTCTTCATAACGTGTGCAAAGTTACGAATAAACGGGGACATTGCAAAAGAAATCCATATTTTTTTGAAAAACTCACCAATATCTGCAAGAAACCGAAAAAAAAGTTGTAATTTTGCACCTTGATTTTCTTATAACGAGGATAAACAAAGAATAATATGAACAGAAACACCGTTACAGGCTTCATTCTGATTGCGCTGGTGCTCATCGGCTTCAGCTGGTGGTCAACGCCTTCACAAGAGGAAATTGAGGCCCAGAAGAAAGAACAACAGAAACAAGAACTGGCACAGGCTGCAGCAAAAAAGAAGCAGCAGGAGGCTGACTCTGTCAAGCAAGCCCGCATCGAGGCAGCAGCCCAGGGCGATACCGTCAGTCTATTCTCACCGTCGCTTGTCGGTACAGCAGAAGATGTCGTACTGGAGAACGAGAAGGTTCGTCTGACCTTCTCCACCAAGGGCGGCACTTTGACTGAGGCCGTTATCAAAGGCTTCAAGAACTATGACGAGAAGCCCGATGTGACCCTCTTCAGCCGCGAGGCCCAGAAGATGAGCTTTGTCATCGAGGGTAAGAGCGGCGAGGAGAACATCGAGACCAAGGACCTCTACTTCACGCCGACCAAGCAGACCAAGGACGAGCTGACGCTGACAGCGAAGGGTCGCAATGGTGTCTGTCTGAACATTAACTACCGTCTGGGTAAGGACTACATGCTCCACTTCAGTATTGAAGGTGAAGAGCTGAGCAAGTACGTGTCAGCCAAGGCGCCCCTTCAGATACTGTGGACCGATACCTGCCGTCAGCAGGAGAAAGGTTTTACGTTCGAGAACCGCTATGCCTCGCTCACCTATAAGGAGGCCGGTGGTAGCACGGATTATCTGAGTGAGACCTCCGACAAGAGCGAGACCACGGAAGAGGCCCTCGACTGGGTAGCCTTCAAGAACCAGTTCTTCTCAGCCGTACTCATTTCCAAAGACAACTTCCACAAGGGTGCCAAACTGCAGAGCAAACCTTTTGAGAAGCCCAAGAACAAGCAACGCGGCAACCTGAAGTACTATCAGGCCGAGCTGCAGACCAATTTCACGGGTCAGCTGGCAGAGTTTGAGATGTACCTGGGTCCCAACGACTTCCGTCTGTTGAAGGATGTTGAGGAGCAGAGTGAGTTTGGCAAGGATCTGGACCTGGAGCGTCTGGTATATCTGGGCTGGCCCCTGTTCCGTATCATCAACCGCTGGTTCACCATCTATGTCTTCGACTGGCTCACGTCGTGGGGCTTCTCGATGGGTATCGTGCTCATCCTGATCACCCTGCTGCTGAAGGCCATCACCTACCCTATGGTCAAGAAGAGCTTCATGTCGTCTGCCAAGATGCGTGTGCTGAAACCCAAAATCGAGGAGGCCACCAAGCAGTATGACAAGCCCGAGGACCAGATGCAGAAGCAGCAGGCCATGATGCAGATCTACTCACAGTATGGTGTATCGCCCCTGTCGGGCTGTCTGCCTATGCTCATCCAGATGCCTCTCTGGATTGCAATGTTCAACTTCGTACCAAACGCCATCCAGTTGCGCGGACAGTCGTTCCTGTGGATTGACGACCTCTCTACCTACGATCCCATCATTGAGTGGAGCGGACATATCTGGGGTATCGGCGACCACCTGTCGCTGACCTGTATCCTCTTCTGCGCCAGCAACCTGCTCTACAGCTACTTCACCATGCGTCAGCAGCGCGACCAGATGATTGGTCAGCAGGCCCAGCAGATGAAGATGATGCAGTGGATGATGTACCTCATGCCCGTGATGTTCTTCTTCATGTTCAACGACTACTCCAGCGGTCTGAACTTCTACTACTTCATCTCGCTGCTGTTCTCGGCCATCATCATGTGGGTACTTCGCAAGACCACCGATGACAAGAAGCTGCTGATGCAGTTGGAGAAGAACTATCAGGAGAACAAGAGCAATCCCAAGAAGCAGAGCGGCTTTGCTGCCCGTCTTGCCGAGATGCAGAAGCAGGCCGAGGAGATGCGCCGCCAGCGTGAGGCGATGAAGAGAAGGTAAACGACAACTGTCGATTTATTGACGACAACAAACACAACATAGACAACAAATGAAGATAGGATTCGACAACGAGAAATATCTGAAGATACAGAGTGAGCACATCCGCGAACGCATTGCGCAGTTCGACGGCAAGCTGTATCTGGAGTTGGGTGGCAAGCTGTTTGACGACCACCACGCCTCGCGCGTGCTGCCTGGTTTCAAGCCCGACTCCAAGCTGAGGATGTTTGCCCAGCTGAAGGACCAGCTGGAGATAGTCATCGTGGTCAGCGCCGACGATATAGAGAAGAACAAGGTGCGCTCGGACCTGGGCATCACCTACGACGAGGATGTGTTGCGCCTGCGTGACGAGTTCATGAATCGCGACTTCATGGTAGGCTCGGTGGTCATCACCCACTACAACGGACAGCGTGCTGCCGACCAGTTCCGCCACCGTCTGGAGCGTCTGGGCATCAAGAGCTACATCCACTACCTCATCGACGGCTATCCTCACAACGTCGAACTGATTGCCTCTGACGAAGGTTTTGGCAAGAACGACTATGTGGAGACCTCGCGCGAGCTGGTCATCATCACAGCACCAGGCCCTGGCAGCGGCAAGATGGCTGTGTGTCTCTCGCAGCTCTACAACGAGAACAAACGCGGCATCCGTGCCGGCTATGCCAAGTTCGAGACCTTCCCCGTATGGAACCTGCCCCTGAAGCATCCTGTGAACATCGCCTACGAAGCAGCTACTGCCGACCTGAACGACGTGAACATGATCGACCCGTTCCATCTGGAGGCCTACGACAAGATTGCCGTCAACTACAACCGCGACATCGAGATATTCCCCGTGCTAACGGCTCTCTTTGAGGGCATCTACGGCGAGAATCCCTATAAATCGCCTACCGATATGGGCGTCAACATGGTGGGCTTCTGCATCTCCGACGATGAGGTGTGCTGTCAGGCCAGCCGCGATGAAATTATCCGTCGCTACTACGAGGCTACCAACAAACTGGCCGAGGGTCATGACAGCGAGAAGGAGATCAACAAGATCCTGATGCTCTTCAACCAGGCCAAGATCACCACAGCCTACCGTCGCGTCACCGTTGCAGCCCAGGCCAAGCAGGAGCTCACTGGCCATACGGCAGCAGCCATCGAGTTGGCTGACGGCACGGTGATCACCGCTAAGTCGTCGCCTCTGCTGGGCTGTAGTGCCGCTGTTCTGCTGAATGCCACCAAGCATCTGGCAGGCATCGACCACGCAGTGAAACTCATTCCGCAGTCGCTCATCGAACCCATCCAGAAGACCAAGATAGAGTATCTTGGCGGCAAGAACCCCCGTCTGCATACCGACGAGGTGCTGGTGGCCCTCAGCGTGCTGTCGAAAGAGGACGAGCTGTGCCGTCGTGCCTTGGAGCAGTTGCCTAAGTTGCGCGACTGTCAGGTACACTCCACGGTGATGCTCTCTGAGGTTGACCGCAAGATTTTCAAGAAGCTGGGATGCGGACTGACCTGCGACCCGGTAAGGAAAAAGTAATAGATGAGAGATGAAAGATGAAAGATATGATTAGACTACTAACGACGGTTGCCACAGTACTGTTATTAAGTTCTGGCAACATTCAAGCACAAGACGACGTGATTGGAAAACAGAA